>Ga0306920_100011121_pt1 | contig 12124 bp, 12 predicted proteins | sample flu12Cox44000170_FD_204666 | JGI IMG/M metagenome (GOLD analysis project Ga0306920, IMG submission 204666) | Lab enrichment of tropical soil microbial communities from Luquillo Experimental Forest, Puerto Rico - flux4day.12C.oxic.44.000.170 (v2)... | ecosystem: Environmental > Terrestrial >...
GACCTCGGCGCAGGGCAGAAAGAAACTGCGGTTCATGAGCATGGTAATCTCCCTCACATCCAAGGCGGGGTCGCTTCGGGTGATGCCATCGTAGAAAGCTCGCCCCCGCTAAACAGATCGAAATTGACACTGCGGGCCACGGGCCGCGCAGCGGCTTATGACGTCACCAAAAATCGAGACATTCCCGCCGGTGACCATGGCGCACATTCGCGGCCATGGATGCCGCGATTTGCTGATCTATTGCAATTCCGGCCGATGCCATCACAGCGCAACCATGAGCGGGGATTGGCTGGCCGATGACGTGCCGGTGCGGTCACTCTGCCGACGAATGGTCTGCACGCACTGCGGTTATATCGGCGGATGTCAGGCCCGATTGGTCGCCGCACGTCACAAGCGGCACGTCTGACTCTCTCTCGAATATCCGCAATGGTCCCAATAGCAGACTTAAAATCGGTATGGGACCTTACCGCCGCTCTGTGCAAAGCGGTCATTACCGCAATGCGGTAATTATCGAGTCTTCTGCTACTCGATGACCTCGTCGGCGAGCGCGAGCAGCTTGTCCGGTACGCTCAGGCCAAGCGCCTTCGCGGTCTTGAGATTAATCACTAGCTCGAACTTGGTCGGCTGTATGACCGGGAGGTCGGCTGGCTTCTCCCCTTTGAGAATGCGGCCAGTGTAAACGCCGGCCTGACGATACGAATCCTCAAGGATGGTCCCGTAGCTCATCAGGCCGCCGACTGCGGTGAACTCGCGCCATTCGTATATAGTGGGAATCCCCTCGCGTGCCGCCAGCGCCACGAGTTCTTCGCGTCGGGCGTTGAAGAATGGATCGCTGGCGACGATGAGCGCATCGGCCCGCTGCTGGACGAGGGTTGCAAAGGCTGCGCCGAACTCGCGTTCGGTAGCGGCATTCACGACGTGAATCTCCAACCCGAGCGTACGTGCAGCCTCCTGCAGGGTTTTTGAGACAGTCTCGGCATTCGGATTGCGTGGGTTCACAAGTGCGCCGATTACCACGGCCTTGGGCACAAGCTCATGCAGAAGTTCCAGCTTCTTGGGCTCTAGTGCAGTGGTGAACAGATAAATGCCGGTAGCGTTGCCGCCGGGTCGATTGAGGCTGGCGACGAAACCGAGCTTGAACCGGGTCCAGAGCGTGAATGAAGACAATGGGCGTCGTTACGGTCGCCGCCTTGGCGGCCAGTCCTGACGCAGGACCGCCGGTCGCAGCGATCACTGCCACGTTACGACGAACCAGATCGGTGGCAAGCTCCGGCAATCGATCGTATTTTCCTTCCGCCCAGCGATAGTCGACTGCGACGTTCTGGCCTTCGATGTAGCCGGCTGCCTGCACCCCCTGGCGGAATGCGGCCGCGAGATGTGCGAACGGGCCAGACGAGGCGGCGCTGAGGAACCCAATCACGGGCATCGCTTTCTCCGCGCGCGCCGCGCGCGGCCAAGCGGCTGCCGCACTGCCGAGCAGCGTGATGAACTCGCGCCGCCTCATTCAATGACCTCGTCGGCGCGCGCAAGCACTGTAGCCGGCACTTCCAACTCAATCGCCTTCGCGGTCTTGAGGTTGATCACCAAATCGTATTTCGTGGCTACCTGGATCGGAAGATCGGCGAGGTTTCTCGCCTTTGAGGATGCGATCGACGTAGTCGGCAGCGCGCCGGAACTCGCCGACAATATTGGGGCCATAGGAGATCAGTCCACCTGCGACGGCGAAGTAGCGGTCATAATAGATCGCGGGTAGCCGGTGCCGCGCTGCCAGAGCAATGATCAGATCGCGATGAACGACTGCCAGCGCGCTTCCAGTCATGATCAGCCCACCGTTCGGGCCGCGTGCGAACGCTGCGATGGAACGCTCAATCTCGTCGGCAACGTCGATGTTCACGGGGGTCACCTCGATTGCGACGACGGGCGACACGGACTGAATTGCCGCCCACAAGCCAAGGCCGGCGCTGATCGCCGGATCACGCAGAACCGCGGCGCGCGTGACGTGTGGCGCGATCTCCTTCAGCAGCTCCAGCCATTTTGCACCGATGCTGTATTCGAAACCCGAAAAGCCGGTCAGGTTGCCGCCCGGTCGAGCCAGACTATCGACGTAGCCTGCGCCGACCGGATCGGGGACGTTCGTAAACACGATCGGTACAGTGCGCGTCGCTCGCCGCAATGGCCCGGCACCAGCACTGCCCGCGGTGAAGATGACGTCCGGCGCGAGCGCCACCAGTTCCGCCGCGTATTTTCGAGTATCATCCTCGTTCCCCCCGGCCCAGCGGTAGTCGATCTGGAGGTTCTGCCCAACCATCCAGCCCAATTGCTGCAGCCCCTGCAGGAACGCCGCGTTGCGCTCTTGTACTTGCGGATCGTTGGCGGCTTGGGCCATCAATGCACCCACGCGCCGCATCCGCTTCGGCTGCTGCGCGCGCACCGCGCGCGGCCACGCTGCCACAACGCCGCCGAGCAGCGTGATGACCTCGCGTCTTTTCATTTGATCCAATTGCATTTCAGGCCCGCCGGCGCTGGATTGCACGATTTCGAATTGGCGGGGACAAGTGTGCCTGTGGAGCGGCCTGCGAAGCAGCCTCCGAAAGTCGAGATAAAGCCCCACCTCCCAACCGTGCCGGAATCGAAGATATCGAAGGTTTTAACTGGCCCTAGAGCTAACGTCATCGGGGCCGAGCTTGGCCTAACTGTATAGGTATTTCCTGCTGCGTGAATATTTCGCGCTGCCTAGCAAATTGATCCTTGTAATGCCGCAGAACAAATATGCGGAGAGCGGATGACAAATTGGCCGCCTGCCGACTGGCGTCAATGCTAGCTATCAGGTGAGACAAGGTCTCCCCGCGCCCATGCGTGATATCTTTCAAAGCGTTCCAGAAATCATCCTCAAGGCTTACGCTGGTCTTGTGACCACCAATGATGATCGAGCGCTTGATAACTAAAGACTTCATGGCCTCGCCTCCCCGGACGAAGCGAATTCGAGCTATGCTGCTACTTCAGCTCTACACGTCCCACAGAAAGTAAAAAACGTTATTAAATTCCGGGACTTCGGTCAATCCGACAAACTGTCCAAAACGGTCAATTCCCCAGTGGCCTTGCTCAGAATGTGTCGCACCTGTTGAGTTCCGCATGCCGATGCAGCTGCCGAGGTGACCGTTTTGGACGCTTTGCTGGATTGACCGCAATCCCGGAAATTGGAATAGCCTGTCGCATCACACGAACGCCCGACGTCATCGCATTTCATTGAGACGAGGAGTTTTTGAAATGCTTTCTGTCAAGCCAACTACGGCTGACGAGCAATTAATCTCGCGAGTCTTCAACGGCGTGACGCTGACAGGCACCTATACTCTGCAGGATGGCATTGTGATGCTCAGGACTGCGTTCGGCAACAAAACGGCTCAATTACTCGGGTCTGATGCAGACACGCTTGCCAGCATCATGCTGCGCGAGTTGTACCAGGATTATGGGCCATGTCCGGGGGGTGGCAAGGACCAAACAAAAGACCCCGCGGAGGGGCGGGGCCCAAGTAGTATGACAACACCAAACACCGCACCGTAATACAGCCCCACTAAGACCAGTAAGGACAACATTCGGGCCGCGAAAGAGAGCGGGCCGCAAGTCAGTAATCGCTGCCTGTGGCGAAGCATGAGGAGCCAAGCGGAGGCGATCACGCTCTACCAAATGGAGAGGGAGCGTCATGCAACTTATCATCTATTATGTGATCTTCATGGTTGGGTGCGATCTCGCCGCCTACCTCACTGGGCTGATCACTGAGCGGGAGTTCGGCAGCCAGGCTAGTCTTATCGTGTTCCTTGCACTCTATTTTCTGGGTTTCTGGATTTCTTGGATCCTTGCGGTACGGATTACAGAGCCAAAAGCACTCTCGACGAGCGAGAAGCCGGCGTAAGAAAACGTGGCACGGAGCAATCCCATCATCTGCTGAAGTTGTTCTCGCCAGGACCATTTCCCTCCCGCCGAAAAACCCCATTCAGCGGGCGGTCCATGCGGCGAGCCCCGGTTGTCGGCTGTCCGGTGCTCCCGCGCTCCTCCCCAACAGAACGGACAACGGGCAACATTGCAGACGCCACAGTCCTAACTTTCAAGTCGGGCTCGGACCTAAAAGCGCCGCACGCCGGCGGCCGTTTTGTTGCGTTGCCCCCTTTGGCAGAAACTCATCGCGTTTTCCCGCGCCTCCGCGTCGGTCGTACCGCCACCCGCACCCCACCAATAACCGCGCACGCGGCTCTCGGCATAGGAGACACAGCGATCCGTGCCCGTCCAGACGCGCAGCCCACTCCTGCTCCACCGCAACCGCTGAGCGCCTAGGCGTTGGCCGTATTCTTGTCGGGCCGGTGATTCGTGCTGGGGCCTGGCCCGCTCGCACAGGTCGTCGGCAGCGCGTTTTGCTCGAACTGGCCTGGATTGGTGATATTTTCCGCAGGCGAATACTGCCCCGAACCGAAATGCTGTGGGCCCGAAAAAGAAGCCAGGCAAAATGTTTGCGGAGAGGAAGTTTGTGTGCCCCTCACGTGGGCATTCCAAGTTATCAGGCTAAAAGGGCGGAAGCGCGACCTGTATCAGTGGGGTCCACCGAATACGGGTATCCCGGTGACAGACAGGGAACGCCGCGCCATGCAGGAGGATGTCATGCGGTCCCTCATATTTGCTTTTACGTTGTCTGTGCTGGCTACCCAGGCAAGTGCAGTCAACATGGTCTGCACAAACGGGGGCTGTTTCACATGCGATGGTCCGCTGGCTTGCACCAATGGGAATTGTACCTGCAACGGCGTGCTTATCACCGCGGAAAAGGCCGTAACCCAGCAGGGGCCGCCCATGAGCACTGCGATCAATGACGACGGCGCGCTATGCAACAGCTATGATTCAGCTCCGGATTCCGCGATACCAGCCTGTACCCGCAAGATGGCGTCAGGCAAACTGAGCGGCCGCGATCTGGCCGTCCTCTACAACCCGCAATGGTCCGATAGCGGACTTAAAATCGGTAGGGGACCTTACCGCCGCTTTGTGCCAGGACCGGACTCATGCACCGCAGCAAATTCCGACGCCTCATTCGAGCACCTCCGGCGCGGACCAGCAGTGCGGGCGGCACGATAAGCCCAAGCACCTTCGCCGCCTTGAGGTTGATAATAACTCGATCCGCGTGATTTGCTGGACGGGAAGCTCGGAAGCCTTCTCGGCTTGCTGCGTGCACTGCAACGGCGCCTAGCGTTGACCCCTTCGCTGCGGCGTCTTAAGCTCCGGGCACGCTTGCAGCCCGAAGCAACTTGGTTTGCTGGGACGCAACTCCATGCACTGTTCGCGGTGTCGCGCTGACAACCGGTCAGGCCGCCGCTTTTGCGCAGCGTGCGGCGCTGCGCTGGCCGCAGCCTGCGGCGCCTGTGGGTTCGCGAACGAGGCCGAAGAGCGGTTCTGCGGAGGTTGCGGGCGGCCGCTACCTTCGGCCGAGCCGCTCTCGCCCACCACGCGCGCCCCCGACACCTACACGCCCGGTCACCTCGCCGAGAAGATCCTGACAAGTAGGGGCGCGCTTGAAGGCGAGCGCAAGCAGGTGACGGTGCTCTTTGCAGATCTCAAGGGCTCGATGGAACTCCTCGCGGACGGCGACCCGGAGGAGGCGCGAAGGATTCTCGACCCGGTGCTCGAGCGGATGATGGAGGCCGTGCACCGCTACGAGGGTACCGTCAATCAGGTCATGGGCGACGGCATCATGGCGATCTTCGGGGCGCCCCTAGCCCACGAGGACCACGCGCTGCGCGCCTGCTATGCCGCCCTGCGGATGCAAGAGTCCATCCTGCGGTACTCGGTCGAGACTCGCCGACGCTCCGGCACGCCTGTGTCCATCCGCGTGGGGCTCAATTCAGGCGAGGTCGTGGTGCGCTCAATTGGGAGCGACCTGCGCATGGATTATAGTGCCGTCGGACAGACGACGCATCTGGCCGCCCGCATGGAGCAGGCGGCGCTGCCTGGCTCCATCGTGATCACGCCGGCGACGTTCCTTCTCGTGCAAGGCTACGTTGAAGTGCGGCCGCTCGGACCGATGCCCGTCAAAGGCGTGAATGACGTGATCGAGGTCTTCGAGATCACGGGTGCCCGTCCGGTCCGGCGGCGACTGCAGGCTCTGGCTGCGCGCGCGCTGAGCCGTTTCGTTGGCCGTGACGACGAGCTCGAGCGCCTCGCCCGCGCCCTTGAGCAAGCCGCGCAGGGGCGTGGCCAGCTGGTCGCGGTCGTCGGCGAGCCAGGCGTCGGAAAATCGCGGCTCTTCTTCGAGTTCACGCACGGGCACCGGGCCGGCTGGCTCGTGCTCGAGTGCGGCTCCGTCTCCTACGGGCGGACGACGCCATACCTGCCGGTGGTCGACCTGCTCAAGACGTATTTCAAAATCGGCGATCGCGACGACCAGCGCCATGTCCGCGAGAAGATCACCGGAAAGCTGATCACGCTGGATCGCGCCCTCGAGCCCTCCCTCCCCGCCCTCCTCGCGCTCTTCGAGGTCGAGGTCGACGACCCCGAGTGGCACGCAAGTGACCCGCGTGAGCGCCGGCAGCGGACGCTCGACGCCGTAAAGCGCCTGCTGTTGGCCGAGAGCCGCATCCAGCCGCTCCTGCTGGTCTTCGAGGACCTCCATTGGGTCGATGCGGAATCGCAGCTCTTTCTGAATGTGCTGGTTGATAGCCTGCCAACCGCTCGCATCCTGCTCCTCGTCAATTACCGGCACGAATATCAGCACAGCTGGGGGCACAAGACGTATTACACGCGGTTCCGCATCGACCCACTACCCGAGGAGAGCGCGACGGTACTGCTGCGAGCGCTGCTTGGACCAGATCCGGGGCTCGATCCGCTGCGGCGGCTCCTGATAGAGCGCACAGAGGGCAATCCATTCATTCTCGAAGAGAGCGTGCTGGCACTGGTCGAGACGGGCGCACTCACCGGAGAGCGCGGCGCGTATCGTCTCGCGCGCGCCGTAGACGCCCCTCAAATCCCCGCCACCGCGCAGGCGATTATCGCCGCCCGCATCGACCGGCTCTCTCCCGAGCACAAACGCCTACTTCAGGCCGCTTCGGTGATTGGCAAGGATGTGCCGCTCGCCCTTCTTCACGCAATCACCGGCCAGGATGAAGGCGCGCTGGGCAGCGGCCTCAGAGAGCTCCAGGCCACCGAGTTCCTTTACGAGACCCGGCTTTTTCCAGATGCTGAGTACACGTTCAAGCATGCGCTCACGCACGAGGTGACGTACGGCTCTCTGCTCCAGGAGCGGCGGCGTGCGCTGCACACCAGTATCGTTGACGCCATCGAGCGGCTCAACGCCGAACGGCTGGGCGAGTACGTGGAGTTGTTGGCCCACCATGCCCTCAGAGGCGAGGCCTGGGACAAGGCCGCGCGCTATCTCCGGGAGGCCGGAACCAAGGCGTTCCTGCGCTCAGCGACTGCGGACGCCGTCGGGTACCTCACGAAAGCGCTCGAGGTCCTCGAGAGGCTGCCCGAGAGCCCCGGTCGTGACAGAGAAGAGCTGGCGTCGCTGCTGACATTGGGTCCAGCGCTCCACGCACTCAAGGGGCTTGGCGCCCCGGAGGCCGAGCGTGTGTTCGCGCGGGCACGGAACTTGTCCGAGCGGACGGGCGAGACCGTCCCGGCCTTTCAAGCCCTCTGGGGCCAATGGATGGTCTCTGCCGGGCTCCGACGGATCGCCCCTGCTCGCCACATTGGTAGCGAGCTGCTCAGCCTCGCGGAGCGCGCGGATGATCGCTCGCTCCTGCTCCAGGCGCACCACGCGATGTGGGCGACGTCATTTTGGCTTGGCGAGTTCGGAGCCGCCGAGCACCATATCGCTTGCGGCATGAGCCTCTACGATCGCGATCAGCACCGTTCGCTCGCCTTCCTTTACGGCGGCCACGACGCGGGGGTGTGCTGCCGTCAGTTCTCGGTCTGGACGCAGTGGACGCTGGGCCGACCGACCAAGGCGGCAGCGGAAGGGCAGGCGGCGATAGCCCTCGCGGAGCAACTCACACATCCGCCGTCGCTCGCCCAGGCGTTCACCTGGTCGTGCGCGCTCTCGTACTTCGAACGCGACGCCCCGGCAGCGGGCCGGATGGCGCGGCGGCTCGTCGATCTGACGAGGGAGCGTGACCTTCCGCCCTGGCGGGTCGCAGGAAGCATCTTCGAAGGCTGGAGCCGGGCGGAGGCGGGGGACAAAACGGCAGGCATCGAGCAGATCCGGGAAGGGCTCGCCGCGGCCAAGACGACGGGAACCCTCATGCCGATTGAGCCGCTCTACCTGATGGTGCATGCCGACGCGTGCCTGACGCATATCCTGACCGAAGAAGGCCTGCGCACCGTCGCCGACGCGCTGGCTATGATGGACGCGGGCGGTCAGCGGACCTGGCAGAGCAACCTCTGCCGGCTCCGCGGTGAGCTGCTCCTCCTGCAGGGGCGCGGGAGCCACGAGGAGGCCGAACTGTCGTTCCGCCACGCCCTTGAGATTGCGCGTCAGCAGCGGGCGCAGGCTTGGGAGCTGCGGGCGGCCGCAAGCCTCGGCCGGCTGCTCGGGCTGCAGGGTCGGCGGGATGAGGCCCGGGAGACCCTCGCCAATGTCTTGGGCCGCTTCACGGAGGGGTTTGAGACGGCCAACCTCACGGAGGCCAGGACGCTGCTCGCCCAGCTCTCGTAAAGTCCAGGCGCCACTGAAGAATCCACAAGTGGGAGCAGAAGGACGCGTGGGTAGAGGGGGACAACAGAGCCGGGAAATCCGGTCGCCAATCGGTCAAATAGAGTCTTGGTGTCTGACGTGTCGATGATTTTTAGCGCGTCTTGGTCGGCAAGATTGCCCGCCGACATGACAGCGATCGGAATCAGTCGGAGTGTTACGCGCTGTGGCATTTCAGTCCGTCCAGGCCCCTATGTCAGCTTCCGCCAGCTGCGGAGAGGCTATGTCAGAGAAGTGCCAACTGCGGTCGTGAGCAGGTGCAGCAAAATCGCCACTATTTGATCCGGCCGTTGGCGAGCGCGCAAACGCCCGCGCGGTTTAGTGCGGCTGGGGCGGGCGGTGTGTCAATTACGTAGATTGGGGATGTTTCTCCACGGCGTCGAGCACCTTGCCGCCGGCGGTGACCGACTTTGCACCCACCATTACGAAGGCGATGACGCAGGGCGCCGTGCCCTTGTTCACCCAGTTGTGGATGGTGCCGCGCTGCACCAGCAAGTCGCCGGCCTTGAGGTGCACGCTGCTGCCGTCAAGCTCCATGTCGATCTCGCCCGAAATCACCGTCGCATAGTCGATCGAATTGGTGCGGTGGTTGCGCGGGCTAACTCCGGGACCGAAGCTCATCACCCGGAACACGGTGCCGTTGTCAAGCGTGGCGGTGCCGATGTTCCGGGCGGAGGCATCGGCGCTGCCGTTGTTGTCGACCGGAAAGCCTTCGCTCGTCCAGATCACAGCGGCGTGCGCGCCCGGCCGGGTCTGGACGCGTTTTTGAAGTCTTCATCAATCAAGACGGTCGCGCGGCCGTTCTCGTCATGGCCCGTGACGACGCGGCGAATGGTGAGGCTCATGGGTCTCTCCCTCCGTGATCCAACGGCGGCTCGCAATTACACCGGTTACAGCAGGGAAAAGCCAGCGGCAAAGCAGGCTCGATAGTCTATTTTGTGCAGCAGCAATTCAGAGCCGCGCATGTCTCTTGAGGGTCAAAACGAGAAACCGCCTCTTGGGGGCTTATGTCAGCTATCGCCAGCTGCGGACATGCCTTCCCCTTAGCTTACCGCGGCTGTGTCATGTGGTGTCTCTCCATGTCACCTGAGTGAGCGATGAAGTCGTCGCACCTCCCGTTCGGCCGCCTCAACGGGGATGTTCGTAAAGCTCAGTAGAAGTCCCGACTGACGCGATCCTCCGGCCGTGCACAAAGAGAGAGCGAGCGGAGCCAAACCAGCGCTCTGCGCGCGTGCCGCCATTGCTACATCATCCTCGCGCGCGACAAAGCGCGCAATCACGTGCATGCCGCCAAGCGGGACGTCGAGCACTATTTCATCACCAAAAAAAATGCGCAGCGCTGAAATGAGAGCCTTGCGCCGCTCGGCGTACAGCTTCCGCATCCGTTTCACATGGCGCGCGAAGTGCCCCTCGATCATGAAGTCCGCAACGACCATCTGGTCGAGCAGCGATGGGCTCGGAGCAAACAGTTCTGCGACGCGCTGGAAGCGCTCGAGTTCGGATGAAGGCACGACCAAATAGCCCAGACGCAGACCGGGACTCAGGACCTTGCTGAACGAGCCCGCATAAAAGACGCGGCCGGCATCATCCAAGCTCTTAAGCGCCGGGAGCGGACGGCCGTGGTAACGGAACTCGCCGTCATAGTCATCCTCGATGATCCACGCCCCCGTCTTGGCGGCCCAGGCCAGCAATTCGAGCCTGCGCGGCAGAGACAGCATCACACCTAAGGGACATTGGTGCGACGGTGTTACTACTGCCAGGCGTGCCCGAGGCGAGCGCCTGATCGCAATGCCCACATCGAGGCCGTCTTGGTCGACCGGGACTGGCACAATCTCAGCTCCGGCCAAGGCCAGCGCGTCGCGCGCCCGAAAATAGCCGGGGTTTTCAAACCACACCGTGTTGCCGACGGAAAGCAGCGTTCGTGCAAAAAGACCCACGGCACCTTGATACCCGGCGGTAATCAAGACTTGATCTGTAGGACATCGGACCCCGCGCGCAATTGCCAGATACCCACTGATCGCCTGACGCAGCGGAGCGTAACCAGCCGGATCCTGGGACACCATTGCGATTGCGGAAAGTCCGCGTGCCTTACGCGCGACGAGACGCGCCCAGAGCTTGCGCGGAAACTCGTCGAGGGCCGGCAAGCCCATCTGAAACGGGCGCACCGGCTTCGGCCGAACAAATTCATGCCTTCGCTCCGCGAGGCTGCCGCAGGAGCGGCGACCATTCCCCGGCGACATCGACTTGGGGCTCAGTCCCGCGTTCACGATCGTACCGGTCCGTCGCATACCCGCGACGTAGCCCTCATCGGCCAGCAGCGCGTACGCCATCTCGATCGTTCCGCGAGCAATCGAGAGCTGCCCCGCTAAACTTCGCGAAGACGGCAAGCGCGCGCCGGGTGCCAGCGTGCCATCCAGAACAGCGTTGCGGACCCGCTGGTACACTTGGCGAAAGAGGGGCGTCGAAAGCCGACGATCGACTCGCACCAAGGACGCAGTTGGTTGCGACTTCATTGCTAATGGCCCAGTCAACTTTTCACTTTTTGGCCCAGCCACAAGGCCAAGTCGATCATACTTCTTTGGAACCACAGGATACAAGCTGCGTGGCTCTCAAATTCCCGATGAGAGCGGCTTTGCTGGAGAGGCAACATGACATCCAATGGCACCGTGATGAAATCCAATGGTACTCTTACCCTTGTTCAGTCGATTTACGACTTCGTCCATTTAACATTGTGGGCAACATTGGCGGCATTCGTTGTGTTCTTTCTTGCCTTCGTTGCGCCTAGACTGCCGGAGGCCGCCGCACGAGCCGAAGCGCTTCGCGTTCAGGAAATTGCACAGGAAAATGAGTGGTACTGCGCGAAGTGGCAAATGGGCCTTGGGACTAAGATGCACGACCAGTGCATATCGGACCTTCAAGAGCTTCGGTCGAAGATTCAGGACCGCCTTGCCGATTGGCTTGATTTTTGATTGCTGTGGGCGGCTGAAAACCCTCGTGCAAAATGACGGCGCTCGCCACTCGGTTTCTTTCGAACTAAGCCTTCACCCTCGCCGTGGACGTGAATGCGTAAAAGAAAAAGGGGCGCGTGGACGCGCCTCCTTCTTATGAAAAACCGAAAGGACAACCTCGCCCTCACGCGGCGCGATACCGTCATCAATAATTTTGCACCGGCACTATCGCTCCTGCTCAGTTTTGTCCTGAATAACCTTACGTTTTAGCTGCAAACGAGAATGCGCCTCTTTCGGTCTTATGTCAGCTTCCGCCAGCTGCGGACATGCCGCCGCATGAGGCCATGTCGGAGAAGTGCCAAAACCCGACGTGAGCAGGTGCAGCAAACAGCGCCCTATGCGAAGGCCTTTTGGGCTTCCACAATTCTTGGCAGTCGGATCGTGAAGGTTGAGC
>Ga0306920_100011122_pt1 | contig 12124 bp, 9 predicted proteins | sample flu12Cox44000170_FD_204666 | JGI IMG/M metagenome (GOLD analysis project Ga0306920, IMG submission 204666) | Lab enrichment of tropical soil microbial communities from Luquillo Experimental Forest, Puerto Rico - flux4day.12C.oxic.44.000.170 (v2)... | ecosystem: Environmental > Terrestrial >...
TGGTCGGCGCCTGTGTGGGTCCCGGCTCTGTTGGTGGTCCGATTCTAACATTCGCTCCCCATCTGGGGAGCCGCTTTTGCGAATGTTAGAATCAAAGGACCACCAGAAAATATATTGATGCTAGTGGAGCTTTGGATTTGACGTTCGCTTGAAGCAATTGCGGCCGGTGGGTAGCGAACGTCAAATCCGCTCCACTAGCGCACCGCTAAAGAAAAGCTGCGCCGCGTCCGGGACACGAAGGCGGTGGAACGACGTGGATAACCACAACACCGCGCTGGCTCAGCGCTTTTTTGCCTTGGCAAATTTCTTTGTGAGAAAATCCGCAAGCACCTCGACGCGTGCGGGCCGGGGTCCTCCCGGCGGCGTCACCAGATGCACCGCGCCCTCGGCCTGCTTCCATCCTTTCAGAATGACCTCGACGTCTCCGGCGGCGACGGCCTCGCCGACGATGAACTCAGGCAGATCGGCGATGCCTAGTCCCGCAAGGAGCGCCGGCATCAATGCTTCGCCGTTGTTGACGCGCAAGGGGCCCGCGGGGCGAACGCTTGCCTGCTCGCCGGCCGCATTGGTGTAGTGCCAGACATGCGGCGTGGAGAGATAGGCGTAACCGAAGCAGCGGTGCTGTGCGAGTTGCATCGGGTGGGTCGGCCGGCCGTGACGCTTGAGATAGGAGGCAGCCGCCACCGTGTAGCGCGGCATCGCGCAGAGCCGCCGCGCGATCAGCGAGGAGTCCGGCAGGCGCGCGATGCGAAGCCCTGCGTCAAAACCGTCGCCGATCAAGTCCACCGTGGCATCGCTCAGGTGGAGATCGATCGTCACCTCCGGATACTCTTCGAGAAACTCCGGCAGCAGCGGCGCCACGGCCTTGACCCCGAACGTCATGGGCACCGCCAGCCGCACATGGCCGCGCGGCGCCGCCGATTGCGCCAGTGCTTCGCTCTCGGCCGCTTCGCCGTCCGCCAGCAGTCGCGCGGCGCGCTCGGACAGCCGCTGGCCCGCATCGGTCAGCGCAAGGCGGCGCGAGGTGCGGTTGAACAAGCGCGCTCCCAGCCGTTCCTCCAGCCGCCCGACCGCCTTGGAGACGGTTGCCTTGGACAGTGCAAGCTCGCCCGCGGCTGCCGCGAACGACCGCAATTCCACGACTTTTGCGAAGACCGCGAGCGCCTCGAAGTCCGGGAGTTTTGCCATCGCTGCCCCTCTTAGGCTCAAAAATGGAAACAATATGTTTCAATGGTTTCTATTTATGTATCACGAGGGAATGCTTATTCAACACCTCAACGAACCAAACTTACCAAACAGGAAAACCCATGATCGAACTCAGACCATTTGCAAAGCTCGGCAGCGCGGATCACGGCTGGCTGAAGGCCAGACACCACTTCTCGTTTGCCGACTTCTACGACCCCAACAACATGGGCCACGGCGCCCTGCGCGTGTGGAACGACGACGAGATTGCCCCGAACACCGGCTTTCCCGCCCATCCCCACGCCAACATGGAAATTATCACCTATGTCCGCGAGGGTGCGATCACCCACCAGGACAGTCTTGGCAACAAGGGCCGCACCGAGGCCGGCGACGTCCAGGTGATGAGCGCGGGAAGCGGCATCCGCCACTCCGAATACAATCTTGAGCCAACTAAGACGAAGATCTTCCAGATCTGGATCCAGCCCACCACGAAGGGGGGACAACCGACCTGGGGTTCGAAGCCGTTTCCGAAGGAAAACCGCTCCGGCAAGCTTGTGACGATCGCAAGCGGCTTTGCCGGCGACAAGGATGCGTTGCCGATCCGCGCCGCGGCGCGGGTGCTTGCCACCACGCTGAAGGCCGGCGAGAGCGCGCAATATACCGCCGACAAATTGCGCAACCTGTATCTGGTGCCGGCGACCGGCAGCGTTGAGGTCAACGGCCTTCGCGTCAACAGTCGCGACGGTGCCGCGATCCGCGATGAATCGAAGCTCACCATTCGGGCGATCGAGGATTCCGAGCTGGTGCTGGTCGACGCGGCGTAAGGACCAAGCCGACACGACAAAGAAATGGCCGGGCTCGTCTTCAGCGAAGACGGCAGGTCCGGCCACATTTCCAATCATCTGAGACCGTCAAGATCAAAGGAACGGAGTTCCCCATGACAAAAGTTCTTGTCCTCTACTATTCCGCCTATGGCCACCTCGAGGCGATGGCCAATGCGGTTGCCGAAGGCGCCCGCGAGGCCGGCGCCGCCGTCGATGTCAAGCGCGTGCCGGAGCTTGTGCCGGCTGAAGTGGCGAAAGCCGCGCACTACAAGCTCGACCAGGCCGCCCCGATCGCGAAAGTCGAGGAGCTTACCAATTACGATGCCATCATCGTCGGCACCGGCACCCGCTTCGGCCGCATGTCCTCGCAGATGGCAAACTTCCTCGATCAGGCCGGTGGGTTGTGGGCGAAGGGTGCCCTTCACGGCAAGGTCGGCGGCGCCTTCACCGCTTCCGCAACCCAGCATGGCGGTCAGGAGACGACGCTGTTTTCGATCATCACCAACCTGCTGCATTTCGGCATGACCGTGGTCGGCCTGAACTATGGCTTCGCCGGCCAGATGAAGCTCGACGAGATCACAGGAGGCGCGCCCTACGGCGCCACCACGATCACGGGCGGCGATGGCTCCAGGCAACCAAGCGCAAACGAGCTTGCAGGCGCGCGCTATCAAGGTCGCGTGATCGCGGAGACAGCAACGAAGCTGCATGGCTGATGCGGCCAGGTCGACATCTGCCGTGAAAAGCGAATTTCAAAGTCGCCTTCGGTTCAAGAACTTTCTTCTCATTCCCAGGCGCCGCGGCGATCGATTTTCCTTCGCTCGTCGTTCGCTCAGAAGTGATTGAAAAAGTGCGAGGAAACTGCATGGCAGATGCGAAATGAGCGGCGTTCTCCCGCGTTCAGCGCCTTCCTATCTCGCGTGGCAGGAAGGTGATCATCATGGTGGAAATTATCCTCATGGCGCAGTTGGTACGCAGCCCGATCGAGGCGATGGCGCGGCGCTGGTATTGCCGCAGTCTTTTTCGTGCCACCCGTGGAGCGCGGGGTTGCCCGCAATCCACGGCTGCGTGAGCCGACGAGATCGCGGCGCCTTCGCCGCATGACATGTAGAAGCGCGCATTGCATTGCGTAGCAACGTCTTCCGAATTCGCAGGGTCCCTTGCTCCCCAAGGATGCGGCAGGTTAGCATGACAATCTAACCGCGAACCAATTGGTTGCGGAAAATATGGGGAGGACGTTGTGAAGCTATCAGGGGGATTCTGGCGATATCTTGCATTGCCGATTTCGTTTGCGATGATGCTGAGCATCGGATCGGCAGCCGAGCTCAATTCCGCCGCGGTCACCTACAAAATGCCGGACCAGATTCCCTGGAGTCCGGTCGACGCTCGCGGCGCGCAAAGCGCCGTCGTGGTCGGCGATCCCGGCAAGCCCGGCTTCTACATGGTCTACAACAAATGGACCAAGGGCAACCATTTCAGCCATCCGCACTTCCATCCCAACGACCGCTACATCGTGGTGCTGAAGGGAACGTGGTGGGTTGGCTCGGGCACGAAATTCGATCCCGAGCACGGCACGATTCCCATGCCCGCCGGCAGCTTTGTGACCCACTACGGCAAGCAGGTGCATTGGGACGGCGCCAAGGACGAGGATGCGGTTCTCCTGATCATGGGAGAAGGCCCGGCTACGGCGACGGAGGTGCCGGAAGAAAAGTGAACGCCGAACCGCCCTGCGCCTAAAATCCGTCCGGGGGCATTGCCATAGGCAGGCGGCTTTGAGACCATGCGGGGGCGACAACAAACACGACCCGCTCACGCGCGGGCGCGATGTGAGGAAACCCCATGCCGATCGTCCAGGCCGACCGCCTCACCCGGATCGGCGCGGCACTGCTCAGGGCTGCTGGCGCTTCGGAAGAAGAGGCCAATGCCGTTGCCGTGGGCTGCGTCAACGCCAACCTCGCCGGTCACGATTCCCACGGCGTCATCGCAATCCCCACCTACATCGATCGCATCAAGGCCGGACACATCGTGCCCGGCGCGAAATGGACCATCGTCCAGGAATCGCCGACCACGACGGTGATCGATGGCAACTGGGGCTTTGGCTTTTACGTCAACGCAAAGGCCATGGCGCTGACCATCGATAAGGCGAAGACCGCGAATGTTGCGGCCTGCACGGTGTTCCGGCAAAGCCACGTCGGACGGCTAGCGGCGTATCCGCTGATGGCGATGCGCGAGGGCATGATCGGGATTGCCACCGCCGATTCCGGCCGCTCGCCAAAACATGTCGCTCCCTTCGGCGGAAGGGAGGCGCGGCTCGGCACCAATCCGATCTCGATTGCGGTACCTTCCGATCTCGAAGCCCCCTTCTATCTGGACATGGCAACCTCGGCGGTTGCGGCCGGAAAGATCGCGCTCGCGGTTGCGCGCGGCGAGCAGATTCCGCAGGGCTGGATCATCGACGCCGCGGGACGTCATACCACCGATCCCAAGCAATATCGCAAGGGTGGCGCGCTGTTGCCGCTCGGCGGCACCGAGGGCTACAAGGGTAGCGGGCTTGCCGCAATCGTCGAGGTGCTTTGCGGCCTTCTGACGGGGCTTGGCTTCGGCGTCGAGCCCACCGGCCGTCACAACGACGGGTGCTTCATGGCTGTATTCAATGTCGCGGCCTTTCGCCCGCTGAAGGATTTCAGAAAGGAAGTCGCCGATTTCGCGCGCTATCTGAAGTCGACGCCGCCGTCCGAGGGTTCTGCCGGCGTGTTCTATCCCGGCGAAATCGAATATTTGCGTGAGCAGCAGCGTCGCAAAGACGGCATCGAGATCGAGGAAGCGACCTGGGACAAATTGCGTGCCTTGGCCGGCGAACACGGGATCGCGGCAGAACTGGGGTTGCTGTGAAGAGCAGCGGTACAGGGAGAGCAGCATGACACGGCAAATGGCGATGGTCGGCTTCCTGCAAGCGCAGAATTGCACCAACCTGCCGAGCTCGTGGCGACATCCGGAGTCACGCGACGATTCGATGTCGGCGGATTATTACCAGGAGATTGCCCGGATTCTCGAAGCCGGCAAATTCCACATGGCCTTCTTCGACGACCGCCTCGCAATGCCCGACCGTTACGGCAACGATCACGCCCACACCGTCGAATACGGCATCCGCTGCGTGAAGATGGATCCGCTCATCGTGCTGACCACGATGGGCATGGTCACCGAGAAACTGGGGCTGGCCTCGACCTGCTCCACCACGTATTTCGAACCGTTCGACGTGGCGCGCCGCTTTGCAACGCTCGACCTCATGACGGACGGCCGCGCAGCCTGGAACGTGGTGACGTCGGTGAACGACGGCGAAGCGCTCAACATGGGCAAGGATCATCATCTCGAGCACGATCTGCGTTACGACCGTGCCGACGAGTTCATGGAGGTGGTGCTCGGCCACTGGGACGCCTGGGAAGACGGCGCGCTGCTCATCGACAAGGCGAGCGGGCGCTTTGCCGATCCGCGCAAGGTGAAGCGGCTCGACCATAACGGCCCCTATTTCAAATCGCGCGGACCGTTCACGGTGCCACGTTCGCCGCAGGGTCACCCCGTAGTGATCCAGGCTGGCGCTTCGGGCCGCGGCCAGCGCTTCGCCGGTCGCTGGGGCGAGGTGATCTTCACCGCCGCGCGCACGCTCACTCACGCCAAACAAGGTTACGACGCAATCAGGAACGAGGCGGCCAAAGGCGGCCGCGATCCCGATCAGATGTTCCTCTGCAATCTGACCACGCCGGTCTGCGGCGCCACCAAAGCGGAAGCCGAGGACAAGATGGCATTGATCCAGAAGCTGCCGCTGGAGATCGATGCGCTATCCCTGCTCGCCGAGGGACTGAACTTCGATTTCGCCGGCAAGGGAATGGACGAACCGCTGACCACGCAGGAATTGCAGGGCATGCAGGGCATGCTCGGCATCCGCGACGGCGTGCTCAGGACTTCCGGCAAGACCAATCCGACCACGCGCGACTTCATCGCCTTTTCCGGCCGCGGCCAGACCCAGGATGCGATCGTCGGAGGCCCGAAGGAAATCGCCGACAAGCTCGAGGAAATGTTCGTCGGGCGCGGCTGCGACGGCTTTGTCGTCGCGGCAACCTACGTGCCCGGTTCCTACGCCGATTTCGTCCGCCATGTCGTGCCTGAATTGCAGCGTCGCGGATTGTTCCACAAGGACTATGCCGGCAAGACGCTCCGCGAAAACCTCGGCTTGAACCGCCCGGCGGCAGGCGCCTGGAAAACTCCGCCGCGCGCGGCAGCCGAATAAGAGGGATCATCATGCGTTGGCTGAAATTCACCGCCGCGGGCCAGACATCCTGGGGGATCGTCGAGGGCGAGAAGGTCGCAACCGTCGAGGGCGATCCCTTCGGTGAGTGGCGGCGCACGTCGAAAACGCATGCGCTGAAGGACGTCAAGATCGAGCTGCCACTCGTCCCCCGCACCTTCTACTGCGTCGGGCTGAATTACCTCAAGCACCTGAAGGAGGCCGCCGACAAGCGCGGCGAGGTACCGAACATCCCGGACCGGCCGGAGATCGGTTATCGCGCGCAAAACGCGCTGATCGGTCACGATGAGGACGTGGTGATTCCGGCCACCGCTACCGAAAAGATCCATTACGAAGGCGAGCTCGTCGTCGTCATCGGCAAGAAGGCCAAACATCTGACCGCTGCGAACGCAATGTCCTGCGTGTTCGGTTACACCATCGGCAACGACGTTTCCGAGCGCACCTGGCAGAAGGCCGACCGCAGCCTGTGGCGTTCGAAGAATTGCGACACCTTCAAGCCGATGGGCCCATGGATCGAGACCGACGTCGATCTCGATCGCATGGAGACCATCATTAAGGTCAACGGCAAGGAGACGGGCCGCTTCAAGACCAACGACATGATCTTCGGCATCGTGCCGTTCATCGTCGAGCTGACGAAATATTTCACGCTGTGGCCGGGCGATGTGATCTGGATGGGCACTGACGGCGCCTCGCCAGACCTCAAGACTGGCGACGTGGTCGAGATTGAAATTGCGGGGATCGGAACCTTGCGCAACCGCTTCGTGGCCGAGAAGCGATGAGGCACTTGTGCGCCTGGCGCAACAAATTGGCAGCGCCTGCCGGCGTTCGGCAGTAGCGTAAACGTCGTTCAACTGCGATTCCAACCCTTGGAGGCCGGCGATGGACGCCATTCCCGCCCTCGACACCTATCAACTGTCCGATCGCTACGACCGCGAAGACGGCCGCGTCTTCCTGACGGGAACGCAAGCCATCGTCCGCGTCCTGCTCGATCAGGCAAGACGCGATCGCGCGGCGGGGCTCGGCACCGCCGGCTTCGTCTCCGGCTATCGCGGCTCGCCGCTTGCAGGCATTGATCTCGAGCTTTGGCGTATCCAGGCGCGGCTGAAGGCAGACCGCATCGAGTTCCTGCCGGCGGTTAACGAAGATCTCGCCGCAACCGCGGTGCTGGGCTCGCAACAGGTGGAGACCCAGCCGGATCGACGGGTGCAAGGCGTGTTCTCGCTGTGGTACGGCAAGGGACCCGGCGTCGATCGATCTGGCGACGCGCTGAAACACGGCAACGCCTATGGGTCCTCGCCGCATGGCGGCGTTCTGGTGGTTGCCGGCGACGACCATGGTTGCGTGTCATCGTCGATGCCGCACCAGTCCGATGTCGCCTTCATGACCTGGTTCATGCCGACGCTGCATCCCTCAAGCGTCGGCGAGTATCTCGAATTCGGTGAATACGGTTACGCACTCAGCCGTTTTTCCGGCATGTGGGTCGGCTTCAAGGCGATCTCGGAGATCGTGGAATCGGGTGCTTCCGTCGAGCTGCGCGGCCCCCGCGCCTTCATCAGACCGGATTTCTCGGCCCCTCCGGGCGGGCTGCATTATCGCTGGCCTGATCTGCCGGGCCCGCAGATCGAGGAACGGATGGAGGCGAAGAAGCACGCGGTCTACGCGTTTGCCAAGGCTAATCCGATCGATCGCCGCATCTACAACATCGCCAACGCCAGCTATGGCATCGTCACAACGGGCAAAGCTCACCTCGACCTGATGGAAGCACTACGGCTTGTCGGGCTCGATGAAAGCACGTGCCGTCGCCTTGGCATCGACATCTACAAGGTCGGAATGGTCTGGCCGCTTGCCCTGCACGACGCGATGGAGTTCGTCACCGGAAAGCGCGAAATCCTGGTCGTCGAGGAGAAGCGCGGCATCATCGAAAGCCAGTTCAAGGAATATTTCTATGACTATCCGGGGTCGAAGCCGGAACGAATGGTCGGCAAGCACGACGAGACCGGCGCACGGCTGATTTCCTGGACCGGCGAATTGTCGCCGCGGGCGTTGGTCGACGTGCTGGCGCGGCGGCTGGATCCGATGTTCCCCGAACTTGATCTCGCCCGCCGTGCCGCTGCGCTCGTGCCGGAGGCAAGCCGCGTGATCTCGGTCAAGGGCGCGACCCGTACGCCCTATTTCTGCTCGGGCTGCCCGCACAATACCTCGACGAAGGTGCCAGAGGGCTCAAAGGCGCTCGCCGGTATCGGCTGCCATTTCATGGCGAGCTGGATGGATCGGGAGACATCGTCGCTGATCCAGATGGGAGGCGAAGGGGTCAACTGGGCGGCGTCCTCCCGCTTTACCGGCCACGGACATATCTTCCAGAATTTGGGTGAAGGCACCTACTATCATTCGGGATCGATGGCGATCCGCCAGGCCATCGCGGCGGGCGCAAACATCACCTACAAGATTCTCTTCAACGATGCTGTGGCCATGACCGGCGGCCAGCCCGTCGACGGGCCGGTCAGTGTCGAGGCTATTGCCCATAGCCTGCGCGCCGAGGGCGTCGCAAGAATAGCGCTGGTGTCGGACGATCCATCGAGATTCAAGGCCAGAGATTTGCCCGCGGGCGTGACGATCCATCCGCGCGAAGAGTTGGACGGCGTGCAAAGGGAGCTGCGCGAAATTCCTGGCGTCTCCGTGCTGATCTACCAGCAGACCTGCGCCACCGAGAAACGCAGGCGCCGCAAGCGCGGTCAATTGGAAGACCCGCCCCGCTTCGCCTATATCAACGACCTCGTCTGTGAAGGTTGCGGCGATTGCTCGGTCGAATCCAACTGCCTCAGCGTCGAACCGAAACAAACGCCGTTCGGCCGCAAGCGCAGGATCAATCTCTCCACCTGCAACAAGGATTTTTCCTGCCTCAACGGCTTCTGCCCGAGCTTCGTCACGATCGAAGGCACGAGGCGCCGGACCAAAGCGGCATCGGATGTGGATGCGGTGACGCGCGCGGCCATGCTGCCGCTTCCCGTCTCCCCTGCGCTCGACCGGCCCTATGATCTTCTGGTGACGGGCGTCGGCGGGACCGGCGTAATCACGGTGGGCGCGCTGATCGCCATGGCAGCCCACCTCGAGGGCCGCGGTATCTCGGTGCTGGACTTCACGGGATTTGCGCAGAAGTTCGGACCCGTGCTGAGCTATCTGCGACTTGCGTCAAAGCCAGCAGAGCTTCACCAGGTCTGTATCGACCAGGGATCCGCCGACGCCCTGATTGGATGCGATCTCGTGGTCTCATCTTCGCCCAAAGCTTCCGGCGTCTATCGCAACGGCATGCGGGCCGTCATCAATACCGCCGAAATGCCGACCGGCGACATGGTGCGTATCCGCGACGCGGACCTTGAATGCCCCACACGTCTGCAAGCCATCGAGCGCGTGGCCGGTCGCGGCAACCTTGCGACCATCGATGCGAACGCGTTGGCCGAGCAACTGCTCGGCGATTCCGTCTATGCCAACATCATCATGCTCGGCTTTGCCTGGCAGGACGGCCTGGTGCCGCTTTCGTTGTCGGGATTGCTGCGCGCGATCGAGCTCAACGGTGTTTCCGTCGAGCGCAACAAGCAGGCTTTCGCTTGGGGACGAATTGCGCGGGCCGCGCCCGACGCCCTGCCCGCTTGCGTTCGCCCCGTGCGGGAGGCTGCCGAAACACTCGATGAAATTATTGCCCGCCGCAGCGCGTACCTCGCCGCCTATCAGGATCGGGCCTACGCCGCCCGCTTCGAAGCAACGCTCGCGCGGGTTCGTCGCACCGAAAGCGCGCTTGGTAGCGAGAACCTCACCGAGGCCGTGGCACGTTCGCTGTTCAAGTTGATGGCCTACAAGGATGAGTACGAGGTTGCGCGCCTTCACATGGAGTCGGGCTTTCTCGACGAATTGGCGCGCGAATTTGAGGACGGATTTGCGATCAACTACCATCTCGCGCCGCCGTTCCTGCCGGCGAAGCGCGATGCGCGCGGGCGGCCGCGGAAGCGTACTTTTGGCCGGTGGATCAAGCTACCGCTGAAGGCTCTCGCAGGTCTGAAGGGGCTGCGGGGCACGCCGTTCGACGTGTTCGGCTATACGGCCGAGCGGCGGAACGAACGAGAGCTGATTGTCTGGTACGAATCGCTGATCGCGACCATGATCGACAGGCTCGACGGCCAAACTTTCTCCGATCTGCTTGCGGTTGCGCGGGCGCCGATGGAGATACGCGGCTACGGCCCGGTGAAGGAAGCCGCCATTCCCGCGGTCAAGGGCGAAGTAGTGCGCCGCATGGCGCGGCTCGTCTGAATTTTCCCCCGCCGCGGCGATGTCGTTGCACTCCCTCGCTTGCACCCAACCGGGAAAGGATCGGCGGTGCCCGCGATCCGCGCGCTCAAAACGCCGGCCCCTCGCCGTTGCGGCCATAGGTGATGCGCGGCGTCTGCATCGTGCCGTCGGCCTGCTTCTTGGCGGCGACAATAATCTTGGTGCCGGGCTGGACCTCTTGGCGCTTGCCGATTTCGTAGGTCACCACCACCGTTTGCGGCGTCACAACCAGTTTCTTTTCTCCGTCCTTGTATTTGACCGAAAGAATCGGCCCGTCCACCCCGGTCACGGCCTGCTCGACATTGCCGTTGGTCATCTTGCTCTTGGGCAGCAGATCCCAGTCGTAGTGGCCTTCTCCGGTGCCACGCATCGATTCCGGGAAGATGTGCACCTCGATCGCCTTCTGGGTGCCGTCTTCCTGCATCATGCCGGCGGAGCCCACGAACATCCCCGGCTTGATATCGCTTATCTTGCTCGGGACAATCGCAACAAAAAGCGGATTGTCAGTCAGCTTCACCTCCGACCCATCGCGGGTCTTGACCACAAAGACCGGCCCCTCAATGCGGTCGACCGTGCCACGGATGCGCGTGGTGTCCTGGGCGGAGGCCGGACACGTGAAGCTGAAAAGAGTAACGCTTAGAGCAGCAAGGACGCCGAGGAGTTTCCCGTTCATGATGACCTACCGGATTTCTGGACTTCGCTTCTGCAACCCCAGGTGGTTCGGAATATTCCGCTAAATGCGCCGAGAAACGGGTATTGTCGGGTTGACCGGTCAACCCTGCTCACCGGCTTCGCTATGGAGTTTGGCCAGTAGTCGCCTTCGTACAGGCAAAGGAGAACGTCATGGATCGGCAACGTCATTTCCTGCTCTTGCTCGGCGCGGCCGTTGCCGGCCTTGCAGTTTGCGGGGCCCCGTCCCGGTCACAGGCGGAACAGGCCGCGATCAACCTCGACGGAATGACGGCCAAACGGGCCGCGGCCGACCTTTGCGCAGGCAAGATCACGAGCACGGCTCTTACATCAGCCGCGTTGGCTCGCGCCAAGGCGGACCAGAATCTCAACGCCTTTGTCACGCTGGACGAGACCGGAGCCATGGAGGCGGCCACGGCGTTCGATGCCGGTCACAACAAAAAGTCCGCCTGCAAGCCGCTTGGCGGCGTTCCCATCGTCATCAAGGACAATATCGAAGTCGCTGGCCTGCCCTCCACCGCGGGAACGCTGGCGCTGAAAGGGTTCGTACCGACCAAGGACGCACCCGTCGTGGAAAAGCTGCGCGAAGCCGGCGCGATCATTCTCGGCAAGACCAATATGCACGAACTGGCGTTCGGGATATCCGGCTACAACCCGGCGTTCCAAACCGGCCCCGAGCCCGGTGTGCGCAATGCCTATGACAAGACCAGAATTGCCGGCGGCTCCTCATCGGGGACGGCAGCGGCAATCGGCGCACGGATCGTGACGGCTGGTCTTGGGACCGATACCGGCGGTTCGGTCAGGATTC
>Ga0306920_100011123_pt1 | contig 12124 bp, 9 predicted proteins | sample flu12Cox44000170_FD_204666 | JGI IMG/M metagenome (GOLD analysis project Ga0306920, IMG submission 204666) | Lab enrichment of tropical soil microbial communities from Luquillo Experimental Forest, Puerto Rico - flux4day.12C.oxic.44.000.170 (v2)... | ecosystem: Environmental > Terrestrial >...
CTCAAGTCTGCTCAGGCGCTGTATCAATTGGCCGAAGATCAAGAAACCGCGGGCTTGGCCCCCCATGTCGATACTTTGCGCGCCCGCGTCCAGTTGCAGATACAGGAGGAAGCGGTTATTACAACCGAAAATGACCTGGAGAAACAGCGTATCTCGCTGGCGCGCGTCATCGGACTACCGATTACGCAAAAATTCCGGCTGGTGAACCGCGCTCCTTACGCCGATGTGCCGGAGATCAATCTCAGCGGAGCCTTTCAGCTTGCCTTGGATACGCGCTCCGACTACAAGGCTGCGCAGGCGCAGGTTAGCGCCGCCGAACTCCGTCGTTCCGCAGCATGGAAGCAATATCTTCCTGCGGCCGGAGTTTCGGCAGACTACGGTGTCTTGGGTTATACGCCATCCCAGTTGGCACCCAATTACACGCTCACCGCGACCTTGAACATTCCTATTTTTCAGGGAGGACGCGTACAGGCTGATGTGAAGGAAGCGGAAGCTGTTTTGCAGGAGCGTCAGGCGGAGACTTCCAACTTGAAGGCCCGTATCGAGCAGGAAGTGGAAGATTCGGTTCTGGATCTGCGCGCTGCGGCCCGACAGGTCGAAGTTGCGAAAACGGGTCTGGATTTCGCGCAGCAGGCGCTTGATCAATCGCAGGACCGCTTTGCCGCCGGAGTTACCAACAACGTAGAGGTTATCCAGGCACAGCAGCAGCTGGCGTCGGCCAACGATCGTTATATCGCCAGTCTTTTCGCACACAATATTGCGAAGGTATTGCTGGCGCGCTCCATTGGAAACGCCGAGCAGATGGTTAGGCAGTATCTGGCAGGTAATCCGGCGCTGCCACCCTCGGTGGTGGCGCCGCCGGGACAGACACCTCCGCCTACAACCAATCCTCCACCTACGCCGCCTAATCCGCCGCAAAGAAACAGGTGAAAACGAATGAGTCCGACCAGCACAGACCAAACTGAAGTCAAATCGCCGCCGCAGCCTCCGGCGGAGCACGACACCAGCGCCAAAGGCGATTCCGAAGGCGCTAGGCGGCGCGGCCTGTTTGAGCGCAGTCCTCGAGCCAAGTTCCTGGTATTCGGCGCCGCGATCCTCGTGCTGCTGGCCGTGGGGTGGTACTGGCTCGACAGTCGCAACTGGGAGAACACCGATGACGCTGAGATCGATGGCCATATTTATCCCATCAGCGCGCGCGTCGGCGGCCAGGTCATCAAGGTGAACTTTGACGACGGCCAATTCGTACGCAAGGGTGACGTGCTGGTGCAGATCGACCCCACCGACTACAGAGTCGCACTCGATCGCGCCCAGGCCGACTACCAGGATGCGACTGCTAACACTCAGGCCGCGCAAGCCAATGTGCCAATTGCATCCGTCGGTTCCAGTAGCCAGATCAATACAGCGGGCGCCGACGTTCTCGCAGCACAGGCCGGAGTCTCCTCCGCGCAAAAGCAGATGGAAGCCGCCCAAGCTCAGGTCACCGAGGCAGAAGCGAATGCAACAAAGCTCAATACCGATGTCGAACGGTATCGCTTGCTGCTCGACAAAAAAGAAATCGCAGCGCAGCAATTCGATCAGGCGGTCGCAGCCGCAACCGCTGCTAATGCCACGGTTGCTGCTCGAAAGGCTGCATTGCTTGCGGCGCAGGAGCAGGTACGCATTGAGCAGCAGCGCGTGTTGCAAGCCAAGGCGAATTGGAATAATGCCCAGGTCACCCCAAAGCAAGTCGAAGCCATCCGTGCCCGCGCCGCATCCGCGTTCGCCCAACAGCAGCGCTCCAAGGCCGCGTTGGATCAGGCGCAACTCAACCTGAACTACACGACCATCGTTGCTCCTGTGGATGGAATTGTTGGCAAGCGCTCCGTACAGGTCGGACAAAACGTCGCTCCTGGTCAGGACCTGATGGCCGTCGTGCCGCTGCGGGAAATCTGGGTCACCGCAAATTTCAAAGAAACCCAGTTGGCCAAAATGCAACCCGGCCAGCCGGCCACCGTCAAAGTTGACACCTACAGCGGTCGAAAGTGGCAGGGACATGTGACCAGCATCGGCGGCGCTACCGGGGCGAAGTACAGCCTGTTGCCGCCCGAGAATGCCACTGGCAACTACGTTAAGGTGGTGCAACGTATCCCCGTTCGCATCGACTTCGACGGTGCCGACAAGCCGGACTTCAACAACGAGGGCCTCTTGCGTCCCGGCATGTCTGTCGTGCCGAATGTGAAGGTGTCGGCGCGCCCGCAGGGCGGAAGCAACCAGTAACTGTCACAGAGGCTCTTGGCCGGGAAACCAAAGGGATTCCTCACATCGAAGCACCGGAAATTCTTTATTTCTCTGTGTCCTCTGTGCCTCTGTGGTGAATGTTTTTCGATCTTCTGATCACCCCGCATGACCGACGCAGAACAGCAATACGCCGTCTCCACCTGGAAGCCACGTTACAACCCGTGGATCATCGCCCTCACAGTGACCCTGGCCACCTTTATGGAGATTCTCGACTCCTCCATCGCCAACGTCGCTCTCACCCACATCGCAGGTGGCCTCAGCGCAGGTTTGGACGAATCGACCTGGGTCCTTACCAGCTATCTGGTTTCCAACGCCATTGTGCTCCCCATGTCGGGCTGGCTCACTACCATCATCGGGCGCGCAAGCGTTTCTACATGACCTGCGTGGTCTTATTTACGGCCTCATCGTTCTTGTGCGGACTCGCGCCCAGTCTGCCGCTCCTCATCTTTTTCCGGATTCTACAAGGTGCCGGCGGAGGCGGGATGGGTCCCAGCGAGCAGGCCATTCTGGCCGACACCTTTCCTCCCGAGAAACGCGGCCTGGCGTTCTCCGTGTTCGGAATGGCAGTCGTCGTCGCTCCTGCGATCGGCCCCACACTCGGTGGTTGGATCACCGACAACTACGACTGGCGGTGGATCTTTTTCATCAATATCCCCGTCGGCATCCTATCGCTGTTCCTGACGTCGCAAGTGGTTGAAGATCCGCCATGGCTGCGCGGCAAGCGAGGCAAGTCCATCAAGGTCGATTACGTCGGTCTCTCACTCATCCTTGTCGGCCTCGGCTTGTTGCAAGTCGTTCTCGACAAGGGTCAGCGGGACGACTGGTTCGGGTCAACATACATCACGGTCTTCTTTACGCTATCCATTGTGGCGCTGGTCACTCTGATATTTCATGAATGGCGACACCCGCAGCCCATCCTCGAATTGAAGCTGCTGATGAACCGTAATTTCGCGGCGACCGTGCTCTTCAATTTCGTGCTCGGCGCGGTTCTGTTCGGCACTACAGTGCTCATCCCGCAGTTCCTGCAGACCATGATGGGCTATACCGCCCAAAAAGCCGGCGAAGTCCTCTCTCCTGCCGGGTTCATGTTGATGATGCTCTTCCCCATCGCGGGCATTCTTTCCACCAAGATTGACCCGCGATACATGATCGCCTTTGGCTTCGGCATGACCGCGGCCGCCCTCTATCACATCACTAACCTCAACCTGGCGATTGATTTCTGGACCCTGGTGTACTGGCGCATTTACCAGATGGCCGGGCTGGCGTTCATTTTCATTCCGATCAGCATTCTCAGCTACGTAGGCGTGCCGCGCGATAAGAGCAACCAGGTCTCCGGTATCAGCAACTTCATTCGTAATCTTGGTGGCAGCATCGGAATTTCCATGCTGACCACCTTCCTCGCGCGTCAAAGCCAAGTGCATCAGACTAACCTCGTGGCGCATGCGACGGCCACGAATCCGCAGTTCCAGCAGATGTTGCAAGGCAGCGCCGCCACCATGGCCAAATCCGGTTCAGGCCCAGCACTGGCTGTTCAGCAGGCTTATAACCAGGTCATGGGACTAATCGAGCAGCAGGCCGCGCTTCTCTCTTACGTGAACGCGTTCTGGATTGCGTCAGTCATTGTTGCCTGCCTCGTCCCGCTTCCCTTCTTGCTCAAGAAACCACGTCCCGGCGAAGCCCCGGAAGCCGACGCGCACTAAACGTTCGCGGATTTAAGTGTGGCAGTACCTCCGCTCCCCCAGTCGTTTTGGTTTCAGCACTTTGTGAACCATTTCTCTTGTATCTGATTGAAATCTATACAAAGTTCACAAACCACCGAATCGTGAAGGAACATTTCTATATTCCACTTCGCAGGCTCATGATGCAGGCCCTTATACCAACTCGCTTGACGAGCATACATAATCTGGCTCGCTAAACTTAACTTTGAGGTTCTAAGGTGCGCTGTAGACTCCTCGCACTCCTAATCACCACGACCGTCTGGCTGCCGTTACAAGCGAATGGCAAGTCAGCGTTTGTGGGGATCGATGGTCACACCCACACTCCTGCGGAGATCGACACTACCATCACTCACGTGATGCAGGCAGCGGAGGTTCCAGGGCTTGCGCTTGCCTTGATCAATAAAGGCAACGTCGTCTATATGAAGGCCTACGGTGTTAAGACCATGTCGCCGAGTGAGTCGCTGACAGTGAATTCCATCATGGTTGCGGGGTCCCTGACGAAGGTCGCGTTCGCCTATCTTGTGATGAAGCTCGTCGATGATCACGTGATCGATCTCGACAAGCCCGTCTACGAATATCTATCCCGGCCGTTATCTGACTACCCTGCCTGGCGGAACATCGCCAACGACCCCCGTTCCAAGCTGATCACGACTCGTATGTTGCTGAGCCATACAGCCGGGTTCAACAATGCGCGTTATTTTGATCCGGATCATCGACTGGTCATCCATTTCCAGCCCGGCACAAGGTACTCATACGGCAGCGAAGGCTACAACCTGCTTCAGCTGGTCGTGGAGACCCTCACCAAGAAGTCGACCGAGGAACTCATGCAAGAGCAGGTGTTCCGGCCGTTGGGTATGACTCGAACCAGCATGGTCTGGCAGAACACCTTCGAGTCCGATCATGCGAACGGCTACCATGAATATCGGCGCTCACTGGGCATCCAAAAACGCAAGACCGCCCAAGGGGCCGGCTCTATGCAGACGAGTATTACCGACTACACAAAGATTCACACAGGCCGTCCTCTCCGGTCGTGGTCTTCGCAAGGAGACGCATGCGCAGATGCTGAGCGCTCAGATCCCCATCGTCTCGAAACTCGAATTCTCGCCACTTCTACCTGACACTACAGACGAGTACAAGGGCAGCTGTCCTATGGCCTCGGCGTGGGTCGCGAATTGTTTCCTCAGACCTGGACCATCTTCTTTTCCAAGGACGGCGACGAAGCTCTCACGTTTCTGTTCGATATCGACACATGGGCTTTTCGGATCCTCCGAGAGGCGGGCGGAAAAGACGACCTGATTCCGAATCTCGAATGGAGCGCTCCGCACCGTGACCGATAATTTGCACTGGATTTCTCCGCGACTTTGGAAAACGCTCCGCGATCGCGAGGAACTGTTGTCAGCATCTATGACTGTTGCCACAGCGAACGCGATCAAGCTACTGTTTCTTGAGTGTCAGTCCGCTGTCGTTACATTTCACCAGACACTGAAAAGGCAACCTTGGGGCGCGAAAACTTTCGTCGTCAAAGATCCGGATGAGAATCTGCTGCGGTTTGTTGGACCCGAGAAACAGCCACGAAGCCGAGGTCTTGCTGATCGAGCACCTATCGTCGGCAAACCTAAAGTTGGCCGAGCATCATTCGCAAGGTGTCGGAAGACCAAAGATCAAGTAGTCTTTAGTCCTTTGATGCAGGTAGTCCTTACTGCTACGCCAATCAGGCAGAACTCTCTCCAAGGCTTGCCAAAATGGAGGTCGGAAGCCTAAATCGCGCACTTCTATTCGATTCGGTAATGTACGGGTTCTTCTCGACAAAAGCTTAGCCCTGTTTTGGAGCCAGGTCCTGGCCTCCCGCTCCAAGTCCTCAATGCTGCGTGCCTCCGGAGCACGTAGGGTGAGATCTCAGGTGCGGGCCATCGACCAGTTCCTCTTGCGCTGCTCAACTCCGGCGGATATTAAATGCCAGCCGGTTCAATTTCCTCGAGGCTAGAAAAAGTCGCATCCTAACCGCTGGTACGGTAGAAAAACTGTACGTGAATACGTGAATGACAAAGGCGGAACCATCAAAACAATGGAGCATCGCGCCGTGCTCAAATTCCAAGCGCGAATAAGGAGTATCCATCAGATAATCGAATGCTAATGATCAGGCTCGGCGGAAGAAACCTGTACTCAACAGGCCAGAAGCGTCTCTGGAATCGATGACCTGCACGGGATGCGCAGCGGAAAACTGATAGCTGCGGCCGGTGACAGGGCCTATTATGTGAGCCGGCGTGCTTCGCAAATAGCGAAGCGTCACGCCAGAGCGGTACCTTACACCCGGCGCAAATACGATACTTCCCTGCTGTTGGCTTCCAGTGTTGGACAAAGTGGGGGAATTCCTGTGGGATGCCGAACTAACGGCAGGGAGATGCGAGTGTCCAGCCTGATCTCGCGCACTAGTGGAAGTGCCGGACCGTGTGCTTAAGTTCGGGCTTCCCTTGATTATCGACCGCTTCTGACCGCAACACATGATCCAAATCTCCTTCTGAGGACTCGGCTGCAGACTGTATAAGCACAGGCTTTTGTCCCAGCCTCTCCAACAGGCACGCGCCACCGGAAATGGCCAACCAACCGACTAGCCATTCCAGAGGTCGACGGGTGACAAACAAGGCGGCCACAGCGGCGACCCACAGACTGAGACAATTGAAGCAGTCCATCAATTTGCCGGCTACACTCTCGCCTAAAGCCGCCCGGAGACGAACGACTATGTCCCCGGGACCGTCTTCATTTGCGAGCAGGTGTGCAACCCGCCAGGTTGCCAGAATGGCCACAACGAAGCGAAACTCAAGTCCCCACTCCATACAAGTTCGCGTAGAAAGTAACCAAGGCAGACCGGATTTACAACCATCCGGTCCGCTTCCAGGTTTCGTTTTCTTCACCGATCCTCCGGCTCAGCGGACGACCAGGGGCGGACAAGGCTGAGTGAGCGCAAAGGCCGCCGAAGACTGACAATCGTACTGCGAGAGCCGCTCGTAGCCGTCTGTTGCGCGAGCCGCCGCATAGAGTACAACAGCAAAGGCTCCCTGAGTACAGGGGGGCCCGACGGGTGGAGTAAGGAGCGCGCCCGCAGTGTTGTTGAAGGTTGCCGGCAAGCCGGGAGATCCCGAACTCGTATTTGTGGCGGGCGGTGACGGTGGAATGGAAGCGACGATGCCACTTACGCCCAACTCTACGGTGAGACTCCAGTCGAGGAAGTTCTCGGGGTGGAACGCGACGTAGGAAATCGCCACGTTGTCGGTCGGGTTCGTGTACTGCAGGATGCCGCATGGGTCTGTGTCAGTCGAGTTAATCGGAGTCGACACCTTCGGTATCTGCGTGGTGCAGACGTTGTTATCCACGAAGATGCGAAAAACGAGCCGGCCCTGGTCAGTGATATTGGGCTTTGGTGCGAAGTCAAATGCATTCGGCGGACCACCCACCTGCGGCAGAATGAATGAGAAGTTTCCTGGAGGCGGAGGAGGCCCCGGCTGATCACCGAATGTCGATGTCCCAAACGCGTTGTTGCAGGGGACGTAGTTCCCTCCGCTGTCGAAGATCTCCAGTATCAGTGTGCACATGCCGGTGCGTGCGGATGTGCCGCCGCAGAATGGGCTGTTTACACCGCTGCGAGTTGGCGGTGCGCCCTCGGTTGTGTCGAAATAGGCGTACGGGCGATCGAGAGGGTCCACGATGTCAACCCACAACACATTCGGATCCGGGATTTCAAACAGGTTGCTGTTGGGGCCAACGGTATGTGGCCCGAGCGGGTATGAGTCTACGGAGAACGGGGGAATGAGGCTGGTCTGGAAGCGGTGTGTAACGGGCGCATTAATCACCTTGGGTGGAGTTGGATCGCCGTCGAACTGGTACGACCACCTGTAGTACTTGATGTTGTTAGCGCGCAAATCGGGATGGAACAGCATCTGCAGCGAGAGCGTTCCACCGAAGGGCACCGGGCCGGTACCTCCGGGAAGGAGACCGGTGCCCAGTAGCGTTTCTAGTCCATCGATCCCATTAAGCGGCTGGTTTCCGATCGCCGTCGGCCAAACATACAGGGAGGCTGGACCTTGTCCAGTTGTGGACAAGCAGGCTATAGCCCGAGGATCGGTTACAGTGATATCGACACTTTGGCTACCATCGTAGTCGTAATATGTGCTGCAAGCGATTTGCGGATCGTAAACCTCGGTATCCACGCTGTTGATGCTCTGCACCACCTCGAAATACAGGTCGGGAAAGTCGGCGGGACACCAGAAACAGATTTCCGCACTGAAGGTCCCGTCCGACTGAATGGGGACCTCGGTCAGTTCCTGCCAGCAAAAAGCAGAGTCAGGGATAAGTTCGCACCAGAATGGGAACAGAACAATCTTGTTGGCGACAAGAAACTGCTTCAGAGCTGTTCCGTTCAATGCGTTCAAGGTAGCTACGGCATCCGAAAGCGAAATGGTTGATGTGGCGCTGCTGACGCTTGTAACCGTGTTAAGTGCCGAACCTGCCTGAGCGGACAGACTGGCACGCTGTGCTGTCACGGAAGATATGCGCTGTTGCGCGGCAAGCCGAGAGACGGCAGCGGACTGCACCGAGAGTTTCTCGAGTAGCTTGGTCTTGAGGAAACTGAGGTCAATTACAGTAAAGCTGTCTAGCGTACAGCCGAGATCGACCTGGAAGATTTGAACCGTTCCGGAACAAATTGGACCTGTGCTTTGCTTGGTCACGGTCCCGTGCACATTAATGCAAACTGGGAACCAACAAATCCATATGTTTGGGTTGATCGTAAGGACCGCCGAATCCGGCCCTTTGGGGACAAAGTCCTGGCTTAATGAATTCGCTTGTGCAAGCTGACTGGCGAGGTTAGCAGGTACTTCCTTATCCTTCACCAAGCCGTCCGGTCCAATGGTTACCCGATACGCCTGATTCGCCGCCACGCTGAAGTGGACAGGGTCACGGCCGACTGGTTCTGACTGTACGAATCGGCCAGATCGCTCGAAGAGGTAGGCACGCGATTTGGGTAACGCTTGCCCTTCTGTCTGACCATGCAATGCAACCGTTACGGTAATGGTTCTTTTGTCGCCTTCAGCAGCTTTGGCAGCCATTTCAATCTCCCCATTCGGATTTCCGGCATCTCTAGTCGGGTTAATTTTGATCCGTGAGGTATTCCCGCCGAGCGTCGGCAAGCCACCATCACGGTTACCTGTCTCACTTGCCCTTTTTCTTCAGCTTCGAAGCCGCTTCTTCTGCCGCATGTTCCAGAGCTTCATCGTGGCCGGTCTTGGGCAGTTGCTCCAGCAGCGCGCGGGCGGCATCGGCCAAATGTTTCGCTATCTCCGCCGTCGGTCCGCGTTCGCCAGCAAGGATGTTTGCGGCACTGTCAGACTGGCGCACGATTTGCCGTATCGTGGGGAAGTAAAGCTGTACGCAGGCTGACGCATCGCATTCCACTATCACGATGCCGAAGTGGGTCTCTCTGAAGAAAGGAAATTGCGACGGTGGCAGCCAGATCAGTTGGAAAGCGTAGACGACATAACATCCTGGCGGGACACCGATTTCCAAATGTCCGCACTTGGCGTCGAGGAACCCGAAATTTTTGCCGCACCATTCCAGAATTTCGCCGCTGCAATAGGTGATGTTTACCAGCCACGACTCATCGCTGATCTTGCACGGTGAATGGCGGTCATGAATCCAGACATTTAATCGTCCCATTCCCATGGAGCGATCTCCTTCGCACCCGCCCGGAGACTCCAAGCGCAATAGACCTATATGTGCCATCGGTCGGCCCACGGCGTCGGTGCGTTACCGCACATAGCCTCAGATTTCGACTCTGACATGAGAACTCCTCATGGACTCTGCTTGTTTGTGTATTGCAGCGCACCGACAACCGCGATCAAATTATGGAAACGTGGCGACACTCAGGGGACTTGGGATGCACCCTTCTGCGCGAATTCCTGTCATCCTCGTGATTGCGGATGTCGAAGAGACCCGCATGGGAATCAAGCGACTATTGAGCGTCAACGGTTATCGGGTGCTGACAGCGAAGGGCGAAGCCGACGCGGCTCAAATGTCCCACGACGTATCTCCCGATCTGGTTCTGATGAGCCTGAGAGTGGACCAGGTTGAACCGGTCTTGATAGCCCAGCAATTGCGAGATGCCTGGAAACTCACTGGTGAGGTGCCCATCGTTCTCTTTGCGGTCACTACGCTTAAGGAAGGGGTGGAAGTGAGGATCGAGCCCAATATCTATCTCGTTTATCCCGACAATTTCAATCAGCTTCGTCAACTAATTCGTCAACTAATCAGCCGGCTTGTTCGATGACCGGAGGAAGTCCGTTGACGGAAGTGGCAGGCTTTCTGCTGTAGAGCCGAGCTATTTCGTTGGCTCCTACGCGATAGCACTCGCAGGCGACCGCTTCCAGACCGCGGCGGTCGAGAACGGTGATGCGTCCCCTGCAGTAATCGATCAAGCCAAGGTCCTGCAGATTTCCGGCTGCAACAGTAACACTCTCACGGCGCCCGCCGAGCATGTGGGCGATGAGTTCCTGGGTCATTTGCAAGTGCGAATTGCTACTGCGGTCGAGGCACAGCAACAGCCAGCGACACAGTCGCTGTTCCACTGAATGGAGTCGATTGCATACCGCGGTCTGCGAGATCTGGGCGATCAGTGCCTGCGTATAACGCAGGAACACACGCCGCACTATGAGGTTTCCTTCAAACTCCTGTAACAACAGGTCAGCTGGAAGACGGATGGCTTCCCCTGCCAGCGCGACGACCGCTTGGCTGCACGTGGATTCGCCTCCCAGCAGTACCGCAGCACCAACCATGCCGTCGTTCCCGACCACTCCCATCTCTGCGGTAGCGCCATTTTCCGTAGTGTAAAGTAGCGAAACGATAGAGGAAGTCAGGAAGTAGGCGTACTGGATTCGCTCGCGCACTTGCAGAACAACTTCCCCCAAGGACAGCGCAATTGGTCGCAAGTGGGGGTGCAATCTCTCGCGCGTGCCGGCAGGCAGCGCGTCTAGAAGGCAGTTACGTGGGGAATTCCGTACTGTATCCGCCGCAAACATTGGTGGATCCCCTCTCTGGCCGGTAACCAGTTACGACCTGGGCCCGGGCAGCCATCAAGAAGCGAATTTCCCACGGAATTGAGAGACGCTGTGGCGGAAAATGGCGTTGTGGATGACCGGATTATGTGCCAGTTCTTTTGGCGAGTCAACAGGTAATTGTTACCAAAGTGCCATGACTTTCGTTACGGGCCAGCCCACATTTGGCCAGCTTTTTAGACACCCCGCAACACAACGGAAAGAGCGACACCGCCCTCCCTCAAGATGGTCCCTCGAAGGCAGAGATTGTGGCGGGCAAAAAATCCGAGCTCGGCGGCCAGACCCACAAGCAGGAGACCAGCAACGGCGTAGTTGAGACGATCGGTCCAAATCATTCACAGACCCCGACCGACATCCGAGGGCCAAAGTAATCTCATTAAAGCTGGCTTAAAGAGAAAGAAAACGATGGTCTACACAGCTAGTTTGACGAACGGCTCGGACCGCTTGACCAAGACGCCGCTGCACTCTTAGCTAGCACTCTACGCCTTCCGTTGCTGGTAGCGCTCTCCCTGAACGCCAAACGGGCGATACAAATCTATGATGATGAGCGTTGCAAAGCTTACTGCTATTAGACGCCTACGCTCCTGGTTTACACATTGATCTCGGGCGACTCCCCACCATGAACGCCGTGCCAGGTACAATCCATCAGCTAGATTGAGATAGGTAAAGTACACCGTACGCAAAGAAACGTCGCATACCGGCAGCCATAACTGATTGGATAAGAGCGAAGGCTCCAGCGATCCAGTATGGTCTTTGGTAGAGGACCAAGACCAACTGGGTCAGGAGAAGCCTTCATGATTATTGTAGGGTGTGACTTCCATCCCACGTGGCAACAAATTGCGGTTTTCGACAGCGAGACTGGGGAAATAACCGAGCACAAGCAGATCCATGGAAACGGAGAGGCAGAGCAGTTTTACCGGCGATTGCCTATTGCATCGCGAATTGGCATAGAAGCCTGCGGAAACAGTCAGTGGTTTGTTGATCTGCTGCAGCGATTGGGCCATGAGGTCTGGATCGGAGATGCGG
>Ga0306920_100011124_pt1 | contig 12124 bp, 7 predicted proteins | sample flu12Cox44000170_FD_204666 | JGI IMG/M metagenome (GOLD analysis project Ga0306920, IMG submission 204666) | Lab enrichment of tropical soil microbial communities from Luquillo Experimental Forest, Puerto Rico - flux4day.12C.oxic.44.000.170 (v2)... | ecosystem: Environmental > Terrestrial >...
GATTCTGGTGGTCCTGCTCACCGTAGGGCTGAGTACGGTCGCTGGGGTCGCGAATGCGTTCAGTTTGGTGGATCGCGACGGCACCGACCCACTCAACCCGCCTTTGACCGGTGAGCCAGATCAACCCGGCGCAAAACACACGAACGCGATTTCGACGTCCGAGCCGGGAAGCGCTCCTGTTCTGATTTCCAGGGCGCTGCAGATCGAATGGGCCATCCGAATCTGGGCGGCGATTCACCTGGGAGAGATTCGCTAGGCCGCGAATTGCATCCCAGTAGCTCGATGTGGCGTCCGGGACCGAACCGCCGGACGCCCAACCGGGTGTACGAGTGATCGAGGGTTCGAACAGTGCATCGAGCGATCCCCCCCGATCTGACTCATGCGATGGGCTCGGTCTCGGAAGCCGCGAGACAGCATGAGGCGATCGGAGATCTTCATTTCGCGGCCGACAACTATGCGGGCGCCATCGAGTCGTTCGGCGCAGCGCTGAAGGAAGTCGGTCCCGATGCGCCGCACGAGCGCGCGCGGCTGCTCCAGCGCATCGCGCACGCGCAGGCGTTGCGCGGCGAGTATGATCCCGCGCTCGAGTCGCTCCACGGCGCGCGCGCCACCGCGCGGCTCCTGCACGATTCCCACGTCAACGCCCGGATCGCCGCGCGCATCTCCGCCGTGCTGATGCAGACCGGCCACTATCGCGCGAGCCGCAGCTACGCGCGCTACGCCTACGCCGTGCTGCGCGACTCCAGCGACCACCAGACCGTGGGCGAGCTCGGCGTCACGCTCGGCATGTGCGCGAGCCGCCTCGGCAATCCGTCCGAGGCGATCGAATGGCTGCAGAGCGCCGCGGCCACGTTCCGCCGCATCGACGACACCGACGGACTGGTGAGCGCGCTCAACAATCTCGGCATCGTCTACAAGAATCTGCGCGAGTGGCGCGAGGCCACGCGCTTCCTGGAGCAGGCGCTCAAGCTCGACGAGCGCGCCGGGCTCTACGCGCGCATGGGCGGCCACAATCAGAATCTCGGCCTGATCCGCTACCGGCTCGGCCAGTGGGACATGGCGGAGGAGAATTTCCGCCAGTCGCTGCGCATCGCGCGCGAGCTGGGCCACAAGGGCGCCGAGGCGATGTCGCTGCTCGCGCTCGGGCTGCTCGGCCGCCGGCGCCGCCAGGCCGACAAGGCGGAGGAGAACTTCCAGCGCGCGCTCTCGCTCGCCACCGAGTCCGGAAATCAGCGCGAGCGGTTGCTCGCACGCGAATTCCTCGGCGAGCTCGCGCTCGACCGCGGCGACACCGAGGCCGCGCTCCAGCAGCTGGAGCCGGCGCTCACCGAATCACGCGGGATGGCGCCGCACGGCGACCTGACCGGCGAACTCGAGACGCGCGTCGGACTCGCGCAGCTCGTGGCCGGCCGCGCGGATGACGCGCAGCCGCATCTCATCGCCGGCGCGCTGATCGCCGAGGAGCTCGGCGACCGGATCGAGCAGTCGATCGCGGAGCGCGCAATGGCGCGGCTCGACGCGGTGCGCGGAAATCTTCAGGGCATGGAGAGCAAGCTGCGCTCCGCCGCGGCGTGCTTCGAGCAGCTGAGCGAGCTGTACGAGCTCGCGGTCACTCTCACCGCGTGGGCCGAGTACCTGCAGCTCCTGCCCGCGAGTCTCCGTCTGCGCGTCCCGCTCGAGCCGGTCGCGGAGTCGTCGCGGCGCGCGAGCGCGGTGTACCGCCAGCTCGGACTCATCGCCCCGGCGGCCGAAGCCATGCTCACGCTCGCGCGGCTCGAAGCCGAGCGCGAGCGCTACGATCAGGCGCTGGCGCTGCTCGAGCTGGCCGAGCAGTGGCTCGCAGAGAGCCGCGACGCCGAGGCCGAGGATCGCGCGGGCGCGCTGCGCCGCGATCTCGAGCACCAGTACGTCGCGGTTTCGCTCTCGACCTGCAACGAATTCCGCGCGCTCGAAGAGGCGAACCGCCTGTTCCGCGAAACCTCCGACATGGACGGCCTGCTCGCGCAGGCGGTCAAGCTCGCGGTCGAGCACGCCGGCGGGGATCGCGGCTTCGTCGCGTTCTCGGGCGGCGGCCGGCTCGATGTCGTGGCGCAGCACGGCCTCGGACGCGACCGGGCGCGCCGCATCCTGCGCGTGATCGAGGGCCTGGGTGGCAGCCGCCTGGCCGAGAACGGCCCGTTGTTCTCGAGCCGCGTGGCGGCGGATCCGCGCTTCGCCGCGGCGCTCACCGACGCGCTCGAGGGCGTGGGCTCTCTCGTCAGCGTTCCGCTCAACTTCCCGTCGCAGTCGGTCGGCCTCGTCTATGTGGACCGCCTGAACGACAACCTGCTCGGCGCGTTCCGCCAGCGCGAGCTGAACCTGCTCGCCGTGCTCGCGAACAGCACCGCGGTCGCGATCGTCGAGGCGCAGCGCTCGCTGCTGCTCGCCGAGAACCGCGAGCTGCGCGACAAGCTGCGTCCGTCGCCGGGCGCGGAGCGCGTGATCACGCAGTCGCGCGAGATGACGAACATCCTGGCGCTGATCGGCAAGGTGGGCGACAGCAACGCGACCCTGCTCTTCATGGGCGAGACCGGCACCGGCAAGGGCCTGCTCGCCCAGGTCGTGCACGAGACGTCGAACCGCCGCGACCGCCCGTTCGTCCAGGTGAACTGCGCCGCGCTGCCGGAGCCGCTGCTCGAGAGCGAGCTGTTCGGCTACGTGCACGGGGCGTTCACGGGCGCTGTGCGCGACAAGACCGGCCTGTTCGAGGAGGCCGAAGGCGGAACGATCTTCCTCGACGAGATCGAGAAGGTGCCCGAGTCGGTCCAGGCCAAGCTGCTGCACGTCCTCGATCGCAGTGAGATCCGTCCGGTCGGCGCGACCCGCAACCGCAAGGTGAACGCGCGCGTCATCTGCGCGACCGGCGTGGACCTGCGCGAGCGCATCAAGGAGGGCCGCTTTCTCGAGGATCTGTTCTACCGGCTGAACGACATCACGATCCGCGTGCCCTCGCTGCGCGAGCGCCGCGAGGACATTCCGGTGCTGGCGCAGCACTTCCTCGCCGTCTACTCGCGGCAGATGGAGCGCGCGGCCGGAACCTTCACGCCCGATGTGCTGCGGGCGTTCCTCGAGTACGAATGGCGCGGGAACGTGCGCGAGCTCGAGAAGGTCGTGAAACGCATGGTGGTGCTGGGCGAGGAAGGGCAGCCGCTCGGCCTGGATCTGCTCCCCGTGGAATTCCAGAGCCGGCCGCTCGAGATCAAGGGCAACGGGCGCCTGCTGCGCTCGAACGTGTCCGAGCTCGAGAAGCGCATGATCGGCGAAGCACTGGAGCGCAACCGCTGGAACAAGGCCCGCGTCGCCCGCGAGCTCGGCCTCAGCTATCCGACGCTGCTGGCCAAGATCCGCGGCCTCGGCATCGAGCGCCGCCGCGTCATCTGACGTTCGTCAGTCGATCTACCAATTCCAATATTAAGATCTTTTACAACGAGGCCCGTGCGGCGTCGTCAGTTAGCACGTCGTGCCGCGCACTCGATGTAAGTTTTCGAATTCCCGCGAAAACTCGCGTGCCACGCCCCCCGAGGCGGGTTCTCGGCGATCTCCTAATTCGCTGAGCCGCAGTCAGTTGGAAAATACTTCACGAGATGATTGCACTTGGCACGCAGGGTGCTTTACCGGATCGGTTGGAGGGGGGGGACCTCCAAAAGTTCGGGGGCGCAAGCCCCCGAACCACAATCTGGGCTAGCCGGTGCAGTAGAGGTCGCGGTCGAGGGTACGAGCCCCAGTCACATGACAACGTACCGCCCTTTACGACCGGCTAGCTTGGAAAGTGCGGATCAGGCAGCACTGAAGCATAGAGAGCACCTGGGCTTCTGCCGGAACCGCGGTCGACCGTCTCAGCACAGTTGACCCGGTTTTGTGTCTCGGTCGACGAGTTCCGGCGGAACACCCGGGATTCAGGACACCGCTCGATTCGTGACATAGGCCAACACTGGGGGATGTCTCGGCTGTTGTCGCGTTGCAGCTCGGGCGGTGTTCCTTTTTTTCGGCGCGAATGAAGTGGCGTTGCGCCCGCGCCACACCCCGCGCAATCCGGCCGCCTTCGGCCCTCCAGGGCCAGAGGCGGCCGATTCGTTGCAGTGGCCTCTGCCGCCTCGAGTTACGGGCTCCTGCCAGCCGCCAGAACGCCGCCTCCCCGAATGGCACACCGATTGCGCTAATCTCGGGGTAGCGCATTGCCTCGCACCACACTCAGGAGGGGGACGTCATGCGAAAGCTCGTACTCATGCTGGCGGCGGCCGCCCTGATCGCGGGATGCCAAGATGAGACGGCGCCGGGCGACGTCACCCCGCCCGCGGCGCCCCGCGGGCTCTACAGCGTGACCGGGGATCAGAAGGTCACACTCTACTGGCTCGCGAACACCGAGAGCGACGTCGCCGAGTACCGCGTATACCAGGCCGACTGCGCGGGCGGCAATTCGTGCCCCTACACGAGGGTTGGCTCGACCGTGATGACCTCGTTCGTCGTCCCGGGTCTCACGAACGGGGTGACGCACTACTTCGCGGTCAGCGCCGTCGACCGCTCCGGGAACGAGAGCGAGCTGTCCAAGAACGACGTCTTCGACACCCCCCGCCCGGCCGGCTACAACCAGCCCCTGGCGGAGCGGGTCGCGTCTCCGTCCACGAGTGGTTACGACTTTTCTGCCGCCGTCGTTCGTCCATGGGATGACGGGAGCACGGACATGTACTACCAGCAGACGTCCGGAGTCGCACAGATGATCTGTCCCTTTACGGACACCGACATTCAGGACGCGGGCTACGCGACCACGCTCGACGCGGTGGATTGGGCGCCGAGCCAGGGGTGGTCCGCGACCGGGATCGTGGAGTTGATTCAAGGACATTGTTACGTGGTCCGGATCGGGAGCACCTCGGTGAACTACGCGAAATTCCGGGTGAACGCGTTGTCCGCCACGCAGATCGTGTTCGACTGGGCGTATCAGACCGATCCGAACAATCCCGAGCTGCGAGCCCGGCCGTCCACGCTCGAGACGCCGAGGACGCGCCGGTTCGCGGCCGCGCTCACAAGCCCGTTGCATGCGCGTTTGGCGGCGGTTTCGCTTGCACGATAGTTGCACGGAGAAAGGTAAAGAAGGCAGGAAGACCGCCCCGGAACGGGCGTACAATGTACGCGGTCTTGGCGGTCACCCGGACCCGCTGCGTCCGGGAGAGAGGAGTTCGGCGATGGGACAGCGCACACAGACCCGCCTCGCGTGGCTCGCCATGCCGGCGCTCGCCGCCATGCTCGCGCTCGCGACCCCCGCGCGCGCGGACCAGCTCGGCATCGACATCTCGACCGATCGCGGCAACGACGCCGTGTACCAGCCCGGCGACCCGCTGCAGCTCCACATTCGCGTCTCGAATGACGCGTACGTGCTCGCGTACGAGATCGACTCCGAAGGTTACGTGAAGCTGCTCTATCCGCTGAAGGGACAGACCGGCCTCATGCAGGCGAACCAGAACTACGTCGTCCCGCGCGAGGACGACCCGCAGCAGCTCGTGGTGCAGAATCCGACCGGGCAGGATTTCCTGGTCGCGATTGCGTCGGTGCAGCCGTTCCAGCAGTTGCCGTGGTATCTGCGGCCGTACGACGTCGCGGGCGAGAACAACGGCTACGTCGGCGAGCCCGCGTCCGAAGAGGACGCGGTGGGCGCGGATGGCAAGGTCGCGGGTGATCCGTTCGTCGCGATGGAAAAGATCCGCCGCCAGGTGGTCGTGAATCCCGGCGATGTCGCATCGTTCGCGACCGCGTACACTTCGTATTACGTGCACGAGCAGGTGCGCTACCCGCGCTACATCTGCAACGACTGTCACCGCGCGGATCACTGGGCGTGGTGGGACGGATGGGATCCGTATTATACGCATTGCAGCGTCGTCGACTTCCGCGTGAACTGGGGCTGGTACTGGGGTCCCGCGTACTGGACCGGATTCGTTCCGTACTTCGTGTACGTGTATCGCCCCGACTGTCCGCCGCACTGGCACGTCGGCGGCAGCGCCTGGTATTCGTCGTGGGACGGCTGGACGCGCTGGACCCAGATCTGGAACGGTCCGCTGGTCCGCTACAAGAGCCCGCCGCCGGTCGGATACGTGCCGCCGAGCGCGCGTCAGGACTGGCGCACGCAGCGCACGCCGCCTCCGCCGGGGTTCGTTGTCTCCGGCGTCCGCGGGGATGGCGCCGTGGCGATCGGCCGGAATCACCAGGCTTACTTCGAGCGCATCGGCAGCGTTCCGGCGCCGGCCGGCCGGCCCGCCACACGTGAGCCGCTCGCGAATCCAGGCGTGACGCCCACACGCTCGCCGCGCGACGCGGGCGGCGTGTTCGATGAGCTCGCGCCGCGCCTCGGCCGCATGCCCGCGCACCAGTCCAGCGGCCGCGAGCCCGCGGTCACGCCGTTCTCGCGGCCCGCGTACGATCCGCCGTCTCGCGGCGCCCGGACCGCGCCGAACTTCCAGCGCCCGTCCCCGGGCCGCCCGCAGTCCATGTCGCGCAGCGGTCCGCACGAGGGCGGCGCGCGGCAGTTCGGGGGTGGCCACGGCGGCGGCGGCGGAGGTGGCCGCGGTGGCAACGGCGGCGGCGGCAACGGAGGCGGCCGCGAACACCGCTAGTCTCGTGCTATGATGATGATCTCGCGGGGCCGCGATCGCGGCCCCGCGACCGTCTTCGGCTCGAGGCTCCGCATGCACGACCTCTGGGCCCGCCCGCGCGGGCCCGCGCTGTTCATCCTCCTCGCACTCGTCTCCACCGTTTCCACGGCCGCGGCCGATCCCACAGGCTTCGCGTTCCTCAAGGTGCCGGCCGGCGCGCGCGCCTCGGGCATGGGCGGCGCATACGCTTCGGTCGCGGACGGCGTCGAGGCGGCGTGGTGGAACCCGGCCGCGCTCGAGGGCGTGAAGGGGATCCAGCTCACCGCGTCGCACTTCGAATACCTGCAGTCGCTGCGTCACGACCAGTTCGCGATCGGCGGCCGGCTGTGGGGAGGCGGAATCGCCGCCTCGATCCGCGCGCTCTATTCCGAGCCGATCCCCGAGCGCGACGCACTCGGCAATCTGCTCGGCACGTTCGGATCGCACGATCTCGAATTCGGCGTCTCGTACGGCCGCGCAATGGGCGCCGGCTGGCGCGCGGGAGCGAGCACGCAGGTGGTGCGCGAGCGCATCGCGGACGCCGCGGCGACGACGATCGCGTTCGGCGGCGGGGTGACCTGGGATCCCGGCGCGGTCTCCGGGCTCAGGCTGAGCGCCGACGTGCACGATTTCGGCCCGTCCGCGCATTTCACGATCGACGGGACGAAGGGCGATCCCGTCGGGCTGCCCGCGTCGCTCAGGCTCGGCGCGTCATGGACGCACGCGGCCGGGGCGATCACGCTGCGCAGCGCGCTCGAGGGATCGATGATCTCCGGGCAGGCGGCGATCACCGCGTTCGGCCTCGAGCTCGCGCACCACTCGGGCGTCGCGCTGCGCGGCGGATTGCGCGCGGGCGACACCGAGTCCGCGTTCTCGGTCGGCGCAGGCTGGACCGTGAGCGGAGTGCGCCTCGACTACGCCTACGTCCCGTTCCGCTCCGATCTCGGGGACACGCACCGGTTCTCGCTCGGCGCCCAGTTCTAGCCGGACCAGACGTCCATCTGCATCCGGCCGTCCGCGAGCGTCAGGTACGTGAAGTGCTGGATCCAGTCGCCGAGCACGAACAGCTCGCGCCCGCCTTCCCGGCGCTCGTAGGCATGATGGAAGTGCCCGAGCACGACCGCATCGAACCCCTCGGCAAAGCGTGGGAGCGCGACCTCGCTCCACAGCCGCTCGGCCTCGAGCGGCCGCTGGCCCTGCGCGTGGCGCGAGCCGCTCGAGACCCAGCGCGCGAGCGGAATGCCGAAATCGGGATGGATCAGCCGGTAGAGCGCGATGCTCGCCGGATGCCGCAGCACACGCTTCAGCAGGCGGTAGCCATGGTCGCCGCCGACCAGCGCATCCCCGTGATGGATCCAGATCCGCCGTCCGTCGTGCTCGAGTGTCATCGCGCCGTGATGCGTGCGGATGCCGAGATCGTCGGAGAGGAACGGTCCGAGCCAGAAATCGTGGTTGCCGTTCAGATAATCCATCTCGATTCCGGCCGACCGTAACCGGCCGAGCAGCTCGAGCGTCGCGAAGTAGCGGCGCGGAATCGCGCTCCGGTATTCAAACCAGAAATCGAACAGATCGCCGACGATGATGAGGCGGGAGATGCGGCCGCCGAGCGATTTCAGGAAGCTGTGAAGGCGGGCTTCGCGTCCGGCTTCACGGGCCTTCGACTCCGCTCCGAGATGGGCGTCGGAGAAGAAGACCACGGGGAGTCCGGCCATGCGCGCGAGTCTAGCAACCGTGCTTCCGACGTCACAAGGCTGGCGGGGCGGATCGCACGCGGACCGCGCCGCACCGTTGCCGTGCCGCGCTCGAGCGCTCCGCGGCCGCGCCCGGCTGATGCGCCGGCGGCGTCCGGAACCGGACGCGCGAGCGGGAGTATGATTCCCACGATCGATGCCGCCGGGCATCCGAGAATTGACCGGCCTCTGACAGGCCGATGACCGTGACCGATAACCTGAATGGACGCATTTTCGTCTCACGACTGACAGAGCCACGCCGGAGCGCCCCGTCCAGCATCGGGCGGGAGTCGGCCGCCGGCTGATCGAGCTTCCCCAGGGAGGAGCACCATGCAACCCAGTTCCACGCAGATCCGTCGTCCGCGCACCTACTACCTCGGCGCCGTCATGCTGCTGCTCGTGGGTGTCGTCGTGGGCCTCGGCATCAGCGCCGGGTTCGCCCCGACCGCGCCGTCCGCGGCGAAGTCGTCGACCTCGTCCGCCGCAGCGCTCAAGCCCACCGTGTCCAGCGACGAGCCGCCGCCGAGCCCGTTCGTGGGGGTCGTCGACAAGGCGCTTCCGGCGGTCGTGTTCATCGACGTGCGCAAGAAGGTGGGGAGCGGCGAGTCGGACGATCCCCAGAGCGAGATGCTGAAGCGATTCTTCGGCGACACGCCGTTCGGCCGCCGGCCGCAGACCGCGCCGACCTCGGGCTCCGGTTTCATCATCGATTCCGAGGGACACATCCTCACGAACAATCATGTCGTGCGTGACGCCGCCGATATCACCGTGACGCTGAACGACAAGCGCACGTTCAAGGCGCACGTGGTGGGCGCCGATGCCGGCACCGACGTGGCGGTGATCAAGGTGGAGGCGCACGATCTGCCCGTGCTGCCGCTCGGCGATTCGGACAAGCTCCGGGTCGGCGACTGGGCGATCGCGATCGGCAATCCGCTCGGCGTGCTGCGCGGCTCCGTAACCGTGGGCATCATCAGCGCCGAGGGCCGCTCGAACCTGAACATCTTCGGCGGCACGCCCGACTTCCAGGACTTCATCCAGACCGACGCGTCGATCAACTTCGGTAATTCCGGCGGCCCGCTGTGCAACATCCGCGGCGAGGCGATCGGAATCAACACCGCGATCAACCCAAGCGGCCAGGGGATCGGGTTCGCGATCCCGATCAACCTGGCGCGCCACGTCGCCGACCAGCTGGTCGCGCACGGCAAGGTGAGCCGCGCGATGCTGGGCGTGAACCTCGCGGATCTGACGCCCGAGATCGCCGAAGGCTTCGGCATCGCCTCGAACACGCAGGGCGTGGTGATCCAGAGCGTGATGGACAACTCGCCGGCCGCGCGCGCGGGCATCAAGCGCAACGACGTGATCGTGGAGTTCGATGGCAAGCCGGTCGCCGACCTGCAGAAGTTCCGCATGCGCGTCGCCGATACGCCGTCGGGCCGCACCGTTCCGGTGGTCGTCTTGCGGGACGGCAAGCGTATGTCGTTCAATGTGACGCTGGACGACCGTGAGAAGCTGCTCGCGAACGGCAACGGAACGCCGGACACGCCGGACGAGGCGAGCCCGGGCGCGACGCTCGGCGGCGTCAAGGTGCGCGAGCTGACCGCCGACGAGAAGGCCAAGGTCAAGCTCAGCCAGGGCGTTCTGGTCACCGACGTGGACGATGGCGGTGTGGCGGACCGCGCGGGGCTTCAGCCCGGCGACGTGATCGAAGAGGTCAATCGCACGCCGGCCGGCACGGCGGCGCAGTTCGACAAGCTCATGAAGGCCGCGCAGTCGGCCAAGAAGCCGGCGGTGCTCCTGGTGCACGGCGACCAGGGGACGCGCTTCGTCGCGCTCAAGCTCGACGGGGAGTGACAGGAACGCGGGGGGAGCGGACGTTCGGGTCCGCTCCCGATCGCCCAGGGAGGGTGGTCGAGTGAATCTGGACGCGCGCGGGACGGACGGCCCGCGGAGAGTTCGTGATCGCATCGCACGCCTCGGCCTCGTGGCCCTGGCGTGCGTGCTGCTTCCGGCCTCCGCGTCCGCGGCGAAGGCGCGGTCGCATCGCCACGCCAGCGCGCCCGCGAGCGCGCACTCCCACGCGCACCCGACGCTGAACGCGATGCGCAGCTGGTCCGCACCGACCGGCACGCGCGTGGTGTTCGACTTCTCGGCGCCGGTGACGCTCGCGGGCCCGGACTCCGGGGCGAGCCGGATGCTCGCCCTGAGCGTGCCCGGCGAGCAGGCCACGCTCCACGTCGGCGTGCCGTCCACGATGCTCGTGCGCGACAGCGCGGTCGATTCCGTGCGCGTCATGATGACGGACGACGGACTGCGGCTCTACCTCGCGTTCACCGACCTGGTGCACTTTACGGTGTTCACGCTCGCCGCGGAGGCGGAGAAGCCGTTTCGCGTGGTGGTCGACGTCACGCGTCCCGGCGCGGTCGCGGCGGAAGACCGCCGCCTGGCCTCGATCGCCGCGGCAAAGAAGTCCCAGCGAGTGCGCCTTGTCGCGGTGGACGCCGGCCACGGCGGCGAGGACACCGGCGCGCACGGACCCGGCGGCGTGCTCGAGAAGAACGTGACGCTCGCCGTCGCGAAGGCGCTCGTCGACGAGCTGAACCAGATTCCGGGCGTCCAGGGCGTGCTGACGCGTCGCGGGGACTACTTCATCCCGCTGCGCGAGCGCTACAAGATCGCGGAGCGCGTGAAGGCCGATCTCTTCATCAGCATCCACTGCAACTCTTCGCACCGGCGCGGCAAGGGGAACGGCACCGAGGTGTATTTCCTCTCGCTGACCGGCGCCTCGGATCAGGCCGACGCCGACCTCGCGAACATGGAAAACGCGGCCGACCTCGTCGGCGGCGTGCCGGCGCAGGCCGAGGACGACCTCGTCAACATCCTCTACGACGTGAAGCGCTCTTCAGCGCTCGAGAAGAGCCAGCTGCTCGCCGAGTCGCTGCTCGATCACCTGCTCGCCGACCGCCGTCTCGAGGCGCGCGGCGTGAAGCAGGCGGGCTTCGCGGTGCTGAAGTCGGTCGAGTTTCCGTCCGTGCTCGTGGAGACCGCGTTCATCAACAATCCGGCCGAAGCGCGGCTGCTGCGCAACGCGGACTTCCAGCACGAGCTCGGACATCAGCTCGCGACCGGCGTCTCGGCGTATTTCAACCGCTCGGGCGTCGGACTGCCGACCTCGGGCGATTCCTCCGGCCGCTCCGGCCGCTAGCGCTTCCGCCGCGCGGCGCCGCGCAAATCGCCGCGCACCCGCCGCCGCTCAGTCCGCGCCGCCGCCCGCGCGGATCAGACGCTGCTGATCGGTGTACTCGAGCGCCCGGCCGCGCTGGGAGCACTGGCTCACGAACTGCTCGATTGCCGTGCGCAGCAGCAACGAGGAGTCGCGGACGTTGCGGGCGTGCGTGAACGACGTGAACCCGTCCCCGCCGGTCGCGAGGAAGTTGTTGATCGCGACCCGGTAGCTGCGCTTCTCGTCGAGCGGCGCTCCGTCGGCGCCGGTCAGGCTCACCAGGCGGTGGAGCGGCAGGCGCGAGAGGTCGTACGTCAGCCGCGCGCCGCTCGGGTGCAGCACGTGGCGCGCCGCGAGGCCCTCCTCGAGCGCGGCGCGCAGCTCGGCCGGCGTCATCTCGAGCGTCACGATCGTGTTGTCGAACGGCATCACCTCGAAGATCCCCCCGCGCGTGATGCGCTCGTCCTTGAGATCGGCGCGCAGGCCGCCCCCGTTCGTGAACGCGATGTCGGCGC
>Ga0306920_100011125_pt1 | contig 12124 bp, 12 predicted proteins | sample flu12Cox44000170_FD_204666 | JGI IMG/M metagenome (GOLD analysis project Ga0306920, IMG submission 204666) | Lab enrichment of tropical soil microbial communities from Luquillo Experimental Forest, Puerto Rico - flux4day.12C.oxic.44.000.170 (v2)... | ecosystem: Environmental > Terrestrial >...
GGTGTGACAACGTCGATGTATTACCGCGATCCCGACAACAACCGGGTCGAATTGCAGATCGACAATTTCGCGACGGTCGCCGAGCTCGACGGCTATTTTTCCACAGCCGCGCCTTTGCCGAAAACCCGGTTGGCGTGACTTACGATCCCGAGGAGCTGTGCCGCCGCTACGAGGCCGGAGAGGCGATGGCCGACCTCTTACGTATCCCGCCCTTGCCGGCCAGCAAGACCCCGTGGGACATGCTCGCCGCCCACTGACCGACAACGCACCACCGGCGCGAGGGGGCTCCGCGACAGCCGAGCAAGGCGCATGCCGTATTCGCGCTCGAGTGTTCGTCCCCCGACAGTGTTGCGTGCGCGCAAGCGCGGCAGACTAACCTCGCGCGGCCGACCCTGCGCACCCATGCGTGTCATTGCCGCGTAGCCGATGTCGGTAATGGGCGCACGCTCTGTATCGCCATCGTCATGCCCGATCGCAAACAGGGGGAACTTTGCAGGCAATGAACGGACAATACCTCAAGTGTCTTGTGGTGGGTGTTTTCCTGTCGGCGATGATGTCGGGCGGTGGCGCACAGGCGCAAAAGCCCGGCGGGGTCTTGCGGATTTATCACCGTGACAGCCCGGCGAGCATGTCGATCCACGAGGAAGCGACCAACTCCGTCGCGATCCCGATGATGGCGGTGTTCAACAACCTCGTGCTCTACGACCAGCACAAGGCACAGAACAGCCTCGACACGATCGTTCCCGACCTCGCCGAAAGCTGGTCGTGGAACGAAGAGGGGACCAGGCTGACCTTCAAATTGCGCGAGGGGGTCAAGTGGCATGACGGCAAGCCGTTCACCTCGGCCGATGTCAAATGCACCTGGGATTTGTTGACCGGCCGCGCTACCGAGCGGCTGCGCCTCAATCCGCGCAAATCATGGTGGAACAATGTCGCGGAGATCGCCACCGACGGTCCGGCCGAAGCGACCTTTGTTCTGAAGCGGCCGCAGCCGGCGATCCTTGCCCTGATTGCCTCGGGCTATACGCCGGTCTATCCGTGCCATGTCTCGCCGCGCGACATCCGGCAGCACCCGATCGGCACCGGCCCGTTCAAATTCGTCGAATTCAAGCCGAACGAGGCGATCAAGCTCGTCCGCAACCCCGATTATTGGAAACCGAAGGGGCCTTATCTCGACGGCATCGAATACACGATCATTCCTAACCGCTCGACTGCGATCCTCGCTTTCGTCGCCGGCAAGTTCGACCTGACTTTTCCGTACGAGGTCACGATCCCGCTGATGAAGGACGTCAAGAGCCAGGCGCCGCAAGCAGTCTGCGAAATCACATCGACCAATGGCAGCGTCAATTTGCTGGTCAACCGCGAGGCGCCGCCCTTCGACAATCTGGAGCTGCGGCGCGCCCTGGCCTTGGCGCTCGACCGCAAGAGCTTTATCGACATCCTCGCCGAGGGGCAGGGCGACATCGGCGGGGCGATGCTGCCGCCGCCGGCCGGGGTTTGGGGCATGCCGGCCGATGTTCTGGCGACCGTTCCCGGCTACGGCCCTGACGTGGCAAAGAACCGCGCCGAGGCACGCGAGATCATGCAGAGGCTCGGCTATGCCCCCGATAAGCGGCTCGCGATCAAGGTGGCCGCCCGCAACATCCCGAATTATCGCGACCCGGCCATCATCCTGATCGACCAGCTCAAGGAGATCTGGATCGACGGCGAGCTCGACCCGATCGAGACCGCCAACTGGTTCCCCAAGGTCGCCCGCAAGGACTACCAGATCGGCCTCAACAATACCGGCAGCGGCGTCGACGATCCCGACCAGCAATTCTTCGAGAACTACGCCTGCGGGTCGGAGCGCAATTACACCGGTTATTGCAACGCCGATCTGGAGACGCTGTTCGTTCAACAGTCGGCGATGGCCGATCGGGAGAAGCGCCGGCGTCTCGTCTGGGAGATCGACAAGAAATTGCAGGAGGACGGCGCGCGGCCGATCATCTACCACACCCGCCTGGCAACCTGCATGCAGCCGCAAGTCAAGGGGCTGACCATTATGGTCAACAGCCAATTCAACGGCTGGCGCATGGAGGACGTCTGGCTCGACCGCTAGGTTGGGTTGCTAGGGGGCCGTGACGGGCACCCGCCAATCGCCGGCGGTGAGCAGTCGCGGGTGCATGACCGAGCACGTGAATCTGCTGGCGGGTCAATACGAGACGGAGGCGCGCTGCGGCGCGCGCTGCCAGAACCGCCGCCGGATTTCAGCGAAAGGCAGGAATTACCTTCGAGGCGAACAACTCCAGATGCGTTTGCGCCCATCGCGGCGGCAGTCCAGGCGGCAATGTCCACGAATAGAAGTGCGTGAGGGGGACGTTATCGCTGAAGTTCCGAATCATGCTTATTGCGGTGCCGGGGTCGACGACCTTGAGAAGGCCGCTTTGCCGAAGTTGTTCGCGATCGCGCAGGTGTTCGGAAGGCGGCTGGAGCCCGGCCGCGGACAGCCATGCCGAGTAATTGTTGGCCTGATGAATGATGTGATCGGCGGCCTCGGCGAAGGTTTTCTCGGGATCGTCGGATACGATCAGACACCAAAAGCCGCTTGCGAAGCGAATGTCGTCAGTGGGCCGGTTCTCCTTCTTCAACTCGGCGACATAGCGATCGTAGACGTCGCGGTTCACCCCCGGCACTGTGAAGCCATCGCCAAAGCGCGCGCCACGGCGCAATGCCGCCGGGGTGAAGCCGCCCAGCCAGATCGGCGGATGGGGCTTCTGAATCGGCTCCGGCGTCAGTTTGATGTTTTGGAAATCGAAGAACTCGCTCTTGTAGGTGACGGTCTCTCCCGCAAGCGCGCGGCGAATGATTTCGAGGGATTGGTTGGTTCGCGCGCCGCGCTCCTTGAACGGTACACCGAAACCCTCGAACTCTTCCCGTTTGAAGCCGACCCCGGCGCCGAGCTCGAAACGACCGCCGGAGATCACATCAACCGTCGAAATATCCTCGGCGAGGCGTACGGGATTGTGAAACGGCACCAACAGCACACCGGATACGATACGGATCCGGCTGGTGCGTGCGGCGATCGCTGCGGCTACAGGCAGGATCGAGGGCAGATAGCCGTCTTCGATGAAGTGATGCTCGGACAACCACACATCGTCAAACCCGCGGCGCTCAGCCCATGCGATCTGATCGAGGATTTCGCGGTAGAGCCGATCGGGAGGCTGGCGCCACTGTGCTGGATTTCGGAAGTCATACCAAAGCCCGAAGCGTAGCTTTCGATTGTCGTCATGCATGACTCGCCCCTCCTCATCGCAAATTAGCGACGCGTCGCTTACTCAGATCTGAGCAGCACCACCATCGACGAAAAGCTCGATACCGGTGACGTAGGCGCTGTCGTCGGAAGCGAGGAACACAGCTGCTTTACCCAGATCATCCGGCGTGCCGATGCGGCCGAGTGGAACGGTAGCAACGACCGCGGCTTTTTCTTCATCTGTCATGAAATGGGAAAGGCCTGGCGTATCGGTGTATCCGGGGCTCAACACATTGACGCGGATGTCGCGCCCCTTGAGGTCGACGATCCAGGTACGGGCGAACGAGCGTACCGCGGCCTTTGACGCATTGTACACCGAGCAGGAAGCAAAGCCCTTGATCGACACCATCGAGCCGGTGAGGATCACCGAGGAACCCTTGCTCAGAAATGGCAACGCCTTTTGTACAGTGATCAGCAGGCCGTGCACGTCCGTGTTGAACGTCCTGTCGAAATGCTCCTCGGTGATCTCTCCCAGTGTGCCGAATTCGTAAACCCCGGCACTCACCGCCAGCACGTCAATGCGTCCGGTTTGGTCGCGGATGGTTGAGAATACACGGTCGAGATCGCCGAGGTTAGAGCTATCGGCTTGGATCGCCGCGGCATCGCCGCCGATCGAGGCGACAGCCTGATCCAGTTGGGACTGATGGCGGCCGGTAATAAATACCCGCGCGCCTTCATGAGCGAAACGCTTCGCAATGCCGAGGCCGATGCCGGAGCTCCCGCCGGTAACGAGAGCGACTTTACCTGCAAGCTTGTTGGCCATTGTAAACCGATTTTCTCTGAGTGAAAGACTAACTCTTTGATTGCTTTGATTTCACCAGGTCGGCCGATGACGCTCCTTCGAGCGATAGTCCGTAACCGACTTCCCGCACGATGCGCTCCTTCAACGGTTGGATGAAGTGAATGCGCGTATTCCGGCGCGTCACTTCGGGAGCCTGCAGGTACAAATCGGCCAGTTCCCGAGCTCGAGCCACTGCCTTGCCGTTCGGTACTACCTCCGCCACGACTCCCCACTCGTATGCGGTACGCGCCGACAGCGGCTGTGGATTGAGCAGGAATGCCTCGGCTCGACCTGCTCCAGCCCGATAGCTCCATGTTGTAAAGATCCCGTCACCCGGCGTAACTCCCACAGCAAAGTGGCCGACGTCCTGGAATGTCGCGCCTTCGGCCGCCACGATGACATTGGCGAGGAGCGCGTAGTCCGAGTGGATATGGGCGCGTCCCTCGACGGCCGCGATCACCGGAACGCGGATGTTCGCAATGTTCTCTAAAGTCTGGAGGCCTTCGTCGTGTATTCTGCTCCAGACGCCCGGATCGGCGACATCTCCAAATGATGGCCATTCTACATCCCCAATGAAATTTCCGCCCGCGCCTGTAACGATGACAATCTTGTTCGCTCGATCTTGTCCGATCCTGTGAAAGGCATCGACAAACTCCGTGTGCGCTTGGGCGTTCATGATGAACGGGCCGCCATCGCTATGGAACTCGGCAACCAGCACACCTTTGTCATCACGTGACAGTTTTAAATTGCGATATGCGGCAAAGTAGTCAGCTTGAAGCGTTTGCATGGAGTTGTCCTCAGCTAATTCAGATTGGGTTGCGCCAATGGCGGCGCCTCAAACAAAATCACTGTCCAGAGCTTTGGAAATAAGTCCAATCGGACGCTGGTGCCGGCTCATGGCAGGGTAGACAATCCTGTTTGTAAATCTGCGGACGTGGGAACGCGGCTGCTTTTCAGACAATTTTCGCTGAGCTGTAAAGTTAATAGTCTAGCAAGCGATAGAACTGCGTCCAAACCTGGTCCTTCTTCGCGCCGGCGATATGACAGAAGGCGCATTCCTCCTTTGCCTTTACGGCAGCGGTCGGCGCCTTTGGCTCGGAATGATGGAAATTGAAGAACCCCCAACCACCGGAGGCGACGAAGCGCTGGGAATCCTTGACCGTCACGTCGGCGCCGTTGAAAGCGCCAGGGAAATAACCCCGACCCGAGGGTTCCGTCCGTGAGCCATCGGGGTTCTGCCCGGGCTGCGTGAGCTGCAACTCCTTGAACATGATCGTGCCTTCGGGAAATGCATGAGTTTTCTTGTATATCTCGTATGATCCCGGCTCGATGTACACATTGTGATATTCAGGGAAGTTGGCCATGCCACCGTTGAGCGCATTGGGGCGGCGATCCGACATAGATCCATTCGTGGAAGTTCTTTGGCAAAATCAATTCACCGGTCGCGGTGTACTCAGGCAGATATCGCGGTCTGGTAAGCGCGCTTTGATCCGCGGGTGATTGCGCGAATATTGCCGTCGCCGAGACGGTTAAAACCACAAATGCGCCTGCTATTACTAAAACTAGAGTCCTGAGCGACATATGCTTCCTCCCTGTTAACGTTACGAGATGAAGGGCCCGGGCACCGGATTCCCGCCAAGCGCCTGGCGCGCATTGCGTGACCGCTCACGATCAAACACACGGGCGGAGGTCTGCAGACTTGCTCCCTCCTTCTTTCATGTATTTTCTGCCCGAGCTCCCCTTTTGGACCGACTTTGGGTGGACTGGTACCGAGGGAAATCTCGACGGCCTTCATTGGTGTCCTCCCTCGCTGCAGATTGATCTGCTCGTCGGTCCCCAGCGGGGTGCCCGAAAGTTGAGATTTGCGGCTTCAACGCTATCCCGCGAAGAAAGTTGCCGGCGGAGTTCGGCCGCTTGGCGCTCGAGATCCTCGGCGGTCCGCAATCTCGCTTCCCATACCCAGTCGGCTCCGGCGTACTCCGCCTTAATGCGGTGCCAAGCCGCAAGCTTTTCCAACCTTTCGATTGCGGCCAACACGCTCTCGGACATCGATCAAGGCTCCTCAATGATAGCCCGGTTCGCCGGCTCCAATGGCACGCGAGGTTTGGAATTGGAGGCGGATGGGCCTTTGCTTTGCTCACTGACCTCGGTCAGTGGCCAGCGATGCCCTCTGGACGTCCTGCTTGAGCAGATAGAATGATGCGGCAAGGAGCACGATATCTTTCATAAGAAAAGGCACGTTGCCGGTCATCGCCGGAAACCCGCCCGCCGACGCGTCCCAGCCATCGGGCATAAATGGGATAATAGTAACGGTACCTATAAATGTGGCACAGGAGCCCAGCGCTCCGAGAATTCCCAGTCTTTTATTCCAGAAGCCTAAGAATAGGAGCGTGCCAAACGTCCATTCACAACTCCCTAGAAACCACCTGGCTCCGCGGACGCCAAAAACCGGATACAGCCAAAAGAGGAGCGGGCCGTTGCTTATATAGCGGATCAACCGCTGCGCCTCATACGCCCACCATTTCTGATAACCAAAGAACAGGAATATAATTACCATCGATACGCGAATTAGATGGTAATCAAGGTCCTCTCTCAGAATTCCAAGCCTGATCAATATCCTTGCAAGTGAGTCCACCAAGCTCCGGGCGGCTGGCATGTGCCTATCGCTGGTGGCGGCGTCGAACTTATTGGTGAACTGGTTCATCCGATTTCTCCGCGTTGAGCTGTTTTGACCTCCCTCATCTCGGCAGAACGCGAGCCTCCACCTCGATCGGGATCAAAGTGTCTGCCAAAGCGATCTTTAACGGACCAAGCGTATGAAAATCGCCGAGTGATCCATTGCGGAAACAACCATTGAGTTGATTGGTGTCGCCGCAGCGCCGGACGCTGGCATGCGCTCCAGACGACGTTCGAGCGGACTGTGGCAGTGAACCAGTACCCGCGGCCAGACTCGGTACGGATCAAGTCGCGATCTTCGCCAAGAGCTCTGCGCAGCGAAGCCCTCAACCTTCAAGTTATTCTGCGCGACGACAGTGCCCCGCCACACGCGAGATGATAGCTGCTCTCTGCTGACCAGCGTTCCGTCTGCTTCCAGCAAGGCCAGCAGGAGATCGAACGCGCGGGTCCCCGACTCTATCGGTTCGTCGTCTGCCAGCAGCAGGCGCTGACGCAGCAGCCCGCGGAATCGGCCGAATTCGAGCGAGGCTTCGGGTGGAGCGCGGTTCGCGCCATCAACTGTGTGAAAGGCTGAATTTGTCATGTCGAAGTGCCCTACTCTGTTGGGCTTCGGCGTAACGAAATTTATGCCTTGCCGTGGCAGTCGGTAGCAGTCGTTAAAGACTATCGATTATTCCTGTCGGGAATGACGGCGGCACGCATCTGCGCCAACGCGACAAGGATGTCGGTTGGCTCCAGCCTCGTGGTGTGATCGGCGTCGAGGTAGGAAAGCACGACAAGGCCGGTGTTATCGAGGACGTAGGTGGCGGGTATCGGCAGTACCCAAGCTTTCGATCCGGTATTCTCCGAACTGGGGTGCCCCATCGCCAAGTAAGCCGCTCGAAATCGCTGCGGAACGGTGACCGCGATGCGATAACGCCCGGCGATTTCGCACCCGCGATCTCGCAATATCGGAAAGGGCGGTTCACCGTCGCTGCCCGGAAACGACGAATTTCCTCGAGCGTGCGGGGACAGAGCAACCAGCGTTGCGCCCAGGCGCTTGATTTCCGAGAGGGCAGCCGCAAGCGCCCTCAGTTCGAGAACACAAAAGGAGGACCAGTCGCCCCAGAAAAAGCTGATGACAACGGGCCCGCGGTCGAGAAGATCCGAAAGGTCGATGAAACCGCCGCCCCTGCATCGGAGCCTGAATAGCGGTGCTCTCTCACCGGCCTTGACCGCCCTTGCAATAAGACGTGTTTCGGCTAGCGTCCGGACCGAACGCCCTACGGCATCAAGCACGTGTGGTTCGGCGTTCGCCTCGTATTCGGACCGACATGCGTCAAGTTGCGCCTTCAAGGACATGGAACGGCACCGGGCGAGCGATGCAAAGAAGTATCACATCTCTCATTGACAGCGGCCTGCGGCACCCTCGCTGTGGTAATATGCTTTATTCCGGGAGGGAATAATGGTGGACCGCCTCGCCGCAATGGAAGCGTTTGTTCGCGTCGTTGATTCCGGCTCGTTCTCCGGCGCGGCCAAGCAACTGCGCATCGGGCAGCCTGCCGTTTCGAAGACAATCGCGCAGCTGGAAGACCGACTCGGGGCGCGGCTGCTGCTCCGGTCGACGCACCGCCTGACGCCGACCGAAGCTGGCCGCAACTTCTATGATCGCGCCAAAAGGGCCATCGAGGAGGCCGACGAAGCGGAACTCGCGGCGCGCGGCGCCGGCGCAACCTTGTCCGGCCGCCTGCGCGTGTGCGGTCCTCTTACCTTCACCCGCCTGCACGTCATGCCGGCGCTTTCGATCTTCTTCGCCGAGAATCCCTCGCTCGATGTTGATGTTGTTCTCGATGACCGCGACATTGACCTTATCGCCGCTGGCATAGACGTGGCACTGCTGATCGGCCGCCTCTCGGATTCAGCTGTGACCGTCCGCAAGATCGGGCAGTGCCAAAGACGCGTGATCGGCGCACCCGCCTATTTCGCAGCGAGCGGCGTGCCGCCACCCCCGCTGACCTGCTTGCGCACCAGGCGATCGTCTACGAGCAGCGCGATGGTGGCGCAACCTGGGCCTTCCGGCAGGGAACCTCGGAAACCACGGTGAGCGTGAGCGGGCGTCTTCGGGTCAGCGCCGGCGAGGGTATTCGGGAGGGGGTGCTCGCCGGCCTTGGCTTTGCTGTCGCCTCGGAGTGGTTGTTCACGCCAGAGCTGAAATCCGGTGCGGTCCAGGCTGTGCTCACCGACTGGCTGCTGCCGCCGGTCGACCTATGGGCTGTCTTTCCGACAGGCCGGCAGGCGAATGCCAAGGCCCGGGCCTTTGCGAGCTTTGTCGAAACCCGAATGTCGGTCAGCGGATTCAGTGCCTCCAGGCTGGAACGAGAATAGCAGCGGTATCAACGGCATCCGGATTTGACCCCTTATTGCCTCACCCGGGGACGTCATCATCCACGGCCGGCTGTTGAAACTGCAGGGGCGACGCCGGGCGAACCGCGTCGTCCTGCCTGGTGCATCGGGCGGTCCTGATCTTCAGGGTGACTGCGGTGGGACCCGAGATGGCAGCGTCCCGGGCGGGATCTTGCGTCATACCAGTGTGCTGACCACGGCAATAGCGGTGACTGCGGTGCTCAAAATATCGGCCCATCCATTTTGGCTTCGGTCTGCGGGTCGCCCTTGGTTGCCACGTCGATAAGCTTGGTCGCGAGATGCAGGGCGCTGGGGATCTCCTCAGCCCCAACGACATTCGAGGCGAGTACAATCGCTCCCTTCAGAATGAGATCCCAGATCATTGTCCGTCTCCATGCAGGCAGCCAGCCGGTTGCCGAGGAGACGGACGGGGGACTAGCTTGGCGCTAAGCCCCTGACTGCTCGCTCGGAACCACCCGTTGCCCGCCGCTGCTAGATTGTGGTTCCATCGTCATATCCGTTGATGAGATGCCCCCAATGCACTGGGCGCGGAAGACAGCCCGACATGGGGTTCGTATGTCCACGTGTCCAGCCCGCCTATGCATAGGTGGCCAGCAATTTTGCATCATGTTGGTTGTCTACAGATACTCCCGCGAAAATTCGCGAAATCATCGAATACGCGACCGACGATCGGTCACGGCGCCAACCAGGTGGCAGGCACCATTAACAGGATGCTGAAAAACTCGTCGACAGCTGGGGGAGAGTGACTAGCCACACCCTTGTTGTCATTCCCGCGAAAGCGGCCCCCGGATTACGCTATCTTCAGACCGTCGCAAGCGAAGCCCGGGCCTGCAATTTCCAAGGCTGATGGATTCCGCCTCTGTCCTCCGCCGTCGCGGGGCCGAAATGACGATTTTCGCCAGCACTGGCGCTTTCGTCTTGATCAGAGGACCCCATGTCGGTTACCGGCGTGACACCGGTTCGCCGAACTGTCATCGATTTGCGATAGGCTCCCTTGGCTACCATGGAGCAACCTCGGGGCCATGACCGCACAGGAGACCGCATTCAACCTCGAGCTCAGCCGTCGCAAGCTGCTCGCCGCTGCGGGTATCGCAGGAGGGGCCGCGGTTGCGGCGTCCCTGATCGGAACCGGAGCCGCTCTCGCCGCAGCCCCGTCGCCTGATCCGCCGGCCCCACCTCCGGTCACCGGACTGCATCTGCAGTTCGGCGCGGATGCAGCGTCGGAGATGGCGGTGTCCTGGCACACCCTGCAATCCGTGCGCAATCCCCGCCTCATTCTCGGGACCCTCGATGGCCAGCTCGACCGCGTCGTCGCGGCGAAAGAAACCAGCTACACCGACGCAAAGTCGGGCCAGGTTGTCTGGGCCTATCATGCGAAAATCGGCGACCTGCGGGCGGACTCCGCCTATCTCTACGGGGCGTCGCACGAGGGCGCGGCGCCGGAGTTCGGCACGTTCCGAACGGCGCCGCGCGGCCGGGCGCGGTTCACGTTCACCAGCTTTGGGGATCAAGCCACGCCGACAGTCGGCAGGAAGTATGTGCCGCCAGAGGGCGTGAAGATCGGCAATTCCCCGAACGTATATGTGAATGACAATCTCGGCTCGCCGGCGGCTGCAGACACGGTTCTCGGCGTGGAGCGGCTGCAGCCCCTGTTTCACTTGCTGAACGGCGATCTCTGCTACGCAAATATGGCTGAGGACCGGGTACGGACCTGGTGGGATTTCTGGGAGAACAACAGCCGCAGCGCCAGCAAGCGTCCCTGGATGCCCGCGGCCGGCAACCACGAGAACGAGCTCGGCAACGGACCGATCGGGTATCAGGCTTATCAAACCTACTTCTCGCTGCCGGAGGCCGCCGGCCACACCGATGTGACCCGCGGCCTATGGTACGCCTTCACCGTCGGCGCGATGCGCGTGATCAGCCTTGCCAACGACGACGTCACCTACCAGGACGGCGGCAACTCGTATGTCCGGGGCTATTCGGAGGGCGCTCAGAAAGCCTGGCTGGAAAAGGAGTTGGCCGCCGCCCGCGGCGATCATGATGTCGATTGGATCGTGGTGTGCATGCACCAGGTCGCCATCTCGACAGTCGACAAGTTCAATGGCGCAGACCTTGGGATCCGCGAGGAATGGATACCGTTGTTCGACAAATACGAGGTCGACCTCGTGGTGTGCGGACACGAGCACCACTACGAGCGCTCACACCCGATCCGCGACCGCGAAGAGAACGCCACGCTGACCCCGGTCCCTGTGGCAACCGCCACCGATTTGATCGATACGACCAAGGGAACGGTGCATATGGTCATCGGCGGCGGCGGAACCTCCATTCCGTCGAACACGCTGTTCTTCGACCCGCCGCAATGCCGGGTGATCACCGCCGTCGGCGAACCGGACCCGAAGACAGGCAAGCGTCCGCCGGTCTACGTCAGGGAGCAGGCAGCCTGGTCGGCCGTGCGAAACGCGGCGCATTCCTACGGCTTTGCCGCGTTCACCGTCGATCCGGGATCACACCCCGGCGACTTCACAACGATCGAGGTCACCTACTATGACGTGGTGGGGACCGACGGCCGACTGGCACCATTTGAATCCTTCACCTTGCGCCGCCCGCGCCGCGATTAGGTCAGCCACTACACTGGGCAACTCCGTCCGGAGGCTCGGCCTCCATTACAACGCGGCGGAAGTCGAACCGGCAAAACGCACCATGATTCGACGAAGCCGCGTCAAGGTACCCGTGGCCGGATTTCACATTTCGGCTTCGCGACCTTCACGAAAGTGTCACCGGGCGCCGAATAGTGTTTTTCGATCTCGGTTGTAGGGCCGAGCCACAACTATCGGGGGATTCCGTGATGCTCGCCCTTCGAGGCTTACTGTTTTCCGCGGCGGCCAGCACCGCCCTCCTGACGAACGTCAACGCCAACGCCGACACGCCGGTTTCGATTACCTATGTGCCGAAGAGCCTTGCCGAGGCCAGCATCG
>Ga0306920_100011127_pt1 | contig 12123 bp, 6 predicted proteins | sample flu12Cox44000170_FD_204666 | JGI IMG/M metagenome (GOLD analysis project Ga0306920, IMG submission 204666) | Lab enrichment of tropical soil microbial communities from Luquillo Experimental Forest, Puerto Rico - flux4day.12C.oxic.44.000.170 (v2)... | ecosystem: Environmental > Terrestrial >...
CAAATTCCAGCACCACCTGATCGTTCGGCAAACCGAGAAACGCACGCACAGTTTGCACATCCAGAGAGGCGAAAATGTCCCAGTCCGCCAGGTCTTTCGAGCGGCCGTAGGGAATAACCAAATTGGCGTGGCGCACCACGCCATCTTCATCCGGATAGATGTTGAAAAACCCGCTGGTTGATGTTTCTTCGCTTAAAGCGCTGTTCAGCACCGGAAGGTTGGCTTCGGCGCCTTGCGGCAAAAGACGGTCCAGACTGAATTTCTGGATGAGCGCAATACGATCCTGCTTTCCGGTGGCGGGATTGAGCGGGCGGACGCTCGGAAAGGAGTAGAAGGCAATTTCGTTGGCATAGTCATCCAGTGTTTTTTCATCCAGTCCGCGCAGGTCGGCTTCCGTTTGCAAGAAGAAATTTCCCAGCACCACGCTGCCGAAGTTCTGTATGGATTTTGCGAATTGTTTATCGGCGTCGTACACCGCGATGGTTTTTTGGAGTTCGGCCATCAACCGAGGATCCACGGGTTCGCCGCGCTTCTTGCGGCCCTCGAAGTCCGCCCACAATACCAGCAAAGGAGCGGAAGACTGGTCCGGCTTGCTGAAGGTGATGTCGAACGCCGCGACTTTGGCTTTCCCGGCATGGAGGGCGTCGAGCAGGTGCGCGAAATGTACACGCGAGAACGGCCACTTGCCCAGCACTTCCTGCGAGCGCTGGTCGATGTCCACAATCACGATGCGTGGATCGATCGGCGTGGTCGTGGTGGAACGATATCGGATGCGAGTGTCCACCGAGGAATTCTCAAAGCGCTGCAGGAAACTCAATAACAGCGTTGGGCTTTCTCCCAGAAAAGTGAAGAAGTACAGTGTCAGCGCGGAAATGGTGATCGCCAGGCTGATCAGGAACGAGACCCGGTGCTGCCACCAGGAAACCAGCAGTTCATATATGCCAAAGCCACTGCGGCCCTGGAACCATTTCGGCGAGGTTTTTGCCATGAAGTGTTAAGAAAATTGGGCGCACAGCACCGCGGCGCGCAGAATCATGACCCGGTAAGCCAACCGCTATTCGCGCACGATGAAGTTCAGGCGCACGCCACAAACTTCCACCAGGTCGCCGTCGTCCAGCTTGGTGGGACCGGGAATCGTAACGCCATTGACGATCGGAACTTTGTCGCCGGAGCCGATGTAATACCCATCGTCGCGCTGGTTGATCTGCGCCGCCATTTGCGGTTTGAACCATCCGCGCAGCTTGATGGTGGCCATCGCCGATTTACCTATGGTGGTCAGTCGGTTGGTCAATACATATTCTTTGGCGTCGGTCTTACCCGCTAGAACGATGATGTGGGGACTTTGATGCGTCCGGCGGCGAATTGCGTGCGTTCGCCCATGGCCGCGGCTTGCTGCAGCATCTCCCGGCGGGCTTTGGTGTCCAGCACCATGGTCTCGTTGATAGCACCGGCAGTGATCTTGCGCGCCGATTCATAGGGCAGCGGAGCGTCGCCGGTTGCGTCCACCTTAATGTGATGTTTGCCGATCCAGATGGAATCGCCGTCGTGCAGCGTGGCGCGCTCGACACGCAGGTCATTCACGAAGGTACCGTTCAAGCTGCCACGGTCTTCCACCACCAGCCGCCCGGAATCAAAGTACACTCGCGCGTGATCATTCGAAACTGCCAGATTATCCACGACCAGATCGTTATCAGGAGAACGACCGATTTTCACCGGCCGCCCGCCGACGGGAACCTCTTTCACGATTCTTTCCTTAAACATCAGCGATAGTTTGGCCATTTCAGCTACCTCCGGCGGAACCATTTCCGCCCGCAGATTTATGTGCGCCCTTGCGCAGCCAAGAAAACCAGCCCTTCGGTTGGGGCTTGATGGAAACCACGATCACAGAAACGTTATCGATTCCGCCACCTTCATTGGCGTGTTCCACCAGTTTCTCGGCGGCGCGTTGCGGATCAGGCTCCGCCTGCAGTGTTCCGGCAATTTCCGGTTCCGTGACCATCCGGGTCAACCCGTCCGAGCACAGTAGCAAAGCATCGCCGGGAAACAGCGCCACCTGCTCGATGTCAACCTCTACCTCCGGTTGCGTGCCCAGCGCCCGCAAGAGCACGCTCTGCAAATTGCTCTGCTCTGCCTCGCTCACCGTGAGAATTCCGCGCCGGACTTGTTCTGCGACCAGCGAATGGTCGCTGGTAAGCTGTTGCAACTGCCCGGTGCGCAGCAAATACAAGCGGCTATCTCCGACGTGCGCGATGCTCAACTGCTGGCCATCGATCCACGCGGCGGTCATGGTAGCGCCCATGCCTTGCTGCTCCGGATGCTCCTGTGCAGACCTAAAAACCATTTGATTGGCCAAGTGCACCGCGCTCAGAAGTAGCTGGCTTTTTGGCGCCATGCCGGGCTGCGCTTGCCCCGACAAAGGCGCGCCGGGATCTTCCTGGCCCTTCATGCAATGCTTCACGACGGTTTCCACCGCCAGCGCGCTGGCCACTTCGCCGTGCGCTTCGCCGCCCATGCCATCGGACAGGACAAAAAGGTTTAGTGGCTGCACGATGCGAAAGCAGTCTTCGTTGTTGGTGCGCACTATGCCCACGTGCGTGGCGCCACCGCTCGAGATTTGCAAGTACACTCCCCGGGACGCGGGCGGACACCATCACGCACGCACCCTAGCGGGCTCTCAATGCTAAATTATCAGAGCTGCTAGAGAGGCGAAAGCAGATGCGCCCTACTAATTACTCACTAGCTTGGCCACAAGCGGGCCGCGAGAGGCGCCAGCGCGAGAGACTCAACCCCCGCAGGAATCTGGACCCAATCGCGGCTAAAACAGCGAAAAGGCCTCCGCGTCCGTTGGTTTTCCTTCTCCGCCCGGTTGCCGGCCGGAATACTGGGCCAAAGGGCGATCGTGTACCATGCTCTGCCGGGCTCGACAGGCGAGCCTTCCTCACCATACCTTTCTCTCCTACAATGTCAGCTATGAACAGGCGGTTGCTATCTGTGGCGCTGTTTTCATTTGCAGCAGCATTCATCGCGTTCGCAGAAGATCAACCAGCGCCTTCGGCCAAGAACGCCCGCATTCTGCTGGTACCCCGAAAAATGATTTCCGGCGATCGCACGACTCTGGCGGTGCTGGACGTGAACGGCCGGCTCACGCCCGGGGTGACCGTCGCGTTTTCGAACGGCGACCATACCAAAACGGATTCCACGGGAAGAGCGGTATTCGTGGCGCCGCTAACGCTTGGCGTCCTGTATGCCACGATTCAGGGCCGCGCCGGCCGGGTGCAAACGCAGATCATTCCTCCGCCGACTGACAAGAATGGCCTGCCTGAAATGCGCGCCCCGCATTTCGCATCGCTCAGCGATCGCTTCGAATTGCAAGGCCATGGATTTTGCGGCGACGCCGACAAGAATGTAGTGCAGGTAAACGGGCGGCCCGCGCTGGTGCTGGCGTCGTCGTCGGAGTCAATGACCGTGCTGCCGCCAGAAGAGCTTGATTCCGGACCAGCGGACGTCACGGTCTCGTGCAACCAGGCTCAGGCCAGCGTGGCGCGCATCATCTTTCTGTCCATATCGCTGCAGGCGGACAGTTCGCCCATGCAGCCCGGAGAAAAGCGCACGCTGACTGTGCGCGTAGCTGGCAGCCAGGAAAAAGTAATGCTGGAAGCCCACAACCTGGCGCCGGAGGTGGCTGAACTGGCCGGAGGTAACCCGGTGCGGGCGGTTTCCAGTGGCGGCGCCAACAACGCCGCTATCTTCCCGCTGACTGGGAAACAGCGCGGAAATATTCTGGTGTCGATACGGCTGGTGCCGGTGGCAGTTCGAAACAGGCCATAGGGTCGTGGCCTGGTCAGCTGCCGGACTTGGCGGAGGAAACCGAGGGCAACGGAAGCACATCATCTTCCGGAAACAGGGACTGCGGCACGCTTCCCGGCGACAGGATCCCTTCCAGAGAGGATGACGTCTTGTCGAGTCGCTTGTCCGCTTCCTGATAGTTCTGCTGCGCGTTTTTCAAGTGCGTGCCGATTTTTTCGAAGACCTCTGAGAAATTTTCAAACTGTTTTTTCAGGCCTGCCAGTCCATTTGCCAGCCGTCGAGCGTTTTCTTCAATCTGCATTCCGCGCAGACCCATGGCGATGACGCTGAGGTGGGCATACAGCGTATTCGGCGAAACCGCGACGATGCGTTTTTCCCGGCAGTAGGCGTCCAATTGCTGACCCTTGCTGTCGGCGCATTGCAGCAATTCGTAGTACACGCTCTCTGAGGGAACGAACATCAGCGCCAGATCCAAAGTGTTTTCCGCCGGAAGGATATATTTTTTGGCGATCGAGTCCGTGTGCAGCTTGACGGCGGTAACGAACGCGCGGCGGGCTTCCTCGCCGTCGCTCTCGATTCTGCGGTAGGCATCCAGCGGGAATTTCGAATCGATGGCCAGGAGCTTCTTGTCGCGCAGCAAAATCACCGCGTCCGCCGCTTCGCCGCTGGCAAAACGATACTGCGTTGCGTATTGCGAACTGGGCAGGGAATCTTCGAGCAGGCGCTCCAGCGTTACTTCGCCAAGGAGCCCGCGGCTCTTGGCCCCACCCAGCACCGATTCCAGTGATTGCTGGGCGTTGCTCAACCCCCGGCTTACTTCCTGGAATTCTCCCAGTTGTTTGTGGATGCGCTCCATCATGCCCTGCGTGCTTTTTAATTCCTCGCGCATGGCGAACTGACCCTTGGCGGAAATATCGGCCGATTGCGCCACACCGTCGGTCAGTGCGCGGCTTACCGAGTCCAGGCGTTGGGTGACGGTCGTGGCCAGCGTGGAAATTTGTCCCGTGGCTTGTGCTTGCGCGGCGGCCACCGACTGCAAGTCGCGCCGCAACTCGCTCATCTGCGCTTCGATCGCCTCGCTCTTTTTCTGTGTTCCCAGGCTTTGCAGGGCCGCCCAGACCACCAGCGCGGCCACCGCCAGCAACCCGGCGATCATCATTCCTGACATGTGTTTCTCCCGGTGACGGGAAACGGTACCTCTACTCTACAGGTTTCTGGGGCTTAAGGGTTGGTCTTACGACGCTGGACGAATCGGATGAATGATTTCGGCGAGCCCGCAAAAGCAGACGGCCCTCCGCAAGAAGCCAGAGGGCCGCGTCTCGATTGGCTTGCAAACTTACCAGCGCAGCTTCAACGCGAACTGAAATATCCTCGCATCGTAGGATGCCGTTGGCTGACCCGCAAAGCACTTCGAATCCGGTGTCGGATCCGGCGCGCAAAGTTGATTCACAGCGGCAATATTCGTGCGGTTCAGCAGGTTGAAGGCGTCTGCAATCAGCTCCATGCTCCAGCGTTCGCCGAACGAAATGCGTTTGGCTACCCGCAAATCGATCTGGAAAAAGCCGGGAGCTGTGAAACGATTCCTCCCCAGGTTTCCGTCGCAGCCTCCAGGCGGGGAAACCAGCGGCACCGTAAAGGTGGAACCGTCATTGGCCAGACAAACATCCGCCGCGACAAAATGCGCTCCCGGAATGAAGTCCGAGGTCGTGCCGCCCCCGGAAGCCAGCGATGGCCTGGCTTGGGAAGCGCCGAGGTCGAGTCGCGTATCCTGGCCGGTGATTACGTTAAAGGGCCGGCCCGAGGAAAGCTCGATGATCGGCGCAAACGTGAAGCCGCCGATGAAATGTTTCCAGGCACTGTCGCCGCTCTGCGCATTGCTGGTTTGAAAGACTCCGCTGGTCACCCAACGATGCCGCTGGTCATTCACGGAGTTAGCCCGTTCCAGGAACGGAAACCGGCTATCCTGCGGTTCCAGAGGAGACTGCAGATCCGTGCCATCATCGATCGAATGGGACCAGGTGTAGCTCGAGAGCAACTCAAAACCGTGCGAGAGGTTTTTCTGCACGTTTACCGTCAACGCGTGATACCAGGAGCTGGCGTCGGAAAGTTGCGCGTCGACGCTGTTGAATGGAACCGGGACGCCAAACCCTTCCGGGTAGTGCGCGGTATGCGCCAGGAATAGCAGCCCGTTGTAGTTCGCGGCGCCGGGCCCGGCGAAAGAGGGATTCGGCCCGGAAGGCCGGAAGAAATTAAAGACCGCCGGAGTGCCCACAAACCCCACGGCAGCCGCCGGATTGCAGTTTGCCGCAGCGAAGCCTTGGCCCAGCACACCCGGCGCAATCAGGAAAATACTCCCGCCTCCCTGATTCACGCAAGTATTCGCCATGCCCGAAGGCACAGCGACCGTTACTGGATTGCTTACGCTTAGCCCGGAGGCCGCCGCATTGAACGCGTTTTGCGCCAGCAGCTTTGGATCTGTTGAATTCACATCCACCGGACGATTCAGGTGAATGCCTTTCGTATATTGGTAACCCACGCTCAACTTCCACGAGCCGGCGATCTCCCGCTCAATCGTCAGGTTCGCCTGTTGCGCGTACCCATACTTGAAATTTGCCGCCACCGGCAGCGTGAACGGCAGAATTGGCAGCGGGAATCCCACATTCAAGTAATTTTGATTCGCAAAGAGCGAATTAGGCGCGAGCGGATCGAAGCGTTGCTGGTTCGGAAGATAGCCTAGCGTCAGCGGCGCGATTGCCAGGTCCGCCGAGCCTGTATTCAGCACGCCCTGAAAGATGGACGAACCGTTCAGATTCCCTGGGCCGTCTAGACCTGGAAAGCCGGCCAATGTGCAATCCGGCGTGACCAATCCGCACGCGGAGGGCTTTCCGCCCGCGGACAGCAGTTGTACCGAACGCCCGCCGTCTGCCGTCACCGAGTCAAATGCGATCGCCAGCAGCGGGTGGTCGTAGAACAGGCCATAGCCGAGGCGAATCGAAGTCTTTCCGCTTCCTGTCGGGTCCCATGCCACGCCAATGCGCGGAGCCACGTTGCTGTAGTCGCGCGGAATTCCTTCCACAATTCCCAGCGCTTTTTCCGCCGCCGCGTTTATGCTTGTCGCCGGCGCAAACAGCGGCGTAATTTCCAGGTCATATCTTATTCCGTAATTGACGGTGAGCTTCCGGTTAACCTTCCAGGAATCCTGCGCAAAAAAACCGATCGGAATGTTGTCAAACGGCTGGTTGGAATTGCCGATCCCCTGGATGTAGGTGGTCGGAATTCCCAATCCGTAGGCCTGCAGGCCGGTTGCTCCTGGCAGTCCTGCGAAAGCGCTATTGAAGCTGGAAGCGTCAATGGGGCCAAAATTTACGTCTCCGCCGAAGTCCAGTTCGAAGATCTGTGCTTTTGCCGAGCGCAGCTGCACCAGGTTGAAATCCGCGCCGAACTTGAACAGATGTTTCCTCCAATTCCTTGCCAGCACGTCTGTGAACTGGTAACGCCGTTCAATTCGGTCCACCGTCGAGTACGGCTCGCGCCCGAAGTATGCAAATCCGGGGATGTTTACCCCGATGTCGCTTCCTCCCGGAAGCTGCGAAAACCCGAAGTGCAGACCGCGCCGCGCAAACTGAAAACGGAAGGTATTCACGGCAGATGGGCTGAAGACGGTGTCATGCTGGAAGGTAATGTCCAGGTCTCGCGACTGGTTATAGCCGGCGCGCGAACCGGAATTCTGCCCGAAAACCTGGTTTTGCGAAGTGGACGGAAGCCCGGTGACCAGTGATGGCGAAACGCCAGCGCGAAGGAAAGAATGATTGTTGTTGCTCCAATTCTGGTCCAGTTTCAGCGACCACAGGCTGGTCTTCTCAGCAATCGGAAAGTTGCCGCGAATCGAATTCAATCCCACATAGGACGCGGGCAGCGGCGCTGCTCCCGCCCCGACGATCGAACCATTCGGTCCCACCTTTGCGACGCCGCTACAAGCTAGCGAGTTCACCATGCTTCCGAGTGGGCATGCCACCGGTACCGGGAATTCCTGAAAAAATACCCCTGATGATGTGGCTACCGGATTCACAGGAGTGATGGTTCCCCCCGACAACGCCGTCACCACCGCTCCGAAATCCAGTTTGTTCAGAGCAACGTTGGATGCCGAACCCATAAACAATCCGTAGCTCGCCGCGTCCGCGAAATCGCCGCCTGCGACCAGCGCGTTTACCGCCGCTCCTTGCGATGGCGTTAGCAGTACGGGCACCGCCGTCCCGGGTCCCACCGGCACTTGAAACGTCTGCAATCCGAAATTGCCAATGCCGATACTGGAAAATCCCGTTTCTTCCCGCTGTGTGTATTCATAAGAGCCGAAGAAGAATGTTTTGTCTTTTTTGATCGGCCCGCCAATGGTCAAGCCCGTCTGTACCCTGGTGTAGGGCTGCTTAACGGGCACCAGATCGCCGCTCGATGGGTCAACCTGGCCCGAGAAAGCGTTGCGCGCTTGAAACGCCTTGTTTCTTCCATACCCGAAAACGTCCCCATGAAATTTATTGCCGCCGCTCTTGGTCACGATGTTGATGACTCCGCCCGTGGCCCGCCCGTACTCGGTATTGTAGTTGCCCATGACCACCTGAAATTCCTGCACCGCTTCCTGCGAAATCGGTGCGCGGATTCCATTCACTGAGTTGTCAATGGCATCGGCGCCGTCCACCATCACGCCGTTAGCGCGGCCCCGCGAGCCACCAATACTTAGCCCAGAATCCGGTGCCGGACCAATTGTCGGGGCAACAGAGCGCACCGTCCGCGAATCGATCAAGGCAAATTCTTGAAAGTGCCGTCCATTGATTGGCAGGTTCTCAATTTGGCGTTCTCCCACCAAGTTTGAAGCCTCAGTTTTCGACGGCTCCACCAGCGTGGTATCCGCCGTCACCGTCGTAGTTGACGTGATTCCCTGTAAACTCAGTTGAATATTGATGACCGCTTCTTCACCCACGGTCACCCGAAGATCCTCTCTTACAAACACGCTGAACCCCGCTCCCGCTTCTACCCTCATTCTGTAGGTGCCCGGCGCCACCGAAACGAACGTATACCGGCCGTCGTCTCCGGATTGAAGCGCCCGTTCCGTCCCGGTGCCTTTGTTCGTGAGCGTCAATTTTGCCGCCTGCAAGCCTCGCCCCTGCGGGTCTGTGACCGCCCCGGATAGCGTGGCGGTGTTTTGCGCCCACGTCCCACCGGGGCTTACCAACATCAGCGCGAGCAAAATCATCAACGCGAACACCACTTGGTTGCGTTTCATCACTGCCTCCCGATTTCTTACTACTGAACTCCGCTACCCCTAGCGGTGACAGGAGAGCCCCTGTCAAGATGACGCTAACTGATTCGCTATTCGGCTTTTACTCGATGCCAATGTGCAATGCAACTTCAATCTTAAAAGATTGCCAGTGGGCGCATCCTGACAGTCACTCTCATTCTCGCCGACTTCCCGAACACCCTAACCGACCTGCACGGTCCGGCGGGAAAAAACACCGCCTTGAACTGCCCGGCCAAGCGCAAATTACCGGATAGCGCGCGTTCTATTCAAGCGACAACTCGCGTCAAACCAGCGATGACACGCGATGTCGCGTGCTCGGCCAAGCCCAAAATGCCCGCCTTAGAGAACAAACGCCGCTGCGTTGCCGAGAATCGGTTCGATCCGGCAATCTGGCCAACCCGCAGAAACCGCGGCAGTTATCGTGTTTTGTAGGTGGTGATTCTGGAGGTCAAAAGATTCACAGGTGCTTGTTTACCAGCGTACGCAGCTTGTCGCGGTCGTCGCCTTTCATGTGCACAAACTCGACGCCATTGCCGTCCGGGCCGGCGTTGCGCACTACGGCCGTGAAATGAATCTTTCTCAGACCCGAACGTACTTCCAGCTGGATGGTGTCGCCCACACTGAGTTTCTTGACGGATTCCAGATACGCTCCGCCCAGGCTGATCGTTTTGACCCGAGCCATAGCTGCCTGCGCACCGGCAAGCTGCGCGTGCGCGCGCAATGGTGATTCTAGCCCCACGCGGGCATAACGGCGCGGGACCACAAAGGTTGCTCCGGCTTGCGCCACATGTTCGTACGCGGAGCGCGCTTGCGGCGATGAAGGTCGGTCTTCGAGCAGAGCAAGAGCATCCGCAGCAACGGTGCGAACTCCCGCGGGCTCGGCATAGGCCAATCCGTCACGCTTCTCGCAAATCTGCCGAAATAACGCCGCCGCTTCCATGACACGCATTCGGGCCAGCGCTTCGATCGCTTTAATGCGCACAAACTGATCGCGGAGCAATTCGTGTCCGCCGGCAGCAATATCCATCAGCTGCGGAACGGCGGCTGCCTCCTGCGCCAGTCCCAGATGATCGATCATCATCGGCACGACCAAAGGATGAGCTTCGCCCAGGAGCGCAGAAAAGATGATTGCAGCGGAACGCCCGGAAGTGGCGTTGGCCGGGCGGGAAAGTTCACCGACTGCGAGATCCTGCAAATTCCATTCCCAGCTAGCCAGCGCACGCGGGAGTGCACGCAGCAGTCTTTCTGGGTCTGCCGCGGCCAATAGTTTGATCGCGGCGCTAACCCGTTGTCTGCGCGCTTCGTACAAACGTGATTCCAGGATATTCAGCACGGGTACGCCAATCGTGCGAAGCAAACGCGCCATGGCCGGCAGGACTTCAGAGCTGCGCGATTCCCCGAGCAAAATCGTAAGCCGGTCTAGCAAACGCTCGGGATCGCGCACTAGCAAACGCGGCAGCGCTGGGTCGAGCGCGCGATTCGCCAATGCAGCGTCTACCAGCAACAGCCAGCGATCCTGTGCGATCAGCCGGTGGGCCAGCATTTGCATGTGCTCGAATTGCGGTTCCCGTGGGGGTTTTTCCAGTCCGTTCAGGATTCCTTCCAGTACGGAATAATCACCGCGAGTGACAGCGACGCGTCCCAGCATTTCCAGAAACGCGGAAAGCAGCGCAGCGGTTTCCGGAATGCTTTCTTGCTCTAGCGCTTTAAGCGCGCAGCGGTTGAGCTCTTCGGGAAGTTGATTGGGCCATAGCGATTCGATGACCGAGGAGAGTTCTCTCAATCCAGCGGCGACGATGCGACGCGCCGCGGCGTCGGCCGTTTCCAGACGTCGCGAATAATTCAATAAGATGTTGCGCGCCTCGCGGCGCGGGGCGTCCGCTCCCGCCTCGGCCAGTTGCACCAGGGCACTACGGATCGCCGACACTGGAATACACCAAATGTCGGGCCCGCGCAGGACCGCGGACTTCTCGCGCGGTGGAAGTTCCTGCCAGAATTTTTCGGTTAGCTTCTCCTGATGCGCTTCATCGGCCCACACTGACGCCAGCGAAGACAAGTGTTGCGATTTGTGCGGTCCCGCATAGCCTCCGGCAGAGACCAAAACCTTACCCAGAGTGCGCAGAGTCCTGCGCAAATCCGCCGGCGCCAACAGTCCCTGCGACAATTCCACCGTCAGGGTCTCCAGGATGATTTTTTCCGAAAGCCGCAGCAAATAAGGCTGCGGTTGCTCGGCGGCCTGCGGTGCGTGCTGCGAAATGGTGTTCAGCAGGAGATGGACGGTTTCCCGCGTAGCTTCAGCCAATGCACCGTGAATGGCGCGTGCGGCTTCCTCCGGAGAAATGCCGCGTGCGCTCTCCAGAGGCGGAGTGAGCCGGGCGATCAAATGCAAAAGGTCGGAAAGATTTTCAGTGGTGGGAGCGACGATCGGCGTGTCCGCGTCTTGGCCCGGCGAATTTCCTCCAAACGCTACCAGCGCCGCGATCAGGCTGGCCAACACCGTATCTACTTTGCGATCCGTTTGCGCGTTCACCTGAATGCCTTCCACTCCATACTCCAGCAGCTTCGCGCTCCACCAGGAACTGCGCTTGGTTAACGACGAGCCTTCTGATTTTAGCAATGCGGCGCGAACCAGTTGAGTGAGCGTGTCGAGTTCGCCTACATGAAATTGTCGCAGCACGATGAGAGTTTGAATTCCGGTCAATTGAAAATCGCTAGCCAGATGCTGCAATTCGCCTTTGCGATCGGGAACCGGCGCTTCGCTCAGCTTGGGCACGATCAGGCCGTCGCGCTCGACGCGAATTTCCAGGCCATTCATCGTTTGCGCCAGACTTTGCAAGGAATCGTATGCACCGTCCAGGCTTTGCAGGCTCTTCGGATGATTGTGGTGATACAGCCGGCGCGTCTGAAACAGGATATGCAGTTGGCGTAATGCATGGTGCACTTCGTGAATGCCGGCCTCACGCTCCGGCGAAATAGGTGGCCGAGCGGAATTCCTCGGCGTGCCCGGCGGCTCCGAAAAAGCG
>Ga0306920_100011130_pt1 | contig 12123 bp, 2 predicted proteins | sample flu12Cox44000170_FD_204666 | JGI IMG/M metagenome (GOLD analysis project Ga0306920, IMG submission 204666) | Lab enrichment of tropical soil microbial communities from Luquillo Experimental Forest, Puerto Rico - flux4day.12C.oxic.44.000.170 (v2)... | ecosystem: Environmental > Terrestrial >...
GGAGGGTGACAGCCAGCGTCGGGACGGCGCAGCCACGAGCGTTCGTTGCGCTGAACAACGCGAACGGCACGGCCCTCTGTACGGCGACCGGAAGCGCCGCCCTTACGACGACGGTCACGTCCTACACGATTAGCTGCACGTTGCCCCAGAACGTCACCATGACCGCGACGGACCGGTTCTACCTGTGGACGGGGGTCAACCTGACCGCGGTCTCGCATACCAGCTTCAACGCGGAGCTCGACATCGAAGGTACTCCCCCCGGGAACTTCGATTCTGTGGTGACGATCCCGAACCCGATGCCGCCGCCGACGACGACGAGCCTCACGCCCTCCTCCGCGGGTGTCGGCCAGACGGTGACGATTTCGGGCACGAATTTCGGCGCCACACAGGGCAGCAGCGTCGTCCAGTTCTTCAACGGGTGCGCGGCGGGAACCGCGACGACGTGGTCGGCGACCAGCATTACGATCCCCGTGCCAAGCTGCGCCGCGACGGGGAACGTGACGGTGACCGTGGCCGGGCAGGTGAGCAACGGTCAATCGTTCACCCTCCTACCCACGCCATCGATTACGAGTCTCTCGCCCGTCGCAGGGCCGGTCGGGACGTCCGTGACGATCGCGGGTACGAATTTCGGCACGTCTCAGGGGACGAGCACGGTCACGTTCGCAGGTACAGCAGCGACAACCATCACAGGCTGGAACGCCACGCAAATTACCGCGCAGGTCCCGGTCGGAGCCACGACCGGACCGGTCGTTGTCACGGTGAACGGCGTGCCGAGTGCCGGCGTGCTCTTCACCGTGCCCCCGATCCTCACTTCACTCACGCCTGCCGCCGCGCACCTGACGGACCCCGTCACTATCGCAGGGTCGAATTTTCTCGCGACGCAAGGGACGAGCACGGTCACCTTCAACGGCACGCTAGGGACGCCGACGGCGTGGAACGCCACGAGTATCACCGTGCCCGTTCCAACCAATGCCACAACCGGCAATGTCGTCGTGGCGGTTAATGGGCAGGCGAGCAACGGCCTGCGCCTGACCGTGATCCCGCCGCCGACGCTGACTGCGGCTACGCCGTCGAGCACGACGGTGGGCGATACCGTGTGGATCGCCGGGACAAATTTTGGGGCCTCGCAGGGCACCAACACCATCACGTTCCACGGGACAACAGCGACGCCCACGAGTTGGAGCGATAACCGGATCCTCACGCCCGTGCCGGCCGGCGCGAGCACCGGCAACGTGATCGTCACGGTCTCTAATCAAGCGAGCAACAGTCTTCCGTTCACGGTTGTCGCGGCAGGAACGTTAAGCGGGACCATCACCAGGGTTACCGGCGGCACCGCCGTCGCGGGGGCGACTGTGCAGCTGGTCCAGGCCGGAATGGTCAAGGCCAGCGCGACGACCTCCACGGCCGGCGCGTACTCCATGACCCCCATCGTACCGGGCACGTACGACGTGCGCGTACTCGCGACAGGCTTCTCGACCGAGCTGCGCCAGGGCCAGGTCATCAATCCAGGGGCGACGACGACCCTCAACGTCGCACTGCTCGCTCCTGGCTCGATCGGTGGGCAGGTGACGCAGTCGGATGGCGTGACTCCCCTCGTGGGCGCGGGAGTGACCGTCTATTCCGGACCCGTCCCAAAGGGGACGGCCAGCACCAACAGTACGGGGGCTTACACGGTTGGTGGACTTCATCCAGGTGCGTTTACCGTGCAGGCGGCCTACGCGGGCTACGCGACGAGCGAGCAAAGCGCGACCGTGACCGAGAACACGACGACGACCAGCAACTTCGCGTTGCAGGGGGCGCCGGGCAATCCGGTGCTGTACGCGTACGACGAGCTGAACCGCCTCGCGCAGGTGACGGATCCCTCGGGCAACTCGGCGATCTATCGGTACGACGCCGTCGGCAACATCACGGCGATCGAACGTCCAGGGTCGACGACGATGTCCATCAGCGGATTCGCGCCCATCAGCGGTCCCGTGGGGACCGTCGTCACGATCTACGGTGCCGGTTTCAGTACGACGCCTGCCTCAAACCAGGTCACCTTCAACGGCACCGCGGCTACTGTCACAGCGGCCACGGCCACGCAGCTGACCGTTGCCGTTCCTGCAGGCGCAACGACGGGGCAAATCGCGGTCAGTTGGCCCCCAAGGTCCGCGAACACGGGATCGACAGTGTTCACCGTTCTAGTAGTGCCCGCCGTGCCCACGATTACCAGCGCGACGCCAAGCGTGGCTCTGTCGGGTGCGACGCTGCAGGTCAATGGCACGGGGTTCGACCTGGCGCTGGCCAACGATCGTCTGACCCTGAACCAAGTCCTCGCTCCGCCCACAACGGGGACGGCCGTGCAGCTCACGACCACGATTCCGCCAACCGCCACCCCCGGGCGGGTCAGCCTGACCACGCCGGCCGGAACGGCGACCGGACCGGACGTCTTTCCCGTGCCGCCCGGATACACCGTGGCTGCGATTGAAGCCACGGCGCGCACGACGATCGGCGTCACACAGAGCGTCACGATCAACGGCGCCACCAACCTTGGGCTCGTGGTGTTCGATGGAACTGCGGGGCAGCGCGTCAGCGTCATCTTGGGAGGCGCCGGCATGTACGGCGGCAATGCGACGCTGTACGGACCGAATTGGCAGGTGCTCGGTTCGGCGGTTGCCGATCATTACCTGTTCATCAACGCGGTTGTGCTGCCGAGGACGGCCACCTACACCGTTCTGGTGATCCCGTTCGGCACGCCGCCTTTCACGCCGACCGTGACCGTCAACAACGTCGCACCCGACGTCACGGGCACGCTGCCCACCGATGGCACCCCCTTCAACATCGTGACAACCACGCCCGGGCAGGGCGCGCACTTGACGCTCAATGGCACCGCCGGTCAAAAGGCCAGCTTGCTGTTTACGTCGGTGCCGTTCTGGAGCCGCTTCACGATTCTGCGTCCCGACGGGGTCACGCAACTCCTCGCGCCTCAGAACGTGCTCTCGAACGGCACGTTCATCGATGCGGGTGTCTTGCCGGACACCGGTGCCTACACCGTCGTCATGGACAACACGTTGAGCGCATTCGGGACGATCACGCTCCAAGCGTATGAGTTTTCCGATCTGACGGCCACGATTCCGACTGACGGGAGCACGCAGTCGTTCACGGTGTCCACCCCTGGCCAGAATCTTCGTCTGAGCTTTACGTCGATTGCCGGCCACCGCTACAGCGCCCAGATCGGCGGCGGCAACTTCTTCTCCCGCTCGACGATCTTTGATGTCGATGGGACGACGGTGCTGACCTCGGCGTATGGAGCGCCCCAGACGCTCGTGGGTCCAGTGACCATCGCCAACCCTGGCACTCACGTGCTCTATGTGGATCCCGACGGGTCGGCGACGGGTTCAGTCACCGTCAACCTCTACGACATGCCGGCGGACATCACGGGCACGATTGCGCCGGACACGTCGGTGACGCCGTCTATCACGACCCCCGGCCAGAAGGCGGTGTACACCATTAACGCGACGGCGGGTCAGCGACTCAGCCTCAGCATTGGGGCGGGGCCGAACGGCTACGTCGAGGTGCTCAACGCGGACGGCTCGACGCTCGTGACGGGGCAAATGTCGGCGCTCGGATTCTTCATCGAGCCCTGGACCTTCGCCGCCGGGCAGAAGCTCAAGGTCGATCCCAGCGGCGTAAACACCGGATCGGTGACGCTGACGCTCCACAGCGTAAATCCAGACACGACCGGATCGATCACCATCAACGGGCCCGGCGTCGTGGTCTCGCTGCCGACCGCGGGCCAGAACGGCACGCTGACCTTTACGGGTACCGCCGGCCAGTCGGTCACCGTCCATGGCACGTTGAACTCGATTCCGGCGGTGACGATCAAGCTGCTCAGTGTGGATGGGACGACGGTGCTGGTGCAGAACTCGTTCAACTCGGCGTCGTTCGACCTCCAGGCCGTCACTCTTCCAACCACGACGCCGCCGGGCGTCTACACCATCGTCATCGACCCAACCTTCGATGCGACCGGCTCGGTCACGATCACTGTGACCTCGCCCTGAGGCGACGCGCGACGCGATCAGGTGGCACCGCTCATGACGAACAGGACGGAGAAGGCGATGAAGCGCATGCGCACGTGGACCGTGGGTCTGGCAGTCGTCGCGTTCGTCGGAGGCCTCGGGATGTTGGCCGTGCGGCGCGTCCGGGCGGCTCAACCTGCGCCGGCGTCGGTGACCGTTCGCGGCCAGTCCACGACGCAACTGGCTGACGGGCGGTGGTTGGTGCTTGGTGGCGAGGGGCCTGACGGGCAAATCGCTGGCGCCGCGCTGGTCGATCCCCAGTCGGGAGTCCGCACTCCGCTGACTGCGGCCATGATTGTGCCGCGCACGGACCACACGGCGACGGTTCTGGCAGATGGCCGGGTATTGATTGTGGGCGGCCGCGCCAACGGAGCTATCGTGGGCATTGCCGAAGTGTTCGACCCAGTGTCGAGCACGTTCAGCCCGCTGTCGATCACCGGCTCCGTCGCGCGCGCCGATCATTCAGCAACGCTTCTCCCCGACGGACACGTGCTCGTCATTGGGGGATCGGACGGATCGCCTGGGACTGCGCCCACAGAGGTGTGGACGATCGATGCAGCGACCGCGACGGCGACTGCGCTGGGTGCGATCCCGCGCATCGGTCACAGCGCCACGCTCAGCGACGATGGGCACGTCGCCATTAGCGGGGGGCGTCGACTCGATGGCCGGCCCGATCCGAGCACCGAGTTAGTCGATCCCAAGACGGGTGTGGCGACAAAGGTTTTGGCGCAACGCGCCGCCACCCCTGGATCGGAGCCTCCGCCGGTCCTGGCTGAGACGCTGCCAGCGTCGGGCGCGTCGGACGTGTCGGTCGACACGCATCTGTCGCTCCGGTTCTCCACAGCGGCTCAGTTCGACAGCCTCTCGGCTGGGACCGTGACGTTGTCCGGTCCGGACGGCGACGTCACGGCGCGCATGGTCGTCGCCGAGCAGGGGCGACTCGTCTTCCTGTGGCCGGAGGAACCCCTGCGCGACGGGACGACCTATGCGCTGTCAGTCTCAGGGGTGGTCGGCGCGAACGGCGCGCCGGTGGTGCCGGCGCTCGTCACGTTTACCACAGCGGCCCAGCCCGCGGATACCGGTGCGTCATCAGATCCGGAAACATGGGTGCCGGATCTCAGTGGCGCGCATGGCTGGCGGACCGATCGGCCAGCGTCTCCATGGGAAGCGTTGCCGCCTTTGATGGCGCCACCAGGTGTCACGGCGATCTCGGGCCGGGTGCTCACGCTCGACGGCCGGCCGCTGCCCGATGTCTCGCTGAGCGTCGAAGGCGATGCCGACACGCGGTCGGATCGGACGGGACGCTTCCTGCTCCCACTTCGGACGGCCGCCACCGCTCGCCGTGTGTTGCGGATTGACGGTGCACCCGCGAGTCGCCCCAATCGGCGCTATGGATTCTTTGAGTACGGGCTCACGGTCAAAGCCGGGATCACCAACATCCTGCCGTTCACGATCTGGCAGCCGAAGCTCGACACCGCGCATCAGGTGACCATCCCGTCTCCGACGACGAGCGAAATCGTTGTCACCACGCCGTCCATTCCAGGGCTCGAGCTCCACCTGCCGCCTGGGACGACGATCATCGGGGAGGATGGCAAGCCTGTGACGCGGCTGGGGATCACCGCAATTCCTGTCGATCGCCCTCCGTTCCCATTGGCAAAGAACGTCGAGGTCCCCGTTTATTTCACGATTCAACCGGGCGGGGCGTACGTGTGGACCGCTGGTACCGGCCCGAAGGGCGCCTGGCTCATGTATCCGAACTATCACAAGGACCTGCCGGGCAAAGCCATCCAATTCTTTCACTATGACCCGCCACTGAAGGACTGGTTCGTCTACGGTCTGGGCCACGTCACGGCCAATGGCGCGCAGGTTCAGCCCGATCCCACCACGCGCCTGTACGAGTTCACCGGTGCGATGATCGGCAGTTCACCGAGCCCCCCCGCGCAAGCGCCAGCGCCCGGAGATTGCTGCCACACGGATGGCGATCCCGTCGATGTGGCCACTGGTCTGTTCACATTAGAAACGACCGATCTGTATCTTTCGGATATCCTCCCGATCGCCGTGACGCGGTCGTATCGGCAGCGGGACACCGATGTGCGCCCATTCGGGGTGGGGTCGACCCACCCGTATGCGATGTTTCTGTGGTCGCAGTCGAACTACACGCAAGCCGACCTGGTGCTCCCCGATGGCGCCAAGATCCACTACGTGCGAACGTCAGCCGGGACGGGGTTCACCGACGCGGTGTACGTCCACCAGGAAACGACGACCACGTCGGCGACCCCCACGATCTTCTACAAATCAGTCCTAAGCTGGAACGGGCAGGGGTGGAACCTGACGCTGAAAGACGGAACGGTGTACGTGTTTGGCGACGTGGCGCCGCTGCAGGCAATTCGCGACCGCTACGGCAATCAGATCACCGTGACTCACGCGAACGGGCAGACAGGCAATATCACACAGGTAACATCGCCCAGCGGGCGGTGGATTCGCTTCAGCTACGATGCCAGTAATCGAATCACGCAGGCGCAAGACCACATCGGACGGACGGTGATCTACACATACGACGCCAATGGGAACCTCGCTACCGTCACCGATCCCATGAACCATATCATCAGCTATACCTACGATAGCGCCCATCAGCTGCTGACCGTCAAGCCGCCGAGTCTTCAGGGCACGCAGCTGAACCTCGTTACGAACGAGTACACGACGGCGGCGGACGCCCCGACGCCGACCGGCTGGGTGAAGAAGCAGACCCATGCCGACGGCGGGGTGTTTCAGTTTGCGTACACGTTTGTCAATGGGGCGATCTCGCGGACCGATGTGACCGATCCGGTCGGAAACGTGCGGCGCGTGACGTTCAACGCCAACGGCTACACGCTGACGGACACGGGCGCATATGGGCAAACGATCGCCCAGACAGCATCGAACGTTCGCCAGACCGGCTCGAATTTTGTCACGTCGTATACCAACACGCATGGGGACGTGACCTCGACGACCTACGATCCAAAAGGAAATGTGCTGACCGTCACCCAATTACCGAACACACCTGACCAGGCCACGACCACGTATACCTACGAACCAGTGTTCAACCAGGTGGCGACGACCACTGATCCGTTGAACCACACGACGACCTTCGGCTACGACAATCTGGGGAACCGCACGAGTGTGACTGATGCGCTGAATCACAAGAGCACCTTTACGTTCAATGGGGCCGGCCAGGTGACGTCAATCACCGATCCGTTGCAACATACGACGACCTTTGCCTATAACGGGCCCGATCTATCGACGACGACAGATCCCTTGAACCGCGTCGCGCAGCAGTTCGCCGATACGGCGGGGCGCGTGACCGCGCTGACCGACGCTGCGGGGCAGACGACCCGTTTCGTCTACGACGGGCTGAACCATCTGACCCAGGTGACGGATCCGCTCGGCGGAGTTACGGCGTATGGGTTTGACACCGCAGGTCGCCTCGGCAGCGTGACCGATGCACTCACACACGCGACGACCTACGGGTACGACACACTGGATCGGCTGGCGAGCCACACCGATCCGCTCTCGAAAACGGAGACCTTCGGGTACGATGTCAATGGGAATCCGTCCCAGCGGATCGATCGGAAAGGGCAGATGACAACGCGGACCTACGATGGGCTCGATCGCCTGAGCCAGATCACGTACGATGACGGCTCAACCCTCGCGTACGGCTACGATTCGGGGAATCGGTTGACGACGATCACGGACTCGGTGAATGGCACGATCACCCGCACGTACGATAATCGGAATAACCTAATGTCGGAGACGACGCCACAAGGGAGTGTCAGTTACACCTATGATCTCGCTGATCGGCGATCGACGATGACCGTCAGCGGACAGCCGGCAGTCACGTATGGTTATGATGCGGCGAACCGGCTGAGGACCGTCACGCAGGGAACCGCGACCGTGACCATCACCTACGACGACGCTGATCGTCGGGCGTCGCTGACCCTGCCCAACGGCATCGTGACGACGTATGGGTACGATAACGCCAATCAATTAACGAGCTTAACATACGCTCTTGGTGCGACGACCCTAGGCACGCTGACGTACACGTACGATCTCGCGGGTCGCCGGGCGCAGGTCGGAGGCACCTGGACTCGAACCACACTACCGGAAGTGGTAGGCTCGGCGAATTACGACGCTGCCAACCGCTTGATCGGCTGGTCGGGTATTACATTCAGTTACGATTCAAATGGGAACCTGGCGAGTGATGGGCTGACCAGCTACGCATGGGACGTGCGGGACCAGTTAGGGGGTCTGAGCGGTAGCGCTAGCGCGAGTTTTGCCTACGACGGGGCTCACCGGCGGCGTGGGAAGACAATCGGCGGTGTTACAACCAACCTCTTATACGATGGAGCTAACCTGGTTCAGGAGCTCTCGGGTGCTGGCGCGCCGACGGCGAACTTGTTGACGGGACTGAGAGTCGATGAGAACTGGGCTCGAACTGACGCGTCAGGCACCAGCACGTTCGTTGCCGATGCTCTTGGAAATACGGTAGGACTTACAGACGCTTCCGGAACCTCTCAAACTCAATACACTTATGAGGCGTTCGGCAAAACATCGGCAACTGGCGCCAGTAGCACAAATGCGCGGCAGTTCAATGGAAGGGACAACGATGGAACGGGACTCTATTATTACCGCGCCAGGTACTACAACCCCTCATTCGGCCGATTCATCAGCGAAGACCCAATTGGGTTTGAGGCTGGGCCTAATTTCTATCGCTTTGGTTTAAACAATCCGGTAAGCTTTACTGACCCATTTGGGACGGATGTATGGCTCGAAGGGCCGAGCGGAAACGAACCAACCGGCCACCTCAGCGTCAATGTAGGTGATCCAAACGGTAACTATGATTCCTATAGTTTCGGGGTTAATGGCGATCCATGGTTAGGCGGTGAGGTCTACAAGGATGTGTCTCACGGCGGCGAGATTCTGCCCGATTACTACTTGAGAACAACTCCCGAGGAAGATGCGAGGGTTCGTGCTCTACTAGAGGCCCAAGTGCACAGCAAGGCTCCGTACCGCCCGTGGCGCACTTGTCGCAACTTCTCCGAGAATCAGTTCAATAAGATTAAGGCCCTCGGGATCGGTGAACCGGCTGGACCGCCGGCTAGGACGAAGGTGCCGGGCTCAGGGTCTTCGAACGTGCCCTCCACGGCTTCAACTTTAGCGTGGGATTGGCTGAACTTGAAGACCATATTGAGTTCCTCATCGTCATCGAGTTCCTCATCGTCATCGGGTAAATGACCGATATGGTCCGCAAAATGGCGCCCCGTGCAATTTCGTTCGGTATTTAGCGAATCGTTGATCCGACGGACAGAGAGATGCTGTTCGCCTGTGACTGGATAATCTGGTGCAGCAAAAGCCAGAAGGCGTTTCGCCGCGCTGACCGAGGATTCTGAGAGTTCTTACCGGATGCCATAGGATTCAGGCTCTGACGTGAAACGGAGACGCGTAATCTGCTGACGTCCTTCACGTTTGTCGGCGCAACGGTGGGCGGGCCACCAGCTAGAGTAATCCCGTTATATCGTTCCGGTTCGCCGCCAGGATGCGCGCGCCAAGCGGAACCCGGTTCGCGTCGGTTAGAACATGATGTTTGCAGTCGGCCCATGGCGATCGGTAGGGGTCCAGTTTTTCACCGCCGCGCAGGCGCGGAGCCACGGACTATCGACCGCGGCGCGGGCCAGATCTAGCTGGCCTCGCCGGCCTAACTCGGGGAGGGGCACGCTGTGGATGCGTTTGCAGCCCCCGCTCGTTGCCACCGGACCAGACGCCGCCAATAGATGCTGCCTGATCCACAGCCCAATTCGCGCGGCAACGTATTCCCAGGAGTGTCGCTGCGCAGGGCGAACAGTATGCGGGTTAAGATGGCGCGGCCCGGGACGAGCTTCCGTGCCGCTTATTGCCGATTGCGCGCTCGTCCTTAGCGGAGCAGCGGTTCGATTCGAGCCGGCAAGTCATCATTGACCAAGGCCATCTTAGTGTTTGAATGCCTCGAAGCCGGTCAAGCGACGGTAACCAGCCGCGGATCGAAGTGAAAAAGGTCAGTCTTAATTTCGCAACGCGCTTTTAAGGAACCGATCAAGCGTCCTGCGCTTTGCGTGTGTCACGGGTTGCGCGGACGCAGGGGTCGCTGCGCTTGTTACATCGTCGCCAACTGATGAGGGAGAAATGCCGAAGACTCTGCTTTTCTTGGTGATTCTCATTGTCCATTGGGTGATGCAGTTTCTTGCCTGGAGTTATGCCGAGAGTAGTGGTTCAATGCGTGTGCTCTGGAACGTACTTGCTACTCCGCTCGTTCACGTCACGGGATCACTTGCAAACGAGTATTTTTGGGCGATCGCCTCGCTGAATAGTTTTCTCTGGGCGGCGGCCTTGACATTCATCATCGACAAACTCGCAGTCAAGCCCTAATATCCCGTAGTGGCCAAGAGTTCGATCGATGCCCCAGCGAGGCCAGATCTAGAGACAAGTCATGGGCGTGAGCTCCAATAATAGTGATTTGAGGCCATGTGACCCGGTGGAGCGGCGAACGGCTACGAGTGGCGGATAATGTGAGGACTGAATCGGCGTTCGTGCCGCGGTTGACGGCACCCGTACGTGCCCTGTCACCCGCGAATGCGCCGGCCCTTCGCGCTTTCGTTTATCTGCTGTGACGGGTTTGCGCGTTACTACGCGGACGCTCGGTAGTAGTACCAACAGGCCGGCCAGACGCTCACGGGAGACGACGCGGTCGGCACTTGGCGTGTGAGCGCCGGACGTTGCCCAAGCCCTGATGATTGCGCTCATGGTGATAATGCGCAATGAATTCGCGAACCGCCTCTTGTAGCGAGCCTTCGCCGAAGATAATCAGCCGGTTCAGACACGATTCCTTGATACTCCGTACGAAGCGCTCGGCGAACGCGTTCTGCCAGGGCGAACGCAGTGCGGTGAGGACTTCGGTCAATGCCCATGGTCTTCGCGGACTCTGCCCATCCCTCAAACGCGTGATCGCAGTCTCGAATCAGGTATCGAGGCGCTCGGTCCCCGGGAAATGCTTCGCGCATCTGTTGAACAGTCCATGCCGAGGCAGGATCTCCGTCACGCCCACGTGGACGATGCGCAGGCGCTCATGGGCGAGGATCACGAGCACGAACAGCAGGCGGTACGTCGCCGTCGGGCCACGAAAAAATCGGCCGCCATGATCTGGTCGACGTGATTGGCCAGAAACGTGCGCCACGTCTGCGACGGCGGCCGCCGCCCGGCGCTGTTCTTCGCGACTGTGGCCTGACTGATGTCAATTCCCAGCTTCAAGAGTTCGCCGTGGATCCTCGGCGCGCCGCACAGATGATTCGCCTCCGACATCAAGCAGACGAGGTTGCGGATGTCTGGGGGACGGACGGTCGACCGAGACGGCGCCAGCTCTTCCACGTCCAGAGAAGGCGGAAGCCTCGGCGATGCCAAGCGATGAGGGTCTCAGGTTTGACGATGACGACGGCCGTGCGCCCCTTGCGTCACACGCGAGATCCAGACCCAGAGGAAACTCTGTTCGGGTCAGGCGCACGCGTCGAGGCCGTGACCGTTCCAAGACTTGGAGCTGGTGTCGCGCAGGGCGAGGATATCGACCTGGACGGCGGCACGAGAGCGGACAGACAGAGGGTTCGTAGAAGCGAAATGAGCGCGGACATCATCGCCGAGAAGCGTATCCGCGAAGTCGGATAACATCAACACCGCCAACGAGAAGGGAATATCTGGTAACCACAGCGGGGACTGCCTCAGTGTCACCTGGCGGTCTTGTTGCTACTGCTGGAAACCGAGTGCATGCCAGAGGCCGCTTCCCCATTGTTTCCCCGAACGGGGTCGATTTCTGAGGACTTCAGAAGACAGACGAGCACGAACTACAAACGCGGAACGTGAATGAAATCACCGTCTTGGACCAACAAGGCGCGTCATTAGTGCGTTTCTGCTTATCCGGTTGTTTCAACTCACCCCAATAGGTTGTGGTTCAGCCCGTCTGACTCTGCGCCGTCCCCAGCGCCTCGAATCGTTCGATACGGTGTCG
>Ga0306920_100011131_pt1 | contig 12123 bp, 14 predicted proteins | sample flu12Cox44000170_FD_204666 | JGI IMG/M metagenome (GOLD analysis project Ga0306920, IMG submission 204666) | Lab enrichment of tropical soil microbial communities from Luquillo Experimental Forest, Puerto Rico - flux4day.12C.oxic.44.000.170 (v2)... | ecosystem: Environmental > Terrestrial >...
GTCATGCGCCTGATGGGGGATGCGGGCGTTCCCTGCGGCGCCTGCCAGGACACCGGCGAGGTGCTGGCCGATCCGCATCTCAAGGCGCGCGAGATGATCGTCGACGTGGACTACCCGACCCGCGGCAGCTATCAGACGGTCGGCTGCCCGATCAAACTGTCGGATTCACCCGTCACGGTCAGCCGTCCACCGCTCTTGGGCGAGCACACCGACGTGCTGCTTGAATCCCTGTGCGGGGTCGAGCCCGATGAAGCAAAACGCCTGCGCCAGGAGGGGGTCGTCTAGTCGGAACCATTCTCGGCTCGCTCGTTTTTCTTAAGTATTCGACATTTTATCTCGCTCAGGCATCGCCCATTGGTATGATTGCGGCGGTCTCGACCATTAAGATCACGCTCCTTTCGGGGGCGCGCGTGCAATGCAATACACCCTTCGGCACAGTGAAACCCTGGTTGGGCAGCAACTCGATTGAGTGCCCCTCAAGATCGATGATGAAACGGCCGCTGAGGACGAAGAAGAACTCGTCGTCATTATCGTGTTTGTGCCAATGATATTCACCTTGCATGACACCAAGGCGGATAACGGATTCATTCACCTTGCATAGGGTCTGATTGTACCATTGATCGGTGACTGTCTTGGCTAGCGAGGAAACGTCGATCAGTGTCAGCGGATCGAACTTGATGTTCAAATGAGTGGCATATGGATAGGTGGCTGTCTCAGCCATCTCGGCATCTCCTCGGTATCTAAGTCCGGATGTCAGGTGACGAAAATACCACGGCGATCGCCTTGCGGAATAGGACGTACAAAATGCCGTTTGGAATGTCGTAATGGGTCATTCGCGTCGGACGTGATCGAGCCGGGCGATCAGCTCATGTCCGCAATGCCTCGAAAGCGCCTGCAATACGATCACTCCCTTTGCGGGGCAGCCAGCGCGAGCATGTCCTCCCCGTAGCTTGCCTTTGCCTCCGCGAAGAGCGGCGCGGTCGCGGCGGCAAACGCATCGTGCTCGGCCGACGTAAGCTCTGCGATTTCCCCGCGCTCGGCGCGGATGACCTTTTCCGCGTCGTTTTCTTCCGCCTCGTGCAGATCGCGCTGGAAGCTCACGGCGGCAGCGATTGCTTCTCGCATGCTCCCGCGCAGGTTTTCCGGCCAGCTCTCGAAGGCCGGACGATGAAGAAAGATCGGCCGCGAGATGTAAAAATGATGAGAGAGGGTGTGAAAGCGGTGAAACTTGTGCACGCCGTAGGTCACCGTATTGGTCAATGGGTTCTCCTGGGCATCGATGCTGCCGGCCTTGACCATTTCGATCGCCTGCGTGAGGTCCATGGGCATGGGAACGGCACCCAGCAATTCGAACGTGCGCGCCTGGACTTTGCTGGGGAGAACCCGAATACGCATTCCCGTCAGATCCTTCGGGCTGCGAACGTTCCGCAGCCGGTTGGAGATGTGGCGAAAGCCGTTCTCGAACCAGCCGAGCACGCGATAGTTCACACGCTGTTCGATTTTCTGCGCAAGCACTGCTCCCAGGCGGCCGTCCATTGCCGCGCGTGCGGCCTCGATGTTGGGAAACAGGAAAGGCAGATCCGCAATGCCGAGCTCGGGCACGCGGTCGGTGAGATAGCTCGATGATTGATAGCCGAGGGTGAGCAAACCGTGCTCGACCAGCCATAAAATATCCTCGGCGCGATAGCCGAGATCCATGATATTCCAGACATACTTGATCTCGACCGCATCACCGAACTCGGCCGTGAGCCGCTCGCCGATGAATTTCAGAGCGCGGGAAAAGCCGGTGCTTGCAGGGCCGTAGCCCCCCATGCGGATTTGTATCGAACTCGTCATGTGCTGATCTCTGCTATGATTGTTTGACTGGCGCCTGTGTGATCGCAACCGCAATTCCCGAAGCCGCAAGCCCCAGACCGATGGCAAGCAGGATGCCTGCGACCCCGGTTGCCGCCGCAAGCAGGCCCGCAAGTGCCGGAAAAACGATCTGACCCGCGCGATTGCCGGTCATTCGCAGCGTAAGCGCCGTTCCGTGGGCGTGCGGAGGCGCAAGATACACCACGCTGGAAATGGTCAAGGTGGATGCAAGTCCCATCGCAAAGCCAAGCGCGATCAGGACCGCGTACATGATCGGCAATGACAGCGGCATGGCCAGCACGAGAAAGCTCGCCGCGCTGCCCAGCATGCTTGTCGAGGTGAGTGCGTTGCGTCCCATTGCGGAGATCAAACGCACGTAGAACGAGCGCGAAACGAGCGCGGCGAAGGAGCGCACTGTCAGCAGCAGCCCGATATTGTTGGCATCGATTTGCCGCTCCGCGCCCAGCAGCGGGAGATAGATCACCAGAAGATCGACTGCAGTGATGGTGACCACGCTCGAGATCATGACGGCAGGAAACCCGCGCAGCTTGATCAGCTGCCCAATCGCATGACGGCGCGGGATTCCAGGCGGTGCTCTCGTGGCGGGCGCGGCCTGATCATCAACGCGATGACGACGCTTGTGCCGGCCGCAATCAGGCCGATCCCGAACAATTGTTGTGCGGGTGCGAGCGCGGCTGATCCTGCAAGCCAGGCGACAACAAACGGACCCAGTCCCTGTCCGATGGAGGCTGCGACCATGTAATAGCCGAGCACGTTTTCCCGGTTTTGTGCGCCTCCGGCACGCACCGCAAGCATCTGGTGGCCGGCCATGCAGAACATGTGACCAAAACCAAGCAGCACGCTCAAAGCAAGAAGGTTGATCGCAGATTGCGAGGAGACCCAAAATCCGAAGCAGGCGGCAAAGATGAGCGCGGCGCCGATCCAGCAGGCCTTGGCGTCATTGCCGCGGTCAATCCACCTGCTGACCCACAACGCGGTAAAAGTCGGGATGATCGCAAACCCGGTGGCAATGATGCCGAGCCAGACCACAGGCAATCCAAGCTCGATCGTCCGGTAAGAGGTCGTGATCCGTATGATCAGGATCAGGGTTTGAGCAAGAACGACGTGTGCGAGGAACGGGATCAGCAGACGAAAATCGATGTCTTTGCCCGCAGCGCGCGCACTCGGCGTCATGGAGACTGTTTAGCGGCCGATCTGATCGAGGCAATAGCCAATCGCGAATAGCGAGTAGCGCTACGGCGTCAAAAAGGTGCGTAGGGTGGGCAACGGCGCGCTTCTCGATCCCACCGCGTGGGCAAAATCGCACCGCGCCGTTGCCCACGCTGTCAGGTCGAGCCATGCGATTTTGCCCACCCTACGACTGACTGGATTTGCACCGCAGCGGCCACTAACTTCGGGCCATGTTTGCCCCCCACGTTCTTCCCGCCGCTCGCGATTACGAGACGCTTTACACATTGTTTCGCTGGCAGATACCGGCGAATTACAATATCGGCGTCGACGTTTGTGATCGCTGGGCGGAGCGTGAGGCTGGCCGTACCGCCATTTTCAATGCGCGCAGGAACGGCTCCGTCGAGGCGATCAGGTATGGCGCGCTGCGCGACAGCTCCAATCGGCTCGCGAATGTGCTCGCGCAATGCGGCATCGGTCGCGGCGATCGGGTCGCCATCCTGCTTCCGCAGATGCCGGAGGTCGCGGTCAGCCACATTGCTATCTACAAACTCGGCGCAATCGCATTGCCGCTCGCGTTGCTGTTTGGGTTCGAGGCGATCTCATACCGTCTGGCGGATGCCGGCGTGCGTGCGCTCATCACCAATGCGCAGGGGCTCGCCAAGATTCCCTCAGGGCACGGGCTCGCCCTCGTTTTGTCGGTCGACGGCCCCGCCGACGGCGCGCAGGATTTTCATGCCTTGCTCTCTCGCGCCTCGAGTGAATTCAAGCCGGTTTCGACCACCCCCGACGATCCGGCCATGATGATCTATACATCGGGCACCACCGGCCCGCCAAAGGGCGCGCTGCACGGGCATCGCGTGCTGCTCGGCCATCTTCCCGGCATCGAGTTGCCGCACGAGTTTTTCCCGCAGCCCGGTGACCGCTTCTGGACCCCGGCTGACTGGGCCTGGGCCGGAGGTCTGCTCGATGCCTTGCTGCCGGCGCTGCATTACGGCGTGCCGGTGGTCGCGCACAAATACGAGAAGTTCGACCCGGCCGAGGCGTTTGACCTCATGGCGAGGATGGGCGTGCGCAATGCGTTTATTCCTCCCACTGCGCTGCGCCTCATGCGCTCCGTGAGCCGTCCGCCCGCAGACTTGCAGCTGCGCACCGTCGGGTCCGGCGGTGAAGCGCTTGGGGCGGAGACCTACGAATGGGGAAAATCCGCTCTCGGCCTCGCCATCAACGAGTTCTACGGGCAGACCGAATGCAATCTGGTGCTTGGGTCATGTGGAGGAATTGGTATCGCGCAGGCGGGAAGCATCGGCAAAACCGTGCCGGGACACAGGGTCGCGATCATTCGTCCCGACGGCACGCAATGCGCTCCCGGCGAAACCGGAGAGATCGCGATCAGGCGTCCCGATCCCGTGATGTTTCTGGAATATTGGGGCAAGCCCGACGCCACCGGCGAGAAATTCATCGGGGACTGGATGACGACAGGGGACCAGGGCGTCATGGATCGCGATGGCTATGTGCAGTTCGTGGGTCGCAACGATGATGTCATTACGTCGTCGGGCTATCGCATCGGTCCTGCCGAAATCGAGGATTGCCTGATCAAGCACCCCGCAGTCGCGCTCGCTGCGGTGGTCGGCAAACCCGATCCCGTGCGCACCCAGATCGTCAAAGCTTTCATCGTTCCGAAGGCGGGCCATTCTCCGTCCGACGCGCTCGCCGCCGAGATCCAGTCCTTCGTGAAAACGCGGCTCTCCGCACACGAATATCCGCGCGAAGTCGCATTCATCGATCAGATGCCGATGACCACCACCGGCAAGGTGATCCGAAGATTGTTGCGACAACAGGCTTGAGCGCATGAGCTGGACCGTTACTGCGCCCGCCGTCTTCTCCGCTTTTCTCAGCTCGCTGGTTGAGGCGGTCGAGGCGCTGACCATCGTGCTTGCGGTCGGCACGGTTCGCGGATGGCGTCCGGCGGGGCTCGGAACGCTTGCGGGACTTATTGTGCTGGTGCTGATCGTGCTCGCGCTCGGACCGCTGCTCGATCGTGTTCCGCTCGATCTGCTGCAGCTTGCGATCGGTATCCTCCTCCTGCTGTTCGGCATGCGCTGGCTGCGAAAGGCGATTCTGCGCGCCGCCGGCATCATCGCGCGCCATGATGAGACGCTTGCCTATGCCAGCGAGACGGCGCAGCTGCGCGCGCAGGCGAGCCCGCTCCGGGCGCAGCTCGATTGGGTTGCCGCGCTCGCGAGCTTCAAGGCGGTGCTGCTCGAAGGACTCGAAGTGGTTTTCATTGTCATAGCGGTGGGCGCCGGCCGCGGACTGATCGTGCCGGCGAGCCTTGGCGCGATTGCAGCCTGCCTGCTTGTTGCCGCGGCGGGATTAGCCGTTCACCGGCCGCTGACGCGGGTGCCGGAAAACACGCTCAAATTTGCAGTCGGCGTGATGTTGTCCGCCTTCGGTGTGTTCTGGATCGGCGAGGGCCTCGGTGTTGCGTGGCCGGGCGCCGACCTCGCCATCGTTGCTTTCGCCGGGCTGTTCCTTGCGGTCGGGCTCGCGGGAGTGGGGCTCGCGCGCCAGCCGCACAGGGAGGCATTGCAATGAATGAGTTGATCACCGCGCTTGCCCAGGTCGCGCATTTGTTCGTTGAGGATGGCGCGCTCGCGCTCACCATTCTCGGGGTGGTCATTCTGGCAGCCCTGTTTGCATTCGGCCTGCCGGATCACCCGCTTGTCGCGGGAGCAATTCTGCTCGCGGGCTGCCTCGCGGCGCTCATCACCAATGTCGTAAGGGCAAGGCGCGGCCCACGCAGCGCGTAGCAGCTCCTGGGGGGAAAATTCGTGCGCTCCCTCAACCGGCTCTGGAACGCGATCAGCGACATTCTGTTTGGGGATGGCGCCGCAGGCGAGTCCATCGAGGAGGCGCGCAAGCGTGCGCAGACCACGGCACCCGTGGTTTGGCTCCTCGGCAAGACTGGGGCAGGCAAAACGGCCATCATCGCAGCACTCACGGGCGACCCGCGTGCGCAAGTCGGGGAAGGATTCGAGCCATGCACCCGAACGGCGGACTTCTACGATGTGCCGGCAGAGGCGCCGCTCCTTCGATTCCTGGATACACGGGGGGTCGGAGAGCCGAACTACGATCCTGCCAAAGACATTGCCTGGTGCGAGGAGCAATCGCATCTCGTCATCGTCGCGATGCAGGTCGCCGACCCGTTGCAGGATACGGTGCTCACCGCGCTGCAACAGGTGCGCCGCCGTCATCCGGACTGGCCGATCGTTGTTGCGCAGACCGGACTGCATCGGCTCTATCCCAGGGGAATGGTCCATCCGCAGCCTTATCCATTTGCGGGGGATTCGCGCGATGAGACCAACCCCGAATTGCCTAATGCTCTGCGCCAGGCGCTCGCCTATCAACGCCGGTTGTTCGACGACTTGCCTGCTCCGCCGCCGCATTTCGTGCCGGTTGATTTTACCGCCCCGGAAGACGGGTTCGTGCCGCAGGACTATGGGCTCGAAATGTTCTGGCAGGTTCTCCAGGAAGTAGGACCTGCCGCGCTGGTGGCGTTGCACGTCGCGCGCGCAGATGCGCAAAGCGATGCCATACGGGCGAAAGCCCGTCCGCTGATCTACAGCTACGCTGCTGCCGCGGCCGGCGCCGGTGCGGTGCCGGTTCCCATCGTCGGCGTGAGCGGGCTTGCGGGAATGCTTGCGATTACGCTGCGCGCGCTGGCAGGCCGCTATGGCGTGACGTGGACGCCTGCGACCTTTGCCCAGTTCAGCGGCGCCGTTGGAGGAGGCGCGCTTGCGTGGTGGGCGCTGCGCTACGGATTGCGCGAAGCGCTCAAGCTTGTCCCGGTCGTCGGCACGATCGCGGCCGGAGCGCTCAATGCTGCCGCGGCTTTTGCATTGACCGTCGGCGTCGGTGAAGCGGCATGTGTTTGGCTCGCCTACCGCCGCCGCGGGCTTGTCGCGCCGAGCGAGGAGGTTCGCCGCGCCTTCGCCGAGGGGCTCGCAGCCGGGCTTCGGCAGTCCAAAGACCGGCGCCAGGAGCGGTGAGGAGAGCGCTGCATGCGGTTTGGCGAGTTCTCGCGACGCTTCTGGCCGGAAGTGCTGCTTACGATCGCCGTGGTCGTACCGTGGCTCTCACTGCTTGCGCTCGGAATCGTGTGGCTCTGGCAGGGCGGGCATGTCTGGCGATGGGCGATCGCCACGGCGGCGTTGAGCCTCCTGGTGTGGCCGCTCTCGAGAACCGTGCGCAGCCGCGCCAACAAAGAGGCGCGCATCGCGCTCGGGGATATCGCGGAGCCTTCACACGGCTGGACCAAGGTCGAGCGGGACGCCTGGGACGAGGTACACAAAATTGCGGACGCGACCGAACCGTTCGCCTTCACGGATTTCGAGCCCTTCGCCAGCAGTGCACAAAAAACAATCGAGGCGGTCGCGCGCCATTTCCATCCGCAGGCCCATACCGCATGGGCGCAATTCAGCTTGCCAGAGGCGCTGCTTCTTTCCGAGCGGCTTGCTCGCGACCTGCGACGGGAATCGCTGCGGCACATCCCCGGAATAAGAGCAATCAGGTTAAGTCATCTCTTATGGGTGCAGCGGCAAACCGAGCGCTACAGCGAAACCGCGCAGACCGGATGGCGCGTGGGCTTCGGGCTCTGGCGCATGGCGCGCGCTGTGCTCCACCCGTTGCAGGCGGCGGGACAGGAGACGAGCGGCCTGTTCGTGGAGAAGACTGCGACCGTTCTTTCCTATCGCCTGCGGGCCTATGCCACGCGTTTGTTCATCCTTGAGGTCGGCCGGGCCGCAATTGATCTCTATTCGGGCAGGCTCGCCCTTTCCGACGCGGAGGTGAGCGCGGCGCGCGAGCGCGACATGAGCGCTGCCGCCGAGCCGGCGGCGCCGGTGCGGATCGTGCTCATGGGGCAGATCAGTGCCGGAAAGTCGAGTCTCGTCAATGCGCTGGCGAAGGAGATACGTTGCGCCGCCGGACCCGTGCCGACGACGTCAGAGGCCACGGAATATCGGCTGAGCGCAGAAGGGCATCCGCCGGTCACCGTCGTCGATATGCCCGGGCTGGGTGATAGCAGCGAGCGAGAATCGGGGCTGCTGGCGCAGGCCGCGCGCGCCGACCTCATCATCTGGGTTGCCTCGGCGACGCAGCCCGCCCGCGCCATTGATCGCAAGAGCCTCGACGAATTTCGCGCCTGGGCGAACAGCGAGCTTGCGCGCCGTCCGCCCGCGGTCGTTCTCGCGTTGACCCATATCGATGAGCTGCGTCCCGCGGCGGAATGGGCGCCGCCCTACGATGTTTCCGTGCCGCTGCGGCCCAAGGCGCGCGCGATCCGCGCCGCCATGGATGCCACCACGCGCGCGCTCGATCTTCCCGTGGATCGAATCGTGCCGCTCGCCATGCCGCCCGGCCAGCCGCCCTACAACATCGATGCGCTCTGGGCGCGCATTGCGCTTGAGCTCGATGAAGCCAAGCTCGTGCAGCTCGATCGCATTCGCTTCGAACACAGCCGGATCAGTCTGCGCGAGCTTGCCTACCAGGTTGGCCAGGCGGGTCGCATGGTCATCAAGGGTCTGGTCGAGAGCCCGTGATGCAACGAAGCGGCGATCCTTTATCTCACGCCGCGATTTTCGCACTTCTCAGTTGTGGCGTCGCGCGAAACGTGATCGCGGCCCGATTCCAGGCGTTGATTGCGACCACCGCGGCGGTAAGGTCGACAAGTTCCTTTTCGGAAAAATGTCGGCGTGCCTCCTCGTAAACCTCGTCCGGCACATGCCGCTCGCTGATCTTCGTCACCGCTTCGGTAAAGGCAAGTGCGGCGCGCTCCCGTGCGCTGAAAATCGGCGCTTCGTGCCAGGCGTTGAGCAGATGCATCCACTCGTCGCTTTCACCATGCGCGCGCGCATCGTTGGTATGCATGACGATGCAGTAGGCACATCCGTTGATTTGCGAAGCACGGATTTTGACGAGATCGAGCAGCTTTCGCTCCAAGCCGCTGTTGTCGACATAGTTCTGCAGGCCCGCCATCGCTTTGTACAGGTCGGGGCTCACTTTCCTTACATCCAGTCGGGGTTGCGTGGACTTGTCAGGCATATTGTCCTCCTCTCCCTCCCGGTGCTCTCCTGAATATGGCAACGGGACATCGATGCCTGCCAGAGCCGGCGCGACATCGGGTCGCAAAAGATTACGACTTAGGAAGAGTCGGGAAACGCATGAAGTGGGCGGCGACGCAGAGCCACCGACCGTTCCGGCGCTCGTAAATGTCGGTATAACGTCCGTACCCAGTTTCACCAGTAAGCCGCCTGTCCCGGAAACCAGAGTGGATAATCGCAACGTTACCCAGAATCCGCACGATCACGTCCACAGCTTCTGCATCAGTCCCAGGATATGGATTAGCCATCCGCCCGAGAAACTCTTCCCGATTCAACAAAGCACCATCCGGGGCGGTGATGTAGAAGTCATCAGAAAGATTCTCCGCGTACCAGCCCACGTCCGACTCCTGCGCGGACCGTACGTAGTTTCGATTCAACTCCAGCAGCACTTCATGATCGTTGTCATTGGCCGCGCTTGTCTTGAGTATTGCATTTTGCATGTGTTATCCGCCTCTGAATCCAAGGGGCAGGCGCTCGCGTGGCAGCTTGCCGCGGCTCGGAAAATCTCGCATCTGTCCATAGCAGCATCAGCTTGAGCGCGAAATGGGGATCGGATGGCGTCGGGTTCTGATTTCATATTGAACGCGCTGGCGCAGGAAGGTCTCACACACCTTTTCCTGGTTCCCGGCGGCTTGATCGATCCGTTTTTGCCGGCGCTCGCGCGCCATCCGCAATTGCGCCCGATTGTATCGGCGCACGAGGGCGGCGCCGCCTACATGGCCGACGGCTATGCGCGTGCAAGCGGCCGTTTCGGCGCGGCCATGGGAATAGGCGGCCCCGGACTGTGCAATATGGCAACGGCCGTCGCCGCGGCGAAGACGGACGCATCGCCGGTTCTCGTGCTCAGTGGCGAAATTCCGGTGGATATGGAGGGTCTCGGCCAATTCCAGGACGCAAGCCAGGCGACGCTCGACGACACCGCAATGATGAAGCCGCTCACACGATTGTCGATGACGGTAACAAGTGCCCGTAATCTCAATCACTGGCTGCGACATGCGCTGACTGCGATGTGGGCGCAGCCGCGCGGACCCGTGCACCTGTCGCTCACGCACGATGTCATTACCGCCGAGTGCGAGGCGAATTACACGACCGTTGGCGATTATTTCACGTCGGTCGAGCCGCTGAGCGGAGCTGCAGCCCAAACGGCGCTTAATCTGATTGGACAAGCGACGGGAGCAAAGATCGCTTTTTTTGCAGGCGCCGGTGTTGAGCACGACAATGCGGCGCCCGTCCTCAAGGCGGTCGCCGAGCGTTGGTCGATTCCCGTGGCGACCACGCTGCGCGCGAAGGGCGTGTTCCCGGAAGACCACGAACTGTCGCTTGGCGTTTTCGGTTATGCAGGTACGCGCCATGCCACGACCGCCTTGCTCAAGGACAGGCCGGACGTGCTGATCGTGCTCGGGTCGGGCATGAATGAGCGCGATACGATGCACTGGACGCTGCGCGGACGGGCAGATGTGCCTACGCTTACCATTCACGTCAATACTGACATGGACGAGCTCACGACGCACGCGAGTGCGGCCCATATTGTCCCCGGCAATTGTCGCGCCTTTCTCGAGCTGATGCGGCAGCGGTCCGACGCCAATGCGTCTGCGCTCGGAAGAGGGCAGGGGAAGCGGCGCGCCTGGCTGGTCGACATCAAGCAGCAGCCGCGGCTCTACGATCTCGAACATGCAGCAGTCGTGCCAAGCCCATTCATCCGGCGGCGGCCATTGCGGCGTTGCGAAAGGTTTATCCCCGCGATGGGATACTGCTGATAGATTCCGGCGCGCATCGCGCCTTTGCCGGGCATTATTGGACCGCTTACGAGCCGCGGACATATGTCTCGGCGACCAACCTGGGCCCGATGGGCTGGGCCATTCCAGCATCGATCGGGGTGCAGTGTGCGCGACCCGAGCGCCGGGTTGCAGTCATCACCGGCGACGGCTGCATGCACATGCACGGACTGGAAGTGCAAACCGCGGCGCGTTACGCGCTGCCAATCATATTCGTGGTCCTCAACAACTCCGCGCTCGGCAACGTGTGGCTGCGCGCGCATCAATTCGGTCCGCTCCCTTCCGAGCTCACCAGCGTTCCAAATCACGATTGGGCCGGATTTGCCCGCGCCCTCGGCGCCCAAGCCTTCACCGTCGATGATCCCGCGCAGCTCGAGCTGACTTTTCGCAGCGCTCTTGCAGCCAATGCGACGGTGCTCATCGACGTGAAGACCGACAAGAACTGCCCGACACCGGTCTATGATTTCGCCGCCGGCGCGCGGGCTTGGTCCTATCACGAATAGGGGGGAATCCATGACAGCGTTGGACATGGATCCAGCGTCGCTGCCGCCCGAGGGTCGCACGCTGCTTGCAGAGATAGCGGCAAAACGCAAGACACGGGGCGAGAGCTTCGGTGGGCCTTACATCGTTCTCCTGAACCACCCGCAGCTCGCTCAACGGGTCGAAGAGCTGGGATTTTTTCTGAAATTCGATGGCGTGCTCCCGCGCCCCGCCTACCAGTTCATTGTGCTCTCGATTGCGCGGGCGACCGGTGCCGCATTCGAATGGCAGGACCATGTGCAGCATGCGCTGGCTGCGGGTCTTTCCCGGGAAATAATTGACAGCATTGGCAAAGGGCGAGCCGATGGGCTGCCGCACCCGTATTCGCTTCTGCACGCGATTATCGAGAAGACGGCGGCCTGGCAGCCCCTTCCGGAAGATCTGCAATCTCGCGCCGTTGCGCAATGGGGCAGAGAAGGGCTTGTCGAGATCGTCGTCCTATCCGGGTTCTATCAGATGTTTGCGGCAATCAATCAGGGGTTCGATATCAAGGCGTGAGCGATGTTAAAGTGGAGCGATGGATCGTACGAGTTCATAAACGAGTGGCGCTTCCTCGTATCGCGAGCTTAGACTCGGTCCCGACAGGAGCCTCGGGCGCCGAT
>Ga0306920_100011132_pt1 | contig 12123 bp, 8 predicted proteins | sample flu12Cox44000170_FD_204666 | JGI IMG/M metagenome (GOLD analysis project Ga0306920, IMG submission 204666) | Lab enrichment of tropical soil microbial communities from Luquillo Experimental Forest, Puerto Rico - flux4day.12C.oxic.44.000.170 (v2)... | ecosystem: Environmental > Terrestrial >...
TTCATCAGTTACCTCCGGGTTCCCCTGAAAGCGTGGACACTCTGCTTGGGCTGATCTTGCTGAGTCCCGCTTCCGTTAGCTGCCATGTAATTTGCAGCCGGAGGCTTAGAGACTCCCAGACGGCAGGCCAGGCCGTCTTGAAGAAGATCGGCATCCGAGCCGACGCGGGCGAGGCTGGAGGGTGTGAGACCCTTCACTCCGCGGAACTCGCGCGCTAGGTGCGCCCGGCCGGCGTAGCTGTACTGGACGGCGGGCAACGCCCAGCCCGGGTTCGCCTACGTCATCGTCCGGCGGCCAGGGCGCCGGCCCGCGCCAAGGGCCAGCTGTCCCCACCGTCAGCTCGCTGACCACAGACTCGCGTTGCCGGGCGGCCCGCCTGTGCCTGTTCCGGTCCGCCCGCCGGACGGCCGCCCGATCTGCGCGGCACCGCGCTGGACGGGCTGCACAGCGCGGCGGCAGTCAGAGCTTCCTCGGTTGAAAGACTTTCGTGGGAGCCCGTCTTGCACGTGAGATTTGCATGACACCATGTGATAGGCAAGCCCGCCCGGCACCCGTGCCCCGCAGGCCAGCGCTCGGCGGCCAGCCCGGAGGGTGTGAGCCCGGTCAGCTCGCGGAAGTCGCGCGTCAGGTGAGCCTGGTCGGCGTAGCCGTACTTGGCGGCGAGCCACGCCCAGCCCGGGCGCTGCTGGGTCATCGCCTCGGCGGCCAGGGCGCTGACACGTGTCTGCCGGGCCAGCAGTTTCGGCCCGACGCCGACATGCCTGGTGAAGCTGCGCTCCAGCTGGCTGACGCTGAGGTTCACCTGGCCGGCCAGCCCGCGCACCGTGACCTGGCCCCGGCTGGCCCAGATCAGCCGGACCGCCTCGCGAACCTGCGGGCCCGGGTCTCTGCGCGGCTCCAGCCTGGCCAGCAGCAACCCGGCCAGCCCGCGGATCCGCTGCCGGGTGGGCAGCGGCTCCAGCTCCGCCACGGCCTGTCGGAAGTCGCCAGGCCACGCGTCCTCCGGTGCGGCCATCCCGTCAACCAGCTCAGGCATCGCCAGGCCGACGAACACGCCGGCCGCACCGGGGAAAAACGTGATGTTCACCTGGTCGATCGTGCCCTGGAACCGCAGCCACACGGCCTGCCTCCGCGGCCCGACCACGGCGGCGGACGGCACCTCGGCACGCCGCCAGCCGTCAACCAGCACCGGGTCACCGAAGCAGACCGGCACCGACACGTCGCCGCCGCCGAAATCCAGCACCGACGCCCCGGCCGGCTGCGCCGCGGAGAACACCTGGAACGCGCGTACATATGAGCCGAGCCGGCCCGGTGGCCGATAAACCGTCATCGTCAACGGCGGCGTCATCGACCGTATCCTCCAGCTCGGCGACCAGCGGGGCATGGCCTCCGGGCGCGTGCTGGCCGGTACGCGTACCAGAACCTGCTGATGCGTCCGGCCGGCCAGCATTGGCTGCCCGGAGCTCCGCTGGCTGGGCGGGGGGCAGGGCTGGTCCGGGCCGAGAGCATCGGCTCACCCTGGGCTCCGGCCGTCGTAGTCACGCGGGCGGGCTCACGGTCGTCGTCTCGCCCTGGCCGCCCGGCTGCTGGTGGCGCGGCGCGCGAACGGCAGTGGGGAAGGGTGGCCGCAGGGCTGCTGTTTCCGCCGTCGGCCGGGTCAGCAGTGACTGGCCAGGCTCGGCGGTGACGGTGCCACAAGCCGGGCGGGCCGTTGGAGCATGCCGAGATCCAGGCATCAAGGCCGCCTGCTTTTGCGTTGCCGGCCCAGGACCATCCAGGGATGGCCTGGGCGATCTGGCTCCACACTAAGCCCGCATGAATCATCTGTCTAGAGTTTTGTTCTAGATAGATAATCTAGATCAGGAGTTCGGTTATGCTTTCTTTGCCCGGCACCTGGAGGCAGCACCGTGGAACAGGCCCAGCGCAGATTCGTGGCAGATCCGGCCGTCCGGGTCACCGCGCCCGCTCTCCGGCGCCGCGGGCCAGGCAGCACCGCGCAGGGACGGCGCTCCCGTGACCGCGTGCTCCAAGCCTCTATCGACCTGATCGCCGAGGCAGGTATCGACCAAGTCCGCCTCGCGAAGATCGCCCAGCGGGCCGGCATGAGCCCCGGCCAGGTGATGTACTACTTCACCTCCAAAGAGCACATCCTGCTGGAGGCCCTGGCCTGGCGAGAACACGAGGACACCCGGCGGCGCCGGGCCTCGCTGCGGAAGATCGACGGCGCGTGGCGCCAGCTTGGCCGATTCGTCGACCTGTTCCTGCCGACCAGCCCCGTCGACCCCAGCTGGCTGCTTTGGATAGAGGCGTGGGCGCGCGCCCCGCACAACCCCGAGGTGGACACGTTCCTCGATGAACTGATGCTCCCCTGGCGCGAAGACCTCGCCCAGATCGTCGAGCGCGGCGCGCAGCAGGGGGTGTTCCGACCACCCGACGCGATCGGCGACTTCACCATCCGCTTCTGCGCCCTGCTCGACGGGCTCGCAGTCTTCCACCTGCGGCACAAGCCCAGCCTGCCCCGCCACCGCGTGGCCGAACTCGCCATGGACGCCGCCCGCGCCGAGCTGACAACAGCGACCGGTGCACCATCACCCAGCCCCGCCGCGCTGCCATCGTGACCTCACCCAGGCCCCGACCGAAGCGCGATCGTGCGGCCCCCCGCAGCAACGGGCCAGACGCCAACACATCCCAGGCGGTACCGCCGCTTGCGATACCCGAGGCTTGGGCTTGACCGGCTGGCCGGAGCGATCGAGCGCGCCAGCGGCCGCGTGACAGAGCGGACCCCACCTACGTCGAAGATAGCGCTGAACTGTCCTACGAGCGCGACGGCGAGCGCTACGAGATCCACCCCAAGAGGCTGCCGGACCCGCCACCCGGGCAGCGCCGTCGGCCAGCCCCGCGAGAAGGCCGACGGCGACGCCGCGCACGCAGAACCGGACCATCTGCGCGCACTCACGGCAGTAATTCACACATCGGCCCAGCGCGCCGAGTCGGCGTTCGGCGGCGGACTGGCGGCGCCGCTGTAGGGAATCGGCTCACTCGCAGTAATGACAACCGGCCACCTTATGACGGCCAGCGGCCAGATCCCGACAGCCGTTCACAGGGCAGCAAGTGAATCCTCAGGTGGCCCAGATTGGGCACTCTTTCATTCACTGGCCACCCCTGCGGCACCGTCATCGGCGCCGATGACGAAGTAACCACGCCCGTGCTCGCTGCGGATAATGCCCTCGGTCGCGAGTTTCATCAAGATCAGCCGGATGGTCGTACGGCCGGCTTCGAGCTGCCCGGCCAGCTGCCGCTCCGACGGCAGACGCCCACCCGGCCCAAGGTCCCCAGCAGCGATCAAGTCCCGGATTGAGCGCTCCACGCGCTCCGTCTTCGCGCCCACACCACCCCTCGCCCTGTCGGCGACCCTGGCGCGTCAGTCTACGGCCGACGGCGCATCGAGCGCGAGATCATCTTGATAGAGCGCGGAGCAGGCAGCTGATGCGGCACAGCCCATCGCCAGGCGAATCCTCGCCGCGCCGCGTCTCGTCAACAAAAGGCAATCGTCGATACGCAACCGCGCGGCGGATTGATCACGCCGATGTAGCGGGCAACACCTGGGCGCGCCAGCTAGGGTCGTCGGCGGTCCAGCGGTACCCGCAGCTGATCCGGCAGGCCATGCCATCACGGTCGTCGGTGCCGTTGACGTAGTCCCACCCGGGGTCACCACACAACGGGCAGGCCCGCATGACGTACCTCCCCTGGCCCTGGCATTCGTGGCAGCGCCTCCCGGCGACGCCCTTGCATTCTGGGCAAGTCACGATGATGCCCTTGCCTGGAGGGGTGACAGTGGCCGTCATGTCCACCTCGCTCAACACCGGTTTGCTTACCAGAATGCACGACGGAGGTGTCAGGCTTCCGCTTCTCGCTCAGCAGCGCGCTCCACCACGGGGCCCGCGGCTGGGATGGGCGGCTTGGGCGGCTGGATGACGGCGTCGCGGCGCCGTTCCGCCAGCACGTTCCAGGCTTCGCCAAGGTCCATCTCGTCGGGTTCCTCGGCGGGAATGCGCATGGTACGGCGCTCGTCGATCTCGGCCTGGCGCTTGCGGTTGTACTCAGAGATCTCGCTGACCTGCACCGGCAGTTCGGCCTGGTCAGAGCCGAGAGTGAGGCCGAGGACGTCCAGGGCACGCTCTTCGCGTTGGGCTGGGTTGAGCGGCTCGGGCTCGCTGGGCAGCTCGGCGGTGCCGTCCAGGCGCGACTGCACCCACACCTCGGCTGCCCTGTCGCCATCGAGGTACTTGAAGCCTTCCGGCTCGGCCGACCTGAGGCGCTCGTCGGGGTCGAGGACACCCCGGCGCTTCAGCTCGATATCAGCCGCGCGGGCCATCCGCCGGGTGGGCTCGGTCATGACCTCCCACTGGCAGCGGGTGTCATGGGCCCCGGCGAGCATCTCCCGTACCAGCGCGGCCCGCTGGCCGAGCGCTGTCCACGACCGCGCGGCGCCCTGGTGCAGCTTGGCCGCGTCGTGTTCGCCGCGCCGGGCCGCCGCGGCGGCCTCGTAGGCGTGGCGGGTCACCTCGACCTTGCCGAACTGCTCTTGCCGACGGGCAGCGCGTAGTTCCTCGGCCACGTGCTTGGGCGCCCACGATGTCTCGGCCTCGTACACGCGGCGGCGGGCCAGGAGCTGCCCATCGGACAGGTGGCGCACGTCGATGCCCTCGACACGGGCCATGACCGCGAACGCCGCATGCCACCCGGCGCGGGCTTCGGGGAACGTCGCGGCAGGCTCGGGGCCGATCGCCTCACCGGGGTGGTCCCAGCCGAACATCTCCCGGTAGGCGCCGAGCTTGGCGGCCTTGACCTCCCATTCGGCCCGCTGCTGCGAGTCGCCGGGGACCCGGCCGAGGGCCTGGGTGGCCCACAGCGGGGCTTCGCGGGCGGCGTGTTCGCCGATGCGGCGCTGCCGGTCGTCCATCGCGGTGGCGATCTCGGCCATGTACCGGGCCAGCTCGGGGCCGGCGAACTGCGGCAGGCTCGCCGACCACGACTCGTGGACCCGGGGCGGGAGGCGCCCGGTCTTCTCCCGGATGCGGGCGTCGAGCACGGCAGCGCGGGACCGCGCTCCGGTGAACGGCCGGCCGACGACGGCCTCGCGGATGACCTCGGTGCCGTCGAGGCCGGCCAGCTCGGCGGAGCGGACGGTGCGCCACAGCCGGTCGGTGTCCTTGAGTATCTGCTCGGCGTCGCCGGGCCCGGCGTGCTCGCGGACGGCCTGGGTGTACCGGCCGTAGGCTTCGGCGCGGCACTGATCCATCCAGATCGCGTGCAGCGCGCCGAGGTGGTCGGCGTCGGACAGCGCCTGTTGGCTGGTCTCGGTCGCGGACAGTTCTGCGTCGTTGCGGTGGACCACCGGGGCCAAGATGGTGATCGGGTCCTTCTCGGCGACGGCACCAGCCAGGATGGCGCTCTCGCGTTCGGCTTGGAGCCTGCGCTGCCGGGCGATCTCGGGATCAGCGGCGGGTGGCTGGCCGATCACGCTGTCGGCCGGTTCCTGCGCCGAAGGGTAGGCGTAGACCTCGTTGCGCTGTCCGCCGCGCGACATGGCCACGTACAGGCCGCGGCGAGAGCGGCTGTCGTTCGCCAGGGCGATCCCGGCCGAGACGGTCTGGCCTTCGACGGTGTGCCAGGTCAGCGCATAGCCGAGGTCGCAGTGCTCGGCGGCGTAGGCGCGGCTGATGGTGAACTGAGGTGACCACTCGCGACTGCCGCCGGCCTTGCCGGGCCTGACCAGCCGCGAGACGGTCAGCTGGGTTTCACCGATCGAGTCGACTCGGAGCAGGTCTCCGTTGGCCAGCGTCCGCCCGGGTTCTCCGGCCTGGAGGTGGTTGTCGTTCTGCCGGGCGACGATCAGGTCACCGGCGTAGGCGCGGGCGCCCTCGTCGAGCGCCGCAGACTTCCCGGGCTGGAGCCGGCCCCAGTCCAGCAGGTAGCCCTGGACGCGGCGGGACAGGTCGGCGCATTCGCGGTGCTCGAATGCGGTCAGGATCACGTCGGTCCCGGCGAGGTACTCGGCCAGGTAGGCGCGGGCGGCCTGCTCGGCCATCTCCTCGTAGGACCCGCCGTGCAGCCGCCCGTGCTGGTCATAGGTGGTGAGAGCGGACACATCGCCCGCGCGGATCGCCAGGGAGGCGGAGCCCTCCCACTCGTTGCGGAACCGAACTGCCTCGGTGAGCTGGGTGTGGCCGAGCTTGCGCGTGAGCATGTCCATCCCGCCGCCGGCCTGGACGGCGCCGAGCTGGGCGGGGTCGCCGGTGATGACCAGCTTGGCGCCGGACCGGGCGGCATGCTGGAGGACGGCCGCCAGATCGGGCATGGCGGCGGTCGAGGCCTCGTCCAGAACGATCAGCGCGCCCGGGCCAAGGCTGGTGGCGCCGCGGGCCTCGCGGTGGCCGGGGAGGTGGCCGAGGAACTGGGCGATGTTCGCCGCCACCGGGATCCCGGCCTCGCGGAGCACGTTCCGCGCCGCCGAGGTGGTGGCAATGCCGATCACCTGGCCCATGCCCGCGTCGCGCCACGCCTTGCCGATGCGGGCCGCGGTGTAGGTCTTGCCGGTGCCGGCCGGGCCGACGATCAGCTCGGCGCGGCGCGGGCTTGTCAGCGCCAGGAAAGCCGCTGTGGCCTGGTCCAGCCGCAGCCCGCCGTGTGTCACTTCGTCAGGCGCGGGCGCTGATGTGTCTGCGCGGAGCTGCGCGTCCAGTTGCGCCAGGTCCGCGCCGAGCAACCGCGCGGCTACTTCGTGCGCAAGGTGCGGCGCAGCTTCGGCTTGTGCGTCGGCGAGCAGCTGCTCCTCCATCGCCAGTTGCACGCGGGTGGCGTACAGCTCGCAGCCATGCGCGCGGTAGATGCTCTCCCCGTTCGCGCGGCGCAGGCTGTCAGGGACGCGCGGCCATTCGGGGGCGTCCAGCCGCAACACCTCCTCGCCCGCCTCGCCCGTGATCGCCCGGTCGGTGAGGTGTTCGAGGAGCCGCCAGGCGTGCTCTTGGTCCCGGCCGATCGTGTGATCGGGCAGGTGCTGGCCAATGCAATGCACCAGCTCGGCACGGGTCCACGCCGCCTTCGCTTCCTGCGCCTGCGCAAGCCCGGCGGCCATCGCCGCGCGCTCTTGCGCATGCGTCAGCTCGCCGCGTTGCGCGAGCCGCGCGGCCATCCGCGCCACTTCCGCGCGTGCGCTTGTGTCTTCGCGTGACGCTGCTTCTGCCCGCGCTTCTGCAGTTGCGCGTGTGCGCCCATCTGCGCTCGGCGCGGCGTGCCAGATGGTTCGCGCGAGGTCGAGCAGCGTCCGGAGCTCCGCGTCGCGCGAGGTCTGCTCCCACTCGCGCAGCAGCGCGGCGAAGTCCAGCGCGCCCGGCTCTTTCGAGCGGCGCGTCCTCGCGTTGGCGAACTGGCGCGTGCTCGCCAGCGCCCGCTGATCCGGTGCGTGCCCGCGCTCCTTCTCGTACTCCTCGGCAAGCGCGAGCGTGGTCTTGGTGATCTGCGCGCGGCGGGAGGAGAACCGGGCGATCGCCTTCTCGGGGAACCCGGCGAGCACCCGCCCCTTGCTCGCGGGCCGGCAGGCCCACTCGAACCCGAACCGCCGGGTGAGCCCGGTCTCCAGCGCAAACGCGGCCAGCGCCGACCCGGCGCCCTTCTCCCGGTACAGGCCCCGCGAGTCGATCGCCCGCCACCGGCCGTCCCGGACGGTCTGGACCTTGTTCAGCCACAGCACGTGCACGTGCAGCTGCGGGTCGCCGTTGCGGCTGGTGTGCTGCGGAAAGATGGCCACCGGGATCTCGCGGGCGTCCTCGAACCGCCCGGTTTCCACGCCGTCGATCCGCCGACCGTGATGACCGGTCCGCACATAGGCGGCCTCGCCCTGCATGTACCGGAGGTACAGCCGGACCGACTTTTCGATCTCGGCCCAGATCCCGGCCGCTCGGGCCTCCCATTCCGCAGCTTGCCGCAGGTCACCGGCCTGCCGGGCCTCGACCGCCGACGCCAGCGCGCTGGCGTGCGCCAGGGAGATGGTCTTGTCCACCGAGAACGTGGAGTCGAAGTACTGCACCCCCACCGGGCCCTCGTACTCCGCGCGGGCCTCGGCCAGCAGCCGCATCCGCTCGTCCGCTGTCGCGCCTGGGTGGGCGGCCAGTTTCGCCTGGTAGATCGCGGCCAGTTCGGCGTTCACCCGCGGCGCGCTGCCCAGATACGTCCCGCCTGAAGGGTCGCGCGGGTCGAGGAACTGGCCATACAGCGGCTCGAAGTCCTCCCGCCGCACCGTGTCGCCGTCGTGGAAGCCGAGCTCGGCGGCACCGTTGCCGACCCACGTCCCGGCGGGCTCGCCCCCCTTCTCCACCGCCGACAGGTAGTACCCGGCGCCGCGCTCGCCGGTGATCATGGCACCGTCGGCGGCACCGATCGTCTTGAACGGGTAGGACGCGTCGTGCCCGCGCGCGATGCTGACCACGACCGCCAACAGGTCTCCTCTCGATCGTCAGTACGAATTTTGATCTTGAACTCAGCTGGCCTTGATCATCTTGATGCATAGGTGTGTAGTCGAACCCCTTTGCGAGATGAGGATGGCAGAAGTGGCGGGGGCGTGCAGGCAGCAAGATCATCTACAGGGCGGGCGCAAGGTCAGACGAGGGTTAAACGATCTTGGATGGGCACCCGAATTGACCGGCATGGACGGGACCGTCCAAGAGGTGTCCTGTGCCAGAGAAGGTGAGGCATTGTCAGCATGCCTCAGGCATCGAGCGGACCGCTGCCAATTGTCCTCTGCCAACGGATCTGAGCCATCGCCAGCGTGTCTGAGCTATCTGCGGGTTCCTGCCATCTAAGGTGAGCCACCGAGGCGGACGCTCCTGGGCGGAGGGATCACGCGGATGACGGCGGGGCTGGCGGGCTGGGCCGGTGGCTGGCCACGGTGCGATGGCGTGGAGGGCGAGTACGTCGTCCCCGGCGGGGGGCAGGAGCGGAGGCCGCTGGCGGCCTGCTGGCATTTACGGTTTGAGCGGATGAGCCCGGTGCGGGGATTCCCGTCGTTTCGGGGGCAGCGGAACTGGCCGGGCTGGTGGTGGTTCTCCCGGACCGGCACGCATGTGGGCTACGAGTCGTGGGTCGAGCGCGACACGCTGATGGCCTTGGACGCCGATCCGGGGGTGGAGGCGGTCGCGTCGCAGCCGATGTGGCTGCACTGGGCTGATGAGTCCGGGCGGGCCAGGCGCCATGCCCCGGATTACTTTGCCCGCCGCTCCGACGGCACTGGCGTGCTGATTGACGTTCGCCCTGATGACCGGATCACTGCCGTGGACGAGGCGGTGTTCGCGGCGACGGCTGCGATGGCCGGGCGGGCCGGGTGGGCCTATGAGCGGGTGGGTGAGTTGCCTGTTGTCCGCGCGGCCAACTTGCGCTGGCTGGCGGGCTACCGCCATCCCCGGTATGCCCGGGCTGCGGTGATGGCCGCCCTGGCCGAGGTGTTCGCCGCGCCGGGCCCGCTGCGGGCCGGGGCCGCGGCGGTGGGCGATCCGGCCGCGGTGCTGCCGGTGCTGTTTGCCATGTTGTGGCGCGGCGGGCTGGCCGCCGATCTCGATACCCGGGTGCTGGATTCGGCCTCGACGGTGTGGTCGGCCGCGGGGCGGGCGGGCTGATGGCCCGGTATCCGGTGCTGCGTCCGGGCGACACGCTTCGGCTGGGCGGTGAAACCCACACGGTGGCCGCGCTGGATAGCGCCATGGTGCGGCTGACCGACGTCACCGGGGCGGTGATCGAGATCCCCACCGTGGTGCTGTTGTCCGATCCTGGGCTGGAGCTGGTCACCCCGTCTCGGGTGCCGATGGCGCCACGGCCGGTGCTGGAACGGCTGCCGGCGGAGAAGGTGGAACAGGCGCGCTGGTGGGAGCGGCACCTGATCGAGGTGATCACCGGGGTGGCGCCGGGTAGCCCGCCGGGCACTGGCCCGCGCCCGGCCTACGACCCGGCCCGGCGGTCGCTGCGGCAGCGGGAGCTGGCCAAACACGAGGAACTGACCACCGCGGGGCACCGTGTTGGGCTGAGCACGCTGAAGCGGCTGCGTGCCCGGTATGAGCGGGACGGCCTGTGGGGGGTGATCGACCACCGGGCCTCCCGCCAGCACAGCCCGGTGGGCTGGGCCGACCCGCGTGTGGTGGAGGCCACCCGGCGTGCCATCGCCGAGGAGACCGACCGCTCGACCGGCACGGTGGGGCGGCTGCGCCGCCGGGTGGCCCAGCTGCTGGCCGAGGCCGCCTCTGAGACCGGCGACGCCGCGCCGCCGGTGCCGCCTGAGCGCACCTTCTACCGGCTGGTGCAGCGGCTGTCTGCTGGCAAGCACACCTTCGGGTCGGCCCGCACCCGCCGCTCGCTGGCCAAACAGCCGGACGGGCCGTTCGGCACGGTGACCGCGGCCCGGCCGGGTGAGTGGACGCAGATCGATTCCACGCCGCTGGATGTGCGGGTGGTGCACGACGACGGGACCGTGGACCGGGTCGAGCTGACCGGCCTGGTCGACCAGGCCACCCGCACCATTGCCGCCGCGGTGCTGCGGCCCACGACCAAGGCCGTCGACGCCGCGCTGCTGCTGGCCCGGGCGCTGACCCCAGAGCCGATGCGCCCGGGCTGGACCGATGCGCTGCGGCTGACTCGCTCGGTGCTGCCGCACCAGAGCCTGACCGCGATCGACGAGCGGCTGGAACACGCCGCGGCCCGGCCGGTGATCGTCCCGGAGACGATCGTGTGTGACCACGGCAAGGCCTACCTGTCGGCGACGTTCCGCACCGCCTGCCGGTCTTTGGGCATCAGCTTGGCCCCGGCGCACCCCGGCACCCCAACGGACAAACCTCGGGCTGCATACTGCACCTCTTCGGAACGGTTTGTGTTGAATTAGCGTCCGGGCTGGTCAGGGCCGTTTGGGTGGGCGGCCGATCTTGGGGCGGCAGGGTGGATTGGCGGGGTCGGGCGGCTGGTAGAGGAACTCTCCCTTGTCGTTATATCTGGTGCCGGTGACAATCCCGGCGCGCCGCCAGGCCTTGATGGTGTTGTTGGTGACGCCGTGGGCGGCGGCGATCTCGGCGAGGGTGAGCATGCCCTGGCTGCGGAGCCGGTGGCGGCGGGTGGGGATGCGGTAGGCGCGGACGATGTGGTCGACGATGAGCCGGTGGAAGGGTTCGCTGGTGCCGCTGTGCAGACCGCGCCGGTTGAGGATGCCGGCGATCTCGCCGGTGGTGTGCTGGCCGAGCAGCTCGTTGATGGCGGTGAGGACCTCGGGCGGGGTCCGGCGGGCCTCGGGGCCGGTCTTGGGCACTGGGAGGGTGAGGGTGTGGTGCTGGCCGCCGGCCAGCCGGACGTGGGCTGTGGTGGTGTCGCTGGTGCGGGTCACGGTGACGCCGGTGAGCAGGAGCCGGGCGATGCGCTTGCGTTCGCGGGCCGGGGTGGCGGGGTCGTTCCAGATGGCGGGCAGGTCGGTGACGAGCTGGCCGATCCGGGTTTTCTGCGCGTGGGTGAGCTGCCCGGCGTGCTCGCGGCGGGCCTTGTCGTAGGTTTCCTGGGCGTCGCCCAGTGCGCGCAAGGCGGTGTTCCAGTCGGCTTCGAGGGTGCCGGCGACGAGCCGGTTGGCGGGGTCGACGGCCAGGTAGCGGCGGCGGGCCAGGCCGGCGTGGTAGCGGGCGCGGTCGACGTGGGCGGCGCGCAGCGTGTCGGCTTCAGCGGCCCGGTGCGCGAGCTCGGCTGATACCTGCAGCGCGGCTTCGGCGGCCAGCGGGGTGAGGCTGCCCAGCAGCAGCTGGCCGATGGCCTGGTCCAGGCCGGCGCCGGGGATGGCGGTGCAGATCGGCCGGGCGTTCTCGATGCCGTCGCGCTGGCACAGGTAGTCAGGCCATTCGGCGCCGCGGCGGTGGTGGTAGCGGACGGTCATCCGGGTGCCGCACGTGCCGCAGATGATGATGCCCTGCAGCAGCGCGTTGCCCTCGCGGGGCGGCCCGGTGGCGCGGTCGCGGCCGTGCGCGGCAGCGTTGGCGGCCAGCTTGGCGATGTTGGCCTCGTACTGGCCCAAGGTGATCTATCCGGGGTGGGCGCCGGGGATGAAGG
>Ga0306920_100011133_pt1 | contig 12121 bp, 8 predicted proteins | sample flu12Cox44000170_FD_204666 | JGI IMG/M metagenome (GOLD analysis project Ga0306920, IMG submission 204666) | Lab enrichment of tropical soil microbial communities from Luquillo Experimental Forest, Puerto Rico - flux4day.12C.oxic.44.000.170 (v2)... | ecosystem: Environmental > Terrestrial >...
CCACCTCCTCTTGCATCAAATTGCCCACCACCAAATGACGCTCCCGTGCGTGGCTTCCCGGCAATCGGTTGGCATAACGTGAGCATCCTGATCTTCTTATACGCCTGCCAGAACCAGCTTGCCAGTTCTTTTGCTTTAGCCTGATAGGATTTTTCCCAAAACGACGCACTGAGGAGTGAAAGCCAAAAATGAATTGAAGATGAGAAATTCCAAATTCCAACATCGGACATCAAGAAAGATTCCAAATTTCAAATTTCAAATGACGCCAAGGTCACTGGGGGTTGTTCGATTACTCGGGGTTCTCTTTTGCACGCTACTGCTGACAAGAGTCGCGTCAGCGCAAACCTACTCGATTGATTGGTACAAAGTATCCGGCGGCGGTGGCGCGAGCACGGGCGGGGTTTATTCGGTCAGCGGCACCATCGGCCAGCACGATGCCGGCGGGCCGATGAACGGCGGTTCCTATTCGGTCACTGGCGGATTTTGGGCGCTGATTGCGCCGCTCCAAACGCCGGGCGCACCGACTCTTTACGTCAGCCGGGGCACCAATTCAGTGACGGTTTATTGGCAGGCGGTATCAAGCTGGAGCCTGCAGCAGAACAACAGTGTCACCGCGCCGGCCGGATGGTCGGCCAGCACCGGCGTTACCAACGGCGGCGGGACTAACTACCTGACGCTTATAAGGCCAACAGGCCAACTATTTTTCCGCTTACACAATCCATGAATATGAAACGAGAGCCACAACAAATTTCTAAATCTATGAAAACACAAATCCAAATTCGCCACAGCACCGTAGCCGGTGCGCGAACAATTCATCGAGCGCTCAAGGCGCTGGGATTATTCGCCATGCTGTTGTGCCCAGCGTTCTTCGTGTGCGCACAAGGCACCGCGTTCACCTATCAAGGCCGGTTGAACGATGGCGGCAGTCCCGCCAACGGCGTTTACGATATTCGCGCCGGTCTGTACACAACGAACACCGGGGGCACCGTGTTTGCCGGTCCAATTACTAATGCGGCCGTTGCCGTGAGCAACGGGCTATTCACGATCACCTTGGATTACGGGAACGTCTTTGATGGCACGACCTACTGGCTGCAGGTCGCGGTGCGCAGCAATGGGCTTGGCGGGTTTACCGTCCTGGCGCCGCGCCAGGAATTGACGCCGGCGCCCTATGCGATCTTCGCCGAAGGGGCCAGCGCGGGTGGGTTGACCGGCACCATTCCCTCCGGCGTCCTTGCCGGAGGTTACGGTGGCGTGCTCAGTTTCACGAACCCGGGCGATAGCTTTGCCGGTAATGGCGCAGGTCTGACCAACGTTAATGCCGCCACGCTCGGCGGACTGACTGCATCCCATTTTTGGAAAACGACAGGCAACAACGGGACCACCCCAGGCGTGAACTTCGCAGGTACCATCGACAACAATGCATATGAGGTGCACGTGAACAGCACGCGCATCCTGCGTGTGGAACCGGATACTCGTGGCCTCAATGCGGGCAATCTAGTTGGCGGCCATCCGAGTAATGCAGTTCAACAACCCGGTTCCGGGGGCGATGTTATTGCCGGTGGTGGCTTCGCCGGAGGTGGCAACCTGATCGGCACCAATTCGAGCGGTATCTTCATCGGCGCGGGGTCAGTGAACAACGTTGGACCGAATGTAAACGACTCCGTGATTGCCGGTGGCTTTGGCAACACGAACGGTGCTGCTGATGCCTCCATCGGGGGCGGATTGAACAACCAAATTCAATCGGCCGCGCAATTTGCCTATATTGGCGCAGGGCAGGGTAATACCGCCATCGGACTCGCCTCATCCATCGGCGGCGGCGCCGGCAACGTGGCTGGGCCATACTCGGCGATCGGTGGCGGCCAGTTTAATGGGGCCGGAGGGGCCTGGGCCGCGGTGGGCGGTGGTTATTTCAACCAGGCACAAAATTTCAGCGCGATTAGCGGCGGCCTGGGCAACCGTGCGGGCGGCATCATCGGCAGCAACTGCACGGTGGGCGGCGGCACGGGCAACTTCGCCGGGACTGCCAACAATAGCACGGCGACCGTAGGCGGCGGCTCGCACAACTGGGCGGCCGGCGACGGTTCATTCATTGGCGGCGGTGGGACCGATGGGTCGAACGTGGAGGGAAACAACGCCAGCGGCACCGCGTCGGTCATTGGCGGCGGAATAGGCAATACCAACGTCGGCTTTGCCGGGACGATCGCCGGCGGCTATCAGAACCTGGCTAACGGCTACTCGGCAGTGGGGGGCGGTTACGGGAATATCGCCGGTTCATCCGGCGGTTACACCGCGACAGTGGCCGGGGGGTATGGCAACATTGCCATCGGCAACGGTTCGGCCGTACCGGGCGGGTATGGGAACATCGCTTCGGCGGATTACAGCTTCGCCGCCGGGTTCGAGGCCCAAGCCAATCGTCCCGAGACTTTCGTCTGGTCGGATGGTTCGCAAGGTGTCTTCACAGGCGCGGCCGCCGACAGTTCCTTTAGCGTTCTTGCCTCCGGTGGAGTGTTTCTCTATGACGGCACTAACGGAGTGCATGTTGACGGGTTGGGGAATAATAACGGCTCGATTGATTTTGGCCTGAAGTTTGGCGGAGCGCTCAACAGCGGAGAAGGTATCGCGTCCAAACGCACCGCGGGCGGGAACCAGTATGGCTTGGATTTTTACACCACATCGGTCAACCGAATGTCTATTGCCCCGAATGGCCGCGTCGGCATTGGCACGACGACCCCTGTCGCGAAGCTTGATGTGAACGGGGAGTTCCTGGTCGTTGAAGGTTCGAGCGGCGTACAATGCTACTTCGGCGATGACGGTATCGCCAATGACGTTCAAATCGGCAGCCTGCAGACTGGCGTCACCTCAGTTTCCTTCTGGAACCAGACCGACAGCGCCTATATGCACATCGGCTGCAGTTCAATCACCATCCACGGCGGCGCCGACCTGGCTGAGCCATTCCCTATGGCTAACGATGGTCATGAAATTCCTCAAGGCGCAGTGGTTATCATCGACGAGGCCAATCCGGGCCATCTGAAGATGAGTGACCAGCCTTATGACGCGCATGTGGCCGGTGTGGTGAGCGGCGCCAACGGGATTCATCCTGGAATCCAGTTGCAACAGGAAGGCGTGCTGGAAGGCGGTAAGAATGTGGCGCTAACCGGGCGCGTCTACGTGCAGGCGGATACGTCAAACGGCCCGATCAAGCCCGGTGATTTGCTCACCACCTCGCGCATTCCGGGACACGCGATGCGAGTGAGCAATCACGCCCGGGCCCAAGGGGCGATTCTCGGCAAGGCCATGACAGGCTTGAGCGATGGCAAAGGGATGGTACTGGTGCTGGTTACACTTCAGTGATGAGCGATTACAAAGTGGAGAAGGAGAATCGGATTATGACAACAAACCAATCAGGGCCAGCCTCGCCGGGGTGCCACGGAACAGAGCTTAAGGCAAAACGGATCGGACGTGACCCTCAAAAGAAGCGCGTTGCGTATTTAGCGGCGTTGTTACTCGCGGCCGGGAGCACCACCTCCCAGGCCCAGTATACCTCGATCCCCATCCCGCCTGGCTACGTGCAAATTCAAGGGGATATTATTACCTCGATAACCAATGCGGCGCAGTTGTTGGCTCAGTTGCACAGCGGTGAGCCGGGTATTGAGCCGGAGTTCACTTATGCTCCGGCAACGCTCTGGCCAGGTCGGGTCGTGCCGTATGATTTCGATCCGGGTGTGACAGCCGCTCAACAGGCAGTCTTCCTGTCGGCGATGCAGGCCTGGCAGAATTCGTATCCCGGAGTGACCACCATCACGTTTCAGCCGCGGAGTGGCCAACCCGGGTTCCTGCACATGGTGGTCGCCAATCCAGGCTTCCTAGGCGGCGAGACGGATAACGTCGGCTACAACGGCGGGCAGGTGACGATGACCATTCATCCCTCCGCGGTGAACACTTTTCTTATTGCCCATGAGATGGGTCATGCCCTCGGGTTATGGCACGAACAGGCACGCAATGACCGGGACAGCTTTGTAACGATCGACTACGCCAACATCGCCAGCGGTTATTCCAGCCAGTTCGACAAGGCCTCGCCGCAGGGCACTTTCGGTCCTTACGATTATGACTCGATCATGCACTACGGCGCATGTTTCTTCAGCGCGTGTTCGAGTTGTTCCTGTCCGAACACATCGTGCGATACGGTTCAAGTGGTTTCGCCATACAATGCCACGTGGGCTTGCTCTATTGGCCAACAAACTCACCTCTCAGCGATGGATCAACGCGGCATGGCGTTTATGTACGCACCCGGCAGTTGGAAGTTCCTTTACCCTCTCGGCGGCAGCACTCAGACCGGGGCTTTTCAGCAACCGTACACTTCCGCAGCGACCGCCAACACCAGCACGCCGTCGGGTTCGACCCTTTGGGTTGGCCCGGGAACCTACACCGCCACCGGCTTGACGATCTCCACCCCCATGACCATCAAAGCCGCCCTGGCTGATTTGCAACTGCATTCGGATGGTTCACTCGGGCCAAGCCCTTCGGGCTCGGTGACGTTCCGCTGACGTGGTGCACCTGGCACAACCTGTAGTGGCACACATGCGGGGAATGTGGTCGCGAAAGCTGGCCACGTTGGCAGCTTGCAGTACGCCACCGGCGAACGGCGATAACCCCTCAAGGCCACGCATGATCACTGTTCCACCTTTGATACGCCGGGGGGTTCAACGCCCGCCATTTGTTGGTGCGCGCAAACTCAACGTGGGCGTCGCAGAAAACGACGTTTGCCGCGCCGGAGTGTCTCAGGCCGGTGAGAGTGATGAGGTAAAGCTCATCAGGGTGCATGTCGTAATCGCCGTCGTCGTCCACTGTGGGCTCATAGTCGCCAACGGCCACCATATCTGACGGAGCGACCACTTGAGAGTCTGTCACGTAAGAAGGCGTAGACGCTCCGGCAGACCGGCAGCCTAAACCTCGTAAGCCGGCCGTCCCGTGGGCGTTGTAACCGTAACTACGATTAGGCCAGGTGATTACGCCAATTGGTTCAAAATCGAGGAACGTCCAATTGATCCCAATGTCATTGTTCTTCCGGAGCTGCGCAGGACAGAGAAAGGTTGCGAGATTACTGCGTACATAGCTGAGCACCATGTAATCCCAGTAGGTAGGCCGAGGATCGCGTGGCGGGGCTGCAAACGAAACCGTGCCGCCAAAGGTAGGATATTTCCGGTAGTCATCCACATAGAGCCTCAAGGCAATACCAACTTGGTGAACGTTACTGGCACAACTGACACGCCGAGCGGCGGCTTTGGCCCGACCCAGGGCTGGCAACAGTAGCGTTGCCAGAATGGCGATAATAGCAATAACGACCAGCAACTCGATTAATGTGAACGCCCACCGCTTCGTTCTCATAACGGGCTCTGCCTTTTGTACCTGTATAGGTTCTCACATCGTCGCGCAAATTCAACTAGGCCGCCAGTTCTGCCTTCAGACACCCTCATGTAGCGCATGCCGTTAGGTGGAGGCTTGGCCGCAGCTTGGTGGGTTCGGGGAATCAGGATCCGCCTCGCAGGGCGGCATCCTTTAAGTTGTAACCTCGTCTTGTTAGTCCGGAAGAGGGCTTCGCTTGGACGGAACCCGTCCACTGATAATAATGTTCGGGTCCGCAAACACAGCCATAGTACGGCGGGCCGCGCCGGGCGAACGCAGGTGGGCGAACCGACGCTTCGTCAGCACCAGCAGCTCGTCCACTTCCTTCTTCGTCACGCCGGCCTGCTCCAGGCGAGAGTGGTCTCCGGCGAGGCGTTCGAAGAGCTGCAATTCGATCCGCTCGCGTCGTTGCAGCCAATCCAGCCCGTCCTCCTCACTCCAGCGCGCGTCCGCTGGCGCATAGACCGGCAGATAACCCGAGATGCGAAGGTCTACCAGGCCCGCGCGCCCGTAGTCGGCCCACACATCGAGGTCTTTGCCGTTCGGAAGGCCGAGTCCGGGGTTGCGAACCAGTTGGCGGAAGGCGCTCCGGACGCGTGGTTCAAGCAGCGCATAGCGTTGCCTGCCTTTCCATGGCTCGAGGCCGTGAGAGATCGGCAGGCCGCCCGACTTACAAAAGCATGAAATCGACGAGACCACGCCTTCTGGTTTCACCACGCGAGCCATTTCGCGCAAGGCAGTCAGTGGCGAAGGTAGAACACAAAGGACGAAAGCACTGACGACCGCATCGAACGACGCATCGGGGAAAGGCAAAGCCAAAGCACCGGCCTTCTCGAAGCGCGCGGGAACGTCCAGGGCGACACCGCGGCGCGCTTGCTCCAAGAGCGCTTCGTCGTGGTCCACGCCAATCCATTCGCCTTTGCCCTGCAAGCCGGCGGTCATCATCCGCGTGTAGCCGCCTGCGCCGCAGCCGACCTCGAGAACCCGCATGCCTGGCGCAAGCCGCAGGTTCACCAGCGCGGCCGCCATCGTCTCGCGGGTTGTCGAGTAGCGAGCGGCGTGGCCGAGGCTCTCGGGCTGGAACTTCCAGGCCGGTGAGACGCTTGCGTTCGCGCTCGCGTCAGGGAGGGGTTGATGCTTGGGGGCGTTGTTGCGCGTCGTGGAGGTTCGCGCCGCTGCCGCGCGAGTGTTGGGAGAAAGGGTTTTGTTGTCCACGTGAGTCTTAGGTCCTAACTATTCAGCGAGGGGAAGGCTTTTGCTTCGGTTGCGCTCACGGCGAACGTTAATGAATCGGTCGAAATGTCATTGCGCCCGATAGTACATGTCATCAGGGGCCCAGTCCAGCGGGGTTGGACGGCGAATCGCATTAGGCCGGGCCCGTATGACGAAAAATTCTTCAGCGCCATGTGCGATTCTCCTTATGCATTGCGCTTGGCAGTAGCGTAGCGCCGACTGGCAATCGGCGCAGTATATGACGACTTCCGCGCAGCCCCTTTCAGAACGGGAAGCTACGCGCCAAGGAATCGCGATTTCAAGCGGGTCTCTCTGACTCGACCGTCCACCAACTCCACTCGATATGCCGCCGCGCGCTTTCTCGAAGTAACCACCTCGACCAAACTTGTGCCGCGGAAGTGCAAAGCCGCGCCATCATCTGCCGCATAACCACCGAGTAAGCCTTGCTTGATGGCCTTCCGATAAGCCGGGCGTCGCAGTTTCTCGCCGCCATAGTGCGGGCACGCGCTCGCGTTAATGAATCCGAGACCATCGCCCAACCTCGCCAATCCGCCGTATGAGTCCGTAAGGCCGTCGCGGAACCAGCAAATCATTCCGGCGCTCACACCGCAGAGAATGACTCCCCTGCGCCATGCGTGCCGCAGAATTCGATCCAGCCCATGAACGCGCCAGATCGAAAGCAGATTGGCTGTATTTCCACCACCCACATAGACGATGTCTTGTTCCGCCACAAACCTCGCGAGCTCTGACGTGTGCGCGGGATTCCTTGGGAGCGAAGCGGATTCAAAAGTCGTCAGATCGGTCGGTATGGCGCGACCGCTGAAGGCCCGGTAGAATTTCACCAGGTAGAAGGCGGAATCTGCGCTCGCCGTGGGAATGAAGCAAATCTTTGCGGGCGTCTTTGGCGCCAACGACAGGATGAAATCGTCCAGAAGCGGATTGTCAGGTTCCATGGAGAACCCACCCCCGCCTAAAGCGACGATTTGTCCTTTGATTTCTTTCATTTAGTTCAGTACCTGACCTCGATACTCACCTCTCCCGTCTGGCCGTGCAACTTCACGGCTTCCCTTGTCGGGTCGAAGTCGGGCCAATCCTGCCCGTTGACTGAGACGCGTCGGATCGCGGTGGCGCGAGGATGTCGTAGTCGCAACCACACTGCGTTGGCCGGATAGCGCGAGGGCAAATTGAGCATGGCGCTGATTCGCCCGTGGTCCACGTCGGAAGTGATCTCATATCCGGTCGGTCCAAAATGTGTTGGAGCATTCTTCACCGAAATCCGTTGGCCTTGTTCGAACCAGGCGCGCGGCGCGGCGCGAGCCAGCCAGAGGTTCGGTCCCTGTTCCCACACGAGCAGATCGCGAACGCGCTCGAGGAAGGCGGCTTCTTCGAAAATCTTGTCCGGCGGCCCGTGAGTGGCGTGTTCGTTGAAGACGTAGCCTTGCTCTGGGAGAATATCGATCGCGTAACCGTTCAGGAGCGAACGAAGGAAACAGGGCGCGTCATCGGCCATTAAATGCAGGTTGGACGTGCGCTCCAGCCCGGCCTGGTGCTGCCAGCCGGCCAGGAACCAATCCCGTTGGCCGACTCGCGGATTCTCCAAGAGCAACCGGTCTTCCAGCACATCAAGATACCCCTGCACCCGCACGTCCTGCGCCGACAACAACCCCGCCGGGCTTATTAGTGCCGCCGCCGACTGGACCGTGTCCCAATACAAAGGCCCGACATGTTCCCCTGAGCCTTCGCGTCGCCAGCCCCAGGCGCCCGTGGCCAGGCCGCGCACGTAACAGGCGAAAGGAATGACCGAGTGGAACGTTCCGTCGCGCACCGGAACCACCGGGGACAGCGCAATCGACCGCTCCACCGCCGCCCTCAGGTCCTGCGCGTAGGCGTCTGCTTCCGCCGCGAGCCGGGCCCCGCCTTCGGGATCGACCACCACCAACGCCGCTGCAAGCCGCGCGACTGAGGCCCAGTAGTAGCCTTCGCACTCATAGAATTGCATCCACAGGCCGCCGCTGTCGGGGGTCACTTGCAGCGCGGGCTGCAAACCTTTGCACCAAAGGCGCTCCCCTCCGGGCATCAGGCTTGCGACGACGCGCCGTTGGCGCAGCATCCACTCCGCGTTGGCCTTCATTCGTGGCGCAGCAGCTTTCAACCACTGCGTATCGCCGGTCAGCCAAAAGTGCTCGGTCAATGCCCAGCCGATGGAGCCGGGGCCAAAAGCGTGAACGCCGTCCATATGACCACCTGCACCGGGCGGACCGACCGCATGCGTCAGGCAGCCACGCCCATCGGTGAACAGTCCATTGGGCCGGTCGGGCAGCGCCCACGGGTGATGTCCCTTGGAGCTGGGATTCATCGGCAGCGAGAGCCATTGGTCGAATCCATCCACCGCCGCCTCATGCGCGCCCATCAAGTCCAGCGCCGCGAGGATAAGGTAAGTCTCCGCCCCCAGAATCCCATACGGATAATCGTTGAACCAAAGCCGGCCGGTTTGTGGATTCTTTTGACAATGCCGCAGCAGATGCCAGACGCCCAGGTTCCACTGCGCGGTGAGCCGCTCCGATGGCACCTGCACCTGCATGGGCTGCATGAATTCCACAGGCGGAACGGGATGAGGGGGCAGGTTGGTTCCGCGCATCGCGACCACGGCGCGTTCCCAGCTTTGTTCTTCATGGGTGCGAGTCTGCTCGCGGATGGTGCGCAGATTCCGGGCGTGCAGTTCCGCGATGAACTCTCGGGCGTTGCGCGCGGATGAGGCGAGCGCTATCGGTGGCTCCGAGGGAATCAACTGCGTAATGGAAACCGTTTCCTCAGTGTAAAAACTCCAGACGCCCGTTCTCCCGTCGCCGTCGACGTGAGGATTGCCCGCCTGCAACGTGCCGACTACATCATCCGTCAGGTTCCAAACGCGGCCCTCACCGCCAACTTCCGTGAAGACCAACTCAATAACTGTCGTGTCGCAGTAATGAGTGCCTTTAGGGCCGACCACCAGCGAAATCATGTCGCCCGGTTCGACGGCGATTTCGTCGAGGGCCTTCGTGTCAGTCTCAGCGCCAATTGCCCGCGTCCCGCTTCCATCGGTAACGCCATGAGACAAGTGCTGTCGCTGGGTCCTGGTTTTGTGGGCGAGCCACCACTCGATTCCATCGCCCCCGCTTTGGCCGTGAGCCACCCGCCCTCTGGCCTTGACCCGCCCGCTGATGGGACTCCGCCAGCCGACGACCACGCTCTGCGTCGGGCCTGGGTGCATCGCGAGGCTCCTGGCAGGGATTGTGATGCCTCGCACCGAAACTGGAGTGGCGGAGGGGTTGCCTCCGAACCAGGGCGTGTCGTCGCTCCCCCAACCCACCAGTTCTGGGCTGCCGGCGATGGAGTTCATTCTATTTGTCAGCAGCGTTCGTGGAACTCGCAAGTCAGGCGCGGGTTTGGCCGGTTGCGGCAACAACGGGGTCGTCCGGCGCACGAAAAATCCGTACTCGGGTGCCAGGATTGGGCCGTTTTCGAGGTCCGCCGCCAGGAATGAGAAATTGCCTGCCTCGGTCCAGAGTGTGACGATCGTGCGCGCCACATCATCGGGTTGACTCGTGAAAGGTTGCACCCGCCGCCACTTGGCTGTGCCGAGGTAGAGCAAGCTGGCTTTCAAGCCTCGACGGGCGGGGCCTTTTCCTGCTGTTCGCCATGAACCAGTGCTTGTTATCGTCGTGCTCACGTCACCGTCCAACGGACACACGCCGGCCACCTGGCCATCGTAGGTTTCAATCCGTCCGCTGTAATCCTTGTCCAGCGTAGCCGGCTCGAAGCCCCATTCGAGCTCCACGTCCATGTGCTTCCAGAGTTCCGCCACGAAAACCTGCACCGCCGGCACGTCAAATTCCGAAGCGCTCCGGCTGCCGCTAACACTCACTACGATGCCGCAAGTATCCGCCGCCAGGTCATAGCGATACGTTCGGCCATCCTTTGAAACGGTCGCTTTCACCTGCTTTGGTAGCGCCTCCAGGTTGTTCCACCACGAACTGGAGGTGCCTTTGGCCTGCAGGACCGTTATCTCCACGTCCTCAGGTGACGGCGAGCGCTTGAGGTCGCCGGACCATGTCAACTCGACGCGTTGAACCGGCCGGATTTCCTCCCACAGCAGGCCGCAAAGGACCTGTTTGATGGCCGGTGCGTCGATATCGACCGGTTTATTGAGTGGCTGGTGGGCAAACCACATCAGGGGCAGCCAGCTTTCCGGTGGATTGTCTGCAGGCGGCCGATTGGCGCGGTATTGGTAGGCGCTCGGCGCAATATCGGCCGGCATGCCGACCAACGCACCGAAGTCTCGCGGCGAAGAACGCGTCATGACCGGGCTCTCCGGCCCATCCAGGGTCGCGGCCACGAGGTGAGCGGTGGCGACCAGGCTAACGGCTAGAAGAACCAGCACGCACGGGGCAGGGATGCCGTACGGCGTCCCTACCAGCCACGACGGGATACGGTGCCTTCGACGGATCACATCACGGGCCTAGTTGCAGGCGATAAAAGCGGGCGGCATTTGTCGCCAAATTGGTATCCACCAGCATTGTCGGCACCACCGGCAAATTGGTCGTCAACAACGCCCGCCAGTTGAGTAGATTGGTGGAAGTTTTCAGCGTGTAGTCGTAGTTGGTCGGGCCGCTGACCGATAAATGGACTCTGCCGCCGGCGAGCGAAATGGAATTGATGACGGGCGGGCCATTGCTGATTTGTCCAACGAACGTGACCACGCCCATCGCCGGCACGGTGTACGTGAACGAGGAATTAGTGACGGCGACGGGGCCTTGCGCAGCGAGCGAAAAGTTGGACGAGGTGATCCATGGCGTGACGCTGTTAGTCACGATGCAATTGGTGAAGGAAAACGTTTGCGCAACGTCTGCGGTATTGGTGTTGACGGCCACGATGGCGAACGCGCCATTCGGGCCCTGGTAGGCGCTCACAGCGTCGATGGCGCTATTGGCGACGCCGAGCCGATGGAAGCCGGGTCGCACAAACCGGCTGAATTGCGCCATGACAAACCCGCGCGGTTGCGGCAGGCCGGCGGCATTGACCAGGCCGTTGGCATCGCCCAGGCTCTTCCACCAGATGTAGGCGCTCATGTTGCCGACGCTCAGGCAATCATGAATCTGTTGGGCGGTGGTCATGGCCGCGCCGATGCTCTGATCGTTCACCAGGTATTCGGTCATCCACGTCCGTTTGCCCTTCGCATGCGCGTTGGTGTAATCCTGAATCGTCGAGACGCCGTAAAGGTGTCCGGCGACGATGCTGACGTTGGCGGCCGCGACCGAGTCGTTGAGTGTGGGGTCCGCATACGCGGTGTTGAAACTTTCGGACTCGGGCATCACAACCGGGGCGTTGGTGATGGCTGCGGCGTTGGTGCGGCAGAAGGCCAGAAGTTGCGCCGGGGTCCAGCTGCACGACTCATAATTGACGTTGGCGTCGGGTTCGTTTTGGAGCGAGATGGCCGCCAGCGGCG
>Ga0306920_100011135_pt1 | contig 12120 bp, 16 predicted proteins | sample flu12Cox44000170_FD_204666 | JGI IMG/M metagenome (GOLD analysis project Ga0306920, IMG submission 204666) | Lab enrichment of tropical soil microbial communities from Luquillo Experimental Forest, Puerto Rico - flux4day.12C.oxic.44.000.170 (v2)... | ecosystem: Environmental > Terrestrial >...
CCACTACGAAGCCCTCGTCATGATCGCCGTTGGCTTTGCCAAGCTCGCGATGATAGGGGTCATGCTGAAGCGGCTGACGGAGGTGGCCTCTTGATCTACCGTGCAAACTTCCGATTCAGGCTCTGAGAGAACTTCAAATGGCACGAGATAGTCGGGTCGTGAGGCGATCGATCCATCCGTGGGGGGAGATCCCGCCACCCGTGACGATCATGTGCACATGGGGATGATGGGTCATCGCCGAGCCCCAGGTGCTGCACGGCGGTGACACCGATCTTGGCACCCAAGTGCTTGGGATCGGCGGCAATGGTCAGCGTGGTGTCCGAGGAGGCATTGAACAGGAGGTCATAGATCACCGCCTTGTTCTGGTAGGCGATGGCTCCGATCTCGGCGAGCAGCGTGAAAACGATAGGGAAGTAAGGGACCTCCAGCAGCTCGGCCTTGCGCTCCGCCACGCCGAAGCACGTGCGGTGTCACTCGCTTCTTGATCTCAAGGGCTTCGGCGGTACAGCAAAGGACCCGATCAAGCTGACGCGTCGTGATGGGCAACAAGGGATCGCGCCCGAGGAACAGCATGCCCATGACCCAATTCAGATGGCAAGACTCAGTACCACCTCAAGCGCCGCGATTTGACATCGGCTCATACGGCCCACATGCTCCCACGTCAACCAAACGGGAGGTGCTTGAGATGTCCGGTAACAAGCCGACGGACCTTTCTCGCCGCGTATTCATGGTCACAACGGCCCTCACCGCCCTGAGTTTCGGCGTGCTCTGGACCCAAGATGGGTCCGCAGCAGGTGAGCTCAACGTCCGGGTCACCGGTGCTCAAGACCCGACCCTAATTTTCGTGCACGGATTTGCCCCGCCGAACGCCACGTAGGTGACATCGCTCGGCTGCATGGCGGCCTCGCGCAGCATCAAATTGAAGAGCGCCTCGCCGGCCCCGCGCGAAGTCTCGCTGACCTTCAGGCCTTTGGAGTCCTTCATGATGGCGGGGTAGCCATTGGACTTGTTGGGCAGCGGCACGTCGTTGCGCACGCTGACGGCCAGCACGTTGTCTGCCAGGCTGGTGCCGACAATGACGACGTCGCCGCCGGCCGCAACCGTCTGAACTGCCGGCAGGGTGCCGGTCTGCGACACGTCAATCGTCTTGTCGACGAGGGCCTGCAGGCCGAGCACGCGGGAGTTCAGCACCTTTAGCTCGCACTTGAAGTTGTACTTGTCGCAGAAGCCTTTGGCCCTGGCGACCACAGCGTGCATGTTGCCTGTGGTGCCGGCGTAGTTCTGGATGTTGAGGGTCTCGCCGTTCGCCTTTGTTGTTGCGCGAGCGTGCCGCGGGCAGGAGCGCCAAGCTTGCTACTACGCGCAGGTTGCGACGAGCGGTTGCCACGGCGATTCCTCTCGGTTGCTCCGGCCACTAACAGGGGGCCTTTGCCGGCCAGCTTATCGCTTCGGGAGGGGGCGGCAAATCGCAAGAGTGGGGGTTTGGATTGGTGTACCCGTAAATCGCCGAATGATGAGGGTCCGCACACCTCGATTTTGCTGCAGATTCTTTGGTCTCTTTTCTCTTAATGACACAACTTCACCGTTTGATTGCCAGGCAGAGCTGTGCGGCATTGTACATGTGTAGATGTCATGAAGGCCGAGCTTGTAGACCGGAACTGATCAGACGGCGGGAGTTCTTTGCTCGGGTGGGCTACAGTTGCGCGAATTTACTGGTGGAGAGGAGATCAAATGCGCCGCCGGGAGTTCATCACGCTTTTTGGTGGCGCCAAGCAGGTGCCTCGCCGCCCAATTATTGCTGTGCTTTCCCCAATCTGGGCGGCGGCAGCAACACGCAATATCGAGGCCCTTCGTGTGGGATTGCTCGAACTCGGCCACGTCGAAGATCGCGACATAACGATCGAGCTCCGGTTTGCCGAAGGCGCAATGACCCATCCCTGCCGTCAACCACGCCTTTTACCACTCACCCCCTTGCGGACTTGACGATGTCTGGCTGAAGCTTGGCAAAGTTTCGTTATCAATGGAGGGCGCATGGCCTCGCAAGGTTCCGATCGTTCCGCGCCGAAGTACGATCGCGATCTTCTGCTCAGCCCGGCCAAGCGCAACGAGCTCATCGAACTGTGGGAGGTGGAGAAGTACGGGCGCGACTGTTCGGCGATCCTGACCACGTCCACCTCTACGGTATGCCGCCGAAGGAGTGGTGGGGGCGGGGCATGCGCATACTGGCGCGAACCTGCCTCGAGGCCGTGAAGGACCCACTCGGTGACGCGATAGGAGGCGATGTTGCGAAAGTGGTTACGCTGGCTCCGGGCCGGCGTGCAATCGGCGTCGTCGATCCGTTCGCAGGGTCATGCAATGGGCTCTACGCGGTGCTGCGGCATCTCCCCGCCGCCAAAGGTATCGCCTTTGAGATCCAACAAGCCGTGTTCGACCTGACAACCCGCAATATCGCGCAGCTGAACGCGCCGATCGATTTGGTGCTTGGCAGCTACAAAGACCACCTGGCCTCGCGCAGGCATCCCCGCGACCACCTGATCGTCGCCTTTCTAGCGCCACCGTGGGGCGACGCCCTCCATCCGATGACCGGTTTGCATCTCGATCGAACAAAACCTCCTATTCTCGAGATCGCTCGCGATTTCGAGAAAGTCTATGGTTCTCGACCTGTGCTCTACGTGACGCAGGTGCAATGGTTGAACGAGCCAACGGCGCTCAAGGCGGTCAAGTCGGCGTTCGATTGGATTGACCTTCGCGTCTATAATCCCGGGGTTGCAACCCGGCATTCTTCTGGGTGCGCGTCGCTGGAGCCCTCAGTCGGGTTCATGAAAATTTTCAGCCGCTGGAAGGTGTAGGCACCCGGTTGTAACCGAGTTTGTCGTCGATTGGCTGTTGCGAGCCGTCGCTCCGGTCCTTGCATTCCCGGCCTTGGAGCGCGGGTGGATTCGCATCTCCACCGATCCGTTCAATGCAGATGGGCTGATCGAAGCTTCCGGTCCCGCGTACGCTCAACTCGAGCGCCTCTCTTCCTGAATATTGACCCCCACTCCATTCGGGTTCTCTGGGCTCTTCTGAATCAAGATGGTGGTGCGCATCGGACGGGCGATTTCACCCACGCTGCGGCCCTACATACGCGATCGCTACTCCGCAGCGATCGCCGTAGCCTCGACATCGCCTGCTATCACCTTGGCGTCGCGCAATGCGCCGATCGCGACATCGTCCATCTTGAGCCAATCGGCGAGCACATTGCCGCTGTGCTGTCCCCATAGCGGCGCCGGACCGACGGCCGGCGGCGCGTCGCCGAAGCGGACCGGCCAGCCGCTCATCGTGTAGTTGCCGATCACCGGGTGCGCCATGGTCTGCCGGATTTTGCGCTGCTCGAAGGTCGGATCGTCGGCGATCTCGCGCGTATCGAGCACCGCGCCGGCCGGGGTGGTCGCACCGAGCAGTCGCATCACGGTGTGCTTGTCGAACTGACACGTCCAGTTGGCCACGATCTCGTCGACCTCGGCGCGTCGCTCGAGCCGCGCCGCGGCCGTGCTGTATCGCGTATCACCCATCAGATCCTGGCGACCCATCGCCTTGAGCAGGCGGTTCCAATGCTCCGGACTGGCGGCGCCCGCGTAGATATAGACGTAGTCGTTCGGTCCGCCGCCCTTGCACGGGTAGACGCCGATCGGCGGCTGGCCGCCCCCCACGGTTCGCGAGCCGATGCGCGGCGCCGCCTTGCCGTCGCTGCGATCCATGTAGGCGAAGGCGTTGCGGATGTAGTGCATGACCGAGTCCTGCATTCCGACCACAAGATGCTCGCCTTGGCCAGTGCGCAGGCATCGGATGTAGGCTGCGAGGATCGATATCGCCATCACCATGCCGGTGCCGGTATCGCCGACGGTGGCGCCCGCCTTGCAGGGTTTTCCGTCCTCCTCGCCGGTGATCGACATAAGCCCGCCACTCGCCTGCGCGATCATATCGAAGGCGAGGTTCTTCTCGAACGGGCTGCCGGTGCCGAAACCCTTGACCTGGCAGTAGATGATCGCCGGATTGACCGCCTTGATCGCCTCGTAACCAAGGCCGAGGCGCTCTATCGCACCGGGAGCGAAGTTCTCGATCATCACGTCGGCGCATTTGGCGAGGCGCTTGACGAGCTCGAGCCCGCGCGGGTCCTTCAGGTTGATCGCGGCCGAACGCTTGTTCGAGTTGTACTGCAGAAAATAGAGCGCGTCGGCATCCGGCGAGGTGCGTCCGATCGACCGCCCCGGGTCACCTGAGCCGGGGTTCTCGATCTTGACGACGTCGGCGCCGAGCCAAGCGAGCGCCTCGGTGCAGGATGGACCGGCCTCGAATTGGGTTAGGTCGAGGATCTTGAGACCAGCAAGACAATTTTCTCCGCTCATCGATGGACGCTCGCGTTTACTTGGGAAGCCCGCATCGGTGGGACGTTACCACATCCGCACGATGACATGTGCGCCCGCGAGGTTGTGGTGCCTCGCGGGAACGCCATGTATCAATGGCCGCCGTGCCCACCCTACAATAGAGCGTTCGGGAGGCCCGCATGGGCGCAGCCTACATCGACCTCTCCGAGAACGCCACCTTCGCGTGCGGCTTTCAGCGGGATCATTTCGTCTGGGCGCGCGCGCATTGCGTAGATCTATTGGCATGAGCCGACGGAAACGACGCCGGACCGCGAGGGGTTCTGGGCGATTAGCCGGCCCGACGCGATGCCGGTCATTCCCGTTCCGGTCACGTTGTCTTCCGGCAAGGGCGGGACCCGCCGCGGCACCGGCTGCGGCTGAGACGGCAAGAACGCTGCGCCGGCTCGGGAGCGGCGAACTTCTCGAATGAGCAGTCTCCTTCGTTCAACGCGAGCTGACCTTTGGTAAATATCAATGCGTGAGCCACCTTCCGACGCTGACGATGATCGGAGCTGCGCTCGAGGCCAATCGTACGTACGATTGGCCTGGCTCACACCTCGGTATGCAACGCACGAGAATCGGGCGGATGATCAATGCCTGCCAGCTTTGGTCGCGATGGTGAACGAGTTTGTCGGCAATAATCTCCATGCCCTACTTGTCCGTGCCGCCGCTGGGTATGACACCCACTGATGGTCAGACATGGCGGGTACTTCTTCGCCAGTGCCGGCCACGAGCGCAGAAGTAGAAGGCAGTGCGGTCGATCGTGGCCTCGATCTGCAGCGGGTACGCCTCGCATGTCACCTTCCGCTGCAGGCATTCCATTGCCTTAGCCATTGGCAGGGCCCTCAAGGCTTTGGGAGAGTGTGATCTCCCTGCCGCCACGTGATGGGATCTTGAAGTTGGGAAGAAGTCGCGCCACCGGTGTTGAGCGTCACGCACCCACGGCCCGGGCCAACAGCGTGGCCGCGAAGGTTTCGTGATGGAACCAATCTCATTGGCCCTGTCGCGCGAGTTTGCCGAATGCCATGATCTCGCTCTTGTCACCGTTCACCACGCCGAACCCAGGGCGTCTGATAGGTGCCCGCCGTAGTGCGTTCCTGGGCAGCCTTTTCACGCGTTCGGGCAACAATCTGGATGTTACCAAACAGCATAAACTGCGCGCACCGGTTCATGACGACCGCCGGTTCCGGCTTGCTGCGTGTGCTCATGCAGATAATGGCGCCTTTTGAGCGTTGCCCCCTGCGGGCAGAGCGCGGCAGCTCTGCACGATGATCTTGAAATCGAGCGCATAATTGCCGCGCTCACCACCACGCCAAGCAGTGGCCTGATCGTCCTGTTGAGCCATTCACGAATACACGCGGCGCACTCATAATCGACCAGGTAATACGGCACCGGCTACCAACAAACTACCCTTATTGTCCTGCGGACTCGAACTCGCCCATTCCTTCCGGACTGCCGCCGCCAACATTAATCGCATCATTGAGGGGTGGAAAACCGGCCAACTTACCCGTACAGAGCCCACCAAGTTCTATCTGGCCGTGAACCTCAATACTGCGAAGGCACTCGGGCTCACCATCCCAAAGACGCTGCTCACCACTGCCGACGAGTTAATCGAATAGAGTTGGTCCCTATACGCGCGGGTCTCAAAATGGCACGACCCGGAAGCGCGCCCTTACCGCAAAAAGTCGGAAGCTGTCTGGGGGCTTACTGGGCGCGTGGCGGCGGCACAATCCGGTGGCGGCCACGATCAGATCGCGAATCTGCTGCCGGTCAGGACGGCACGCATAGGCGTGCAAACTTGCGTCCCCCGCAAGTGCGCATAGGCCCATAGCTGATTGCGGTGCCGTCGCCTCAGGCTGATGCCGCCGCCGGGGCCCCGAAGCTTGATGGAGTGTTGAACGAGCAACATCTCGGCCGATTTTGCGTCTTACACTGAAAATCAATGGATTGGTCGACATAATACAGTTCGAGTAGGAGCAATCGGCATTTCCGATGAGCCGATTGCCGAAGGCCAAAGTCAGCCGAGAGAGAGGAGACCGCCATGGCAGGCAAGATCGCTGCTTTGCTCAACACGCTGACCCTATCAGATGTAGAAGCCATGGCGCCGACTGACCGGCGCAGCTTCGCAGAACGTTGCCGTTTTTGGGCACACCTTGTCGAGCGCGCACGCATCGATTCGGAGGGCTCGGGCGTCTTGGCTGAGCTGAGGCACGGCTATCGCGTCGATTGAGCGATCTGGCAACAGCCGGACTTGGCGATGCTGGCTGGGTTGCGCTATTCGTTTGCTGAACCCAGTCGCTGCGGCGGTAGGCATTGGCTGGTGGCACAGCCGATGCTCAAGAGCTGTCGCCCAAGGGCGTGAAGACCCTAGCACCTGCAGGGGCGATAAAGCCAACTGGATCGTAGAGTTTCACAGCGGGCCTCGCCGATCACCCGTTGTTTAGTTCGATAACGTCAATCGCGAGGTGAGTGGGCTCCTCCCTAGCTAGCACAGTCGTCTGCCCGAGGCCGCTCGGCAAATCTGGATCGCCGCGCATAGCCAACCACTTCACCGTGTCGGGTTAGTTCGACTTCTCTCCGCGTGTCAGCGGCACGAAACGCACCGGATCGATGCGCGTGTTTGTAGTGGATCCATCGGGGGCTTTCGCAATCAACATGAGCTCCTGAAACATTTCCCCTACCGGAATGACTAACCGTCCACCTGGCTTCAACTGCGCAACCAGCGGTGGCGGAACATGGTCGGGCGCAGCGGTTACGATGATGGCGTCGTAGGGAGCGTGCTCCTCCCATCCTTGGTAGCCATCGCCGATCCGCGGTGTCACATTCGCATAACCCAGCCGTGAAAGGGTCATCGCCGCATTTTTCCCGAGCTCAGCGATGATCTCCACCGTATAGACGTCGCGCGCTAGCAGTGACAGTACAGCGGCCTGATAGCCGGAGCCCGTGCCAATCTCCAACACCCGGTCGCTCTCCTTTACCTGAAGGAGATCAGTCATCAACGCGACAATGTATGGCTGGGAGATCGTCTGACCATGACCGATGGGAAGCGGTCGGTTTGCGTAGGCCAGGTCCGATAGCTCGGGGGACACAAATTCATGACGTGGTACCGATCGCAGTGCCGCCAGCACCCGCGGATCGAACCCTGCACCACCCGGATGATGTCCCAACGACAGCGCCATGCGCTGGACTGCATCCACCATTTGGTGGCGCTCGGACACGCGATCGTCCTTTGCGGTTGCCGAAAATGCAAGGATCCCCAGGATCAGCATAGCGACAGGTCCTCGGGCCACCGAGCACTGGGAATGCCAAGCCCTTCGCACAAGGCCAGACCACTTCCAGATGCATCGGTAGTTATGCGAAATCGAGAACATGACGCTTCAAGTCGATAAGCCGAATTTGACTTCGTGAGTTGTGGCCACCGCGGCACGTGGGAGCGCCGGCTTCAATGGCTCGCGAAGAAGCGGCGATATCGCTTAAGAATTGGCGGCAAGTCTTGGGGTCAGCGGTGGTGCCGAAACCGAAGACCCCTTTGGCAGGTCGAACATGCCCGAAGGAAGCTGCTCGAGGAACTTCAGAACCTCATCGGTCTTCACCACGTCGGCATATTTCGCATTCATGTCGCAAAGATTGATTGCGTGGCTTGCCTGCGATCGGTCGAAACAGCCTTCCTCGGCAAGGGAGATGCGATAATTGAGGCTGAAGGCGTCGAGGACGGTGGCCCGCACGCATCCTGACGTGGTGGTGCCGGTCACGATCACGCTGTCACATCCGAGCAGGGTCAGATAGCTCGCAAGATTTGTACCAAAGAAGCCGGAAGGCTTCTGTTTGTAGACCACGATGTCGCGCGGTGCGGGTGCAATCGGCGCAACGATTTCATTACCGTCGAGATTACCCGATTGCGAGCGCCGGTCCTCGCCGCCGCGCGTGTTCTTCCAGAGCCAGGACCCTGAGTCCCAATTGTCATTCCGTCCCACGCCGGTCGTGTAGATCACCGGGACGCCCTTCAGATGACACTTGTCGATCAGCGACCTGATAAAGGGCAGAGCGATCCACGCGTCCTCGCCGCAGGAATTGCGCCAGCGCTTGATCGATTCGAGGATTGGTTCTGGCCTATCGCCGCAAAACGCCCAATTGACATCGACGATCAGGAGCGCGGGCCGTTTGCCGAAACCACCGCGCGCGCCGTACCCGGAGGCCTTGAATACCGCCTTGTCTCGCTCGGTGAGGAACCGGTTCCAGATCGGTTCGGACATGTTGTTGCTCCTTTAGGTTACCCAGTCTGCCTAGAGATCGTAAGTCCGGAGGTACCTCACCCGGCGCGCGAGGCTAATCTGCTTCTGAGCTTAGGATGCGCCTATTCAGGTCCGGCTACAACATACAAGACCGTTAGGCTGCGCATACAAACGCGCCATTCAGGACACCGCGGTTAGTCCCTCTCGCCACCAATGGCGGCTGGCACTGAATGCCCGTTCATTGCTGCAGCGATTCCTGTACGTTCTTCCTGCGGTTCGTAGCAGGGTAGCGGCGCGGGGACACGCAGAGTGGAGCGTAGCGAAACGACGCGGTCCCAGGGCCCAAAGACGATAGCCGTAAAACTGACGTGCTGGCAGGCAGCCTCCGGACAGACATGCGGGCATTTCGTAAGCTCTCCATCGCCGAGCATATCATCGTCGAGCTCAGGGAATGGTCGCGCATTGATGAGGAGCTCAAGGTTGAGCACGGCCGTTGCACCAGCCGCTTCAGGCACCAGCTGTGGCGCTATTATCCACAGATGTTGGAGCTTACCGATGACGTCGGTGCAAACAGGTTTCTCGATCCGTTCGAGGCGGTACCTAGACCGGAGAAGGCTGCCAATGTGCGTGAGAAGACCATCGCACGGATACTCAAGAACCGCATCACTGGGCGCAGAATGCGATTCAGCACGACGCCACGGGGCCAAATACAACGCCCTCAGGGCCAAAGGCCACGGCCATGCCCGCACCTTACGCTCTGTCATCAACCGGCTCCTTAACGTCGCCTGCGCCATGCTCAATTGTGGCACTCTGTTCGATCAGCAAACAGGCAACTGTGTAGATCGAGTTCGATTCGCAGCGAGATCGAGCGCATCAGTAGGCTGTGCCGCACCTTGCTCTGTGGGTGCGAAGGATGGCGAAATCTCAGTGTACCTCATCCGGCCAATTGGTGGATACGGGCGAGCAGCACTACCCGGCGTGCGCGGTCTTCCCACCGTCGATCACCAGCGCCGCGCCGGTCATGTAGGGGTGATTGTCGGACGCCAATACCAACGCGAAGGCGGCAATCTCCTCGGCCGTGGCCATCCGGCCGAGTCCAGGGATGTGTGATTTGGCCCACTGGCTGGCTGCAACCTTCCAGGCGGCTTCTGGTACATTCTCCATCCCCGCGGCCCGTCGCACCAATGGTGTGTCCGTCGTGCCGGGTACCAGTGCGTTGACGCGTACGCCCTTTGCTGCGTAATCGAATGCCGCCGATTGCACCAGCCCAATGAGGCCGCGCTTGCTAGCCGTATAGGCCGAGCGGCGTTCGGTGGTAGCGATAGCATTTGACGAGGCCATCACCACGATGCTTCCGCCACCGCCCGCGAGCATATGAGGAACCTCATATTTCATAGACAAAAACACGCCACGCAAGTTGGTGTTGACGACTCGGTCCCAATCGTCCACGGCGTACTCGTGCAAGGGCTTCTCGATGGTGATGCCGGCATTGTTGAAGGCGATATCGAGCCGACCGTAAGTGTTCACGGCTCGATCGATGAAATCCTTTACATCGTCTTCGACCAGAACGTCGGCACGGATGTAGGTTGCTTCTCCCCCAACGGCCCTGATCTCTCGTTCTACTTCTTTTCCTAGCTGTTCCCGGCGGCCGCAGAAGGCGACCCTGCCGCCCTCGGCCGCGAAGGCGATGGCCGCGGCGCGTCCGATGCCGGAGGTGGCTCCCGTGATGACAACAACTTTGCCCTCAAACCGCTTGGCTCCCAAGCGCACCACGGTCTTGGGAAGGTTGGAACTCTGACCGAGCGCTACGCCGCTTGCCACCCCTGCGATGCCCAACGCACCCGCAGCACCTGCTGCGCCGAGAAACCTGCGGCGACGTGCATTCTCCAATGTGGTTTGCGTCATACTGATCACCCAGAAGGCGGAGGTTGCCTCCAGACATTTAGGCGACCTAGATTGTTTTGATAACGCTGGGTCTATGGATGGCCTATGAAGGAAAGCTTCACAGTCGGCCCTGCCCACCTCGACTTGATCAGAGTGTTCATCGCGGTTGCCCAGGAGCGGAGCTTTCGAGCTGCGGCGGAAAGGCTCGGTGTCTCGCCATCGGCTGTCAGCCAGAGCATCCGCGGCCTGGAAAGGCAATTGGGCGTAACCCTGCTCATGCGAACGACCCGACATGTCGCCCTAACGGACGCCGGCAGGCACTTGGTCACGCACGCGCGGCCGTCGATTGAAGCTCTCCAGGGGGCTATACGGTCGGTGCGCAGCTTGGGCTTAGAGGTATCAGGGCTGTTGCGGATCAGCGCACCGCGCGCAGCTATTGAGCCGATCCTTGGGCCGATCGTCGAGGAGTTCTGCAAGACTCATCCCAAAGTCGCAGTCGAATTGTTCGGCGATGACCGCTTAGTCGACATTGTCGAGGAAGGTTTTGACGCCGGCGTACGAACGGCAGCGAACATCGATGCCGACATGGTCGCGGTCCGCTTGAGCCCACCATTTCGTTTCGCGGTGGTCGCAAGCCCCGCCTATGTTAAGGCGTACGGTAAACCCCGACGACCCGAGGATCTCAGGCGGCATCGCTGTATTGGCTTTCGCCCACGCAATCGTGAAGCGTTGTACCGCTGGGAATTCATGAAGGGGCGACGACGCTATTCGGTTCCTGTAAATGGCCAGGTGATTGCCAACGATTGGAATATTGCGGTCTCGTTAGCGCTGCGCGGGTTGGGCTGGGCGTTCCTCCCTGCGCCTCTCGTCGAGGCGCACATTCGGCGGGACGATCTCGTGAGCGTGCTTGAGGAGCACTGCATTCGGACGGAGGGTACTTTCCTCTACTATCCGCAACGCGCGCAGGGTTCACCAAAGCTTCGAGGTTTCGTGGAGCTAGCCCGTCGGTTTGCACGACGGCGATCTGAGGCGCATTGAGGGCGCGGGAGGAGTCTGGTTTCATCCGATGCAGGTCGGCAAGGGCGGTGGGGAACTAAATAGAATGCCGCTCGTAAAGATCGGGCGCAGTGACAGATGCTGCACATGCTCACGATGGTTCCTGGGACGAAGCTGGCATTCTTCGCATGGCAACGACTGGGGCAAAAATTTGGGGCCAAGCGGACGTGCCGGCTTGCCATCTCGGCTGATTATGAACCCACGCGCGGGGCCGCGCGGATAGGGAGCTCCATCTGAAAGGTCGAGCCCTTGCCCAAGGTCGACCCAACCCAGATTCGACACCGTGCATCTCCATGATCTGCTTCGCAATGGCGAGTCCGAGACCCGTTCCGCCCTTTCCGCCCTTATTGGAGCTGTCGACCTGGTGGAACCGCTCGAAAATCCGCGCCTGATGTTCCTCGGGGATGCCGGGCCCGGTATCAGCCACAGGAAGGTCCGTGAGCAGGCCTCGGCGGCCGAAAGTGAGCCTCAACGTCTACCCGACCCGTTAACTCAAATCTGGCAAACGTAGCTCACCATGCGTACGCGGCGGTCCCGAGTCA
>Ga0306920_100011136_pt1 | contig 12120 bp, 10 predicted proteins | sample flu12Cox44000170_FD_204666 | JGI IMG/M metagenome (GOLD analysis project Ga0306920, IMG submission 204666) | Lab enrichment of tropical soil microbial communities from Luquillo Experimental Forest, Puerto Rico - flux4day.12C.oxic.44.000.170 (v2)... | ecosystem: Environmental > Terrestrial >...
GGCAGCGAGCGCGGCATTCCAACTTTGCGGACCATGTCCCAACGGCTGGCGCCGAGCGCTCGCAGTACGTCCAACAGCTCGGGCTCGACGGTGGCAAAACCGGTGGCGACATTCACGACCACGGGGAAGAATGACAGCATGAAGGCGGTGATGACCGCCGGCACGGTGCCGACACCGAACCAGATCACCAGGATGGGCACGAGCGCTGCCTTCGGCACGCTGTTGAACGCGATCAAGACCGGATAGAGCGCAACATAGGCCAGACGAAAGCAGCCGACCACGACGCCGAGCGCGAGCCCGAAAGCGACCGCCGCCGCAAATCCGGCAAGCGTTGTCGCCAAAGTGCTAAGCCCGTGTATCGCCAACGGATATCGGTAGCGATAAAGCGCCTCCACCGCCTCGACGGGCGAAGGCAGAACAAAGCTCTCGATGCCGAAGACCACGACGACGAGCCACCACAGGAGAAGCAGCAGCGCCGCGGTGACCCAAGGAGCCGCCCGTTCGGTCGCCTTGTTCATCCCGTACTGCCGATCCGATGCTTCACCGGGGGAAGCTCCCAGGAACTCAGCGAATTAACGCAGCATGCGTTGCGGCTCTGCGGGCAGGAACGCCGGATTAAATATTTCCCGCGCGCCAGGCTGGCGCGGCAGCCCATAGCCCTGCGCAATCAATGCAATTCCACGGCCGAGCCGGGCCTCGTCCACGCCGCCAAATCCGTGGCTCCGCACATTGGGAGTGATCATGCAGCACGCCGTGGCCAGCCGCAGCCGATCGCGCTCGATCTCGGCATTGAGCAAAGGCTCGTATTGCAACGCCATCTTGATCGCGAGATCGGGGTCACGAACAAGATCGGCAACACCCTTGATGGTCGCGCGCAGGAATCCCTTCACCGCCTCCGGGTTGTCCTTAAGAAAGACGCGCGATGCGGCCACCCCATTGCCGTAAAGATCAAGCCCGTAGTCTCGATACAGGAAAGAGCCGACATCCGCCTCCTGCACGCCTTTGGCCTTGAGCTCGAGCGTTGCATTGAAGATCTGTCCGGGAATGGCATCGACCTCGCGCTTTGCCAGAAGCACCTCGCGCAGCTTCGGCTCAATGTACTGGACCGTGACCTTGCCGGCGTCGATCCCGGCATGTTGTGCGAAGATCGGAAACAGCTTGAAGGTCGCGTCGTTGGCGGCTGCCCCGAGCTTCCTGCCTTCAAGCTGCCTCGGCTCGCCGATGCCGCTTGACTTGAGGAACACGATCGCCGCCGGCGCCTGCTCGTATCCCATCAGCAGGACCGGGAAACCCTTGTCGGGGTTTTTCGAGTCGAAATCGGTGACGACGCTGATGTCGGGATAGCCCATGTCATAGACGCCGCTGGCGAGCTGGCGCACGAGCTCGGCTGATCCTTTGCCGCGGTCAATCGACACATCGAGGCCTTCGGTTTTGTAGTAGCCCTTGTACAAAGCGATGAAGAAGGGCGCATGCACCGAGCCGGGGATCCAGTCGAGCGAAAAACGTATCTTGGTTTCGGCCGCAGCCGGGCCAACTGCGATGACGGCAGTCATCGCCGCGAGAGCCAATAATCCTGTGGCGCGCCTCATCAGCTCCTCCTAAACTTTCACCCCCGCCGCCTGCAAGATGGAACGCGCTCGCGCACGCTGATCGTCGCTGATGGTCAGCCGCTCGGCGAAATCGCGGCCGGCCGGCCGCGTGGCATCGATCCCCATCTTGGTCAGGGTAAAGGTCTGCGGGTCCGAGCTGGGATCGAGAACTGCGCCCTTGGCGCCAGGAATGAAGATGATGTCCTTCTCCGCCCGTACGCGGGTGGCGATCGCCCACATCACGTCGTTCATGTTGAAGATGTCGACATCATCGTCCACCACGATGACATACTTTGTGTAAAGCTCGGTGCCGAGCGTGGCCATGATCGCCATCTGCGGCTCGCCCTCGGCGATCTTCCTCATCGAGATGAAGACCATGAACGCGCCGCAGGTCGTATGCGGCACGTGCACCGCGCGCACATTGGGCAGGTTGCGCTTGAGCGCATTGAGAATTTCGCCCTCTCGCGTGATACAGGAAACCAGGATGTGATCGCGCGACATGCCCGAGGTGACGCTGTGCAGCATGGCGTCGCGGCGCATGCGGATGCGGTGGGCAACGAACACGTTCTGCGTGCTGCGGTAGGAGGCGTAACCGGTGAACTCGCTGAACGGCCCTTCCGGCTCGTGCACATTGGCGAGGATCTCGCCCTCGATAATGATCTCGGCGCCCGCAGGCAGTTCGAGATCAGCCACCCCGCAACGGGCAAGCCGATAAGGCTCGCCGAACAAGCCGCCGATGATCTCGAACTTTCTCACCTGCGGCGGATAGGCATAGACCATCGAGCCCATGTAGTGCAGCGGATGCGTGCCGAGCGCGACTGCGGCGGGGAGGGATTCGCCCTTCTGCTCGGCGCGGCGATGAAACTCGTAGAGCCGCCGACGCGAATGCAACGACACGCCCAACCGGTTCTTGCCCGCGAGCATCAGGCGGTGGAAGCCTGTCGTATCGATGCCGGTCACCGGGTCGCGCGCGACGACCTGCCCAGCAGTGATATAGGGCGCCGCGTCAACAGAGAATTGCAACGGGATCGGCAGTTTCGTCAGGTCGACATCATCGCCCTCGATCACGATGTCGTCCCACGCGGCGCGTGCGATGGTCTCGCAAGCAATGTACTTCTGGCAGCGCTCGCGAAAAGCCGTGGGCAGATCCGCGGGCGCGACGCCAAGGCAGGCGGCCAGCAGCCGGCGGTTGCCGGCGACGTTGGTCACAAGCGCCATGCCGTGTCCGCGCACCTTCTCGAGCACGACCACCGGGCTCTTTCCCGCCTGCTCAAGCTCATAGACCAGCGCGGTGGCATCAAAGCGCAGATCGATCGGCTCTTTAATCCGCAACAGTTCGTCGGGGTACTCGCTTTCTACGAGGTGCAGGAATCCGCGCAGGCTTTGCCGGTCGATGTCGATGTTGCGCTGCACGAGAATATCTCTACTCCCCTTCCCACGGGCGCCGGCGTGCGCCATGCCGCACGTAATGAATAATCACTTCCTCTCGCGCGGCTTCATATACGATCAGGTAGTTGCCGACCGGCAGTCGTCGAAATCTCAAATTGCGTGTCCTCGCACCCATGTATGGGGAATCGGCTATCTGTGCTGCCACTCGCTATGCGCTACCGAGCTTCGCAGCTGCTTCTCGGTTGTTTTGCGCATATGTGAAAATATCTCCGAGATCGGCGAGCACACCACGTTCATATCGGAGCTTCATGCGCTCCGGTAGCGGCTGAAGAGTTGCTCCACTTCTTCGTCGGTCGCGAGGTCCCGTCGCGCGGCACTCTCCTCAATGAGTCGCCACTCTTGCTCGCTGATATCATCCTCCCGACTCGCTTCCAACTGTTGCACGAAGCGTGCGACCTTTTCCTGGTCCTCTTCTGGCCAAGTTAGGACACAGTCCAGAATCTCTTTTACTTGGTCCTTTGTCATTAACCCAACCTACCATATCGCCAATCCGCAAGACAGCCTCGTTCCATCACGAGTGAATGCTTTGGTCGGGGCCGCGCAATCCGCAGCGGGGAACCGCAATGGCGGGCGGAGCTTGGGGGATGGTCGGAACGCTAACTGCTGACCATTCGCCGGCCGGATCACGCGGCGGTTGCGATCTCAGTCTGCTCCAGCGCGCCGATGATACGCGCGCCCATCTCGATATAGGAGTCGATATTGCCCACAGCATCGCCGCTGGGCGTCGACCACAGCACCGGCACCATGCTGTCCGCCTGCGGAAGCAGAGCGCCGCGCTCAACCAATTGCCGCACCTGCGCCGGGGTGGCGCTAGCTGCCCCGGCTGCGAGCTCACCGAGAGCCGCGAGTTTTGCCGCGGCGCCGGTACTGACCGCTTTCGCGACCAAGGGCAGCGCCTCCTCCGGGAACCCGCCGGTCGCAAGCACACGTGCCATCCGCAGCCAGCGCTCGGCGTTGCGGCGCAACTCGTCTGCGCGTTCTGGTGAATCGCTACCTCCATCGAGCGCGCGTACGAGCTCCGGCGAGCGGTGCAGCACACGCGCCTCGTCCGGCGTCATGGTGATCATGCCGCCCGCGGCGAGTCGCTGCATGGCAACCCACGTCGATCGATCAATCACCTCGACGCGCGGTCCCTCGGGCGAGCTTTGCTCGTGCTGTTTGGCCTCAGCCGCAAGTAGGGCGGCGTCAATGTCGAGCACCGCCAGCATGTGGACACGGCCATCGCCGCCCGTACGCGCCTCGATCAGCAACGCTTGCTCGCCATGCCGCTGCAATAAGCTGTCTGTCAGGCTCTCCTCCAGCGAGCGAACGCGCGGAGTGGTTTGAGTGGGCAGCCCCATCATCGCCTGCATGCGCTCGATCATCGCGGCGCGGCCGCCCGACGGCATCTTCAGCGACGCCAGGGTTCCCTCTCCGTCGAGCACGCCGTCGGCGAGCGCCTGCTTGCGTCCGAGCAGATGCAGGATCTGATGCTCTATAGAATCCTCGCAAACGAGATTGACGACGGCGACCGAGCGGGTCTGATTCTTGCGCCAGGCGCGGGCGATGCGCTGCTCGAGCTTGGCCGGATTCCACGGCAGATCGACATTCACAACCGCGCTCGCAGCCTGCAGATTGAGCCCGACGCTGCCGCTATCCGTCGATAGAAACAGGCGGCACGCGGGATCCTTCTTGAACCGCATGATCTCCGCTCGCCGGCGCTGCTGCGGCACCGAGCCGGTGTGCCAAGCCGTTTCCACGCCCATCTCTGCGGCAAGCTCGCGCACAAGCGCAAGCATTCGCTCCCACTCCGAGAACACGATGACCTTGCGCTCGGGCTCCTGTAGGAGATCGTCGAGCACGCGTTCGAGCTCCTCCAGCTTGGGGCTGATGCGACAGGTTGGATCGAGGATGGCGGGCGTGTCGCAGATCATGCGCATGCACGCCATAAGCTGCATGAGTTTATCGAATTCGGCTGGCGTGAGCGGCCGCCGCCGCGCCTGATAGAGGAGGCGTGCCGCGGGGACGCGATAGTCCTCGTAGCGCAGGCGCTGCTCCTCGAGCATTGGCACGAAATAGGTTTTCATCGTGCGGCCGGGCAGCTCCGACTCGACCTCGATCTTGCGCCGCCGCAGCATCACCGTTTGCAATCGCCGCCGCAACTCAGTGAGGTTCTTGTAGTCGATCGGCCGCCCGCGTTCGTCCAGCTCGTAGAATTCACGGTTGAAGCGAAATAACGGGCCGACCAACTCGGGATCAAGATACTGGATGATGGAATAAAGCTCGTCGATGCGATTCTCAATCGGCGTGCCGGTGAGCACAAACGCGTAGGGCGAACGCAGGGACTTCACCCGCCGCGCGGTCTTGGTCTGCCAGTTCTTGATGCGCTGTGCCTCGTCGAGCACGATCACGTCGGGACGAAGAATCTGGTTCATGTCCTGCGCATCGATCAGGACCTGCTCGTAATTCACGATGGTGAAGAAGGCAGGCGCGCGATAAACTGCAAGCCGGTGCGGACGGGTGCCAAAGACGGCGCGCGCAGGCCGGCGCGTGAAACGGGCAATCTGCTCCTCCCATTCCGCCTTTAGCGAAGCGGGGCAAACCACCAGCACGCGAGCGACATCGTTATATCGCGCCAGGAGCTCGCAAGCCGCAATGGCTTGGACGGTCTTGCCCAGGCCCATCTCGTCTGCGAGCAGCGCACGCTCTGCAAAGGCAAGATGCAGCATGCCTTCGCGCTGATAGGGTAGCAGCGGGTGGTGCAGCAACTCGAGCGACGCGGTCCCCGTCTTCACCCGCGCCAGGAAATCTGAGCGCGCTTGCGCCCGCGAGCGCGCCCGGCGTATCCGGTCGAGCCAGGGCGAAAAGTGCTGCGACACGCGAATGTGGCGGCGAATGCCCGCCGGGGCAATGCGCCACGCGGAAATCAGCGCTTCGATGTTGGCTGCATCGACGACAAGGGCGCCGGACTTGTCGATGAAAGGAACGAGCCAGCGGCAGGTCGCCTTCAGGTAGCCGGCATTGCCGGCGGGCGACAACAGCACCGGCGTGGCCTCGCCACGCCGATCGAGGAATACCTCGAAGCGAGGACTGCCACGTGCCGCGGCCTCGCGAAACGCCTTCGCGCCGTGCCGGCGCAATGCGGCAAGCACGGCCTCGATGTGCTTGCACGTGCCGAGAGCGTTGACGCGGTGATCGATGCAGCCGCAGGAATTGGCAAACCCGTTGAGGCTGCGAATCTCCACTTGATAGGAGCCGCCACCGCCGGACTGCACCGCGAACGTGCCGAAGAACGGGTATGCCTGTTCCAGCTCCTCGATGCCGGCGATCTCGGTCGAGCCGCGCCAGCGGCGCAACGCGATTTCGTCCTCGTCAGTTGTTCGCCAGCCTTGCAAGGGCGGCGGGCGACCAAGCACCGCGGACGCCTTCCTGCTCCGGCGGCCGTTCTTTCCCGCTCTCGAGCCGGATGGCTCTTGTGCACGTCGCGAATCAGCGTGCCCCAGCATGGGGCGAGAGTACGTCCCCGCAGCGCGGCGTCAACGTCAGCCCTTGCCCGGAAGCGTTGGATCGACAGGAAAATACCGCTGCTTCAGCGCTTCAGCAGCAGCCCCGGAAGCGACCCTTCCCCACGGCATAGCGCGCTTGCTGGCGCTCGCGGAAGAACTCCACATAGCTCATGATGGGTTGGCCCGGATGGTTTGCCTGCCTGTGCGCGACGTATGTCTCGTAATCGGGCACGCCGATCATCAAGCGTGCCGTTCGCGTGGTCCAATAGACGGTGGCACCCGCCGCCTTGGCGGAGCGATCGAACAGACTCTGCAAGTCAGGCATGGCCACCTCCCGCGACTGCGCCGGCAAAACCGACCTCCATTGCGGTCGCCTGCGGACTGGCCAGCGCCTTTCTGATAGCGATCAGGCCATAGATCACTGTCGCGACAACGACGAGCACGAACACCGCGGCCAGCGTTGCATCGATGTAGTCGTTGACGACGACGCGGGTCATCTCAGCCGCGGTCTTGGCCGGCGCCAAGATCTGGCCGGCTGCGAGGGCATTGCCGTATTTGAACGCGTGGTAGATGAACCCCACGTTCGGATCGCGACTGAACACCTTCTCCAGCCCCGCTGTCACCGTGCAGACGACAAGCCAGGTCGCCGGCGCCAGCGTTATCAGTGCAAAGCGCTCGCGCTTCATCTTGAACAACACCACCGTGCAAACGGTCAGCGCTATGGCCGCGAGCATCTGATTGGCGCTGCCGAACAGCGGCCATAGCGTCCAGATACCGCCGAACGGGTCGATGACGCCGGTATAGAGGAAGTAGCCCCACAGAATCACGGAAAGCGCGGACCCAATCAGATTGTTCGTCCAGGAGGTGGTCTCCTTGAACGCCGGCACGGCGTTACCGACCAGATCCTGAATCATGAACCGCAGGACGCGGGTTCCGGCATCGACCGTGGTGAGGATGAAGAGTGCCTCGAACAGAATGGCGAAATGATACCAGATGCCCATCAAGGTGTGGCCGCCGAGAAAGGACGACAGGATGCTCGCCATGCCGACGGCGAGCGTCGGTGCACCGCCGGTGCGCGACATGATCGAGGCTTCGCCGACGTTCTTTGCCATCTCGGCGATCTCGTTGGCTGTGACCACGAAGCCCCAGGACGAGATCACCTGCGCGGCCTGCTCGGCAGTGGTGCCAATCAGGCCAGCCGAGCTGTTCATTGCAAAGTAGACGCCCGGATGAATGACGCTGGCGCCGATCATCGCCATGATGGCGACGAAAGACTCCATCAGCATGCCGCCATAGCCGATAAACGCGATCTGCCGCTCATTCTCGATCATCTTCGGCGTCGTCCCGGAGGCAATGAGCGAGTGCCAGCCGGAAACCGCTCCGCAGGCGATGGTGATGAACAGGAACGGGAACACGCTACCCGACCATACGGGGCCGCTGCCGTCGATGAACTTGGTCATCGCCGGCATCTGCAGATCCGGCCGCACGATGATGATGCCGACGGCCAAGAGCGCAATGGTGCCGATCTTGAGGAAGGTTGAGAGATAGTCGCGCGGGGCCAGCAACAGCCATACCGGCAGTACGGAGGCGACAAAACCATAGCCGATGATGATCAGCGCGAGTGTCTCGCCCTTGTAATCAAAATAGGCGGCAAGCGCAGGGGTCTCGGATACGGTGCGCCCGTAGATCAGGGCGATGAGCAGGAGCACGCAGCCGATGAGCGACATCTCGCCGACACGGCCGGGCCGTATGAACTGATTGTAGATTCCCATGAACAGCGCGATCGGGATGGTGCAGAACACCGCGAAAGTGCCCCACGGGCTGCCGATCAGGGCCTTGACGACAACGAGAGCCAAAACCGCAAGCACGATGACGCAGATCAGGAGAATGCCGATCCCGGTAATTGTCCCGGCAATCGGTCCCATCTCGGCCCGAACAATGTCGCCGAGCGAACGGCCGTCGCGGCGCGTCGACAAGAATAGAACCGTCATGTCCTGGATTGCGCCGGCAAACACGGCGCCGGCGAGAATCCACAGCGTCCCCGGCAAATAGCCCATCTGCGCGGCGAGCACCGGGCCGACCAGCGGGCCAGCGCCGGCAATAGCCGCAAAGTGGTGGCCGTAGAGGACGTAGCGATTGGTGGGAACGTAGTCGAGGCCGTCATTATGACGAACGGCGGGGGTGGGCCTCTGGCCATCCACACCAAGCGCGCGCTCCGCGACGAACAGGCCATAGAAACGGTAGGCGATGAAATATATGCAAACGGCGGCGACGACCAGCCAAGCGGCATTGACCGCCTCGCCCCGATGAAGCGCTACGATCGCGAACGAAACCGCGCCCAACACGGCGATGCCCGTCCATAGGAGCTTCGTCTGCCACGCCGATGTGTTATTGGTGGCGTCCATTGATCTTCTCCCGCACTGCAGCAGAACCTAAGCACATATAGTGTAGCGCGCATGAAGCGGTTGATCGAGATCAAAACTGTTCCGGGCAGTCCTGAATGACGCAGGCGCAAATCGTGATCGACGGCGTGAGCCATCTCTATCAGCCGCCGAGCGGCCGAGCCGTGCTTGCGCTCGAAGGCGTATCGCTTGATGTCGGCAATCGCGAGTTCGTCGCGCTGCTTGGGCCTTCGGGATGCGGCAAGTCCACGCTCCTCTATCTCATCGGCGGCTTTCTTCCGACCGAGCGAGGAAGGATTCTCATCGAGGGACAGCCCGTCGGCGCGCCCGGGCCTGATCGCGGCATCGTGTTCCAGCATTTCGCATTGTTTCCGTGGAAGACCGTGCGCTCGAATATCCTCTACGGCTTGGAACGCATGGGGCTTGCACGCGCCGAGCGGGAGAAGCGCGCGCAGGCCTTCATCGACCTCGTGGGGCTGAGCGGGTTCGAGGATAGCTATCCCTCCCAGCTCTCCGGCGGCATGCGCCAGCGAACGGCCATCGCACGCACGCTCGCCTATGATCCGAAAATCCTGCTCATGGACGAGCCTTTCGGCGCGCTGGATGCGCAGACCCGCAGCCTCATGCAGTCGGAGCTCCTGGGCATCTGGCAGCGCACGCCGAAGACCGTGATCTTCGTGACCCATGACGTGCAGGAGGCGGTTTATCTCGCCGAGCGCGTCGCCGTCATGTCGGCACGACCGGGTCGCGTGAAGACCATTGTCGATACGAGATTCGACAAGAACGATCCCAACATCTTCAAGGCCAAGGAGTTCGTCGAGAAGGTGGACGAGATCTGGGGCTTGGTCCGAACTGAGGCGATCAAGGCGCAGGAGAAACGGCCGTAATGAAGTCGGAGCTCCTGCGCTATCTGCCGCTGCTGTTGCTTGCCCTTGTTTGGGAGATGGCAGCGCGCACCGGCATCGTTTCCACGCTCGCGTTGCCACCGTTGAGCGCCGTGGCAGGCGCATGGCTCGATCTCGCCAGAGATGGCGAGCTGGTCACGAATGGCGCGGCGTCATTGTGGCGAACGGGGGCCGGCTTGCTGCTGGCGATCGTCATTGGCGCGGCGCTTGGCATATTCATGGCGTGGTGGCGGCCGGTGAATGTTCTACTCAGCCCGCTTGTGGAAATGTTCTATCCCATGCCGAAATCGGCGCTGATCCCGGTCACTGTCCTGTGGCTCGGCTTTGGTAATGGCTCGAAGATTCTGCTTATTTTTCTGGGCTGCATGCTGCCGGTCACCATCGGCGCCTTCAACGGCGCGCGATCGAGCGAGCAGGCGCTGGTTTGGTCTGCTCGCAGCATGGGGGCAAATCGCCTGCGCATGCTATGGGATGTTGTGGTGCCGAGCGCACTACCCGAGCTGCTCAACGGCATCCGCACTGCGCTCGCCCTGTCGTTCATTCTTATGGTCAGCTCCGAGCTGATCGCGGCCCGGCAGGGACTTGGATATTTGATCGGGTTTCTCGGCGCCAGCGGCAGCTACGACGCGATGTTCGCGGTCGTGCTTACGGTCGCGCTGCTGGGCTTCATTGCCGACCGCCTTTATCTCCTGCTCGCGCACAGGATGTTGCGATGGCAGCTCTAAAGCATCTCCCGCAAAAAAGCCTGCCCTCGGGCTTGACCCGAGGGTGGGCACCGGTTTTGCGAAAAAAAGCATGCTCAAGCAATGCCGGCGACAGCGATCAACGCTCTGCCGCGGCAAAGCCTGGCGAGGCGATCACGCCTCGCCTGCTGCGCGCTATGGCCTGGAACATCGCGCGGGTGTCCTCGATCATTGTACTTGCCCTGGCTTGGGAGCTGTTCGCGCGCTCGGGGGCGGTCACTCCCTTCATGCTGCCGCCGCTCAGCGCTGTTTTTGCGCGAATCTGGAATGATCTTCTTGCGGGAGACCTCCTCCTCAACTCCGCAGTGACCCTCTATCGCGCCTGCGCAGGCTTTCTGATCGGAGCCTGTGCCGGCATTGTGCTCGGGATGGCCATCTCGCGCAGCCGGCTGGCGAACTGGTTTTTCGATCCGATCATTTCCGTCGGCTTCCCGATGCCGAAGATTGCCTTCCTGCCGGTGATCATCCTCTGGCTCGGCGTCTACGACACGTCGAAGATTTGCATGATCGCGTTGGAGTCGGTTTTTCCCGTGGTCACCGCCACCGTAGTCGGCATTCGCGGCGTCGAGCGTGAGCTTCTGTGGTCGGCCCGCAATATGGGGGCCGGGGAGCGCGAGCTTCTCTGGCAGGTTGCGCTTCCCGCGTCGCTGCCGCAGATCATCACCGGCCTGCAAGTTGCGTTGCCGATCGCGCTGATCGTTGCGATCGTTACTGAGATGTTCATGGGCGGCTATGGGCTCGGCGGCGCCATGAATACCGCCTCGCGCTTTGCCGATTCGCGGGGGGTGTTCGCCGGCATCGTGGAGATCGCGGTTATCGGCTATGCCCTGGTGAAGGGCATGAGCCTCATTCGACGCCGCCTGCTGCTGTGGCACCAGGAAGCGGTGACGCCGAGTACGGTTTGATTCTTAAATCATCTGGTCGCAGGCGCCGAACCTGCCGCGGACGAAGCAGCCAGATCCAAACCTGACTGCCGGCAGACCTCGAGCGTTGCCGCAGTGTCGTTTTCCTCCCCACCTGTTCCCGTGACGATAAAACCCGAGGCATTGTCCAGTCCGAGGAAAACGCCGTGAAAGGGCCTTTCGCCCAGGGGTTCACCAGCAGTCGTCTTGGTATTCAAATAACCGCAGACAACTACCCCGGTCGAAATCCGTCCGGCCATCATTCGTCCAATGCCGGCCAGCTCCAGGTCGTGCGTCTTGAGGCTCCTCGCTACGCCGGCACGAACGCTTGCAATCTGCTTCGCTGAAAGCGTGATTGGCGTGGCTACTTCGATGTGAGTGGCAATCTTCTGAGTGGATTCGCACGCTGATAAAGCGAGCAACGTCAAGACCAACAAGAAGCAACGCATCCGGCCGCCTCAGTCAGCGCATGGCCTTACGCGGCAGCACTGGTCGGATCGATCATCTTCCTCACTTCGGTAATCTTTGTTGCAGGGAAGCCGCTGATGTCCGCGTGTCTGCGAATGATCGCCTCGTCCTTGGCCAGGTAGACGCAGAACGTCTTGTCGTCGGCTACGTAGCTCTCGATCCACTGGATATCAGGAC
>Ga0306920_100011137_pt1 | contig 12119 bp, 22 predicted proteins | sample flu12Cox44000170_FD_204666 | JGI IMG/M metagenome (GOLD analysis project Ga0306920, IMG submission 204666) | Lab enrichment of tropical soil microbial communities from Luquillo Experimental Forest, Puerto Rico - flux4day.12C.oxic.44.000.170 (v2)... | ecosystem: Environmental > Terrestrial >...
GTCCGCTGGAAATGTTCTTTGATCAGCCAGACATATCGCCCGATAACGAGCGGCACGAAGTCCTCGGCCTCCATCTTGCGGACGCGGTAATGGTTATTGCGGTCGGTCCCAGTATAGCCGAGCAGGAGCGCAAACTTCATGCGCCCCAGCCCGAACTGGTTTCTGATGTCCCTCATCTCCGCCCCGGTCATGTCGACAGCCTGCGATGGTACTCGACCTTTTGGCAGAACAGGGCCTCGGCTTCCTCAGGGTCCTGGCCCAAGTAGACCAAAGCGATCCTGTCTGGCTGCGCCAAGATCGAGAACGCCAGGGTATAGTTGTAGGCTAGCCAGCTGCGGCTTTCCCACAGCTCCAGCCGGAAGCCATCGACGACGACCTTCCAAAGGGCTGTGCTCTTGGCGGTCATCTGAACACCTCTCTGATCTCGACCACGCGATACTCGCGCTTCGGATACTCCTTGACCGCAACGCGCCATGCGTCGCGATCGTCCTTGGCCTCGATGGTCGTGTCGAAATACCAATGCTCAGCGCGTTCCCAGATCCTACAGTCGAAATATTTCATGGTGATGCTCCTTTCACTACGGCCCCGAGCCGGGTAGCCTTTCGGCGCCCGGCGCGGTCTCTGCTTTCTAATTCCTTCTAGATGCGATCGTGCTCGTATCTCAGTTCGCATACCTCGATCAGGTCAGCGATGGCGCCGATCCGAGTCGCCCCGTAGCCGCGGATGCGGCCTTCGTCTGCGCTCTCGCGATAGGCCCCATACTCGCCATTCGGGCAGAGGCCGGTGATGACGACGTCATCGAGGTCATCGAAGTAATGCTGGCGAACGTTGATCATTGGCGTGCGGCTCCCTGAAAGTGAGACTCGACCAAATAGTCTAAGATCCGGTTAATGATGCGGAAGAACATGTGATGCTCTTTGATATGCGGATATTCCATTACACCTCCTCTCCGATAAAACCGCCCTTGCCATGGTTCTTGCCGCCGCAGGCACATTCACACTTCATGATTCGGCCCGTAGCATTGACACAACGCGCGTCGCAAATATGTTTCGAAGCAAAATTCTTATACTCGACAGAACGGTTAACCTTGATCCATTCGCCGGCATGGAAACCACGAATATCTTTGCTGCTGCGATGGTCAACGCTGGTGAACTCGATAGTACCGGTTGCTGTGTCTGCAAAGTATTTAATATTTGCCATGTGATGCTCTCTCGGTTCATCGAGCCCCAATGGCTCAATAACTGTAGGTAGCCAGAGTAGCGGCGCAGGTTCAAGCTTCTTTCGAGTTATCCACAGCCTTCCGCATCGGCAAGTTAGCCTCCCGTTTGGTGCAGAATGCTTTCGATGATCAGCTGCATGTCGAGCGCGACCGTACGAAGGGCTTTGCAGCGCTCTGTGTGGTCATGCATCGCGTGTCTGATCTCCCCGCCCTGGTAGTCGCGGGCATGCGGCCAAACGGCTGAGAGAGCTTTTATGGCCTCCTCACATGCCCTCTGCGCAGCCGCGTAGTCCTTGAGAAGGTCATCCGGGTTGGTTCCGGATAACCTATTGATGTGCGGGTATTCCATCACGCCTCCTTTCAGGCCCAGCCGAACTTTTCGGCGCAGATCGGGCCGATGCCCTTGTTCTTCCAGTCCGATCGCAAAGTCGCATTGCAGATGCAGCAGGTTCCCGTGGTCTGCCCGTAAACCTTGGCAGCCTCGGCCGGATCTGCGATGAACGCCACCACCTTAGCCTCCTGCTCCTTGTTGCAAGTTCTAGCAGCAAAGAAGCGGCCATTCTGCACCTTGCCAAGATACTCCCGGGTCGAAGACATCTTGACGTACAGTGCACCAGGGTTGGCGCTGTTCGCCTTGGCCGGGCTGATGGTCATCCCATCGACTGTAATCCGCGGAGACAGCTTCAGGCCCTTCTCGGCGCTGTAGGCGACAGCCGTATCGAAGGCCGCCTTCAGCCGATCGATGCCAGCCGTATCGGCCTGCGGAGCCTGCTGGACGCGTTCTGCCCGAGCAGTGGCCTTGGCCACCTCGCGAGCGATGCAACGCTCCACAGCCGCCCGCTGGCCTTCCGTCAGGTCACCATAGCGGATCACTGCCTCATTCAACTTGGCTGCGAACTCGAACGAGGCGCGGTTAGCGATGATCCACTCGGCGATCTTCTGGTTATCGGCGGCGAAAGACTGCCACGTATCGTGAGACCGACGAACCTTGCGATCGGCAGCCTGCTCACGCTTGGCAGCACGAACCGCGGGCGAGGTCTTGTACTCGAACTTGCCAGCGCCCTTGCATGCGAAGCATGGACCCAAGGCTCGACCGGAATAGCTGATGAAGCGGCCGGTACCGCGGCACTTGGTGCAGCCCTCGGCAAAACGCTGATCGGCGGTCTTGTACTCTGGAGCCGCAACTACAGGCACGATGCGCACCGAACCGGTGTCACCATTGAACAGGTTGTCCAGGCTGTCGTTCAATTCGTTGGTCATGTGATGCCCTCTTACGAGCCCCAATGGCTCATGAGCGTTTGATAGGTCATCCCACGACACCTGTCAACATGAGGTTGACTTATCCACAAGTATGCGCGTCGGCTGCTCAAATTGCCGACGCGCATACCTCCCAGCCCTGGGCTTAGGGCAGCTGGTTCGCGAAGCCCACGCCTACGCCCAGACCGACATTGGCGCTGTTGCCGGCCGTGGCCGCAGCACCGTTACCGATCGAAGCCGCTCCAGAGATGGAGTTGCTCTGACCAGCGCTCGCACCGACACCGCTCGCAATGGTGCCGGCAGGAGTAGCTACCCCAAAGCCCGCCCCCAGAGAGGTATTGGTACCTGTGGCAAGAGAACCTGCCGCAGCGGTACCAGCCGAGATGGTCGCAGCATTGGTGCGCACGGCACCGAAGTTAAACCCGGTGCCAAAAGCCACCGAATTACTTGCAGCATTAGCGCTTCCAGCCGTTACCAGCAGCGCAAAAGCCAATGCAGCGAGAGATACTTTCTTCATTTTTCACCTCGTCTTCTGTTTTCACTCTGGGTTTCTCTTCTGGATGGATCATCTGCAGCCAGAGTGGTTTCTGCAGTGATGTCGTCAATTCGGCAACCGGATGAGATGCCGAAGCCGGACGCGGGACCGGAAGTGGCACCGCAGGGTGAGGTTTGACTTCCGCCGCCTCCTTCTTGGTTGGTCGAGATACTGCCTGGGTGGTCACTTCACGCCCTGAAGCCACACGCACAACTGGCTTTGGCTTCGGGGTTACGGCGTCGACCCATCGCAGGCAGCGGGAATGAGCCTCGTCGTAATTGCTGCACGGGCGCTCGCGGCCAGTACGTCCCTCGATCAACATGATCGTGCCCGAAGGCAGCGATGCAGTATCGACAGAGGCATAGGTAGCCTGCACAGCGACAGGCGCATACGCAGGCGCCGGCCGCGGCACATACTGGCCACACACCTCAGGCATCGAGGCGTAAATGTCGTATGTTTGGCACAAGCGAGCGACCGCGGCCTTCTTCAAACCGAATGACCACAGCGTGCGAGCGTCGAGCCTTGCGCTGCAGTCCTTGTCCGGGATCGAGCCCCCGAGAGTGATCCCAGTACCAAGCCAAGATCCACCTCCGCTCACCGAGCCCAAGCAACTCTCGATGCCGGCGGCCGCCAAGCCAGGAGCAAAAACTGATGGCACGGTCGACACTGAGCTATGGCCTTGCGTGGTGACGGTTTGCGCAGTCTGGGATGGCGCACCAGCGATCGAAACGGTGCCGCCTTGGCCACCGACCCCGACCCCAATTCCAACGCCACCCTGACCGCCCTGACCCCCCGCACCGCCTTGTCCGGAGATCGCGGTCGCCTGTGAGCCAGAGACAGAGGTCGACTTAGCAACACCGACCCCAACTGCAGTCGAGTTACCTGCGAGCGCAGGAGTTGCAGAGACTGCCAAGCATGTGGCAGCCAGGAAAAGTCGTTTCATGTGAGATAGCTCCCCTATGGTGTGATGCTTCGTCGAAAGTCGCCGGCGCCTCAGATGGAAAGGAGTATGGAAACACCCGATCGCCGGCTGCGTGAGGTTATTTTTCTGATACAGACACTCTCACGCTTGTCTGTATCGCGACCTTATGGCTTGGAGTGTCCTCGATGTGATCTCCTCACCATCCCCTCGCGCCAGGGCCTATATGGTCAACGCTTTGCGTCAAAACTTTGTTTACCCTTGGGTGATATTGCGTAGTAGCGAACTTCTTTGACAATGATGCGCTTCTCGATCTTGATGCCGAGCTGTTCGGCACGCTGCGGGATCGAGACGGACTGCCATCCGACCGCTTCTTTGACCTCCTTGGCCGTGCATCCCTTCTGGCGCCTTAGCATGCGCTCAATGAGTTCCATTTTCGTTTTAACCAATGTGATGCTCCTTGGTTTGAAGTAAGCGCCCCCGAGGACATGGACCACATGATGTGCGCATTATGCGGTATGGGGCCCTCGGGGACTTGAGGAGGGGAAACGGACGCACCGCGGCCACGGCCGCCCGAATGAGACCTCCCCCGTTTAGGCAGCCTCAAGAGCTGCCATCTCTTTATAGCATGATGCTCCTTTGGTTAACCAAGCGGAATGCCTCTCCTACCGGCTTAAGCCGGGTATCCCGAAGGAGCCCGGCGTAAGCGCGATGTGCGTGCCTGTTAGGCGAGAACCGACTTAAGCTGGTAGATGAAGTAGGTTTGGCCGGTATCCTGCTTGCGCTCATTAGCGAAACGCTTGGCATCTTCCAGGCAGAAAAACTTAGCGATGTCGAGGTGGGTGCGGCTGTTGTAGACGATGTACATGTGATGCTCTTTCCGAGGTGGCGGGCCCCAGTGGCTCGCCGGTGTTTTGGGTTATGTCATGAGTCGGCCGGCGGGTCAACAGGGCGTTTACCTAACCTGTGGATAATTTCCTTTTGCTCTCCCTTTGATCCATCTGATCTGCATGCCTTTGATCCAGCTGCGCGTCTTGGGCGATATCACGGCCGCTGGAGCTACCCACTTATAGTGATTAGGCCATACGCCGAATTTCTCGCGGTACTTGTTGTCGGCCCAGTGCGGATTATAGCCGCGCTCGTTGGCGAAGGCTCTTAGCTCCGCGAAAAACTGAGCCTTGTCGCCTACATCCTCTTCTTCCTGCCGCTTGCGCTCCAACTCCTTTAGCTCGCCCGCGGTTGGCTCGATCTTGTTGTGCGCCACCGTCACATGCGAGCACATCGGGCATTTAGCAGTGCCGGGCGGCTTGAGAAAATGGCAGGCCGGACATTCCTTCGGCAGCCGGATGCGATCGGTGACGGACGCCGTCTCTGCATCGCCCATCAGCAGCTCGGTATGATTAGCATCAATGTCGGTGACGAAACCGAGCCGTAGATGATTATCAGAATGATCGAGTATCAAGCACCCGTCATCCTTTCCTTTTGCTGTTCGCAAACCGCGGCCGATCGCTTGCACGAACAGCATAGCTGAGCGTGTGGGCCGCGCCATGATGATGGCTCTCACGTCCCAGTCGATACCCATGATCATCGTCTCGATCGAGACGACGACCTCGATCTCGCCCCCATGGAAGCCGCGCTTGATAGCCGCGCGATCGGCGTCTCTGGTCAATGCATCCTGATAAGCGACCTTGACGCCGCGCTCCTCAAACTTCTCCTGCAGGTGCTTGGCATGGGCGCGATCGACCGCGAAGCAAAGTGTTGGACGTCCTTTAGCATGCTCGAGCCAGGTCTCGACGATGTCGGCCGTCAATTTCCCCGTCCGCATCCGTTCCGATAGCTGGCCTTCCTGATACTCGCCGCCGACGATCTTGATGCCGTCCAGATCAGGGTGCGACGGCGCCCAGACCTTGAAATCCGACAGCAAGCCGCGGTCGATCAATTCCTGCGTGGTCGAGGCCCGGATCAATTTGGTGAAGAAATTTCCCAGCCCCTTGCGCCAAGGCGTCGCCGATAACCCGATCACCGGCTTGTTGAGCCACACTGCGGGATCACGCATCCACTTCCCATAAGACTCGAAAAAGCGGTGGATTTCGTCAAGTATCACCACATCAGCCGGCGGCATCTCCCGCCGCTTCAGCGTCTGCACCGAAGCGACCTGCACCGGCATGCAGCCATCCGTTTGCCGATGGTTCGCCTGCAGCACACCGACGTCAGTGATGCCTTGCTTAGCGAACATCTCTACCGTCTGGTCAACCAGCGAAATGGCCGGAACGCAGAACAAAACCTTTCTGTCCTTGCGCCGCGCCGAATTCACGAGCTCTGCGGCAATGACCGTCTTGCCGCTACCGGTTGGAGCTTGCATCACCACATGCCGATCCCCAGAAGCCACCGCATCACGAAGCGCATCGAGCGCTGCACTTTGATCCTCTCGCAAAGACCTCATTGCGCGCACCCCCTCGGTGCATCGTCAAAGGGGGTGTCACCGTCACCTTCAACATCTGGCAGTGCGTCAAGACGTTCTAATTCCGGGAAGAACAGTGGCCATTCCCCCATACCAACCTGAAGATCATCCTCCCCACATCTAAGAAAAAGCAGATTGTAGCCATCATCGAAAATGATCAACGCAGCGTCCACATATCTGCTGATCGCTTCAACCTCACGAGCCTTCCAGCGCCGAAGCTCAACGGCATAGCAAGCGCCGCACTGGCTATCGCAGTTGATCGATTCGATCTGATCCCGAATATCTTCCGGTAATGCTTCGATCACGCGCTTCATCAGCTCTAGCTCTTCCACCGCGTCATAACGGCTAGTGATATCGACACCATGAACGATCATTGCTTGTCTCCCTGTTGCTGCTTCAGAACATCCTTAGGCATTTCGACGATAATGCGGCGATCGAGACCAACGCATGTCTCGCTCCAGCGTTTATGGTTGACGATCAATCCGATGTTGGTCTTGTCGCAGTTGAACTTCCTCGCGATGTGCGCGTATGGCGCCCCTCCCGCCGCCAGCATCCTGATCTCGATCACGTCGAGCCATGTCAGCCGATGGTTGGGGTTGTTTTCACCATCACGATGTCCATTTGCCGGCCAAACCTTGGTCATTGGTCGACCTCCGCCATCGTCTGGGGCAGAACATCGGTTGCCTGATCGGTTTTGCCCCATGTGCTCCCCGCAACCCGTCCGACCCCCTCCGGAAGCCGAAGAAATTTTATCAGCCCGGAATCCCGAGCCCACTGCACCGCACTGTCGGTTCCGATCAGCCCCTCCCCGAGCGCGGTCCCGATCTCGACCAGCTCCGCCTCCCAAAGCCGAACCTGTGCTGCGGCTGCCCTCAGGCTTTGCAGCAGGAACTTGCGGTGACGTTCCTCAATGGTTGCATTTTCGTTCCGTCGCCTGTTCACCGTGCGATGCTCCTTCCACTATTAATACTGTTAGATCCTTTTCCACTGATAGACCTGTTCCTTGGTTAGAGAGTGATAGGTTAATGGTGTGCATCTGGTGCACTACCCCCGTGCACCTCGTGCACACCATGCGGAAGTTCAGAAATTTCGAGGAAATAGGCGTTTGACGTCCAGCTTCGATCGCGACGTAAACGCTTCTCCCGGCTGACAAAACCGGCGTCTTCAAGACGGGTAAGAGCATTGAAGATCGATCGACGAGACAGACCGGTCTTTTGAGCTAGAAGCTTAATTTTGGGGAAACACATCAGGTCTGAATTGGCCATATCGGCCAATATGATAAGGGTTAATTTTGCGACTGGATCAGGAAGATCGACGCTGACGGCCCACTTGATGGCAGCAAAGGACATGCACACAGGTCTCCTGTTGGCAGGATAATATTGCCGAGGAACCGTGTTGTAATTTGCGGGATGTGATGTTATGTGGAAGGCACAAACGCCGCGGTGGTTACGACACAGTTGGCAGTTTCAGAAAGGGCTCTGGTTTGATGGACCGGGCCCTTTCGCTTTTCGTACTCAACGCCGAATCGCGCTGTCATTCAAGCGAAATTTTTCCACAGCAAAAATGTCACAGTCAGGCTTGGTATTTAGCTATGGCCAGCCACGCTACATTTTGTGTATTCGCTTTTTGTTCTTGGTCGATCACGAATCATTACATACGGGTATAAATGCTGGCGATGGCCGATGCTCCCGGCAAAACCATGTGCCGAGCTTGCCCCGAAGCAGGAAGCAGCCGACCCCGAACGAGCCCCATTCACCGCACCAGCAGTAGTGCACAAAGTGGCCCTCGGGATCGTATCCGACAAAGCCGGCAAGCGACCACGTCTCTAAAACCAGAAAATCATCCCGGCGGAAGACACCGAGATCACTGTCGCCGTTTTTGTTTGAGATGATCAGATACGGCACCAAGCTGCCAGGCCATGGATACGGTGGCTGGTAAATACAATAGGCAATGATCCCTGATCGCTTCTCGTTCATGAAGCCGTAGATCATATAGTCGACCAACCCATCGCGGATCTTGTCAATTTCCGTCCGCACGCCACTGGGTCGTGACCATCGGATTGTCACGTCATGGCGTGTCCCTTCATCCAAATAGTAACGATGGGTTCGCAACCGGACACCGAATCGAATCGGTGGATCGATATACGCTATGAAGTCGGTTGCTTCTTTCTGATCCGCATACTGGTCCTGATCTATGGTGAAGGTGCTTTTGATCCCCAATTTGTCACGGACAAAACGGCCAATGATGCCTTTCAACTTGTCGGCAAAGCGTTGCTCGTAAACAATATCGTCGCGGTATGTGGTCATTCGGCCGCGTCCCGCTCAAACTTCGATGTTTCATTGCCATACTGAGCGAAGCCCTTATGGCTCTCGCGAGCGAACACATCGAGCCGCGAGCCAGCAGTGACACGAGCGATCAACTGATAGAATTCCTTCGGCTTCCGTGAATGTTCGCTGCGAGGCCAGGAGTTGCAGACGAAAAAATTCTTGGTGTCGGTAAAGATCGGTGCTCCCTTGCGGGCATAAACGATAAACTCGGCGTTATACTGCGGCAGATCAATTGGCTGGAACCCACCCGGCTTATGCCATACCATCGTCAAGACGTACTTCTGCCCCAGCAGCGGCAGCATGGCGATGCAGGCCGGAAGATACTTTTCGGTCGTCCACCAGAATGTATGAACGTTTTCCTTCAACTTCGGCTCAATTTCGGCTTGCCAGTGCTCGACGATCTCATCCAGCGTCATCGTCGGATAGTCGAAAGCATCCTGATTTGGCCGGACGTCCCGGTCGATCTTCTGCATGTTCCATGGCGGATCAGTCACCACGACATCGAACGGACCCTTGGCAGAAAACACGGCAGCCAGCAGCTGCCTCTTCTGCTCTGTTTTGTTGTGCTGCCGATGCTTCTGGACAAGCGTGTTCGGATTGATCGGTTTTTCTTCCTCCGCCAATTCGCTAATATAACGATCACGCTTGGCTTCAGGAATTTCATTCAGCTTCGCAGCCAGCGCCGATCGCTTCTTGCTGATGCCTAACTCGGCGCGGGTCGGAGTTTCTGGCGGTTCTAAAACCACACCGCCAGAAACTTTTGCTTTAGCTTTTCCTGTACCTTTCCCGCTTCCAGCCTCTTTCCCGGCAAACTGTCCCCGAGTTCCCTTGGCTTTACCGATCATGGCAAGCTCGGCGGCAAGGCGAGACTCGGCGTATATCCAGATGCGACCGGCCTTATCCCCTACCTCTTTGACGGCAAAATAGCGCTTCTGAATAATCTTGGCTTCGACAATGACGGCCTCGATTTCCGATATCGTTTTTGCTCCTTTGATTTGCTCGTCGAGGCGATCCAGCGCTCTGATGACCCTCGGAACTTCTGTAAATGGCTGCAGTTTATTCATCACCAGTTCCTCCCTCGGATAGAGCACCGGGTTTTTTGATAACCCGGTGGTCGCCGCCACCCTTCGATCGGCCTCTGAGAATGACGCGGGGTTTTTTTCAACCCGCGTCATTCCACGGTTCGTGCCTTTTTCACGCGCGCCCTTCGACAGCCCCACCGTCTGTCTCTGCTGATCGATACACCATCCGATCTTGCGCGTGGCGATCTCACGAACCTCGATGGATTCGATAAGCAGCTGCTTATTCTTCGCTTGTGCGGCATAGGCCTTCATACCGATCGCACTGTTTAATATTTCCTTAACGTCGATGACAGAGCGAACCTTGGCAAGCTCCCTGCACGCGTTTTCATAATAGCCTGCGATAATGATCTCGTTGGATGAACGACCATGCATCACCAGTTCCTCCCGATGATTTTCCTTTTATTCATCACCAATTCCTCCCGATCGGCGGCCTGACCGCCCAGTGAGCTATCAGCATCGCCTCCGCTCTGTTATGGTCTTTGACGCGCGTCAGCACATGCTCTTGGTCAGGCCATAGCCTGAGCGCAAGCCCGCGGGATGCTGCCTTGTCTTCGCTGATCAGCCGGAAATATGATTTCCACCTCTGCGGCGCGACGAATTCCGGGGGCTCGTTGGTTGCTAGGAGACTGACGGCCTTGAGCATGCCGTAGGTCACGCCGAAGTTGAAAGAGCCGACTCGGCCGTCCCTCGGCATCGAGTGCACCTCCTCGATCACGACGCGCCGGGGCATCAGGTGGTACATCCAAGACGACAGACGCCTGACGTCGATCTCGCGCCGCTTGCCGACAATGCGGGTAGGAAGGTCAATGACATCCTGAAAGAGGCCGCAGCTGTCATCTAAAGCCGCGGCCGCTCCATCTATCCCGGGATCGATCGCCACCACGATCATGCCGCGCTTTCTGGCTGCTGTGGCTTCTTGGTGAATAGCTGTGAGCGCTCTTCCGCCGCGTCCGCCGCCTGCTTGGTCTGCTGCGCACGGAATTGCGATCGGGTCATGGATACGCCCGACGTTGAAGGCATCTCATCGATCGGCTTAAACCCTTTGTGAAGCTCTTCCTGATGGTCATGGAAGCCCTTCATGTAGGCGTCATAGCCCGAGGTCCCTGGCGCGTAGATCGGCGTAGCCGGCTTGCCTGTGCGGCTTGCCTCCTCACCATCCGCGTAGGCCATCATCTCGGTGTCGTGCATGTCCTCCTGTAGGAACAGGTCCAGCTGCAGCTTGCCGAGGCTGTAGCCAAGCCAGCCCGCGATCGTACAGTCACGCGCGATCTCAAGCTTGATGGCTTTCTCTCCGGTCTCGGTCTGCAGGCGAAACGCGACGTCGAAGTCCCTCTTTAGGAAGCCGTCCGACTTCGCCGTCTTGAGCGCATTGCGCAGGTTCGAGTTGGCTGTCGCAAGCAGCGCCTTCAGACGGGCAATTTTCGGGAGGTGCGTATCGAGGAATAGCTTTTTCGACTCGGTATCGACTTTGATATTTTTGCGCATGGCGATCTCGGGCGCCTTATCGACTTTCCTAGCCGGCTTAATTACCGCCTTAGGCCGAATACCGGCCGGCATCTTGCGTATCTTCTTACGTTTAACCATGGGAATCTCCGAGGTGTGAGGGAATGAGCAGGCCCGGCAGCCCATGGGGGGACACAGCTGCCGGGCCCTATCGCGACCTTCCATCCACCTCAGGGGGGCTAAGGAGAGGATCTCGAGCCGCGAATTCACGTGTAGTCTGATGGTCGCAGGTCCTCCTTTGGAATGCCAGTGGCTTCTGAGATGGTGCGGACGTATTTTAACGGCACCGTCGTCCAGCGGCTGATGGCTTGCTTGCGTACCCCGATGATATCGGCAAGTGCCATCTTCGTGTACCCAGCCATGAGTAGCCGGTGATACGCCATCTCGTCCCTTGTTCGCCTGCGCTGCTTTTTCATTGTGGATAACTTTTACTAGGTCAACGGGACGTTGACAAGGGCGGCGAGTCGCCCTATGTAGAGCCCATGAGCCATTGGGGCTCGTTCAGGAGCATCACACATGAACTTCCCCACAATGATCGTCGAATTGACCAACAACACTTTCTGGCAGGTCCGCGAGACCGGCTCTCCCGACCTCGCCCACGTCTGGCTCGGTATCCAGGGCAAGATCAAGAACGGCGTTTTCGTCGCCAAGCCCAATAAGAAAGGCAGCGGTAATCGCCCACAACTGGTCTCCAAGGCTCACGTATACCGCGTCCACGTCCTGGCGGCCAATGCGTGATCTACTCACCGATATCGGAGTGTGCTTAGCACACTCCGTCATTCTCACCATCATCATCATCACCCTTTCCCTTCTTAT
>Ga0306920_100011138_pt1 | contig 12119 bp, 12 predicted proteins | sample flu12Cox44000170_FD_204666 | JGI IMG/M metagenome (GOLD analysis project Ga0306920, IMG submission 204666) | Lab enrichment of tropical soil microbial communities from Luquillo Experimental Forest, Puerto Rico - flux4day.12C.oxic.44.000.170 (v2)... | ecosystem: Environmental > Terrestrial >...
AACGCTCCCTTCAGTTTTTAGGCAAAACAGACCGGGCAGGAGAAGTGGGGGAGAACATGTGACGAAGGTTGCTTGAGCACGCTGTCTCGCAATGGCAATCGTGAGGAAAGCGGGCCTTCAACCTCTATTTCCAACGACGCCCCGACCGGTAATCAACGTCGTGGAAGTTTTGGCGGGAGGGAGTGCGCATGGGCGAAGTGGGACTTTTCCTCGCGCCCTTTTCGGCGTAATCCTGAGCGCAAAGGCGCGGAAAGTCAAGAACATTCAGCGCATGAACACATGGTGCGAGCCATATTGAAACGCACCGGACGGATCTTAAGTGTTTCGCAGCGAAGTTCGAATTTCGGATTCCGGCTCTTGAGCGAACGATCTTGTTCCGCGCCACGGGGCACGTGAAGGAAATCCGAGATTAAGAAAAGCCGCCCCTGCGGGACGGCTTTCCGGTTGCGCCCAGTTGGAACTAGATGAAGTGGACGCTGTCCAGACTGAATTGACAGCCCTTCAGGTTGAAATTGTTCAGGAGGTACCGGTCAGATTCCCAAGCCTGTAACGCGCCATCCGGCGCCATGCACCTTGTGCCGAATGTTCAAGGTGACGAGCAAGGCCGTCATGGCTTCCACAATGCGAGCGTTTTCCAGCTTTCCACCGTCAATGGCGCGCACGCCGGGAATCTTAGTAGCCAATTCTGAAGCTGCCTGCCGTGCACGATCGTCATCGCTGCACACGATGACGTCGCAATCCACGTCCTGATCGCCGTCGAGAACCGTTGCCGAAAGCGAATGGAAGGCGGCCGCGACCGAGACGTTCTTCCCGACGATTTCCTGGGCCTGTTCGGCGGCGGAACCTTGCCACACACCCAAGACCCGCGTGGGCCGGCCGCCTACCGCGGCCGCCAGTGGAACTGTCGCATCCAGCAGGACCGTTCCCTGACGGAACGACGGCTTGAGTTGCTTCAGCAAGTCGGCCTGGCCGGCAAAGGGAACCGTGAGAACGACGGTGTCGCACATTTTGACGGCGACCGCATTCTCCGCGCCCTCCACGCTGGCCATGGCTCCGGCCTTGTCGGCGATCTGAGCCGCCGAAGCCCTTGCGCGTTCGCCATCACGCGAGCCGATGATGACGGACTCGCCTGCGCGCGCCCAGCGCAGCGCTAGCCCCGAACCCTCCGGACCCGTCCCGCCGACAATCGCAATCATGCCTGGGCTCCGGCCGGGAGAGCAGGTTCCGGGTAGCTCAACTGCGTGTAAACCGTGTTGCGTTGAGCGGGCACACGCCCGAGTTCGAGGATTCGTTCCTGGAATTCTTCCGTCGAGACATGTTGCCCAAACCGCGCTCCCGCCAGCCGCGAGATGTTCTCCTCGAAGAGGGTGCCTCCGTAATCGTCGGCGCCAGCGAGTAGCGCAAGCTGAGACACTTCGCGGCCCAGCTTTACCCACGAGACCTGAATGTGATCAATTGAACCCGCGAGCATGACCCGCGCCAGGGCATGCACTTTGATGTGCTCTTCAAGGGTCGCTCCAGGACGCGCCAGCCCTTGTTGGAACAGCAGCGTGTTGTCGTGAATGAACCCGAGGGGGACGAATTCGGTGAAGCCACGGGCGCGCGATTGAATCTCGCGCAGGAGCAGCAGCTGATTCACCCAATGCTCAGGAGTTTCCGTGTGGCCGTACATCATCGTCGAGGTACTGCGAATGCCGCACGCGTGCGCGGTTTCGATGATCTCGCGCCACTGTGCCACGCTGAGCTTGTTGCGCGAAAGAATATGTCGAACGCTGTCGTCAAGAATTTCGGCGGCCGTTCCCGGCAAGGTATTTAGTCCGGCATCCTTCAGCATGAGCAGGTATTCGCGAATCGGCATACCGGTTAGCTCGACGCCGTAGCGGATTTCCATCGGAGAGAAAGCATGACAGTGCATCGAAGGGACGGCCGACTTCACAGCCAGCAGGATGTCGCGGTAGTAGAACGGTGGCAGGTCGCGCGGGAGACCTCCCTGGATGCAGACTTCGCTTGCTCCCCAGGCCGCAGCTTCGCGAGCTTTATGGGCTACTTCGTCCAGCGACAGGAAATACGCCGTTTCGTGACGGGGACCGACGGCAAATGCACAAAACTTGCAGCCCACGATACAAACGTTGGTGAAATTGATGTTGCGGGTGACGACGTACGTGACCGTGTCGCCCACAATCTGGTTTCGTAATTCGTTGGCCGCGACGACCAGCCCGAAGAGGTCGTTGCCGGAGCTGTCCGCCAGCAGCAAACACTCTCCGCGGGTGAGGGAAGCCCCCTCTTGCGACGCGAGTACTTTTTCCAACGCCCTACGGATGGGAGGGGAGACGTTACTTGCAAGGTCGCGCCAACACGTGTTCCGCAACTTGTTCTGGTTGCACCAGCTGAGGTCTTGCATTTGACCCGGCTCCCGGTAGTCAGCGAAACAGATCTCTTTTTGCGGCACGTATCAGGCGGCGTGCATTGCCGGTTCCGCGCCGATAGGCGTAACCCCGGATTATACAGGCGGGGACACGAGCACTTTTGCCCGAAACCAGACCCGCCATGGCTGCCAGTTCATCGGCCAGGGCTTCCTCGGTGGCGTGCAGCCTGTACCCGTAATCGTCGCGTCTGCCGCGATAGTCAAGGGTCACCGGCATTCCTGCAACCCCAATGGCCACGTCGCAGAGTCCTTCACGCCATGCGCGGCCAAAGCTGTCGGCAATGATCACGGGAATATGAGATTTAGTCTTCTTCTTTAAAGCACGATGAATTCTCAGGGCCGATGCGTCGGGGTCAAGCGGCAGCATCACGGCGGACCGACCGCCATCGACGTTCGAAACATCAACGCCGTTATTCGCACAAACGAAACCGTGCCGGGTTTCCGTAATCAGGACGTGCTCATTACGCACCACGCGCTTGGCCTCGCGTAACGCCAGTTCGATGATTCGCGGGTCCGTGTTATTACGTCGCGCCGTCGCGAGCGCTTTGCGGGAAGGTGTAACCGTGTCGAGCCTGATGATCCGGCCCTCGGCTTTGGAAATGATTTTATGCTTAAGCACCAGAATGTCTCCGGCATGCAGCGCGATGTTCTCCGCTGCGATTGCCGCGAGAACCACATCGGTGATGGAGTCGCCGGGCTTGACATCGGGAATTGCGCGGACCGGTATGGCGCAAACCTCTCCGAGTGCATTTACTGCGAGCCGGGATTTCATTCGGAGATCATGCCACGGCTTCGGCTGTCGACTTCCATGACCGGAGCAGGCGCTGCGCATGGGAATCGCCGTCGCGCGCCAATAGAAGTTCGAGCTCGTGAGGGTTGTCGATGTCGAGGCCGATGCCCGGTAGTTCGAGGATTACGAGCGGCTTGCCCGTCCGTTGCATGGCTTCGCAGTGAGGAAGAAAGCTGTCGTTTCCGAAGCGCAAAGGGATGATCGACGCCGGCCGGCGCAAAATGCAGTTGCTACCGCGGCGATCGTAGGCCGGCACAAACACAGCGCCCTCTTCCGGGGCTACATCGAGCACGCGATGCAGCTCTTCGCTCGTGGCAAGCGGGACATCGCCAGGAATCACGATCGTTGTGTCATAGCCACGTGCTTCGCTCCACGCGGTTGCCACTTCTATAGCGGCGCTTTCGCTTTCGTTGCGGATGTCCTCGATAATGAGCGCTCCGAACTCCCTGGCCATTTGCATCGCCCGATCGTCGCCAGTCACCAGCGCGATATCGACGCGCGAGCGCACGCCACCAGAGGCCGTCAGCACATCGAGCAGCATCGCTTCGGCAAGCTGCGATCGACGCGCCTGCGCCAGAGCTCCCGCCAGCCGCTGCTTCGCGTTCGACAAATCTTTGACCGGTATGAGAAGAATGCCGCGCATTCAGGCCCCTTGATGCTGGACTCGGACGCACGAGCCCAACACGAGGCGTGCCAGATCGATCTTATCTTGGAGGGACAGCATCAGCGTATTTCCGCAAACGACTTGCAGCCGGCGACTCCGTAGCGCATCAGCCGCCTCGCGATCACTGTTATCCGCGATCAAGATGCCCAGGAAATCTTCGTACGCTGTTGCGATTCCGGCAATCGTGCTGGGCCAACCCTGCATGCGCATGAGTGCGGCTGCTGGCCCAGATACTGCCGCATCGCCAATCACAGGGCTCACCGCAGCGACCGGAGCATTCGCACTACGTAATGCTTCTCGAATTCCCGGTACCGCCAGGATAGGCCCAATGCTGGTGACGGGGTTGCTCGGCGCGAAGACAATTACATCGGCAGCACCGATAGCTTCTAACACTCCGGGAGCCGGGCGCGCCCGCTCGGCGCCGACGAACTCAACCGAATGCACCTGAACACGGTGTCGCTCGCGAACGAAGTATTCCTGGAAATTCAGCACTCCTTTCTCGGTGTGGAGCGTGGTTACGACGCTGTCGTCCGACATCGGCAGTACGCGGGCGCGAATGCGCATGCGATAAGCGAGATCTGCAGTGGCTTCAGTTAGCCTCTTTCCTGAACGCAGCAATGCCGTCCGACTCAGGTGTGTTGCGAGATCGAGGTCGCCGAGACTGAACCATGCCGTGTGATCCAGTTCTTTCATCCGCCCCAGGCAGCGAAAGGAATCGTCATTCACGCCCCATCCACGATCGACACTCAACAAGCCCGACAACCCATATAGCACCGAGTCGATATCGGGTGAAACGTGCAGCCCCCACCACTCGATGTCGTCGCCGGTATTGACGATTACAGTGAGGTCTTCCGGCGCAAGCAGCCGCTGCAAACCCTGCACCAGCTTGGCGCCCCCGGTTCCGCCAGTGAAGACGACAATGCCGCTCATCAGGCCGCCCTCGCATATCCCAAAATGTCCGAGGTAGCAGCCAGCCGGTCCGCCAGCCGCCCGCCCCGCTTCATTACCTTTGGAATGAACTCCGGGTAGACCGGCAGGCGCTGACGCAGCTCCTGTCCTGCGGCGCGCGTACGCTGCTCGAGGTCGGCAAGATGAGGCCAGGGCGCCTCTGGGTTAATGTAGTCAGGCGTGAGCGGCGATATCCCACCCCAGTCGTTGATGCCGCCACGCAGAAGCCGCTCGTATCCGTTCTCCGTCAGGTTAGGCGGAGCCTGAATGTTCATATCGCGCAGCAGAAGGCGCGCGACAGCCAGGGTGCGCAGCATGTCGGCATTGTCGGGCTCCGGCCAGTTCGCCATCGGGATGCGTGGCTTTGCCCGAAAATTCTGAACAATCACTTCCTGAATGTGCCCGTATTTCTCATGCAGGCGCTTGATAGCGAGCAGGGAATCGACGCGGTCGCGTAAGGTTTCGCCAATGCCAATCAGTATTCCGGTGGTGAAGGGAACACCGAGCTGCCCGGCATCGGCGATGGTCTTCAGCCGCAATGCCGGAATCTTGTCCGGAGCTTTGTCGTGCGCGGCGCCCGGTCGCATGAGGTTCTCGCCGGTGGACTCAAGCATCAACCCTAAGCTGGGATTACATTCGCGCAAACGTTCGATCCACTGGTAACTCATCAGCCCTGGATTTGCATGCGGGAGAAGACGCGTCTCGCGTAAGACCAGCTGACACATCGCTACGAGGTAGTGCAGGGTGCTGCGGTAGCCGAGTTTTCGCAGGGTGTCGCGCATCTCGAGAAACAGCATTTCCGGCTTGTCGCCCAAGGAAAACAAGGCTTCGGTACAGCCCAGCCGTTCACCTTGTTCGACCACGGCGAGCACCTCTTCCGGCGTCATGGTGTGCGCTCCGGCCTCACCGGCGTCGCGGCGAAAAGTGCAATAGCCGCAATAGTCGCGGCAAAGATTGGTCAGCGGCAGAAAGACCTTGCGCGAGTACGTTACAACGCCCGGATGGTATTTCTCTTTGAGAGCCATTGCCGCCGCAAGCAGTTCCTCCTGAACGTGGCCGTCGCAAGAAAGCAACATAACCGCCAACTCAGGACCCAGCTCGGCTCCATCACGAACGGCGCGAACACGTGTGATTAACTCGCGCTGTCGTGAAGTGTCGCTGGTTGAAATGGACTCGGCGAGTACCATCCTTCTCTCCGTTTCGATTCCCGCTAAAGAGGTCGCGCAACGCACGCGTTAGGGAAGGATAGCGCAACGCTCGTGTGCGGTGCACGTCAGCGCCGAACGTCCTCCTAGGCAGTCCGGCGAGGCAGGCCGTACCGTCCGCGAAAATACAGCAGCGGAGTACCTTCGTTGACGGATATCTCGTTTACACGACCCACGAAGATGGTGTGATCACCGGCTGGATGGGCATCCACCACTGTGCAGTCAAGCTTCGCCAGCGCGTCAGCGAGCACCGGCATTCCGCTGGCCATACGCTCATAACGCACGCCGAGCCGATAAGCCGCATCAGGATTGCGCTCTGGATCGGCGAAGAATTCCGAAAGGGCCTCTTGCTCCTCTTTGAGCACACTCACCCCGAAGCAGCAGCGTTCGCGCAAGTGCAGGTAGGTCTCAGCCAAGTGATCGACGCACACGAGCACAAGCGGAGGATGAAGCGATACCGAACAGAAGGAACTGGCGGTCATGCCGTGAGCGTCATCGTCGGCGGTCGGCACGGTAATCACCGTGACTCCGCTGGCAAAGCGTCCCAGGGCGGCACGAAATTCGTGTGGAGAAACCTCGGGCATATCCGCTGTGACGGTGGCGTCCGTCGGCTGCAAGCTCACTATACCTGACACTGTCACGTCCATGATCTTAGCCTTAACGGACAGACTCCCTGATTTGCTAGGATGACCACCCATGCGCAAGAAACTCGATCACACAGCCGCTGTTCAGCACCTGTCGCGGGTGGACCGCAAGCTGGCCCGCATCATCGCGAAAGCAAGCGAGTGCCGTCTTCAAGTGGAGCACACCCAAAGCATCTTTGAGGCTCTGCTCGAGTCCATCATTTATCAGCAGCTTAACGGAAAAGTTGCCGCTACCATCACGAGCCGGGTAAAGGCGCTGTTCCCCGAGAATGGAGGAACCATCCGCACCCGCAGAGGTGTGGTGGCGCGGTTCCCGACTGCACAGCAAATTGCGGATGCCGCGCCGGAACTCCTGCGCTCGGCCGGGCTATCACAAGCCAAGATGCTGGCGATTAAGGATTTAGCAGCGAAAACAATAGAGGGTCTGGTTCCCACTGCGCGGCAGGCGCACAGGATGAGCGACGATGAGCTGATCGAGAGATTGATACAGGTGCGCGGCATCGGACGGTGGACGGTGGAAATGCTGCTCCTGTTCCGGTTGGGCCGTCCCGACGTGCTGGCGGTTGACGATTACGGTGTTCGCAAAGGGTTCGCCAAGATACACAACCTGCCAGAGTTGCCGAAGCCGAAAGAGCTTCTTGCCTACGGCGAGCGCTGGCGGCCTTATCGCAGTGTAGCTTGCTGGTATTTGTGGCGGGCCGCGGAGATGAAGGACCTTCCCTTTGCGGCCGGCGCGAAGACGGTTGCTTCAAAACCCACAGTACCCAGGAAAGCGGCGGCTCAAAAGGCTACTCGCGCTGTTCGCCAGCGTGGAGCCAGAAGTGTGGGCGCCAAGTCTGCGAAAGCCGGCCGGTCGTAACGGCGCGGTTACTTTTGAGCGGCGAGAAATTGCACAAACTTATTGGCCGCCTCGGCGCGTTGCCCTTCCAACTTGGAAGGTACCAGTGCCGGCACCTCGGCGGGACATGCCTGCACCGCGGCGCAGACATTCACCGCATGCGGCAACTCGGCCTGAAGGGCCGGAAAGCTAGCCGCGTCCGCTGGGGAATTCAAAATGACGATTTCTACGGAGGGGTCGTCCAGGTTGTTCACCGCGCTTTTATAGTTGGCAATGTTGAGGCTGCCGACCTGCACCAGCGCTCCATTGAGCAGCCGGGGGTTGCTCGCCTGGAACTCAAGGATCCGGTGGTCAAGCTGTTGGGCGTATGGGGAGTTGAGGTCGCGAAAGATGCGAACGGTTATCGCCTGAGGCTTTTGTTTGGGCCGGCATGCCGGCATGAGCAGACAGCAAGTTCCTAGAAGAGCCAGTACCGGTCCCCATTTTAAAGTCATGGCAACGATCATAGCCGACGAAGCCGGTTTCAGGCATGTAGCTGGCGTTTGCAATACCACCGGTTCAACTAGCGGTCATCCGTGCAACGCATTGCAGGACTTGCTGACATTTTTTGGTTGCAAATTGGGTAATTTTACGGGTATCTCTAGGTTTAGTTCCCGAATTATCCTCAAAGCTGTCAGGCGCCGGCACGGGAACCGGAAGGCCGATCCTCGCCAGGCAGCTTCCAACAAAGTATGCAAATTGGAGGAATCCCCCGTGAACGTCAGAATTGAAACTCGATTTGTGCGGACTCTCTTTTACTGCCTCTGCCTGCTCTTGATCGCCTCATTGGCGTTCGCGGCGGCCGGCAATATGAAGCAGATTCCAAGTGGTCAAAAGGCAAAAATCAAGGGCAAAATCAACTCCCGTAACGGTGATCTGGTGTACGTGACCGATGTAAAGGACGGATCGACCGTAGCTGTTAACCTTACCGACAATACTAAGATCGAACGCAAAAAAGGCAAGTACGCGTTCTACCGTCACAGTGACATGGACGTTACCGCCATGGTGCCGGGGCTCACCATCGAGGCCGACGGCGTTGGCAACGCCAAGGGCCAGCTTGATGCGAGCAAGATCTCCTTCTATCCCGACACGTTTTCCATTGAAGTTGCTGAGGAACAGCAGATCATGAGCAACAAGGCGGCTGCAGCGCAAGCCCAGTCGACTGCTGACACAGGCGTGGCAAAGGCGAATGCTGCCCAGGCATCGGCGAACCAGGCGCAGTCCTCGGCCAATACGGCGCAGGCGACGGCGAATCTGGCTGCGGCTGGAGCGGTTGTTGATGCGGCTGCGATCGAAACCGTGAACAAGCGAGTTTCCGATCTCGGTGATTACAAGACGGTCGCCGAGGCCGGCATTTACTTCGAGAGTGACAGCGCAACTCTGGACAGCGCAGCGAAGGCCGACCTCGATACGCTCGCCGGGATCCTGTCACAGGCCAGCAACTACATGGTTGAGGTCGCCGGCTATGCTTCCAGCACTGGTACCAAGCAGCTCAATCAGAAGCTCAGCGAGGAGCGTGCAACTGCGGTGGTGAACTACCTTCGGCAGAAAGGGAATGTCCCGATGAGGCGCTTCCTGTTGCCCGCTGGCTATGGCGCAGGTCATCCGGCTGCAGAAAACAGCGACCCGCAGGGCCGCGCGCTCAATCGACGCGTCGATGTGAAAGTCATCGTCAACAAGGGCTTGAACGAAGGAATGTGACAAGGCGGCCGACGGGAAAAAGGGGTCGGACCGAACTGGCCCCTTTTCTTATTCTTGCGCTGCATCCCCTGCATCTCACAATTCGGCGCACCCTATTGGTATACTCACTCAACTGCCGGGCCGGAAAGCCGACACGATGAAACCAGAGCGTTCCCAATACTGGTTTTTCGGACCGCACCACTTTCGAGCGCCCATGTCCAAAACTGAGGAAGAGCAAGCCTTACTGGCCGCCATCATCGCTGGAACTGATGACGCCATTTTCAGCAAAACATTAGACGCGATCATCACCAGTTGGAATCGGGGCGCGGAACGCATGTACGGCTACAGGGCTGACGAAATTATCGGGCAGCCGGTTTCGATTCTCGTTTCCAGCGACAGACCGGATGAAATTCCCTACATCATGGCCAAGATCAAGGCTGGTGAGCCTGTGGAGCACTATGAGACCGTTCGCATGCACAGGGACGGCACGTTGCTCTACGTTGCAATCACCGTCTCGCCCATTCGCGACGCGCACGGGGAAATCGTCGGAGCATCCACTATCGCGCGTGACATCACTTCGCGTCGTTTGGCGGAAGAAGCATTACGAGCCTCGGAGAAGTTGGTTGCTATGGGCCGCATGGCTGCTTCCATCGCCCACGAAATTCGTAGTCCCCTTGATGCCGCAAAGAACATTGCTTATCTGCTGGAGATAAACTCGAGCCTTGATGCTTCTGCCCGGGAGATGCTCAAACTGCTGGATGACCAACTCACGCACATGGGCGAAATCTGCAGCCGTACCTTGACGTTTGCGCGTCCGGGCGACACCGCATCACGGGTTCTGATGGCCGGTATTGTGGATGAAGTCTTCGCGCTACAACGCCAGAACCTCTCGAGCAAAAGAATTCACATAGCCCGGCACTTTGACGCGCCGGGCGAGGTGTTTGGCTATCCCGGGCCGTTGCGCCAGGTTATCGTCAACCTCGTTAGCAATGCTCTCGACGCGATTCAGGGAGAAAGTGGAACCATCGCAGTTCATATCGCGAACACCCGCCATCCGCTTAGCGGTGTAGAGGGCGTTCGGATTACGTTCAGCGACACCGGCGTAGGAATCGAGCCGAACGACCTCAAATGGCTGTTTCAGCCATTCTTCTCGACGAAAAAGGAGGAGGGTACTGGGCTGGGCCTTTGGGTGACCTACGGTATCGTGGCCCAGCACGGAGGAACGATACGCGTTCGTAGCCGCACATCCGGACCTGTTCGCGGTACTGTTTTCAGCGTGTTCCTGCCACGCCTGGGAGTTCGCGCGAACGACCACACTCAGGCTGCGTAGCACCGCGCCATTGACGAGGATTTAACGCTTATCGGGCTTCGTAATAGCCCTGTCGTGTCTGCACAACCAAATCTTTGGGCTTTGCCGCGAGCAGAATCTTGTGGTATCCAGTGCTCTCTTCGCCGCGATCCGGACTGAATCCCAGGCTGTATTGGTTGCGCAATTCTTCTTGCACCTGTTTGTAAATCTGCTCCACCGATTCCTTTTTGGACACCTCAAAAAAATGCCCACCGGTTTCGCGCGACAGGCGCTCCAACACCTTCTTACCATCGGGATGTGACTGGGAAGGGAAGCGTGGTCCACCCATCGGGCCTCCCCAGCCTCCATGGCGGCCCATGCCGCCGGGGTATTGGCCTCCCATGCCACTGCTATAAGCCGAGGGATCTGAGAACAGAATCGAGTACACCATCGTGTCGGCGCGCTGTGCGGCCTCAATGGCGCGATCGAGCGTATATCTGCTGCCCTGGTCCACGCCGTCGGTCAACAGGACAAGCGCTTTGCGCCCCTGTTGCTTCTGCATCAGTTCGTCTGATGCCAGGAAGACCGCGTCATACAAGGTGGTGCCGGCGGGACGATGCATCCCTCCGCCGGGGTAGCCGCCGCCATGTCCGCCGGGAGAACCCCCGCCCGGGTATCCTCCGCCACCTCTGCCGCCGTAGCCGCCGCTGCGATCCGTTTCAGCGACGTGAACCCGGTCGAGCGCAACTTCGAGCCTTTGCTTCGAATTGGTCAAATCCTGCAGCAGCGTGGCTTCGGAGTCGAAATTGATAACGAAAGCTTCGTCGCGGTCCTCACGCATGACGTCGCGAAGAAAGTCATAGCTTGCGGTGCGCTCTTCTTCCAGCACGCGCCGCTGGCTCAGGCTGGTATCTACAAGCAGGCCCAGTGTCAGCGGTAGATCGCTTTCCCGCGCAAAATACCGGATGGTCTGCGGCCGGCCATCGACCTGCAGCAGAAAGTCGTCTTTGGAGAGAGTGGGAACGATCTGTCCATGCTTGTCGCGCACGGTCGCGAACACATTCACCACCTTCACGTCTTTCTTGAACGTCGGGGTGGCGGTAGACGGGTCCTGGCCCGAGAGCGGCGACACGGTAAGAGAACCGGTGAGCAGACAGACGGCCACAGCGCGAGCGCAGTATCGGCCCACAGTATCGCGAGTGCTTAAAGGGGAAGCTTTCATCTTGGAAAAGAAGCCCACTGCTCTATACCCGAATGGCCGGCTAAAGTTGCTGCAGGTTCGGGGCAGCATGCGCGGGAATGCGTATCTGGACTCTTGGTTGGCTGTCGCAGCCGCCTAGATTCAGCGCGCTACAACATTTCCCGTAGTGGATACCGGTTTCTGCTCGACGATCTCAATACCGAACCCTTCCAGCCCCGCGACCTTGCGGGGATGGTTGGTCAGGAGGCGAATCCGCCGGAGGTTCAGGTCAGACAAAATCTGTGCCCCGATTCCGATTTCCCGCTGGGTGCGACGCTGGCTCTCGGGCAGCGTGGGCAAGCGCTGCTCATGGTGAAACTGGATCGTAAATCGATCGAGCAGCTTCTCGACCGAATAT
>Ga0306920_100011139_pt1 | contig 12119 bp, 10 predicted proteins | sample flu12Cox44000170_FD_204666 | JGI IMG/M metagenome (GOLD analysis project Ga0306920, IMG submission 204666) | Lab enrichment of tropical soil microbial communities from Luquillo Experimental Forest, Puerto Rico - flux4day.12C.oxic.44.000.170 (v2)... | ecosystem: Environmental > Terrestrial >...
ACGTCGCCCGCCGAGCGCGTCGGCAATGGCGTGCTCGCCCGAAAGCGCGCATACGATTATCGGCAAGCGCGCCTCGCGGGCAAGGGCGAAAGCGGCTGTATCCATGATCTTCAGGTCGCGTTTGATGGCCTCCGCATGGGTTATTTCGTCGAATCGCTTAGCCACGGGGTCCTTGCGCGGGTCAGCGTCATAGACGCCGTCGACCTGGGTCGCCTTGACAACGAGGTCGCAGGAGAGCTCGGCAGCGCGCAGCACCGCCGCCGTATCGGTGGTGAAATAAGGATTGCCGGTGCCTCCGCCGAGAACCACGATGCGGCCGCGCGCCAGATGATCGCGCGCCTGCTGGCGCGAATAGGATTCGCAGATCGAGGGCGCCGGCACCGCCGATTGGGTGCGGGCCGGGAAGCCGAAGGATTCGAGCGCGCCTTCAAGGGCGAGTGCGTTCATCAGGGTCGCGAGCATACCGATCGAATCGCCTCTGGCGCGATCGATGCCTTGCTCCAAGCCTTTGACACCGCGAAAGAAATTGCCGCCGCCGACGACGACCGCGACTTCGCTGCCGGCGCCGTGCACGGCGCCGAGGTCGCGCGCGATGCGCGCGACGGTCGGGGGATCGAGGCCGAACGCCCCCTCGCCCGCGAGTGCCTCGCCCGAAAGCTTGATCAGGATTCGCGCCGGATGAGGGGATGGCGGCGATTGAGCTTGGTTTGATTGCATGTCGCGCACCATCGATGTTTCGGGGCCGGCTTGTGCCAAAGACGAGGCGATGTGGCAAGAAGCAGCGGCGGGGCCGCCCACGGTACTGGTCCTTGGAGACGGCGCAGGCTTTGGCTAAATCACGGCCGGTGGCCGCAAATGATCAGGAATGACGCGATGGATGACGAGGCAGCCGCGAAGGCGCGCCAAGACAAGGTCCTTGACGAGGCGGTTGCGGAAACGATGACGCGGGCGAGGTGTGCCTTTGCGCCCTCGCGCGACATCTCCGCTCTCCTTGCCATCATGGCGGCGCTGCGCGACAAGGAGACGGGCTGCCCCTGGGACGTCAAGCAGAGCTTCGCCACGATTGCGCCCTACACGATCGAGGAGGCCTATGAGGTCGCCGATGCGATCGCCAAAGGCGATATGAACGAGCTGCGTGAGGAGCTGGGCGATCTTCTGCTGCAGGTCGTCTTCCATGCGCAGATGGGCAAGGAGGACGGGCTCTTCGAGTTTGGCGATGTCGTCGAGGCGATCACCTCAAAGCTCATCAGGCGTCACCCTCACGTCTTCGGCGACGCGCACGGAACGCCGCTCGATCAAGTCAATGTCAACTGGGAGCGCATCAAGCAGGAGGAGAAGGCGCTGAAAGCCGCCGCCGATCCTGCGCGCGGCGAGAAGCCCGCGAGCCTCCTCGACGGCATCGCTCTCGCCTTGCCGGCGCTGACGCGTGCCGAGAAGCTGCAGTCGCGCGCGGCGCGCGTCGGCTTCGACTGGTGTACGCCCGGCCCGATCCTCGCCAAGCTGCGCGAGGAGATCGCCGAGTTCGAGGCCGCCATGGCCGCGAAGGACGAGGCGGCGATGGGGGACGAGATGGGCGACCTCCTGTTCACGCTCGCCAATCTCGCGCGCCGCCTCGGCATCGACCCCGAAGTTGCGGCGCGAGGCGCCAATGCCAAGTTCGAGCGCCGATTCCGCGCCATGGAGGCGAGGGCCGGCGAAGGCGCTGAGCCTCAACGCGCCATGGCGGCCATGAGCCTCGACGAGCTCGAGGCACTGTGGGTCGAGGCCAAGCGCAAGGTCGGCTGAGTCCGAAGGCCTGAGCGACTGCCAGCCATAACGCACACCGTGTTGCTGGCTCTGCGGCCATCACTTAACGTCGCTAAGCTTCAGCTGGCGGACTCGACATCGTGGCGAACGAGACGTCTTGACGAGAGCCGATGACGGCGCCGGCTGGCGCCAGGGAGGAACGGGATAATGACGGATTTCGCGCAGGGGGACCGGTCGCTCGCAGCGGTGCCGGCGATCGACAACGCCGATATGAGAAGGCGCATCAAGGCGATCTTCATCGGCTCCATCGGCAATCTCGTCGAGTGGTATGATTTCTACGCCTATGCGGCCTTCTCGCTCTATTTCGCTGGGGCCTTCTTCCCCGGCACCGATCCCGTCCTTCAACAGCTCAGCGCCGCGACTGTCTTCGCGGCAGGCTTCCTGGTGCGGCCGATCGGAGGATGGCTGTTCGGCCGTCTCGCCGACAATAACGGCCGGCGCTTCTCGCTCACGCTTTCTGTCGCCCTGATGTGCCTCGGCTCGCTCATGATCGCGGTGACGCCCACCTTCGCCTCGGTCGGCGTGATGGCGCCGGTGATCCTCTCGCTCGCCCGCATCATCCAGGGGCTCAGCCTCGGCGGCGAATATGGCGCGAGCGCCACCTATTTGAGCGAGGTCGCCGATCCCAAGCGGCGCGGCTTCTATTCGAGCTTCCAATATGTGACGCTGATCGGCGGCCAGCTCGCGGCCATCCTGGTGCTGCTCGTCCTGCAGAAGCTGTTCCTGACGAATGACGAGATCAGGGCCTGGGGCTGGCGCATTCCATTCTTCATCGGGGCGCTGCTTGCCATCGTCGCCGCGATCATGCGTTCGCAGCTTCACGAGACGGAGGCCTTCGAGGCGGTAAAGAAGTCGGCCGCTCGCAGGAGCTCGCTCGAGGAGCTATTGAAGCATCCGCGCGAGGTGCTGCTGGTGATCGGGCTTACGCTCGGCGGCACGGCAGCCTTCTATACCTACACCACCTATATGCAGACCTTCCTCAAATTGTCGGTCGGGCTCGACGACGACACAACGACGCTGGTGACCGCAGGCTCGCTGATCTTCGCGCTCGTGCTGCAGCCGCTCTACGGCCATATCTCGGACCATATCGGTCGGCGGCCGGTGCTCACCTGGTTCGGCGTCTGCGGCGTCGTCTTCACCTATGCGTTGCTCGCGGGCATCCAAGGCACGAAGAGCGCCTTTGGCGCCTTCTGCCTCATCTGCTTCGCCTGGATGATCGTCGCCGGCTATACATCAATCAACGCGATCGTGAAGGCCGAACTCTTTCCGGCCCGCATCCGCGCGACGGGCGTTGGCCTGCCCTACGCGCTGACCGTCTCGATCTTCGGCGGCTCGGCCCCGGCAATCGCCTTGTGGTTTAAGCAGATCGGCCACGAGACCTGGTTCTACTGGTACCTCACCGGCTGCATCCTGATCTCGCTACTCGTCTACACGTTGATGCGCGACACGAAGCTCGAATCGGCCATGGACAAGGACGCGTGAGGCCAAGGTCTTGCCGGAACAGCATTTGAAATCTGGGGTCATCCCGGGCGCGGTGCAGCGCGAAGCGGTGCGCCGCAGACCCGGGATCGGCCCGGAAGTATGGCCCGAAGTCTGACGCTTAGTCCCGGATCCGCGAAGCAGCATTGCATGCTGCTTCGCGTCGGGGACGACCCGCATGTTGAAGACTAACGGCGAGGATCGCCTATTTCACCGATTTGATGCTCGCCGCGATGGCGCGCAGCGCGGCCTGATTGGCCCTCTCGCCCGCGGGCGAGGCCCAATAAGTCACGAGCAGGAGCCGGTCGGTCGAGGCCGCGATGAGCATCACGCTCACCCTAGTCGGCCCGTCCTTGTCCTTGCCTTCGAAGGAGAGACCGACCGCCTCCATGCCGTTGATGGTCGTGTCCTTCTGCTTCATGGATGCGGCGTCGATGCTGACGCCTCGCCCCTCGAGCCATTTGATGGCATCGGCGGTCGATTGGCCGACATCCTTCGAGGCCGTAACCTCGACCGCGAGATATCGGGCGAGGTCACCTCGACGCCCTCATCCATTTCGTTGATGGTCCAGGCATCCGGGATGGTGACGATCGCAACCGTGTTGTCGTCGGGGATCTTAACGGTTTTGGCGAAGGCAAGCGCCGACATGGCCGCAGCGAGCATCGCCACGAGGATGAGCCTTCTCATGACCATGTCCGGAATGGGTTGCGAAGCCGGGGTCAGTACAAACCACGCCGAAATGCGTCAAGCCGCCCTCCCGCCTCTCTTCCAATTTGGCCTCTCTTCCCATTTGGGTGGCTCCGCGCCATCTTGCTGAGCTGCGATTCCGGCCGGAGGCCCTGCTGTCGTGACCATCCTCAAGCCCAAGCTCGATGCGAGCTCCAGAGAATACGCCGCGAATGCTGCCGATTGGGGCAGGCTCGCCGGCGAGCTGCGCGAGCGACGCGCCATCGTCGCGCAAGGCGGCTCCGCAAGGGCGCGCGAGCGCCATGTGGCGCGCGGCAAGCTCCTGCCGCGCGATCGCGTGATGGGACTCCTCGATCCAGGCTCGCCCTTCCTCGAGATCGGGCTTCTCGCAGCAAACGGCCTCTATGGCGACGACATCCATGCGGCCGGCATGATCGCCGGCATCGGGCGCGTCTCGGGGCGCGAGGTGATGATCGTCTGCAACGATTCGACCATCAAGGGCGGCACCTACTACCCGTTGACGGTGAAGAAGCATCTGCGCGCCCAGGAAGTGGCGCGCGAGAACCGGCTGCCCTGCATTTACCTGGTCGATTCCGGCGGCGCCAATCTGCCGCATCAGACGGAGGTCTTTCCCGACCGCGAGCATTTCGGTCGCATCTTCTACAATCAGGCGACGCTTTCGGCCGCAGGCATTCCGCAGATCGCCGTCGTCATGGGCTCCTGCACGGCGGGCGGCGCCTATGTCCCGGCGATGTCGGACGAAACCATCATCGTGCGCAAGCAAGGCACCATCTTCCTTGCCGGACCACCGCTCGTGAAGGCCGCGACCGGCGAGGTGGTCTCGGCCGAGGATCTCGGCGGGGCCGATGTGCATGCGCGCCAATCGGGCGTCGCCGACCATTATGCGCTCGATGACGGGCATGCGCTGGCCATCGCGCGCCGCATCGTCGGCAACCTCAACAGCCGCAAGGAGGTCGATATCGCGCTCGCCGAGCCGCGTGATCCGCTGCATCCGGGGGAGGAACTCGAGGCGATCGTGCCGACCGACTTGAAGAAGCAATACGACCCGCGCGAGATCATTGCGCGTCTCGTCGACGGCTCCGAGTTCGACGAGTTCAAGGCGCTCTACGGGCAAACGCTGGTCACCGGCTTCGCAAGGCTGCACGGCATCCCGGTCGGCATTCTCGCCAATGCCGGCATCCTCTTCTCCGAAAGCGCCGTGAAGGGCGCGCATTTTATCGAGCTGTGCTGCCAGCGGCGCATCCCGCTCCTCTTCCTGCAGAACATCTCGGGCTTCATGGTGGGGCGCCAATATGAGGCGGGCGGCATCGCCAAAGACGGGGCGAAGCTCGTCACGGCGGTTGCCTCGGCCCGGGTGCCGAAGCTCACCGTGATCGTCGGCGGCTCCTTCGGTGCCGGCAATTACGGTATGTGCGGGCGCGCCTATCAGCCGCGCTTCCTGTTCATGTGGCCGAACGCCCGCATCTCGGTGATGGGCGGCGAGCAGGCCGCGAGCGTGCTCGCGACCGTCCGCCGCGACAACATCGAAGCCGAGGGCAAGAGCTGGAGCGCGCAGGAGGAGGCCGAGTTCAAGGCACCCATCCGCGCGCGATACGAGGAGGAAGGCTCCCCCTATTACGCGACGGCGAGGCTGTGGGATGACGGCATCATCTTGCCCTCCGAGACCCGCCGCGTGCTGTCGCTCGCGCTTTCCGCCTGCCTCAACGCCCCGATCGAGGAGACGAAGTTCGGCGTGTTCAGGATGTGACCCTGGATTTCGCTCCCCTCCCCTGCACGAGACCGACTGAGCCGCAAACGAAATCCCGCACTTGACGCGACGCGCCCCCGTTGATGGGGTGCGAGACGGCCGAACGCAATACTCGCACCACAAGGACCGGCCACCGCACGCCCGAGGGACACAGATCGATGTTCTCTTCGCTCCTGATTGCCAATCGCGGCGAGATCGCCTGCCGCATCATCCGCACGGCGCGGCGCCTCGGCCTGCGCAGCATCGCGGTCTATTCGCAGGCCGATGCCAATGCGCCGCATGTGCGCCTTGCCGACGAGGCGCATGCGATCGGGCCGGCTGCCGCCAGCGAGAGCTATTTGCGCGCCGAGCGGATCATCGAGGTGGCGCGAGCCGCCGGAGCCGAGGCGATCCATCCGGGCTACGGCTTCCTCTCCGAAAATGCCGAGTTCGCGGAAACCTGCGCCGAGGCCGGCATCGTCTTCGTCGGGCCGCCGGCCTCGGCGATCCGCGCCATGGGCCTCAAGGATGCGGCGAAAGCGCTCGCCGAGAAGGCGGGCGTGCCGGTGGTGCCGGGCTATCACGGCCAGCGCCAGGATCCGGAATTCCTGCGCCAGAAGGCCTATGAGACCGGCTATCCGGTGCTCATCAAGGCGGTCGCGGGCGGCGGCGGCAAGGGTATGCGGCGCGTCGATCGCCAGCAGGATTTCGACGCGGCGCTCGATTCGGCGCAGCGCGAGGCCAAGAGCTCCTTCGGGGATCCGCGCGTGCTGATCGAGAAATACATCCTCTCGCCGCGCCATATCGAGATGCAGGTCTTCGGCGACGCGCATGGGCATGTGGTGCATCTCTTCGAGCGCGATTGCTCGCTGCAGCGCCGCCATCAGAAGGTGATCGAGGAGGCGCCGGCGCCAGGCATGACGCCAGAGGTGCGCGCCGCGATGGGCCAGGCGGCGGTCGAGGCTGCGCGCTCGGTCGGCTATGTCGGCGCCGGCACGGTCGAGTTCATCGCCGATGGTCGCGGAGCGCTGAAGCCAGACGGCTTCTACTTCATGGAGATGAACACGCGCCTGCAGGTGGAGCATCCGGTGACCGAGGAGATCACCGGCCTAGACCTCGTCGAGTGGCAGCTGCGGGTCGCGGCCGGCGAGCCGCTCGCCTTCGACCAAGAGGATCTGACGGTCGGCGGCCATGCGGTCGAGGCGCGGCTCTACGCCGAGGATCCGGAGAGGGGCTTCCTGCCCTCGACCGGCAAGCTCTACGCGCTGAAGCTGCCGTCCGGAGCTGGCGTGCGCGTCGATTCCGGCGTCGAGGAAGGTGGCGAGGTGACACCTTACTACGACCCGATGATCGCCAAGATCATCGCGCATGGCACCTCGCGCGAGGAGGCGCTCGAGCGGCTCTCGGCGGCGCTCGGGCGCGCCGTGGTGGCGGGGCCGAAATGCAATGTCGCCTTCCTCAAGGCGCTGGTCGATGCTGAGGAGTTCCGCGAAGGCGCGGTCGATACGGGCTTCATCGAGCGCCATGCAGAGCGGCTCGGCGCGGTCGAGCGGCCGCTCGATCCGGTCGCGCTCGTCGCCGGCGCAGCCCAGCTCCTGCGCATGGATTACGACAAGGTCAACCCGTCGCTCCTAGTGCGCGGGCGACTCGGCTCGCGCGAATGGCTGCATGACCCTTGGGGCCTGCGCCAGGGCTTCGAGTTCGCCGGCAGGCGGCACACTGTCCTGCCGGTCACGACCGAGCAGGGGCCGGCGAAGCTCGACCTCTATTTCGACGAGCGTGGGCCGAGGCTGAAAGCCCCTGGCCAAGCGAAAGAGAGCTGGCCCGATCTCGAATGGAATCCGTCGCGCAGGCTCGCCGAGTTCGGCGACGGCTCGGGCGTGGTGGTGCGGGCCGGCAACCGAGCCCTCGTCATCCGCGACGGCCGCCAGACCGCGGTCTCGCTCGTCGACCCGCTCGACGTCGATGTCGAGCATGCGGGCGATGATGCGGGCGGCCTTGTGACCTCGCCGATGCACGGCAAACTCGTGGCGCTCCTCGTCGATGAAGGCGAAGAGGTGACGAAGGGCCAAAGGCTCGCAGTCGTCGAGGCGATGAAGATGGAGCATGCGCTCACAGCCCCGCTCGACGGCGTCGTCGCCGACATCGCCGCGGCGCCCGGCGAGCAGGTCGCGGAAGGTGCGAGGCTGTTGACGGTGGTTCCGGCGGGCGACGGCTAGAACCGGGACCAGGGATTGCCGGCCAGTGGCCGGCCGCCGACCAGCAGCCGGCGCTCATCTGGACTGCCGGCCTCCGGCCGGCAACTCGCTCTTATTGTTAGGAGCACCTCGGATCGCCGTTCCCGGTTGGCCGGAGGCCGGCAGTCCTGAATCAGTCCCGCTTCTCGAGCGCCCGGGCCAGGCTGACATTGCTGATGAACTGGAAGATCTGGGCAATCACAAGGATTGCGACAACACCGTAAAGCGCCATGACATCTCTCCTTGCTGATCGCGAGGTCCGGTCATTCGGGCCAGGTGCTCATTGGTCGAGACGGTCACGAAAAAGGTTCACGCCGGCGCGCTGAAAATCAGCGGCGCCCGCGTGAAGGAGTGGCCTCTCATCGGAGAAGCAGGTGACGGGCTAGCTCGGCGCTCGACCTCAGCATGCGCCTTGATGCGATAGCTGTCAGAGTGGACGACGAAGGCCGCATAGCAGCCCCGGCCGCGGTCAGCGCGCGCCCCAACGGCCATTATCCTATAGCGAACCGTCGCTGGCGTCTGCCACGGCGTCGCAAGCTCCTCGGTCACTTCAAGCCAAACGAATGCAGCAATCACGACCCCGCCGGCCCTAAACCGAAGTTTGTGCCCAAAATTCTAAAAAGATGAGTCTCTTGAATCGCTTACGCCAAATTTCGATTCCCAAAGGTGTCCATGTAAGTCTTCCCAATTGCCCAGAATTGTGATTCGATTCGCACACTGGAGGACGTTTGCGTCCAGTAAGAAAAAAGGGCGTGTCTCGGAATTCCTAACTAAAACAATTGGTTGCTTTGGCCAGACGCGCAAACTTCAGCCTAAAGGAGACTCATTTTGAAATTGCTCGTTCCCTGCTCGAGGCCAAACGGGCACCCATGACAACGAGACCGGCCCCCACACAAGTTGTCAAAATGATCGGTTCCTTCCACGCGATCCAACCGATGATGGCAGCAAATACAATGGACATGTAACTCCATGTATTGACCTTATCTCCAGGAGAGAGTGCGAAAGCTTTGGCATAGAAGTACTGACCCACAATGATGAATGCCGCCGTCAGGCCGATCTCGGCAAGCTCGATTGCACTTGGAATCTGCCATGTCCAGGGCAGTGGGATGGCGGCAAATACCCATGCGAAGAAGGAGAAATAGAACATCTGACGTTGCGGCGGCTCCGTCGTCGATAGGGACCATATGACCAATGCGGCGGCGGCTCCGCCAAGAGCCGCCAGCAGAGCGGTACCCTCTCCGAGTGACAGGCCGAACCGACCAGGAGGGATGATCAACGCGACGCCCGTGAAGCTGATCAGGACGCCGATCCAGACGGAGCGGTCCGACAATTTGCGAAAAATCACCAGCGCAAGGATGGGCACGAAGACCAGACCAGCGACTGCAGTACGACGGCGTTCGCGAACGGTATCACTGCAATCGCATAAAAATAGGTCAGCAACGCACCATAGGTAAAAATCGATCTCAATAAGTGAAGGCCGAGACGCTTTGTCGCTATTCAATCCCTTGGCGGCAGTACAGCACACCAAACACACATGATGGCAAAGCAAAAAGAATTGGTCCAGAAGACGAGCGCAAAGGTGTTGACTTCAGCCGAGGCAAATCGAGCCATGCTGGCGCCCGCCGCGAACAAGAATGCCGCGATAAGCATGCACGCTATACCGCCGGTGGCTGGCCCTCTAGCGGATCTTGGGATTTTGTGGAGGGGCTTGCGCTTCGCTGGGCGCAAGCAATCGTCGTATCGAGGCGCGTGACACCAGCGACGCCCCCAAGGATCTTCCTGAAAATCCGTGTACGCCATGCTGGCGCCCTCGCCGAAGAGATGACTGCATCACCCTGGGCCATGGCTGCTGACAGCGTTTGTCAGCAGCCCGAGCAGTTGAGCCGCGACGATCTCAAGCCCGGCTCTCGATGAACTTGATCCGCGGGACTCAGCCCTCGACCTCCGCATGCGCCTCGATGCGATAGCCGTCGGGATCGACGACGAAGGCCGCATAGTAGCCGGGGCCGTAATCGGCGCGCGGGCCGGGCCGACCGTTATCCTTGCCACCATGCTTGAGCGCGGCTGCATGGAAGGCATCGACGGCTTTTCGGCTCTCCGCCGTGAAACTCAGATGCAGGCCTGAGCCCTTGTCATCGGGCACCGGGCTTTCGACCGCCAGCACCCAGAATTCCTCGCGATCCCCGCCATAACCAAGTGAGGTGTCGCCGGGGCTGCGGCAGGCATAGCCCAGCGCCGAGAGGGTGGCGTCGTAGAAGCGCCGAGAGCGGGCGAGGTCGCGAACGCCAATCGAGACATGGTCGAGCATTGTCAGCTCCTGTTGGGTCGAAACTTTCGGGTTGGTTGGACAATTTGGCTCGATCGAGTAACCATCATTATGGTTACACCTGCTTATGGATGTTGTCAACCCGCATGCCGGTTACTAAGTGGGGCCGATGAGCTCGCCCCCTGAAGCCTCGACGACCGCGATCGCGGCTCCCGCTGACGATCTGAGCTTGAGCTTCGTCAACAGCCGCTATTGGCGCGGCAGCCAGACGCCGACTGAGGAGCTGAACAGCTTCGACGATCTCCTGGCCTGGTGCGCCACGAAGGCGGGCGCGGCGCCTGAGCTTCTGCGCCGCGCGAGAAGCGAGCTCGCGGCGGGCTCAGCCGCGGAAGCGGGCGGCTTTGCGCGAGCGATCGCCCTGCGCGAGGCGCTTGGACGCATCTTCCGGGCAACCGCGGAGGATCGCACGCCCGATGCGGCCGATCTCGCAACCCTGGATGACGAGCTCGGCAGGGCCCCTCCCCGCACGCGCATCTCGCAGGGCGGCGGCGCCTATCTGTGGGAGGTCGAGGACCGCTATCCCACGCTGCGACTGCTGCTCGCGCCGATCCTGTGGTCGGCAGCCGATCTCCTGACCGGCAAGCGGCTCTCGCGGGTGCGCCGCTGCGGCAATGACCGCTGCCTCTGGCTTTTCCTCGACGACAGCAAGGGCGGCAATCGCCGCTGGTGCTTCATGAGCTCCTGCGGCAACCGCGCCAAGGCGCATCGCCACCGCGCCAAGCTGAAGCAGAGCGCCGGCGAGCGCTGAAGACGCTGTCCCCTCCGACCTGAGCCGGCAGATATAACGCGCGCGGCGCCCAGGATCGTGCAGCGCGGCACGATGATCGACTGGATGAGCGCTGGTCCTAACCGACGCAGATGAGATCCGGCGAGCTATGCGACAGGCGTTCAGCGCCGGCCTCCGTCACCAGCACCGTGTCGGCGATCCGGGCGCCGAGGCGCTCCTCGGCGATGAACACAGGTGGGCAGATCGACAGGGCCATGCCGGCGAGCAAGGGCCTGTCATTACCGTCTTCGAGATGGAAAGCCTCTCCGGCGGCCGGCGGAAAGCCCGGCGCGATCCCATAGCCGGTGGTGTGCGCACGATGTGGCTCGAGCCCGGCCTCACGGATGACGCGCCGGGCAGCCTCGTGAGGCCGGCTTGCCGGAACTCCGGGCGCGATGGCCGAGATGCAGGCCTCATAGGCCGCCCGCGCGACCTGATAGAGCTCACGCAGCCTCGCGCTCGGCTCGCCGAGGCAGAAGCTGCGCCCGATGGTGACCGTGTGGCGCCGATAGGGTGCGCCATATTCGACATTGCCCGAGTCGCCGTCTGCGAGACGGCGCTCGGTGGGGCCGCCATGGCTGAACGCTGCTCTCTCTCCCGAGACGAGGTTGAGCGGGCTTGCGGGCAGGCCGCCGCCGCCAGACAACAAGGTCCCGTAGATCGCAGCCGTCAGCTCGAGCTCGCTCACACCTTCCGCGAGAGCGCGCCCGAATGCTGCGATCGAGCGATCGGCGAGCCGGCCGGCCTCGCGCAGATAGGTGATCTCGCGCGCCGACTTGACCAGCCTGACTTCGTCGAGCACGCGGTTCGCCTCTCCGACGAATGCATCTCCGAACAGAGATTCGAGTTGCCGCAGATGGCGCGGATGCAAATAGAAGGGCGGTATCTCGAGGCCGATACGGGCACGAAGCAGGTCGTGCTTGACGGCTTGCTCATGGAGCACCGCGAAGGGATCCTCGCCTTGCGCCCCGCCCCATAAGTGCAACTCGTTGAAGACGGCGTCGGCCTCGACCTCCGCACGCTCGGATTCGCGGGTCACGAGGATCAGCGGCGCGCCCGATGCCGGCAGCA
>Ga0306920_100011141_pt1 | contig 12118 bp, 11 predicted proteins | sample flu12Cox44000170_FD_204666 | JGI IMG/M metagenome (GOLD analysis project Ga0306920, IMG submission 204666) | Lab enrichment of tropical soil microbial communities from Luquillo Experimental Forest, Puerto Rico - flux4day.12C.oxic.44.000.170 (v2)... | ecosystem: Environmental > Terrestrial >...
GCGGGAAAGCGCGCCGCCACGCTGCTCCCCGCATGCCCACTCATGCACGGCACCGGACTCTTCATCGCGCTCTCGACCCTTTCCGGCGGCGGCACCGTCGTCTTGCTCGACACGTTGCGTCTCGACGCGCGTGCGGTGTGGGGTGCGATCGAACACGAGCGGGTGCAGGTCTGCACGATCGTCGGTGACGCCTTCGCCCGCCCGCTGCTCGCGGCGTTGGACGCCGAGCCGGACCGGTGGGACCTGTCGAGCCTCCGGGCCATCACATCTTCCGGGGTCACCTGGAGCCCCGAATCCAAACGCGGGTTGCTCGCACACCTCCCCGGACTCACGCTCATTGATTCCCTCGGTGCGTCGGAAGGGATCATGACGCGCACCGAGACGCGCGCGACCGACGACATCGCGCCCGCCCGGTTCAAGGCGGGCGAACGAGTCGTCGTGGTCACCGACGACGGCGAAATCGCACAGCCCGGCGATGGCCAGATCGGCATGCTCGGCGTCGGCGGCGCGATCCCGCTGGGCTATTACAAGGACGAAACGAAGACCGCCGCCACCTTTCGCACCGTCGCAGGGCGCCGCTACTCGATCCCCGGTGACTATGCGACCGTGGAAAGCGACGGCACCATCCGCCTGCTGGGCCGCGGTTCGGCGTGCATCAACACCGGCGGCGAGAAGGTCTACCCGGAGGAAGTCGAGCTGACGTTGCGTTCCCACGCCGGCGTCGTCGACTGCGTCGTGGTCGGTGTGCCCGACGACCGCTGGGGCGAGATGGTCGTCGCGCTCGTCGAGATCGACGGCGCGGCCGTCAACGAACAAGACCTCGCGACGCACTGCCGCACGATGCTCGCGGGCTACAAGATTCCGAAGCGGTTCCTCAGTCTCGAGTCGCTGGAACGATCACCGGCGGGCAAGGCCGACTACAAGCGGCTGCGCGCGCTCGCGGCCCAGGCGTTGGAGTGATGCGATGACCATGTGGAAGGGCTCGAGAATCCAAGAGGTCGAGGTGGCCGACGCGGCCGAGGGCTCGGAGCACGTGGTGCTGCTCGACGTACGCAATGCTGACGAGTGGGACGCCGGTCACGCTCCCAGCGCCCGCTGGGTACCGCTGGCCGAGCTCGAAGGCGCCCGCTTCCAGCTCCCGATAAACCGGCGCATCGTGTGCGTCTGCCGATCGGGTGTCCGATCCGCGCGCGCGACCGCTGAGCTGGTGCAAATGGGCTTCGACGCCGTGAACATGGCCGGAGGTATGCAGGCGTGGGTCGCGCGCGGCTTGCCCGTCGTGCGCGACGACGGGTCGCCCGGCGAGGTCATCTGATGAGTTTCGACCGCGCCGGAAGCTTGGGCGCGCTGCAGGACGAGACCTTCGACGTGCTGGTGATCGGCGCAGGGATCACTGGGGCGGGCGTCGCGCTCGACGCCGCGGCGCGCGGCCTGCGGACCGCGCTGGTCGACAAGGGCGACTTCGCATCGGGCACGTCCTCGAAGTCGTCGAAGCTGGTCCATGGCGGCATTCGCTACTTGCAGCAAAAGGAGATCGGCCTCGTCTACGAGGCGTTGGCCGAACGCCAGGTGCTGCGGAAGACGGCCCCGCACCTCGTGCGCGTCCTGCCCTTCTTGCTCCCCGTGTTCACCCGCGACGGTCTCGTGCCTCGCCGCCTGGCGCGCCTGCTCGGCACCACGATGTGGATGTACGACCTCACCGGCGGTCTGCGTATCGGGAAGCTGCACAAGCGCATCTCCAAGGAGCAGGCGCTCGCGTACATGCCGACCCTGCGTTCCGACAACGTTGCCGCGTCGTACATCTACTACGACGCCCAGGCCGACGACGCGCGCCTCACTCTGACCGTGGCCGAGACTGCGTTCGATCGCGGCGCGAGCATCGTCAACTACGCAACCGTTGTGGGACTGACGAAGGACGCCAACGGCATGGTGTTCGGCGCCCGCGTGCAGGTCGACGGCGACGAGATCGATGTGCGGGCCCGCAGCGTCGTGAATGCGACCGGTGTATGGGCGGACGAAGTGAGGGCGTTGGACGAGGCTCGGAACCCGGAGAGCATTCGTCCGGCCAAGGGTATTCACATCACGGTGCCGTGGTCGCTGGTACGCAACGAGATCGCGGTCGTCGTTCCGGTCGCCAAGGATCGCCGGTCGGTCTTCGTCGTGCCGTGGGGCGGCGACGGCGGCCCGCACCGCTTCACCTACATCGGCACGACCGACACCGACTACGACGGTCCGCTCGACAACCCGGAGATCACTCGGGACGACGTTGCGTATCTCCTTCGCGCGATCAACGCGGCGACGACAACGACCATCACCGAGGACGACATTCTCGGGACGTGGGCGGGCTTGCGTCCGCTCGTGGCGGCGGCCGCGAACGAGCGCACTGCCGATCTCTCCCGACGTCACACAGTGCAGACTTCGGCGAGTGGTCTCGTCACCGTAACCGGCGGCAAGCTCACGACCTACCGGCGGATGGCAGCCGACGCGGTCGACCAGATCGCCGCCGAGCTGGGATACGGCGGACGCAGCACCACCAAACGGATCGCGTTGCACGGCGCCGACGGTTGGAATGCGCCGGGCATCCCCAAGGAGCTCGCCGAACGCTACGGCGGCGACGGACGGGCGGTTGTCGCGTTGGAACGCGACGACCCCGAGCTGGCCCGGCCGCTGATCGACGGCTTGCCGTACACGCGGGCCGAGGTCGTGTACGCGGTGCGTTCCGAGATGGCCCGCACGGTCGACGACGTGCTCTCGCGCCGGACCCGGGCGCGCTTGCTCGCGCGCGACGCGTCCGCGGCGGTTGCACCCGACGTGGCCGCGCTGATGGCGGGCGAGCTGGGCTGGTCGGACGAAGAACAGCGCCGCCAAGTGGAGCACTACCAGCGTTTGGTCGACGACGAGCGCGCGGCGGGCGGCCTGCCCGAGACCGCGCTCGACGCACTGGCGCAGCCTCCCACCTAGTCTCCCGTCGTGGAGACGAACCGGGGGGCGCCGACACCGCCGATCGCGTTCGCGGCCGGCGAGGTGCGCGACCATCTCGCGACGGTGCGCGTCGAGGTCGACGACGCACTGCGCGCCCGGCTGACGGCAACCGGCGCCCGCCTCGCCGACGAGCCCACGATCATCTCGGAGGCCAGCCGCGACTGGTGGCCGCTCGCGATGATCTGGGCGCTCGACGCGCAAGTCGCGTCGCGGGCCGCGGCGGTGGTGCAGCCGAGCACGATCGGGCAGGTGCAAGCCGTCGTGCGCGCGTGCGACGACGCCCGCGTTCCCGTGACGGCGGCCGCCGGCCGCTCCGGCGTGTGCGGCGCCTCGGTGCCGCTGTACGGAGGCGTGCTTCTGGACCTCACGGCGCTCGCCGGTGTCCGAGCGGTCGACGGGACGTCGATGCTCGTGGACGTGCTCCCAGGCACGTTCGGCGACGTGTTCGAAGACGAGCTGCGGAACCGGCACCACGTCACGTGCGGTCACTGGCCGCAGTCGATGGCGCTCTCGACCGTCGGCGGTTGGGTTGCATGCCGCGGTGCTGGTCAGTTGTCGACGCGCTACGGCAAGATCGAGGACTTGGTCGTCGGTCTCGACATTGTGCTCGCCGACGGCCGGCTGCTCCACACCGGTGGCTGGCCGCGCGCCGCCGTCGGGCCCGATCTCACCCAACTCTTCGTCGGTTCGGAAGGAACTATGGGCGTGATCGTCGGGATTCGTCTGCGCGCCCATCCGCTGCCGCCCGCGGAGGTTCGCGGTGCGTACGGGTTCTCGTCGTTCAGCGCCGGCCTCGACGCGATGCGCCGGATCGTGCAACGCGGCGCGACGCCTGCGGTGCTGCGCCTCTATGACCCGATCGAAGCCGATCGCAGCTTCCGGACCGGCGACGCGAACGTGTTGTTGATGCTCGACGAGGGTGACGCCCACGTCGTGGACGCGACCCGCCGCATCGTCGACGAAGAATGCGCAGACGGGCGGCTGCTCGACGTCGGTCTCGTCGAGCAGTGGATGGGCCACCGCAACGACGTGTCAGCGTTGGAAGCGTTGATCACGCGCGGGTACGTCGTCGACACGATGGAGGTCGCGGCGTCGTGGCGAGCACTGCCCGACGTGTACGAGCGCGCGACCGACGCGATCCGCGCGGTGGCGGGCACGATGGTCGCGTCCGCGCACCAGAGCCATTCGTACACCGATGGCGCGTGCCTGTACTTCACCTTCGCGGGCAAGCCCGACCCCGCGGATCGCGAGGCGTACTACCGCGCCGCGTGGGATGCCGGTCAGCGTGCAGTCCTGGCGGCGGGTGGCGCGCTCTCGCACCATCACGGCGTTGGGCTCAACCGCTCTCGGTTCATGGCTGAAGCGGTGGGCGACGGCCTCGGCGTGCTGCAAGCAATCAAGGACGCGCTCGATCCCAACGGAATTCTCAATCCGGGCAAGCTCGGATTGCGGAATCCGTTCGGAGGTCCGCCGTGGCCGTGACGGAGCGCATCCTCGTCGTGGACGTGGGCACGAGCAGCGTCCGGGCATCGGTGTTCGACCGCGACGGCGTGACGGTGACCGCCGCCGAACGCGAGCTGCTCCCCGACTCCCCTGCCGACGGGCTCGTCGAGTTCGATGCATGTGCGATGGCGGACACGTGTATGGGGTTGGCGCGGTCCGCCCTGGAAGTGGCCGGACCCGTCGCGGGCGTCGGGATCACGAACCAACGGGGCTCCGCAATTCTCTGGGACCGCGTCACTGGTGAGCCGGTCGGCCCGGGACTCGGCTGGCAGGACCTGCGCACGGTGGGCGCGTGTCTCGCGCTACGTGCCGAGGGCCTGAAGTTGGGGCCGAACCAGTCGGCGACGAAGGTGCAGTGGCTGCTGGATCAACTTCCGGAGCGCGGTGCAGGACGGGACCTGGCGTTCGGCACGGTCGACACCTGGGTGGCGTGGACGCTGTCGAGCGGTGCCGTTCATGTGATCGACGCGACCAACGCCGCGATCACCGGACTCCAACGGTCGACCAGGCCTGACGAATGGGACGCTCCCACGCTGGCCCAGCTCGGTGTAGCGCCCGAACTGCTGCCGGCAATTGTCGACTCGTGCGCGGTCGTCGGAGAAGCGCGCGCCTTGCCCGGCGAGCCACCGATCGTTGCATTGATCGGCGACCAGCAGGCGTCGCTCGTCGGTCAAGGGTGCGTGCGCGCCGGCGACGCGAAGATCACCTTCGGAACGGGCGGCATGCTCGACGTCGTGCGGGGCGAGCAGGCGCCCGAAGTTGGCACGCGCGGAAAGGCGGGCACGTTTCCGATCGTCGCGTGGCGCGAACGGGGACGCGTCACGTGGGGCGCCGAGGCCATCATGCTCGCCGCCGGCACCAACGTGCAGTGGCTGCGCGACGAGCTCGGGATCATCCCGAGCTCGGATGCATCGGCCGACGTTGCCGCGCAGTGCCCCGACACCGGCGGGGTCGTGTTCGTGCCCGCGCCCCTGGGGCTGGGCACGCCCGCGTGGGACTACGGCGCGCGGGGCGCGCTGTTCGGTCTCACGCGCGGCAGCGGTCGGCCCGAGATCGTGCGGGCGGTGCTCGAAGGTGTCGCGCACCGCGGCGCCGACCTCGTCGACGCGGCCGAGGCCGACACCAACATCGCGATCGCCGCGCTGCGCGTCGACGGCGGCATGACCGACAACCCGGTCTTCGTGCAGGCGCTCGCCGATGCCTCCCAACGCCCGGTTGAGATCTCGCCCGTCCGGGAGGCAACGTCGCTCGGTGCCGCGCTCATGGCCGGCGTGACGCTCGGACACCACTCGAGCGTCGGATCGCTGGCGACCACGTGGTCACCGCGGGCGCGGGTCGAACCGGGAGCACCGCTGGACCGCGACCGCTGGCGCGAGGCAGTAAGCCGGTCGCGGGGTTGGATTCCGGAGCTGTCAGGCGTCGAGCTCTGACGCGTCTTCGACAACCGGCCGGCGGCCGTCGGCGAGCGCGCGCGACACGAGCAACCCTTGCACCGCGGCACTGCCGCCGACGAACACGGTCGCACGCGCGCGCATCGGCAGGCCCGGGGTGAGCAGGCACACCAGCGCGTCGACACCGTCCGCCACCGCGCCCATGCCGACCCACTCGGCGTCCATCGTCTGTTCCTTCAACGTCGTGATCGCGCCGACACCCAGCACGAGGTCTCGTACCCCGACGAGGCGCAAGAGCGTGCGTGCCACCGGCGAGGAGCCGGCCGAACCGAAGATCACGCGCGCCGCGAGGCCCGGCACGAGCAGCATGACCAGTCCGTTGACAGCGCGGGCGCGTGCCAGCACGAGACCGACCTGACGCGGGTCCGTGAAGTCCATGGCGGCTCATCCTGGCATGGGGAGCCGCGTCCACCGGAATCCGTCAGCGGTCCGCACGAGGGCGCGTTCGCCGTATTCGGGGATGAGAACGCGGCTCACGAGCTCGCCGCGGTGCTCGGGCGGCTCGGTGTCGACGAAGAACGCGCCCCAGCCGTCGAGCTCATGGCGCATCCGGCCGATCAAGATCTCGCCGTGCGTCCGATCGGGAATCTCCCATTCGAGATCGAGACCGACGGACACCCGCTCGCCGATCTCGCCGCCCGAACGCGACGCGGCCTGGGGATCGTCGAGCAGGAGGCCGAAGGCTTCGAGTCCGAACGTCCAGTGTTCCTCCGGTGTCTCGCACCACAGCTCGGCCCAAAGTCCTTCGGCGCGGATCTCGAGACCCTGGCGCGGAAGGGGGACATCGTGGTCACGGACGACGATCAGGCCTTCGAGTCCCGGTACGACCAGATAGGTCCAGTACCAGGCCGTGCCTGCTTCGGGGCGCAGGTCCAAGCGCAAGAAGCCGGCGAGTCCGTCTTCCTGCGCGAAGTCGAGATGCCAGAAGCTCACGCCAGCGGCAGGTAGTACGTGGCGGCGGTCTCTTCCGGCATATCGGCCGGTGTCACCGAGCCGTCGATGAGCTCGAGGAAGGGATACAGATCGAGGCTGGCGCGCGGGACCGTCCAATCGAGATCGACACCGGCCAACTCGGCGAACGGCCGCAGAAACGTGAAATAGACATACGCGCCCGCGTCGATCTTGGCCCGTCGCTCCATGCGCGCGATCGTCCGATAGAGCTGCCGTTGGGCGCGTTTGGCTTCAGCCGCGAGCGCATCTTGCGCGGCGAGCGGGACCACGTCGAGCGCGCCATCGCTCGTGTCGAAGAACGCGAAGCGTTCGACGTGGGGCCAGTAGTCGTCGGGACGCGTCACCGATGTGCCGAAGTCGGTAACGCTCAGGTCGACGTCGCGCAGCACGAATGCACCCAGGACCTCGGAGTGCGGCATCGCGTCGGCTACGTCGGCGCTCCACGGGAAATGCGAAACGCCCAGGCGGTTGTAGGCGCGTAGGAGGAGTACCCGGCCGTCGGCGAGCAAGTACGGACCCGTGTCCTGGTAGCCGGACCGCGTATCGAACCACAGCAAGAACAAGTAGGACGTGAGCAGCGCGTTCAAGCGGCTGACCCGGACGCGATCCTCGCCGATCGGCGCGCATGCGTCGACGATCTCGTCCACGAGGTCCCGGTAGGGCGTTGCCGCACCGCTCGCATCCCACGCCTGGTGCGTGCCGTCCTCGAAGCGGTACGCGCGTGCGGCTCGCGACCAGAAGTCGAAGATGGTCGCGAGCCGCTGCTCGTCGTCGTCACGGTCAACGAGACCCGCGGTCATGAGCACCTTGCGGCCGACAAGCGGGAAGTTCGGCACCGCCCAGAGATGGACGGGGTCGATCTGGGTCGCGAGGCGATGGCCGGCGCGACCCAGGGTTTCGGGCGAAGCGGCGTCCGCGATGGTCCGAATCATCTCGGGATAGCGGCGGTAGGCCTCCACGCACGCGACCAAGATGTACGCACTGACGGGTATCAGCGCCGATTCCAGCGCGGTGCGCTGCGACGTGAGCACGTACGCGACCTCGCTGTGGTAGCGGATCCAGCGGTCGACGTCGTCACTCATGAGTCAATGAGTGACGCGCACGACGCCCGGCTCTGCCGAGCAGTCGACCTCGACCTCGTCACCGTCCGCGGGTACGGCCGTCAATGCGGCGGCCATCACGCACGGCACCTGGTACTCGCGGCTGACGATCCCGATGTGCGACATCGGCGTGCCCGAGAGGCAGACCACCGCAGTCAGCTCGTCGAAGATCGGTGCGAGGAACGTTGCGCCCGCGTCGGCGACGCATGCCACAACCCCTTCCGCCGAGGTGTCCATCAGCGTGAGCACGTCGTCGGGTGACGAGAGCTTGCGCCACATGCCCCGCACGGCCGAGGCGGCGAAGACGCGCGTTCCGGTTCCGATGTCGGCCACGGCGCTGGAATGTACTCGTTACGATCCCGGACGTGGCCGGACTCGACGAGACCGCGTTCCTGGTACTGCACGAGGTTCGGCTGCGCGGCGTCGCGTCGCTAGAGGAGTCGCCGAGCGTGGTGCGCCTGGTCGAGGTGGGATTCGTGGTGCGCAGCGTGCGCGGCGTACGCATCACGCCCGCGGGGCGCGCCGAACACGCGCGGTTGGCCCTCATCGAGCCGGGATCCGACGCCGCGGACGCCGTCCGCCGTGCGCACCAACGGTTCCTGCCGTTGAATCGTGAGCTGTTGCGAATTTGTCACGACTGGCAGGTCGCGCGGGACTGGGGCGTGATCGACCGGCTGCGCAGCCTCGACGAACGGGCCGGGCCGGTCGTGTCGCGCTTGGGGCGCACGGTCCCGCGGTTCGCTGGCTACCGGCCCCGGTTGCGGGCTGCGTTCGTACATGTGGACGAGGGCGACGGCGAGTGGCTGACGTCGCCCAAGCTCGACTCGTACCACACCGTCTGGATGCAGCTCCACGAGGATTTACTGCTGGCGCTGGGCACCGACCGTTCCGAAGAATCTTCGGAAGATTCGCCGCGTTAGTCACTCGTCGCGTTCGGCGGGCTGGGCGCGATAGACGTCGGGTTCGATGAAGACCAGCCGGGCGCGGGGTTCGGCCACCCGGATCGCGCGCTCGAGCTCGTCGATCGTCTCCGCCAGCTCCTGCACGCTCAGGCTCAGGTCGAATTCAACTTTGGCCGCGACCAGAATGTCGTCGGGACCGAGGTGCTCGGTGCGGAGGTGAATACAGGTCCGGACCTTCGGGAAGGAGTCGATTGCGTGAGCGATGCGGCGCACCGTCTCGGGCCGGGCGCTCTCCCCGACGAGCAGGCTGCCCATCTCGATGACGAGCACGACTGCCACGATGACGAGCAGCACGCCGATGCCGACGCTGCCCGCGCCGTCCCAACGCCCGTTGTCCGTGACCTTCGCGAGCGTCACCCCGAACAGGGCGATGATGAGGCCGGTGATCGCCGCGAAGTCTTCGAGCAAAACGACTGGAAGGTCGGGGCTCTTGGTGTGCCGGATGAAACCCCACCACGACTCTCCCGCAACCTTGTGCGGCGTCGACTCGCGCGCCGCGGTCCGCAGCGAGAAGCTTTCCATGACGAGCGCGACGAGCAGCACGCCGATCGCCCATCCGAGGCTCTCGGGCTGGTGCGGGTTACGGAGCTTGTCGACTCCCTCATAGATCGAGAAGACGCCGCCCAGGCTGAACAGCACAAACGCGACGATGAAGGAGTAGAAGTAGCGCACCGACGAGTAGCCGAACGGGTGGCGGGCGTCCGCCGGCCGCCGAGACCGGTGGCGACCGAAGAGCAGAAGTAGCTGGTTGCCGGTGTCCGCGAGCGAATGGATGGCCTCGGAAAGCATCGAGCTCGATGCGGTGAACAAGAACGCGACGAATTTCGCAAGCGCGATCCCGAGATTGGCAAGCAGCGCCGCGACGACCGCTCGCGGAGATTCGCCCGGCGATTCGCCGGAAGAATCGTCGGAAGATTCGCCGGCCATTACTCGAGGACCCCGCCTCGTGTCATGGCCTCGACGTCGAGCGCTCGATCGAGCTCCTCGTCGGTCATGAGCTTGCGAGCCTTGACGATCTCACGGATCGAACGGCCGGTGCGGCTGGACTCCTTGATGATCTCCGCTGTGGTCTCGTAACCAAGGTGGGGATTGAGGCTCGTGCCAATCGACGGCGAACTCTCGGCGTAACGCCGGAGCGTGTCGATGTTCGCCTCGATCCCCTTGATGCACTTGTCGGCAAAGACCGAGCAGGCGCTCGCGAGGAGGTCGATCGACTCGAGCAGGTTGCGGGCCATCAGCGGCACGAACACATTGAGCTCGAAGTTGCCCTGCGATCCGCCGAACGCCACCGCGGCATCGTTGCCGATCGTCTGCGCGGCGACCTGGGTGACCACCTCAGGGATGACCGGGTTGACCTTGCCGGGCATGATCGACGAGCCGGGCTGGAGGTCGGGTAGCCGGATCTCCGCCAGCCCGGTGCGAGGTCCGCTGCCCATCCATCGAATGTCGTTCGCGATCTTCACGAGGCTGATGGCCAGGGTTCGCAGCTGTCCACTCGTCTCGACGAGCGAGTCGCGCGCGCCCTGGGCCGCGAAGTGGTCCTTGGCCTCGGTGAGGGGCAGGCCGGTGCGTTGGGCGAGCCGCGTGACCACCTTCCGGGCGAAACCCTTCGGAGCGTTGATGCCCGTACCCACCGCGGTGCCGCCGAGTGGCAACACGCACAGTCGGGGCAAGGCGTCGCTGATGCGGGCGACGTCTTCTTCGATCTGCGCCGCGTAACCGCCGAACTCCTGCCCCAGAGTGACAGGTGTCGCGTCCATGAGATGCGTCCGGCCGCTCTTCACGACGTGTGCGAACTCACGTTGTTTGCGCCTCAACGCCTTGCTCAGGCTCGTCGCGCCTGGAAGAAGACGCTCCTTGATCCCGAGTGCCGCCGCGAGATGCACCGCACTGGGAAACACGTCGTTGGACGATTGCGACATGTTCACATCGTCGTTCGGATGAACGTCGTCGCCCGCCAAGTGTGCGATGACCTCGTTGGCGTTCATGTTCGACGAGGTGCCGCTGCCGGTTTGGAAGGTGTCGATCGGGAACTGGTCGTCGTGCTCGCCGCGTGCGACCGCTTCGGCCGCGTCGATCACCGTTCGGTCGAGCCGGTTCACGCGGGCCGCTTCGGCCTTGATCATTCCGAGCGCGTGGATCAGTGATGGTGCGATGGTTCGATCGGAGATAGGAAAGTTCTCGACTGCCCGCTGGGTCTGCGCCCCCCAGTACGCGTCGGCCGGCACCCGAACCTCACCCATAGAGTCGTGCTCGACCCGGAAGCGATCGGCCATGTCCGAGGACGGTACCGTTTCTTTGTGCCCGAATTCGCCTACCAGGACGTGCTCCCCATCGGGGCCGACGAGACGCCCTACCGCCTGCTCACCACCGACTACGTATCCTCGTTCTCGGCCGGCGGTCGGGAGTTTCTACAGGTCGACCCGGAGGCGCTCACCGAGCTGACGCGCACCGCGATGTTCGAGATCGCACACCTCTTGCGGCCCGGTCACCTCGCGCAACTCTCGTCCATCCTCGAGGATCCCGAAGCGTCGGCGAACGATCGTTTCGTTGCAATTGAGCTCTTGAAGAACGCATGCATCGCCGCCGGCGGCATTCTTCCGTCGTGCCAGGACACGGGCACTGCGATCGTGAAGGGAAAGAAGGGCGAGCTCGTATTGACGGGCGGTGGCGACCGTCAAGCGATCGCACGCGGAATCTTCCGTACCTACGCCGAGGCCAACCTGCGCTATTCACAGATGGCGCCGCTCACCATGTACGAGGAGAAGAACACCGGCACGAACCTGCCGGCCGAAATCGAAATCGATGCGGTCGACGGCGACACGTACAAATTGCTGTTCCTCGCCAAGGGCGGCGGGTCGGCCAACAAGAGCCTGCTGTTCCAAGAAACCAAGGCGTTGTTGAACCCGTCGTCGCTGCTGACCTGGCTCGACGAGAAGCTGCGAACGCTGGGCACCGCCGCGTGTCCGCCGTACCACCTTGCGCTGGTGATCGGCGGCACGTCCGCGGAGATGACGTTGAAGACCGCAAAGCTCGCATCGGCGCGATACCTCGACACGTTGCCGACGTCCGGCGACGACCTCGGACGCGGATTCCGCGACGTGGTGCTCGAAGCCGAGGTGCTCGCGCTCACGCAGCAGTTCGGCATCGGCGCCCAGTTCGGCGGCAA
>Ga0306920_100011143_pt1 | contig 12117 bp, 12 predicted proteins | sample flu12Cox44000170_FD_204666 | JGI IMG/M metagenome (GOLD analysis project Ga0306920, IMG submission 204666) | Lab enrichment of tropical soil microbial communities from Luquillo Experimental Forest, Puerto Rico - flux4day.12C.oxic.44.000.170 (v2)... | ecosystem: Environmental > Terrestrial >...
CGCTTCCGACGGAGTTGTGGACGAGAAGAGACCATCGGGATCGTACTTTTTCTTTACCGCCAGCAGTTTCGGATAATTCAAGCCCCAATAGGCGCGCCCGAAGGAGGGCTCGAAGTAACTGCTTTCCGAGACATAGGCGCCTCCGTCAGGGGCTACCTTTCGGAGTCCGGTCATCGATCGCGTCACCGCGTCGGATTTTCTGCGAGCAGCGGCAAGTCGGGCTCGTGACCAGGTAGCCCGGGATACGCGCGGCCCTGTCCTGAGGCGATGATGGCAAGCGCGATGGCGTCGAGCACTGTCGGGTTTGTGGCGGTATCGCGGGCCGCAGCAATGGCGTCTACGGGGGCGCCTGCGAGACTTTTATTGAAGTGGAGTTCAACTCCCAATGAGGGGAGGCGGCAAACAAGGCGTCGACGAGGCGATCTTGCGCGTCGTCTTTAAGGAATGAGGCCGGCAGGCAGAGGGATTCGAAGGCATACAGGAACTGTCCAACTTGACCGCCATCACCTTTCCACCACACGTTGCCGCGGGCGAGCAGGCACACGTAAACGACGACAACTCGCTCACCCTTCAGCCCTCCTCGATGGGGATAGTTCCGCCGCCAGCCGGTCACGCGTAGTGACGGCAACATCTTCCGCCGCCAAATGGCCTTTGCAAAATTGACTCTCCTTGCTCTTCCCACGAGCGGGCATTTCCGGCAAGGGGGCCTCATTCAAAGCATCCAACAAGGGCTGTGTCGTGCGCGATCATCCTGGCGAACTCTGGCCACGCCTCCCTTTCGGAGAGAATGGTGTAAAAATCCTCTTTAAGCGAGGGTGCTCGTTCCACAGCGATCCTCCATTCCTCTTTGGAGAAGGGCTGCTTTCGGATGGAATCCCAGAAGCCTGTTCGCGCGAACAACTCCCCGATTGTCTGGTGGTGGTTGCCGCTCTGCAGGCTGCTGACGAGGTAGGCTGCCGTCCCCGTCTGGAGCCCGTGGAGCCGCTGCCTGGCTCCGGTCATATCAAGCGCGTGAGAAATAAGGTGCTCACTACCGCTGGCCGGCCGCGACGACCCAGCGATCTCCATGGCAATCCCGTTCAACATGAGGGCCGTAGCCAGAAGCCGAATTCCCTGTTCGTCCGGCACGGGAATGGCCATGAACTGAAAGACGCTGGCATCGGACATTAACGCAGCCAGATCATTCACTGGAACTCCCCGCCGGTGAAAGGCCAGCTTCCAGTCCGAAACGGCCGTGAACTTAGCAGACAAATCGCCAACTCCAGAATGCCAGAGCGTCAACGGTGCCTGTTGACAGACGGCGAGATCGACTACAACCGCTTCGGGAAGACTGGTGGGCAAGGATCGGCGCTTGCCCTTCAACGTCAAACTCGCCTGTGGCGAGCAGAAACCATCATTGGAAAGGGAAGTGGGCACCGCAAAGTAGGGTAGTCCAGCAACGGAGGCAGTATATTTCGCCACGTCGAGCGCCTTGCCGCCACCGACTCCGATCAATACTAATGCACGAAGATGGCATTGCGCCCAGCAGGCGCACCGCTTCTTCTACGCTCGCCTCCTTCACTTCATGGAGCAGAGCCGCAGCTACGCCGTGATCCCGAAGGCTCTGTCGAGCCACGTCTAGGATGGACTGCAGCAGTCCTTGGCTGTGAAACAGAGCAACGGGTGCCAGGCAGGAGCGCGCCAGGTACAGGCCCAGACGCTGCAGTGCTCCGGGCTTGATACGCACAAGCCGGGGCACATTAGTCTGCGCATTCTTCATGCCAGTTCTCTCGCAATCTCACTCCAGCGCGAGAACGGCCGAAAAGCCTCCCCGCGCGCCCGTAGCTCCTCGGCCAGGACCCCCCGAGCGAAACGCAGCCCCGGCCGAACGAGCAAGGCCGGCTGCAAGTCAGGTGGCCCGTCACCGGCGAATGCCACAGTGTCCGCGATGTGGAGGGCGTGCTTAACTACGGCCGATTTGTCCACGCCCACTGATGCCGAATGATATGGGGATGAAGGGTCCAGCTTCTCCAATACGAGCCCGCGCCCGTTCTCCAGGCGTCCCGGGTTCGAATATACAGTCGCGGCTACACCGGCCCGCCTGAGAACGCGCTCGACATACCAGGAGGATCCAGCCGAAACTACCCAAAGTTCCCAACCGGCACGCCGCAGAAGCGCCGCTGAGACGCCCAGATCCGGATCCGCCTGGCTGCTGGCAAGCAGCTCTTCGAGCCGCTGTTCCTCCGTAGGCGCAAACGCGAAGTACGCCGCCATGGCCTCGAAATGAGAGATCCGTCCCTCTCGGTACTGGGCGAAATAGTCAGGCGTATCCGGGGGAACATAACATTCGGCCAGCAGCGAGTAAAAATCTTTGTCAGTGATCGTGCCGTCGTAATCAGAAACGAAGATCTTATGCATTTTGTGTATGAAGGCCGCTAGTTTCCAAACAGTCTTCCTTGCCGGAACTTGGGACAACTGAAGGGAGTGCGGGATGTGCAACCGCGGCTTCGCCCAAATCGTTGAACCGAGGCGCCTACATCCTGTTTCCTGGAGACGGCGCAACCGGGATGCGCATGACCGGCAAAACACAGAATTTCTGTGAGGCGTCGAGTGTCCGGCCTCATGGTGAGCATATCAGGAATGGAGTTATGAGGCCGTGCCGTCGGTAGCTACCGCAAACGAGCACTTGCCTTTGGTCCGAATTTTCACCAATACTCAGGCTTCTGAGCAAAAAAAGTGTGGCAATTTAGACAGCACATCCCTCCAAGGCGGCAAGCCTGCTCTGCGGTGGCGACGGAAAGTAATAGTGTGTGCTTTAATCTCAGCGGCTGTCCGTCGGCTCTTCGGTTAATTAAGACACCAGTGATGCCCATTTATTCCAGATTCCCCTTCAAAGTACCCGATTCCGATTTCCATAGAGCTATTTTTAACAGGTAAATTTCATGTAAGGAAACAGAGACATGCCAAAGGAGACTAGTAGGCTCCCATATTGGGATTTCCACTCCAACAAACTCCGTCCCAGTTGTCTGTGGAGACATTCGATAGTTGCCCTTTGTTGATAACCGGGCTTGCGCTCAAGGGGTGCATGTTAGCCGGAGGGGACGTGAGGTCGGGATCCACATAAAGTGATGTCGGCTCCCTTAGATACGGAACATCAGAACCCACGATGCCCCCCGCTGCCCACCAAAACAAATTATGGGACATAATAAGTTGCTTTGCATCTTGGGCAGGCGACTTGGCGATCATATAGTTGAACTTATCCGGCGTGAAGAAGATGTTGTTATTCAGATGGACATTGGCATTATAAATATGTCGAATGATATATCCGGCCTTGTCCACGAAGGCGTCTGAAAGGAAGCGTATGACCGCCTGGATACGTGTCGGGCTGTTAGAATAGTAAGTGTTATTTACGATGTCGCAGTTCGTACACCCTACGATGCGAAATGCCTCTTCATTCACGTTTGCAATCACGTTATCCCAGACCTGCAAATTTTGAACTTCGTAAGTGGCTTTTGTATGGACCAGGTACTGGTACCCGGTTTCGTCGCCACCTGCAATGATGCCCCTTTTGCTATCAAGAACGAGGTTGTGGAAAATAATTCCTCCGTTCGCGCCCCCTTTGATTTCGTCGAAATAGCCATTGGAGTCATGTTCGTAATTTCCAGCAACAATGACATCATCCACGGCTACGGCTTCGATAGCCATATGGGAAGCGGGCACATATGAAAATTCATTGTCTATAAATGTCAAGTTTTGGGACTGGCTTGATTTGATGCCGGCATACCGGTTGTTGTGCATGAAAGAATGATGAACCACAATATCGCTGGACAGAACGGTTGAGTTGGGCCATGGTCCGCCACCAGACATGATCTGAATGCCATGACTTGAACTATTGAAGAGTTCAATTCCTTCAACGATAAATCCCTGAACAAAGTTAAACAGGATTCCGCCTGAACCGGCACAATCAAATCTTGCAAGGTAGGGTCCGTCACTGGATCTAATAGATGCCGGCTTTTCCGTGCCGCCTTTGAGATTTCGTATGAGGAGTCCTGAACAGGAATAAGTGCCGGTGGCGAAATTGAGTCTGACTCCCGGACCCAGTTTGGACACAGCCGCGGCAGCGGTGCGCAGAGCGGTGGAGGGGCTGCGTCCGTTGTTATGATCATTTCCTGAGGGAGAAACGTAGATTTCCGTTGAAGGCTCAAACTCTCTAGCCCACGCGGGTAATAGCTCATCTGGAGTGAGACCACACGAAGCGGCCAGCCTTGGCAAAGGAGGAGTCAGAAGGGGTGTAGGAGCAGGCGGCATAAGCGATGGTGCTGCTGGAGGGGGAGAGAGCTGTTCTACAGAATTGGAACTGATCCCACTACATAAGCCACCAATTTGCTGGCTGTTGAGCGAACACACGTTAAGTAAAGATAAGACAACAACAACCAAAGAGCCTCTTAAATGAAGTCGATTCATCTTATTTTCCTTCCTCTTGTACCGCAGCAAGCGGATATGCTTTCTATAATGATGAGATGGTGTTTTGGGCGTCTTACTACTATGGGAGTCCATTTTGGGACGAAGTGAGGCGTCTGCGTTTCGCCTGCGACGTGCGAAAGCTTCTAGCAACTCGGCCGAACTTAATGCCTGGATACTTCTATTGTTCCTGGATGCTTTTAGCCATCTTGCCTTTTACTAATGACAGATGCGATGGTCAGCATCGACGAACCAGTCACAGCTGCTCTGATACGTGAGAATACACTTGTCTTCGACCAGCGCTTAGCTAAGCGTGACGCCGCCGCTGAGATGATTCGACCTGGTTCCGGATACCATCCATACCCTACCACCCCGGCTCTGCGAATCGTTTTGACCGGTACCGTCATGTTCAACTTCTTTGGGGAAACCAATCTTTGGGACATTGCTGTTTGAATCCGGGCCTAGCGGACTAGGTGGAGTCCACGGAATAAGGCGGTGGCCACAAGGAAAACAAGCTGCAAACCTTGGTAATTTCACTGCCTGTTCACAGATTTAATGAATACGCGGATTTCGAGACTCAGGGGGATTAATATTGAGTGGGCAAGGCCCGATGGTAACCGGAGAAGCCATTACCTCAGGTAATTCGCACCAATCTTCGCCGTGAATTTGTTTGGCGGGACGTGGTTCAACGGGCCGTTGGCCTTGGCACTACCCTGGGTAGGCCCGCCTGACAGAGGATGGAAGTGATCTTCTTGAGAAACCCGGCGGCGAGGAGGAACCGCGATGAAAAATATCTCCTCTGCTCGCTTCGTGACCTGTGCCTGAGTCACTTTCAAATCCTGATTATCACCAACGATCTCGACAGCGTGCTCAAACGAGCCGACAGGCCTGGAGAAAATTTAGAAGAGGTTTAGCAGTCCAATGCTGCCGGGCCGTGCCTGCAGAACCGGTACGCAGCCACTCACGCCTTCCCACATATTCCAAGGACGGGAAGGCGTGGGGCCGGCGATTAGCTATTTCGAAGCATGCGACTGCAGCAGTCCGCGATATTTCAGCATAGGCTGGATGCCGGGCGGGGCACCGCGCCAGGCTTCGTACATCTTCTCCAGGTCTGCGGTGTTGCCGCGGGAGAGCACCATCAGGCGGAAGCGATCTCCATTGGCGCGCGTCAAGCCACCGTGTTCAACGAACCACTGATAGGCGTCGTCGGCGAGCATCTGCGTCCAGAGATAGGCGTAGTATCCGGCGGCATAGCCGCCTCCCCAGATGTGGCTGAAGTAGCTGGAGCGATAGCGCGGCGGAACATAACTGACCCAGAGATTGATCTTCTCCAACCCATCCTTCTCAAACGTGTCAGGTTTTTGTACCGGAGCAGTGGCGGAAAGCGAGTGCCACTGCATGTCGAGCTCGGCGGCGGCGACCAGTTCGGTCATGCCGTAGCCTTTGTTGAAGGTCTGTGCTTTCTCGATTTTGGCTGCTAAGTCCGCGGGCATGGGCTCGCCGGTCTTGTAGTGCTTGGCATAGTTCTGAAAGATCGAAGGGTACGTAGCCCAGTGCTCGTTGAACTGCGACGGGAACTCAACGAAATCGCGAGCCGTTTCGGTTCCCGCCAGAGCGGGGTACTCGCAATTGGAGAACATCCCATGCAGCGCGTGTCCGAACTCGTGGAACATGGTGCGCACGTCGTCGGAAGTCAGCAACGCTGGCTCGCCCGGCGCCGGCGGCGCGAAGTTGGCGGTGTTGGCGACCACCGGCTTCGTGCCCAGAAGCTTGGACTGTTGCACCAATTCGTTCATCCAGGCGCCACCCTGCTTGTTGTCGCGCTTGAAATAGTCGGTATAAAAGAGAGCCAGCGAGCTGCCATCGGCGTTGAAGACTTCAAAGACGCGCATGCCGGGAGCGTAGGTCGGCAGGTCCTTGCGTTCTTTGAAGGTGATGCCATAAAGCTGGTTGGCCGCATAAAAGACGCCGTTCTGCAGTACATTGTTCAGCTCGAAGTAAGGCTTGACCTGTTCTTCGTTGAGGTCGTACTTGGCCTTGCGCACCTGCTCGGCGTAGAAGTCCCAATCCCAGGGCTGAACCTTGAATCCGCCATTCTGGGAGTCGATGACTGCCTGGATATCACTGGCTTCAGTTGCGGCCTTGGCAGTGGATGCCGGCGCAACCTGGCGCATGAACTCCAGCGCGGCTTCGGGTGTCTTGGCCATCTGGTCTTCCAGCTGCCAGGCAGCGAAGTTCGGGAAGTCAAGCAGCTTGGCTTTTTGGGCGCGAAGCTGGGCGATTTGCGCAACGATGTCGCGAGTATCGTTGGCATCGCCGCGCTCGGCACGGGTCCACGAATTGGAGAAGATCGCCTCGCGCGTCGAGCGGTTGCTGAGGGATGCAAGATCGGGCTGCTGCGTGGTGTTCTGCAGGGGAATCACGTAGCCTTCCAGCTTGCGTGCCTTGGCGGCTTCACTAGCGGCTGCGATCTGCGCGTCGGTCAAGCCGGTAAGCGCGGCCCTGTCGGCGGTGACGTAGGCGCCGTCTTTCGTTGCAGCGAGCAATTTGGTTTCGAACTCATTGGAGAGCGTGGCGAGCTGCTCGTTCAGCTTCTTGAGTTGGGCCTTGTCGGCCTCGGAGAGGTTCGCGCCGGCGTGGACAAACTTGTCATACGTGACTTCGACGAGACGCAACGATTCGGGATCGAGCTTCAGCGATTGGCGCTGGTTATAAATGGCCTTTACGCGTTGAAAGAGTTTCTCGTCGAGGAATATGGCGTCCTGGTGAGCTGCCAGTTGCGGCGCTATAGCCGCGCGGGCGGCCAGTAAAGTCGGATTGCTGTTCGCCCCGGCGACCTGTTCGAAGGGCGGCAACGCACGGCGCAACAGTCGGCCGGCCTTCTGGACGGGTATGAACGTGTTTTCGAAGGTGGGTGGCTGGGGATTATTGGCGATGGCCTGGATTTCTTTGAGTTCCTGCGCCATGCCGGCTTCGATGGCGGGCTGGTAGTCCGCGTCCTTGATCTTGTCGAACGGGGGCGCCTGAAACGGCAAAGTGCTGGCTGCGTAGAAGGGATTCGACGGACCAAAGTCCGCAGCGGAGGCTTCGGCGGGCAGAACGGTCAGACCGATAACAAACATGGCGGCAAGGAAAAGGATTCTCATGGATTCTAGTTTAGCGGCTTACCAATGCGTGCGAAAACAGTTTGTGACGAACGCGGATGCGCGAATCGAATTAGCCTAAGGATCGGAACACCTACGGGTAGTTCCGAAGAATCACCCGATCCCTTTCGAACGGCAGGCAGAAAAAATCGGCCTTGCGAAGGCGCGACGGACCTGAGACTTTATAACGGATGAGTTCCCTGGAACCCCAGCGTTCCCTGGGCCCTTGCTGTCGGTTGCTGTGGCGCCGTCGCGTATCAGCGCCCAGCGGTCCGTGCGATTCGCTCTGGACCTCGGCTCGTAGCGGGCCGTTCCTCGGCTCAAAGGAGATTGAAATGCTCACGGTTAGTCTTTTTGTCCGCCTGGAGGCAAAGCCAGGCAAGGAGGATGAGGTGGCTGCGTTCCTGAGGCAAGGCCTCCAACTTGCCAACCAGGAAACGACGACTCCGCTGTGGTTCGCGCTGCGTCTCGGGCCAACTACGTTTGCCATCTTTGATGCGTTTCAGGATGAGGCAGGTCGGCAGAATCATCTCAACGGCCCAATTGCCAAGGCTCTCATGACGCAGGCCCCGAACCTGCTCGCCTCGCCTCCTGTGATCGAGCGGTTGGAAGTGCTGGGGGCCAAGCTTCCGCAGTAAAGATATGAAGACGAAGTCGAGCAACCCGGGCGCGCGCCCAGGTCGAGGTCGACGATGGAACCTGAGATCGAACTCAGGGAGCCCGGATCGGCTGCCCAGCCGCAGAAAACTGGACCACACCGGGTGCCGCCTCCAGGCTGTCATCCAGGGCCTTTAAGCGTGTACGAAAAAGTAGCCTAGCTTCACCCCGGGAAGGAAAGCTTGAACGCCTTGCTGACGGCTTGCTCGTCGCGACGGAAAACCGCGTCCCCGACGGAGGTACTTACTCGATCGCTCGACCGGTACATCGACAGTGCCTGAATGGCATCGACAGCGGTCTCGGTCGCAGAGTCCCTAACGATCGAGATGAGGAAAGCAATCGCTTCCTCTAATCGCGACGACGCCATTGCCAGCAACAGGAGTTTCCGCGTCGGGCGGCTGACGGTGCGGTCCCATTTTTGCCTGAGAATTCCGAAAGCCGATGGTTGCCTCGACTCTCCCAAAGCCAAAATCGCAAGTTCAACCGTGGAAGAGTCTTCCGAATCAACGTAGTGTCCAACGAAATCAACCGATTTGTCCGGCGCGGCCGCCAGCATCGCGGCGAAACACTCGCCCACCACCTCCGGTTCCGAGTCGCCATGCAGGGCCTTTAACTTAAGCAAGAGAACGCCTGCTTCCCCCCCGTTCATGGATAGAGCTCGGATCGCACCGATTCTCGCCGAAGCTTCGCGATCGACGAGCAGCGGCATCACATCGTGCAGTGCGCCAGGATGGTTTGTGCGCAGCAATCCCTGCGCGCTGAGGCCCCGAAGTGTGGCGGCCGCGTCGACTGGAGGCCCGAATGATGCTTCCAGCTGGACATGATGAATTCCGCGCAGGTAGGGTGCCGGCTCGTCACACTCCAGTTTGTACAGGGCCGCAACGATTTCTGTTAGGGCGGCACAGCGTCGATCCAGTCGCGAAGCATCGGCAATCAGCTTGTTGAAAACCACGAGGAGGTCCGGAACCAGAACCCTCAGGTTCAGATGCCCGCTGACCGCAGCTGCCTTGGCAACAACCAAATTGGAGCGATTGCGCAAGAACTGACGGAGTTCGTAGAGCACCGAATCTCCGGCTGGTGCCTGCGGCAACTCCCCCAGGCGATCCATGGCGCGTTCTACCGCGTCGGATTTGCTCATAGTGGACCGCCGTTCTCATGACGGGCGCCAGCCGCGTTCACCAGCATTCCCCCAAGCGTACCGGGTGCTGACCGGGACCGACAGTTCGCAAACGAATGGGCGCGACCGAATAGAAAACCCTCGTCGCCCGCGTCCTGATGCCGGACCCTTGCCCACCTGCTGGCCGAGATAACGAGGGAGCTCTTTTGAGCGGGAGCGAGGGCGCACGGGGTCAACACCGGCACGCACAAGTATAGGAGTGGCAGAGGGCAGCGAGTCATGGGTTCCCCGGTTCGCGATTGTAATCGACCAGGACTACGGCTTGGCGCTCTTGTGAATGTCGACCGTGGACCAGGTTTTGTCGGCAGCGTGGCAGAGGTCTTCAAGAGGACACTCGGCACATTTCGGCTTGCGCGCGATGCAGATGCTGCGGCCATGATGGATGACCTGGTGGGAGAAGTCGATCCACTTGCCGCGTGGGATGACGTGCATGAGGTCCTGCTCGATTTTTCGCGGGTCGGTGTTTTTCGTCAGCTCAAGGCGGCGGGTGATGCGCTGCACGTGAGTGTCAACCACGATGCCGTCGGCCACGCCAAACCATGAGCCCAGCACGACGTTTGCGGTCTTGCGGGCCGCCCCGGGGACGCTAAGAAGCTGGTCCATGGTGCGTGGGACTTCACCGCCGAAATCATTGACGATCTTGCGCGCGGCTCCGACGATGGACTTTGACTTGTTGCGGAAGAAGCCGGTGGAGCGGATATCGGGCTCCAATTCTTCCGGTTGCAAGGCGGCGAAATGCGCCGGCGTGGGATATTTCTTGAACAGGACAGGCGTAACCATGTTGACCCGGGCATCGGTGCACTGGGCGGATAGAATCGTCGCCACCAGCAGTTCCCAAGCAGAGTTGTGATCAAGGGCGCACTTGACGCCGGGGTAGAGTGCGTCGAGACGTTGCAGGATGGCGGCAATACGGCCGGGGGCGAGCGGCTGGTAGGCTTTCGCGGTGGCAGCTGGTTTCCTCGCTCTTCTGGCCGGCGTTGTCTTTGGCGGCTTGGTGGCGATGCGGGTGATCTTCGCTTTGTCGTGACGCCCGGCTTTCGAGGGTTGGCGCGGGATGGTGCCGCGAGGCATATCGAGTCTCCGTTAATGACGAATCAGTTTATAACGGCGGCCTTTTGTGGGCGCTGCACAGTGGCTGCAGCTTCTACTCAGGCTAGGACACTGGTGTCCCTAGCGCTCCTTGGCGGAATCGGGGCCTTCCCCGGAATGCGGGGGCCCCGCCCCGGATGAAAGCGACCGGCCGTCCGCGCAGATTACAATGAAAGCTTGATCATCATCAATTCTGTTTGCGGGGTTCGTGATGGTTGTGAAGGCCGAAGTGCAAGCGATTGCGACGGAACTACCGGCGGTTCCACTGACCCTGGAAGGGTACAGCGTGCTGCATCAGATGTTCCGTTTTCGCTGGGCGGAGTGGCGTAAGCTCGACGATGCGCGACGACGGGAATGCACGCAGGAGGTCGCCGCAGCGTTCCAGGGCGTTGAGCGGGCCGGACAGTTCGCCGCGTATTCCATGCTGGGACACAAGGGCGACCTGATGCTGGTCCACTTCCGCGACTCGTTCGAGGAACTGAACCAGGCCGAATTGCTACTTGACCACATCGCCCTCGAGGAGTTTCTGGAGCCGGTGCATTCGTACCTGTCGGTGATCGAGTTGGGGTTGTATGACTCTAGCGTAAAGTTGTTTCGCCAGTTGACCGATCGCGGGGTGGTTCCGCTCAGTGAGGAGTGGAACCAGCAGGTGCAGGAGACGCTGCAGCGGCAGCGGGCGGCGATGTGGTCGCGGTTGTACCCCAAGATTCCCGGGAGTCGCTACCTGTGCTTTTATCCCATGGACCGGCGCCGGGGCGAGGACAAGAACTGGTACCTGCTGCCGATCGAGGAACGCCGGCGGCAGATGGAAGAACATGGCACGGTGGGAAGGCGGTACGCCGGCAAGGTGCAGCAGATTATCACCGGGTCCATCGGGTTCGACGACTGGGAGTGGGGCGTGGACCTCTTCGCGGCCGATCCGCTGGTGTTCAAGAGGCTGATCTACGAGATGCGCTTTGACCAAGTCAGCGCCGAATATGCCCTGTTCGGAAAGTTTTACCTTGGATTAAGGTGTCCTCTGGAGAAGCTGGGGAAGTGGCTGGCAGGGCAGCTGCCGCTCCAGGAATGATTCCGGTCTCCCCACGAACCGATTTACTGGCCAGGCGGCAGAGCAACCCAGGTGAAACACCTGGGCGGGAGTCCTCTGGAGTTTCGGGTTTCGAGAAGTTCTCATCGACTAACTCATGATCGCTCATCTAATTGAAATTCTGGCAGCATGGATTATCTCGGTGATATCCGCGGGCGGCTACGCCGGAATCATGCTGCTCATGGCCATCGAGTCGGCATGTATCCCCCTGCCATCGGAGATCATCATGCCGTTCTCCGGCTTTCTGGTCTACACCGGCAGGTTTTCGCTTGTGGCGGTGGCGACATGGGGAGCCATTGGCTGCAATCTGGGCTCGGTGCTGGCGTATGAAGTGGGATATTTCGGTGGGCGTCCCCTGGCCATGCGCTATGGCCGCTACGTATTTGTCACCCAGCACGACCTGAACACCGCAGATCGCTTTTTTGCGCGCTGGGGTCCGCAGGCCGTGCTGATTGCCCGGCTGCTGCCGGTGGTGCGTACGTTTATCGCGTTGCCTGCGGGGATCGCGCGCATGCCGCGTCTGA
>Ga0306920_100011144_pt1 | contig 12116 bp, 12 predicted proteins | sample flu12Cox44000170_FD_204666 | JGI IMG/M metagenome (GOLD analysis project Ga0306920, IMG submission 204666) | Lab enrichment of tropical soil microbial communities from Luquillo Experimental Forest, Puerto Rico - flux4day.12C.oxic.44.000.170 (v2)... | ecosystem: Environmental > Terrestrial >...
ACAGTCGTGTGCCGGAGCAATTCATAGCGACAGCGAAGGAATCTCGGAAGCGAGCATGGCGGCATACCGCGCGCTCGTCTACGAAACACCCGGTTTCGTCGATTATCTCTTCAGCGCAACGCCGATCGCGGAAATTTCCGAGCTCAATATCGGCTTCCGCCCGGCATCGCGCCGGCCCAGCCGGCGCATCGAGGATCTGCGGGCGATTCCCTGGAGCTTTTCGTGGGGGCAAGCGCGGATCAGTCTGCCCGGCTGGTTCGGCTTTGGCTCGGGTGTCGCGGCGTATTTGGGCAATACTCCGCAGGACAGCATGGCGCTGCTGCGGCGGATGTATCGCGGGTGGCCGTTCTGGCGTGCGCTACTCTCGAATATGGACATGGTGCTGGCCAAGACGGATCTGGCTCTGGCCAAAAAGTACGCTGAGCTGTGCCCCGATCAGGGTCTCCGCGCCCGCATTTTCAGCACGCTCGAGGCCGAATGGACTCGAACGGTTGAGGCACTCAATGAGATCCCCGGCACGCAGCAGCGCCTGGCCGATAATCCGGCGCTCGCGCGTTCGATCCGGCATCGCTTTCCGTACATCTCGCCCTTGAACCATCTCCAGGTCGAGCTCATCCGCCGTTGGAGAGATGGCGCACGTGACGAGCGCACGTGGCGCTGCATTCTCATATCGATCAATGGAATCGCCGCCGGTTTGCGCAACACGGGGTGATGCCGCAAGCGTGCGGTGGCCTTCCAACAGGAAATGCCTAGCATTGAAGGGGAATGCCCGGACCATTGATGGGAGATGTGAACCATGTCACGCACACGGCTGCTTCTCGCTTCCGCCGCCACTCTCGCCTTGGCGCTTGCCGTCTCCACCCCCACCCCCGCGCCCGCGCAGCTCCTGGAGCGCAAGGACTTGAGTCTTCCGATCGCGCTTGCCATCGCCAACGGCGCGCTCGAGGCCTGCAAGGCAATGGGCTACGCCGCGTCCGTGGTGGTGGTTGATCGGGCGGGCGAGACGCTCGTCGCGTTGCGCGGCGACGGCTCCGGGCCGCATACCGTCGAGAACGCGCGCCGCAAGGCCTACACCGCAAACACGTTCAAGATGACCACCGAGGCCTTTCTTCAGGAGATGAAGACGCGGCCGGTGCGACGCGAGCAGACCACACTGCCGCACGTGATCGCGATCAACGGGGGCGTGCCTATCAAGGCCGGCAATGACGTGATCGGCGGCGTCGGGCTATCCGGCTCACCCGGCAAAGACGAGGAATGCGTCAATGCGGGGCTCGAAAAGTTGAAAGCAGTAGTGTGGTTCCGGGCCGCGAAGCGCGCCGATTAGCCGGGTTAGTTGCATCTCGCCAACTCCCCCTCCCGATATATCCTTGCGAGGTGTGTCAGCGCCCGAGCAGTCGGAGGAATTGTTCAACGGTGAGCCCGGCATCAGCAATGATGCGGCGGAGCGTGCCTGATCGCAGCTGCTTGTGATCCGGAATAATGGCCCTTGCGTAGGGCTGGTCGCGGCGAAGCATCATATGGCTGCCAGTCTGCCGGCGGAAGACGAATCCAGCACGCTCCAGGACGGCACGGACTTGACGTCCGGATAAGTCGGTAGGGAGTTTGGTCACGGGGCGGTAGGGAAAGCTCTCCTCTTTCGTTATGCCGCGTCCACTTCGACGAACTCCTTGCCTGCCTCGGTGGGGATAGGATCGCCCGCATCGCGGCAATCCGCGACGTAAAGCTCAATGGCTTCACGGATATTGCTCAGTGCTTCGGCGCGGGTGTTCCCCTGGCTGACACATCCGGGCAACGCTGGCACGCTAGCGACGTATCCTCCATCTTGTTCCCGTTCCAAAACGACCGTGTAACGCATTGGCTGATTCTCCTGTGGATGTTGTCTGCTGGTTTTTGCCGACGGCAATGCTCTTAGCCGCTGTGTAGGGGCGAGGCATGCCTCACCCCCACGAACAGCATTAGCGTTAGGGCGCGTAACGGCAAATGTGTATTTTCGCCGGACGGCGCTTCCCTTACCCCATTCCCGAAGCGGACATCGGCTCGATCTCGCACATCAGGCGCACTTCGCCTGGCGCTCTGTTGGGATACTGATCCTTGCCGAGATATTTCTTGGCCAGCGAATCGATGTGCGCGTCGGCGCCGGCTTCCGCGACGTGCTCGACGCGGCCGCGGATCTGGATATAGCGGTACGGATTGTCGGGATCGATGATCGCAAGCGCCACCGCCGCGCCTTTTTTTAGGTTGCGCGCCTTGACCCTGCCCTTCGCCGTGTTCACGCGCACGCGGCCGTCCTTGTAGTCGAACCACACCGGCGTCACCTGCGGAGAGCCGTCCGCCATGGTGGTTGCCAGCGCCGCGAACGCCTTCTTCTGCGCCATCAGGTCCTGATATTTGTCCGGAATTGCCACCATGGTCCGCTCCTTTGTTGCTCACTCTGCGGACTGCTCGACAAAGCTTCCATGCCATGCGGCGATCGTGCATGGGCATCTCCCCCTTGGTCCGGTGAAAGGTACCTCGGACCGCCGTCACACCAAAACTGCTTGCCCGAAAAAGATATGCGCAAAAACAGCTAAACTGGGTGAGCATTCGGAGATAATGTCATTCCTCTCGAAGCGATGACGGGTAAACGGATGATCTCTTTTGGTTGCCAGCGCTTTGGCCTGCTTGTGGCGGCGATGCTGCTGCCGGCGGTGCTCTTGCAGTCGGCACATCCTGCGCCCGCGCAAAATCCGAAGCGCCTCGCGCTCGCCGGAGAGCTCCTGATCGCCTCGCCGGCGATGGCCGATCCGCGCTTTTACCAGGCGGTGGTCCTCATCGTGCGGCATGATCGCAACGGCGCTCTTGGCCTTGTCATCAACCGCCCGCTCGAGGACCGCTCCTTGGCAAGCCTGCTCGAGGCTTTGGGGGATAAGGACATTGCGGTCGAGGGAAGGGTGCGCATTTTCGCCGGTGGTCCTGTGCAGCCTGAAATTGGTTTCGTGCTTCATAGCGCCGACTATCGTGCAACGGGCACGATGGACATCGATGGGCACGTGGCGGTGACCTCGAGCCGCGAGATCCTCCGCGATATTGCCAACAAGCGCGGGCCGGCGAAGACTCTCATTGCATTCGGCTATGCCGGCTGGGGACCGAGCCAGCTCGATGGCGAGCTGGAGCATCGCTTCTGGTTCATCACACCAGAGGACAGCCGCTTTGTGTTTGATCACGATCGCGACACGTTATGGGACGACGCCATGAAGCGCCGCACCCAGGACCTCTGAGACGTTGACAAGGGGTGCAGCGTCACCGTTAACTCCAGCCGTCGACGGTCTCTCGCGCGAGAGCGAAGAGGGAATGCGGTGCGGAGCGAACGCTCCAACTCCGCGGCTGCCCCCGCAACTGTAAGCGGCGAGCCCGTGCCACAGAGCCACTGGGACGCAAACCCGGGAAGGCGGTGACGGGCGGCGACCCGCGAGCCAGGAGACCTGCCGTCGATTCGGTCGCGGGCCGGGCGGGGTGCCTCGGCGCTGGCGATTGGTCACGACGCACCCGAAAAGCCGTTGCAAATGCTCCCGAAGCCAAAAGCTTCGGTAGCGGCAGGTTCATGTGGCGGCCCGCAGCGGAGAGGTAATGGCCGGCAACCAGGCGCATGGCATACGCAGTAAGGCATTGACCGATGCCCCCGTGATCTATGTCTGCATCACCTGCCGGCGCGCCGGCGACGCAGAAGGCGAGCCGTGCCCCGGTGTCATCCTGGCGGAAGCAACAGCGGCGGCAGCGCGCGGGAGCGGCATCTCGGTGCGCGTCGTGCGCTGCCTGGCCAATTGCACGCGCGGGCCCAGTGCTGCCATCCGTTGCAACGGCTCATGGACCTATGTCTTCGGCGGTATCGAGGTCGCCCATGCCGGTGCCCTCGTTGAAGGCGCGCGTCTCCTCGCTCGCGCCCCCGACGGGCTCATGCCCTGGCGCGGGCGGCCGGAGCCGCTCAAACGCGGGCTGATTGCACGCGTGCCTCCGTTGGACTTTCAGGAGTCGGATCTCGCGGAGGTCGTTGAATGAGCTTTTCTCTCGCACGCGTGCCCTGCACGATCGTGACCGGCTTTCTCGGAGCGGGCAAGACGACGCTCATTCGGCACGTGCTCGCGAACGCGCAGGGACGCCGGCTCGCAGTCATCGTCAACGAGTTCGGCGACGTCGGTATCGACGGCGAGATACTGAAGGGGTGTGGCGATGCCGCCTGTCCGCAGGAGAACATCGTCGAGCTCGCCAATGGCTGCCTGTGCTGCACCGTCGCCGACGAGTTCGTTCCGGCGCTCGACACCATCTTGTCCCGAGCGTCGCCGATCGAGCACATCGTCATCGAGACCTCGGGCCTGGCGCTGCCGAAGCCGCTGGTGCAGGCGTTTCATTGGCCGGCGATCAAGAGCCGCGTGACGGTGGATGGCGTGGTCGCCGTGGTGGACGGCGCCGCGCTGGCCAACGGGCAAGTTGCGACCGATCTGGAAAAGCTTGCCAGCCAGCGCGCCGCCGATCTGTCGCTCGAGCATGACGATCCGGTCGAGGAAGTCTTCGCGGATCAGGTCGCCTGCGCCGATCTCGTCGTGCTCAACAAGCGCGATCTGCTTGATCGCGCCGGTGCCGAGCGCGCCGTCGCGCGCATCAAAGGCGCCCTGCCGCGTGCCGTCAAAATAGTGTCGGTGCGTGATGGTCGGGTGGATCCAGCTGCGCTGCTCGGTCTCGGCGTGGGCACCGAGGACGATATCGAGAACCGGCGCACCCGTCACGATTTGGAAGTCGAGCATGACCACGATGATTTCGACAGCTTCGTCGTGCCGCTCGATCCAATAGCGGATCCTGCGCTATTGGCTGAGCGCGTGAGCCACGTGGCTCAGACGCACCCCGTGTTGCGGGTGAAAGGCTTTGCCGCGGTAGCTGGCAAACCCATGCGCCTGCTCGTCCAGGCCGTCGGCGCGCGGGTCACGCATCAATACGATCGCCCGTGGAGCGCCACCGAGGAGCGATTGGGCAAGCTCGTGGTCATCGGATTGAAGGGGCTCGATCGCGCCGCCGTGGCTGGCATCTTGCGTGGGTGAACGATGCATCTGCTCGCCACCAGCTCTACCACGCTCGACGAGATCGTCGAGCCGGTGGAGCTGCGCCAGCCGCCGGGCGAAGTGCTCGTGCTGTCATTTGCGGACACCGATCTCACCGGGCTCGCTGCTGCCTGGGCGGTAGAGCGCGACGCGTTGCCGAGTGTGCGGCTCGCGCATTTGCGCGACCTGCGTCATCCCATGTCGGTCGATCTGTGGATCGACAAGGTCGCGCGACACGCCAAGGTGATCGTGGTTCGACTGCTCGGCGGCATTGACTGGTGGCGGTACGGTGTCGAGCGGCTTTCGACGCTTGCGCGCGAGCAGACAATCGCGCTGGCGCTCCTTCCCGGCGAGGATCGCGACGATCCGCGCCTCGCAGAAGCATCGACCCTTCCGGCAAGCGAGCTCTCCGCACTGCTTGCTTACTTCCGCGAAGGCGGACGCGAGAACCTGCGTGCGCTGTTGCGGCGGCTTGCCCGCCACGCCGGCGCGGACGTGCACGCTCCTGAGCCGCAAAGCGTCCCGCGCATGTGCGGCTATCTGCCCGGACGCGGCGCTCTCAGCATCGAGGCGCTGGTTGACGGTCTCGCGCCTGAGCGGCCGGTGGTGACAATCATCCTGTATCGTGCGCTGCTGCTGGCGGCGGATATGGACGCGATCGACGATCTGTGCAGGGCGCTCGCCGCCCGCGGGCTTGCGCCGGCGCCGCTCGTCATCACCAGTTTCAAGGAGGCTGCTGCTCGAGAATTTGTTCGCGCGGCACTCGAAGGGCTTGAACCTGCGGTCGTTCTCACCACCACCGCGTTTGCCGTGGGCGGAGAGCCGGGTGAGCCGACGGCACTCGATGCGCCTGATGTGCCTGTGCTTCAGGCCGTGTTGGCACATACGAAGCGCGCAGCATGGCGCGATAGTCCGCGCGGCCTCGGCGCGGCGGATCTTGCCATGCACGTGGTTTTGCCGGAGCTCGACGGCCGCGTGCTCGCGGGCGCCATCGCATTCAAGCAGCCGTTGTCGCAACAAGAGGCGCTTGCCTTTGCCGCGCTTTCCAATCGACCGGAGCCGGACAGGGTTGCACTCGTTGCGGATCGCGCCGCCGCACTCGTGCGCCTGCAATCGACTCCGCGCGAAACGCGCCGGATCGCGGTCTTGATGCCGCATTATGCCGGCGCGCCAGGCCGCGACGGCTACGCCGTGGGGCTCGATGTTCCGGCAAGCGTGCTGGCGCTGCTCGAAGACTTGAGGCAAGCGGGCTACAGTGTGGGTGCTATCCCTGAGACATCGCGCGCCCTGCTGGACGTTCTCGCGGAAGGGGACGACGGCGCGGTGCTTTCGCTCGACGATTACGGGCGCCTCCTTGCCCCCCTGCCGCCTGATGCGACGGCCCGCTGCCACGAGGCATGGGGCGAGCCCGCCGCCGATTACGATCTCCGCGACGGTGCCTTCCGCTTCCGCGCCCGCGTCTTCGGCAACACTATCGTAGCGCTTCCTCCCGATCGCGGCCGATCGGCCGATCGCCGTGCGGACTATCACGATCTGATACTGCCTCCGCGTCACGCGCTCGTGGCATTCGGGCTCTGGCTACAGCATGTGGCGGGCGTGCATGCGCTCGTGCACATGGGGGCGCACGGCACGCTCGAATGGCTGCCGGGCAAAGCGGTGGCGCTGACCTCCTCCTGCTTTCCCGAGCTCCTCACCGGCGCGTTGCCGGTGATCTATCCCTTCATCGTCAGCAATCCCGGCGAGGCTGCGCAGGCCAAGCGGCGCATCGCCGGGGTGACGATCGGTCATCTGCCGCCGCCGCTCGTTTCCACCGAGCTGTCCGGAGCGGCGCGCGAGCTCGAGCGGCTGGTCGATGAATATACGCAGGCCGATGGGCTCGACCGCAGGCGGCGCGAGCGCCTCGCGCGGCTCATCATCGAGACCGCTCAGCGCAGCGGCATTGCCCACGAAGCCGGAGTTGCGCAAGCCTTCGCGCCGGACGACGCCTTGCGGCGCATCGATGCCTGGCTCTGTGATCTCAAGGAGCTTGCGATCAAGGACGGCCTGCACATCTATGGTCGCGCCTGTGTTTCGCATGAGGCAGGCGCAGACTGGCAAGCGAGTGCGGCCGCCGAGCGCTCGGCTTTGCTTCGCGCTCTGGACGGGCGTCGCGTCGCACCCGGACCGGCCGGTGCGCCCTCACGCGGGCGGCGCGACGTTCTGCCGACCGGCCGCAATCTCTTCACCGCCGATCCGCGCATGCTGCCGACGCCGACTGCCATGGAGCTCGGCAGCCTCGCCGCCGAGGAAGTGATCCGGACATATCTACAGGCGCATGGCGAGATGCCGCGCGCCCTCGTCATCGACCTCTGGGGCAGCGCGACGTTGCGCACCGGCGGCGAGGAGATTGCGCAAGGGTTGGCGTTCATGGGCTGCCAGCCCAGCTGGGATCACGCTACCGGCCGCGTCGTGGGAATCGAGGTGTTGCCGATTGCCTCCCTGGGACGGCCGCGCATTGACGTGACCTGGCGCATCTCGGGTCTATTCCGCGATCTCTTTCCGGCGCAAGTTGCGCTGCTCGATACCGCTATCTCCGCCGTCGCCGAACGCGAGGAGCCCGACGAGGACAATGCGCTTGCGGCTGCCGCTCGAGCGCGTGCAGATGGCCGCTCCGGTCTTGCGCGCATCTTCGGCAACGCGCCCGGCGCTTACGGTGCCGGCATCGATAGTCTCCTGGGAGATGAGAGCAGTCGCGATGCGCTGGGGGGCGCCTATCTCGCGGCGGCATCCCACATGTATGGGGGTGCCGAAGGCAGCGGCAGGCATGCGCCCGGTGAATTCGCCACGCAGGTCGGGGAAGCTGACCTGCTGGTGCATTCCGGCGATGATCCCGGCCGCGATCTGCTGGAAGGCGGGGAAGATGTTGCTTTCGTCGGCGGGTTTGCGGCGGCGGCGGCCATGCTCGGCCGCGCCCCCGATCTCATCATGTTGGACTCGACCGATCCCAATCGCCCGCGCGCCCGCGCGCTAAGCGCGGCGCTGGCTCGCATCGTGCGCAGCCGTGCCGTCAACCCGCGATTTATCCAAGGTCTCATGCGCCACGGTCCGCGCGGTGCCGCCGAGCTTGCCGAAACCGTCGATCGGCTCGTCGCTTTTGCAGAAACCACGCGACAGGTGCCAAGCACGCTGTTCGATCTTGTGCACGATGCGTATCTGGCCGATCGCGCCGTATCCGAGTTTGTACGCCGGGAGAATCCCGCCGCGGCCCGCGTGATCGCCGAACGCCTCGCCGCCGCGCTGCGCAACGGCTTGTGGCATCCCTCCCGCAACGACATCGGCATCGATTTGGAGGCTTTCGTTTGCGAGGCTGCGCCGTGAACGCACCCCATTGCCGCGGCGCCTGCCCGGGGCTCACAACGCCGATGCCTACCGGCGACGGCCTGCTCGTGCGATTACAGCCGACGGATTCCATTCCCGCCGGCGCATTCGAAAAGCTCTGCGAGGCGGCGCGCCATCATGGCAACGGCACGATCGAGATCAGCGCGCGCGGGAGCCTGCAGGTACGGGGGCTCAGCGCACAATCGGCGCCCGCCTTCGCGCACGCTGTTGGCGCGCTTGGCATCCCCGCCGCCGACGGCCTGAGCGTCATCACCGATCCCTTGGCTGATGATCCCGCCGTGCTAATCGATGGGAGTGGATTGGCAGACACATTGCGCGATGCCATCGCACAGGCGAGTGCAACAGACCCGGGATACCTCCCCCTGAAAGGGGGAGGTCGGCGAGCGGAGGGAGCCGGGTGGGGGTCACAGAACAGCAATGTCCGTGGTGAATGGACCCCCACGCGACCGCCTTGCTTCGCTATGGCGGTCGACCTCCCCCTTTCAGGGGGAGGTATGAGCGAGTCCGCTGCGCCGCTCCTCCAAACCCGATTGCCGTCCCCACAAGCGAGGGGGCGGTGCGCCCTTTCCGACGCGCTCGCGCCGAAGGTTTGCGTCGTCATCGATAGCGGCGGCGGGTTGCATCTCGATGCGCTTGCCGCCGATCTACGGTTGCGCGCGTTCGGATCGCGCGCGGCTCCGCGTTTGCATGTTTCAGTGGGAGGGGATGCGGCTGCGGCAATGCCCCTCGGATCGATTGCGCCCAAACAGGCGCCTGACGTGGCGCTTCGCCTGCTCCGCGTAATCGCATCTCACGGACGCAACGCGCGCGCGGGCGATATTGTTCGCATCTACGGCGGCGAGCCATTCCGCACGGCCGCTGCCGGCGAGATCGAACCCGCGCCGGAGCTGCCGCGATGTGCGCCGGCCGAGGTGATCGGCCCGCATCCCCTGCGGGACGGATGCGTTGCGCTCGGTATTTCGTTGGCCTTCGGCCATGCCCACGCCGATGTGCTGGCGCAACTCGCGCGCTCTGCGCGCGCACATGGCGTGCGCTCAATAAGAGTTGCGCCGGGACGCGCGCTTCTGCTGCTTTCTGTCGCGCCGGAGAATACGGCGGCGCTCTCTGGTGAAGCAGCACAGCTCGGCTTCGTCGTGCACCCCGGTGATCCGCGCCGGCGTATTGTTGCCTGTCCGGGCAAGCCGGCCTGCGCGGCGGGATTGATCCCGGCGCGCGCCATCGCCGGCGAGCTCGCGCAGCATCTTTCGCCCGCAGGGGCGACCGTTCACGTCTCAGGCTGCGCAAAAGGCTGCGCTCATCCACGCGCGGCGGCACTGACGGTGGTCGGGAGCGAGCGCGGCTGCGGCATCATCCCTCATGGCTCGGCGCGAGATGTGCCGGACGCCTATGTCGGCCGCGCCGACATCGTCACTGCGATCGTTGCGTGGGAAGGGGAGGCCGCTCATGTCTGAGCGGCAGGTCGATTTGCAAGGTCAAGGGTATCTGCGCGACTCAGCTGCGATCTACGAGCGATCGTTCGCCATCATCCGCGCTGAGGCTGATCTCGCCCGCTTCTCCGCCGATCAGGCAGAAATAGCCATTCGCATGATCCACGCCTGCGGCGCGGTGCAGGTCGCCGAGGCAATCGTATTCAGCGAGGCTCTTGTGCCGGCAGCGCGCGGCGCGCTCCGGAACGGCGCAGCGCTCCTCTGCGATTCCGAGATGGTGGCGCACGGCATCACCCGCGCGCGCCTGCCCGCGCGCAACGAGGTCGTCTGCAAGTTGCGCGATCACGGTGTGCCTGCGCTGGCCGAGAAGCTCGCCACCACCCGCTCCGCTGCTGCCGTCGAGCTCTGGGGCGACAAGCTTGCCGGTGCGGTAGTCGCTATCGGCAACGCGCCGACTGCTCTGTTTCATCTGCTTGAATTACTCGACGGCGGCGCACCGAAGCCCGCGGCGATCCTCGGCATTCCGGTCGGCTTCGTCGGTGCAGCGGAAGCAAAAGAGGCGCTTGCTGCCAATTCACGCGGCGTGCCCTTCCTCACCGTGCGTGGTCGCATGGGCGGAAGCGCCATGGCCGCGGCTGCGGTCAATGCGCTGGCAAGGCCCGGGCTATGAAACGAGGAGCCAAGCTGATCGGCGTCGGGGTCGGGCCCGGTGATCCTGAGCTGCTGACGCTCAAGGCCATGCGCGCGCTGCAAGAGGCGGATGTCATTGCGCACTTCGCCAAGGCGGGCAATGCAAGCAATGCCCGCGCGATTGTTGCGAGCCACCTGCGCCCCGGTATCGCCGAACTCGAGTTGCTCTATCCCGTCACGACCGAGTTTCCTCGCGAAGCGCCTCTCTATTGCGGCAGGATGCGTGATTTCTTCGACGCATCGGCCGCCGCGATCGCAGCGCGGCTCGATGCAGGTCAAACCGTCGCTGTGCTGTGCGAGGGCGATCCCCTGTTCTATGGCTCCTACATGCACCTGCATGTGCGGCTTGCTCCCCGCTATCCCACGACCGTGGTTGCGGGGGTGAGCGGCATGTCGGGTTGCTGGTCGGAGATCGGCGCGCCAATAGCGCAAGGCAACGACGTATTCACGGTGCTGCCGGCGACGCTTCCCCAATGCGAGCTCGAACGTCATCTCGCCGGTGCCAATAGCGCCGTCGTTATGAAGCTTGGTCGCAATCTCGCCAAAGTGCGTGCCGCGCTGGAGCGCGCCGGGTTGCTCGACCGGGCCATCTATGTTGAGCGCGGCACCATGTCGGATGCGAAGGCCATGGCTCTGACCGCCAAGAAGGACGAGCAGGCGCCATATTTTGCAGTCGTGCTTGTGCCGGGTTGGGAGCATCGGCCGTGAGCAGGCAAGCTGCCGTGCCCGGACAGCTGGCGGTTGTCGGACTCGGGCCGGCTGATGCGCGTTGGCTCACACCGGAGGCAGGCGCCGTGCTCGCCCGCGCCAGCGCCCTCTATGGTTACGGTGCCTATCTCGATCGAGTCCCTGTACGGGCGGGACAAGCGCGCTACCGTTCTGACAATCGCGAGGAAAGGGGGCGCGCAGCTGCCGCGTTGCGCGATGCCGCGCGCGGCGCGCAGGTCGCCATTGTGTCAGGTGGCGATCCCGGCGTGTTCGCCATGGCCGCTGCCGTCTGCGAGGAGATCGAAGCGGGACCCCCGGCCTGGCGCAGTCTCGACGTGGGGTTCGTCCCCGGGATCACCGCCATGCTCGCGGTTGCCGCGCGTGTAGGCGCGCCGCTGGGGCAGGATTTTTGTGCGCTCTCGCTCTCGGACAATCTCAAGCCATGGGCGTTGATCGAGCGCCGGCTCGCGGCTGCCGCGGGGGCGGGGTTCGTCATCGCGCTCTACAATCCGACCTCGCGAGCGCGACCATGGCAACTTGCGCTTGCCTTTGATCAGCTGCGCCGTCTGCTGCCCGGATCGACGCCGGTCGTGTTCGGTCGCGCGGTCGGCCGATCTGACGAGAGCATTGTCATCGCTACGCTTGATGCTGCCGATCCGACGATAGCCGATATGGCGACCCTCGTGATCGTGGGCTCGGCAAATACGCGCATCATCGAGCGGCTGGGACGAGCGCCGATCGTCTATACGCCACGCGCCATCGAGGCTGTGAGTTGATCAAGCCACGGCAGCACGTCGTCCACCTGATCGACTGCCGGGACCTGCGGCAGTGTCGGCCGCCGCAA
>Ga0306920_100011145_pt1 | contig 12116 bp, 12 predicted proteins | sample flu12Cox44000170_FD_204666 | JGI IMG/M metagenome (GOLD analysis project Ga0306920, IMG submission 204666) | Lab enrichment of tropical soil microbial communities from Luquillo Experimental Forest, Puerto Rico - flux4day.12C.oxic.44.000.170 (v2)... | ecosystem: Environmental > Terrestrial >...
AAAAGGGCCTGACTGATGCATCGCTGGCGCGGGAGCTTGCAATCAAGTACGCCGGGACCAGATTGAGGCACGCGGAAAGCAGGCTCCCCGTTAGACGCTAGCCGTCCAAGCTCTGCGTAGCACTCGAATGAGTCGAGGGCTCGCGCTTATCCGTTCGTGAAAAGCAAGACAATCAGTCACCAGCTTATCGAGAACAGTGCCGAGCGACCGGAGGGTTGGTCAGCAGAGCATTCGCCGAGGGGGTACAATACGTCGTTTTGCCGGGATACACTGCCTTCAGTGCCAACGATGCGGATTGTGCGGCGGCTCGATTGTTGTGCCGCGGTCCGATCCGGGTGAAAAAGCCGTTGGCCGCCGCCGGTAGAGGTCAGCGGACCATTGCTAGCGCTCACGAGCCGAACGAATTCCTAGATACGATCTCGCCGGACGATATGGGCCTTTGCGGGGTCGTCCTCGAAACTCAGTTGGGCCACGTCAACACATTGAGCGTTGGTCAGATCACGATAGACGGTCTCTTGCTCACGTATCATGGTACACAAAGGGTCGCGATCGTCAATGCGGGGCGGTCGGTGTACGGAGGCTCCAATCTTACCTGCGTGCGTGGTGGCTGGGATGCGCTCGACAGGGTTCCTATATCTACCAATGTCCGGCTAGCGGTAAATCAGGCCAGACGCTATGACAAATGCACGTGTGCTTATCCCGGCGTCATCGCCTCACGGCGAAACTATGATATGGGCTAGGGCACGGATGGCAACGGCGAGTGGCGTGTCGAGACCCTGATCCTAACCGGGCTTTCGCGGATAAACATCTCGTGGAAATTGTACTTAGCGCATGTTTCCGGTATGGCCGAGCGAATAACGGCCGGGCTGCGGCCACACCGTGAGCCCGTGCGGCTCTATTCCTACCCGCACGGTTTTCACCGCGCCGGTGGTCGTATCGATGTCGTAGACGACATTGTCCCACCGCCCGGACAACCACAGCTGCTTGCCATCGGCGCTGACATTACCCATGTCGGGACTGCCGCCGCCGGGGATCGGCCAGAGGTGCTCGACCTTGTTGGTCGGGAAGTCGATCACCGCAATGCTGCCCTTGCCGTGCGGCCTTCCATGGGTCGAGTGCGAGCCGCGATTGGCGACGTAGAGCTTTGTTCCATCACGGCTCGGGTAGAGCCCGTGCGCGCCAATGCCGGTGCGAATGAAACCGATTTCTTTGAACGCACCTCCATCCACTAAAAACACGCCATCGGCGTGCATATCGGCGACATAGAACACGCGCCCGTCCAGAGCGATTCGAATATCCTGCGGCATACCGGGTCTAGAGAGGTTGAGATGGCCCAGCACCTTGTGGTTGACCATGTCGACCTTGATTAGACCGCCGCCACGGAACTCGCAGGTGAAGATCGCGAAGCGGCCGTCGATCGAGAAATCGGCGTGGTTGACGCCTGAGCATTCTGGCGTCGGCAGCGACTGTTGAAGCGCCATCGTGTGCGGATCGCGGAAGTCGAGACGCTTTTGCTTCTCGGCCACGACGATCGCCGCGCGGCCATCGGGAGTAAAGTAAAGGTTGTAGGGATCTTCCACTGGAACCGCAGAGCCAGGCTTGCCGGTCTTCGGATCGATCGGCGTCAGACTTCCGGCGGCATGGCGATCGCCGTTATTCGCCACCCAGAGCGTCTGCAGATCCCAGGACGGGACGACGTGCTGCGGAGAGGCGCCGACCGCAAAGCGGTCGACGACCTTCAGTGACTCGGGATCGATCACGAAAACATTGTTCGATTGACGGTTCGGAACGTAGACGCGCGATAATGCGCCGGCCGTAGCTGGATTGAGCCGCCCCACCCCAGTCTCGCTATAGAGATTTCTCGGATCTATGACAGGCGGCATCCCCGACACAGTATCCACAGCAGCGGACGTGGCAGGTGTGCCGGCACCGGCTGGAATGGGAGAGGCTTGCGCGATAGTAAGCGCTTCTGCAACGCGGATCCCGGCCGAGACTGGCGGCAGCGCAACCGTCGCTCTGCCTGACCCCGCGTGAAGCGCTACTAAGGTGCCTAGGCAACGGAGTGCCGTGATGAGCCGCCGGGTTCTGACCCGGCCCGGCGGAGAAGGAATCTTCGAAAAACTCATTGTCTCGTTTCCCCCTCAACCCCGCAAAAGCGGTGGCCATGTCCGGTTTGGATGCACCGCCGGCGGCTTTTCGGGTTCTGGATCACGACACTCAGCTCGGGTCCGGCAGCCCCTGGTCTACTCCGTGTAGACCTCTCGCCCCCCGCTTGCCTTGTCGTAATCAGGTCGAGCGCCAACCGAAGCGGCCCCAGCCTCTAACGATCAATCGTCGTCGTCATCGTCTCCCTCCCGGCGGACAATTCCCGACTGCGCATCGATCGCCAGTTCGGCCTGGCGTCCCTCCTTGGTGGCGACCGTCTCGAAGACGCTGCCGTTCAATGTGATCTGGATATTCGAGAAGCCATCCGTCGTCAGCTTGTCCCGGATTTGTTGCTCGGTTATTGGGCCACTGCCGGGGATCAGCCTACCCCCGGATGAATTACTCGCCGCATAAATGGATGCGGCGCCAGCGGCGACGGCAACGGTGATAACCGCAAGGGTTGTTTTTCTCATCGGGGCATCCTCCATTACATTGTTGGCGACTTCGGCTCATGTTTTCGCCGCCAACATCGCAGGGCATAGTCCTGCGGCTGTTTTAACGCTGTTTTAAGGAGAGGGCCTGGCTCATGCGAAAGTTCAGAGAGCGGACCCATGAGCATGAAACCACAAGAGAGATATAGACCTCGGGCTTCAGCTTCCCTGGACGCTCCGCAGAAGCTGAGCGGAATGGCGGTGTGCAGATGATCGCTCCCTTGGGAGAGAAGGGGTGTGTTGGTCCGATCCACATAAAACTGCCTTAAACTTCGCCCTGAAGGCTGGCCGGCTTCGGAGATCTGTCAGTACCTGATGCGTGAGAATGTCTTTGACCGTTTGGTGTGGAAGTCTAATTAGGAGGCAAGATGAACAGACTTTTTTGCCGGATATGGCTGCTGTAAGCGTGCTGGCTCTTACTTTCGTGCTCATCTGTTTTGGCGAAGGCGTACGCGCCGAAGAGGATGGCGATCGACTATTTCGCAACAGCTGTGGGATCTGCCATTCGCTCCAGACCGGCCAGGGTCGTGTCGGCCCGAGCCTTGCAGGCATCATCGGCCGCAAGGCCGGAAGCGTCGCGGGGTTCGACTACTCCGAAGCAAACAAGAACTCGAACGTCGTCTGGGACGAGGCTCAGCTGGATCAATATTTAAGCAACCCCCAACAATTCATGCAGGGACCAAGATGAGTTACGCGGGCATGAAAGACGCCGAGCAGCGCAAAGCGCTGATCGCCTATCTTCGAAATCCGAAGTGATCGCGGGGAATCTGATCCGCCGTCCGTGACTCAGAGAGTGTGATAAACCTACGATATCAGGGGCTGTCCATTGTGCGAGATCGACTTTGCCGGCCTCCGCAGCCGAGACCAAGTGCGCTGCCACGAAATCAAGCGCCCGAGAATGTCGCGACAAACACGGTAAGGCAAATCCGGTTCATCGCTCTCTTGTGTGCTTAGCCAAATAGGCTGTGTTTCAAGGCTCTTTCCAGTATCGGCCACCAGGCGCCTCAATGTTTGCGCGATACGGTCCTCCATGCGCTAAGTACGGGTAGGGGTGATCGGGGGATTGACGGCGTTGTAGGAGGAGGACAGGTTACCGTGTATATCTGCCAAGACTTGCTCTTCTGGCGGTCGGACTTTGCGAAACATAAACAAAAGCAGCAAGTCATAAAGGCTGTTGAGACTGCCGCCTATTACAAGCGGCCACCCGAAGCTCGACAGCCCGAGCAAATAGCCCGCAAGGACTGGACTCGCCGCTCCAGCAAGGCTCCGGGGCGCCGCTGTGATGCTTGCTGCCGCCGGGCGCTCGGGCGGAGTGACGACAGCCATCACATACGATGTCCGCGCCGGCACATCCATCTGAGAAAGGGCGCTTCTTACTAGCAGCAACGCGATTGCAATTCCGAGCGTCGGCGCGAAGGGCACGAGCATCAAGCAGACATTCGATGGAAGGTGTGTGAAAACCATCGTGTTCACGAGGCCTATCCGGCGAGCCAGCCGGACGGCGACGGGATATGAAAAGGCTGACAGGAGGCCAGACCAGAAGAACAACGAACCGGCTGCGGTCAGCGACAAGCCGAAATGGTCGAACAGCCACAAAGCGAGCAGTGACTGGACGAAAAAGCCGCCTCCAAATGAGTCGAGGCTAAACAGCGCGGCCAAGGTAAATACGATTCGCCGCGACGGCCCGAGCGGACCGATCGCCGGCTCGCTCACTATTACCTCTGCTGGCGATTTGAGCTGACGATAAATCACACACGCAAAACCACCGAGGAAGGCGTAGATGAGGAACATTCCTTGCAACGCCCGGTTCGCGGGTATGAGACTGATCCGGGCTACGATCTCGGGAGCGCTCGCGAACAAGCACCCGATGGCGCCGAGGACTGATCCGATCAGGCTGTAGCTTGCGAAAATGCTCGTGCGCCGTTCGGGACGGACCGCGTTCGAGAGCAACGTTTGCTCCAAAGGAGCAAATACGCTGACGTCACTTGCCGTTGGGCTCAAGGTCCCTATTAGGGCAATGACGAGCAGCGGCCAGAATTCGGTCTCTACAGCGTACCCGATCCCGGAAAGCACCATCATCGTCGTGGCGGTGATCAGGACCTTCGCTATTTTGAGCCGATGCGCGATCAGGCCGATCACTAAGGTCATCACCGCCGGGCCGAGCAGCATCGCCGTGGTCAGCGCGCCTACCTCAAAGGCGTCGAATCCGATGCCGGTCAAATAGATGGGCACCAGAATACTGACGAACCCATCACCAAACCCGCGTACTCCTCGGGCGGTGAGCAGGAGGCGAACATTCTCACTCATCGGCGGCGCTGCAGAAGTGGACCTATCTCAAAAACTTCGCGGCACACTCGGAGCGTTCAAACGGGTGTCTGACCTTTGGGGCAGTTGGTTTAGGCAGTGCTGCACTATGGTCGTCGTATCATCATAGTGTCCTCGCCGCGGCCGCTTGGTCGGCGAGTTCCCGCGCGAGAGCTGCCAGCGCGTGCACCAAAGCGACGGTCGCGAGGACCCGCCTCTATCGCACAGTGGGCCTGATGTGTGGCCGGGTGTGTCGCTCACGAACGCAATTCGCCGTAGGCACGCGCGACGTTCGGCCAGTTGATTACCGCCATAAAGGCGTCGACATAGGCGGCGGCTCTCGCCCCGTAATCCATGTGATAAGAGTGCTCATACATGTCGAGTGCGAGGATCGGCTGGCCGCCGGCGAGCGTCGTCGTGTGGTCCATCGCCCACTGATTGAGCAGCTTGGTGTCGCGCGGTGACCAGGTCAGCAGCACCCATCCCGAGCCGCCGCCCTGCGCCTTGCCCATCGCGGAGAATTCAGCCCGCCAGCGATCGACCCCGCCGAAATCGCGCGCGAGCGCCTCGCGCAGCTCGCCTTCAGGGGTGCTCTCGTCACCGAGCGAGGCGAAGAACAGCTCATGCAGGATCATCGAGTTGCACGCGATCAGCTCCTCGCGTTTGAGACCGTTGATCGCAAAACCGGGCGCTTTCACGAAATCAAGTTCGGCGGCTGCGCCGTGATGGCATTGAGGCGATTGACCGCACCACCGTAATTGTTTTCGTAATGACTGACGATCAGCTTCTCTGACATTCCCTTGATCCGCGTCGGATCGCAAGCAAGCGGCTTTATGGCATAGGTCATCGTTCCTCCTTGCGCGATCACTCCAACGGTGTGATCGCGATCCCGTCGAAATACGTCACGCTGTCGGCCTTGGTCCACAGCCCCACTTTTCCAGAGCCGACGAAGGTGCTGTCCATTGTTGAGAACAGTTCGCTTCCATCGAAGGAGATAGTGAACTGGTCATTTTCGGCCCGCAGCCCGAGCGTGTGCCATTCGTTGGAGGCGATTTTGATGTTTGCGCCGTCAAGCTGTTGCCGCTGGCCCCTGACCATGCGATAGAACCGGACATTGTCTTCGAGAGCATTGGCACGGACCACGTAATAGTCGTCTGGCGTGGTGAGCCGCACGATGATTCCACCAGCCTGGTCTACCGTCCCGCGTACCGGCTTCAATCGCAGCACGACATCGACGTTCTTTGCCGAGATCGGCCGGTACACAGCGAGCGGGAAGCGGTAGTCGGTCGGGTCCTTGCTTATCTGCGCGATAACCTGCCGATCACTCGCCGACGGATCCTCCAGCACACGCCAATCCCCAACATCGCCGTCTCCCGTCCGCCAGAAGGTGAAGTCGTCGGGAGCGAGCCCCGGATCCATTCTGGAAATCTCGATCAGCGTCGTCACATTCTGAGCCTCGGGGTTCCGGGACACAACGGTGGCTGCTATTGCAAGGGCAGCGGCGAGAACCAACACCCAGCGCATCGAGTACCCTTGCGGTTTCCTATTTGACGAATACCCAGCCCGGCTGCAGCAGCGGAAAGGCGATCAGGCCGATGACCGCCGTCGCTGCGATCAGCAGGGGGTTGCTGACCTTGAAGCGAAACAGGACCGCGAGACTGCCGAGCCCCACGAGGACGGTGAGCCAATCGCCGATGGCGATCTTGCCCAGCAGAATGCAGGCGCCGAGGATCGTGCCGATCGCGGCGGCGTAGGCGCCTTTTACAAATCCTTCGACATTCGGGTTGGCGCGGTGCCGGACCAGGATAGGAGCGACAATCAGGATCAGCAGGAACGACGGCAGAAATATACCGATGGTCGAGACGAGCGAGCCCCAGAAACCGGCCACGAGGTAGCCGACAAACGTGGCGGTGATGACGACCGGACCGGGGCTGATCATGCCGACCGCGACCGCGACCAAGAACTCGCGTCCGTTGAGCCAGCCCGTCTGCTGCACCAGTCCCTTTTCGAGAAACGGCACGATGACGAGACCGCTACCGAAAGTAAGGCTTCCGGCTTTGAGAAAGAAACCGAGCAACTTGCCGAGAATGTCGAAACTTGCCGCCTTCGTGCCAATGCCGAGTGGTGCCAGCGCCATCAGCGCCCCGGGCGTCGGCCCGCGGCCGCGCAGCAGCGAGCCGTAGTACAGGATGCCGACGATTCCCGAAATGATGAAGAGGATCGCGACCTCAGCCTGGAGCCAAACCGTGACGACAAAACAAGCGGCGGCAATGACCCATTGCAGCCAGTCCTCCATACCGAGCTTGGCCAGGCGATAGCAGGAATGAAGGATCAGGGCGATGACGGCCGGGCTCACGCCGTAGAAGACCGCGGTCATCCAGGACAGCCCACCGAAATGGACGTACAGCGCGCCGAGCGCTGCGACGATCAGGAAATTTGGCAGGATAAACGCCCAGCCGCCGGCCCACGCGCCCCAGAAGCCGCCGCGCAGATAGGCGATGAAGATGCCGACCTGGATCGCGAGCGGACCGGGCAGCGTCTGGCTGACGGCCACGGCATTGCGCATTTCCTCCCTGGTCAGCCACTGGCGTTCACTTACGAGCTCCTTTTCCATCAGCCCGACAAGGGCGACCGGGCCGCCAAAGCCCAAGGTTCCAAGGCGGAGGAAATATGCAACGATCTCGCGCATGGGGCGCCGATGCGGCAGTTCGGCGGTGAGCGGCTGGGGGCTCGCCGGTTCCGGGGTCGTCATATTTTCTTCCTCCTATGCTTTCGGGTTCCAGGGTCCGAGTCGAACCGTCAGCAATCCGGGGCGGTTGAGCGGCGCAGTGTCGATGCGACACACAACCACAGGAAGTCGAGATCTATCCGCCCCCAAGCCCGTTTCGCGAATTGCCTCTACTGTTCCCCATCGTTGATCGCAAACGCAGGGATAGCCGCGTCATCGAAACCAGGCTCCGCTTGGGTCATAACCATCGCGATTGCGGCTTCCGCTTCGATTAAGCCAAGTTTGCGGGCGGCGATAGCAATGCGGGTGTCGCAATGCGTGGCGAGACCATGCAGACGTGCCACTTCAATCGTCGAAGCGATCGCTATCCCCAAAGTGATGCCGCGCAGGGTGCACTGCGGGCCCCCGAAATCGAAAGCTTCTTCATGAGCAGCTAGGCGCTGCCGGGTCGCCTCGACAAACTCAGCACAAGTAGCAAACCCGCATGCGCCACAGTCGAGCATCGGCGCGGACCCATACTTGAGGCCAACCAACAGCACAGCGTCGAGCCGCTCGATCAGCGCCGCCTCGCGCAACCAAATCGGCTGCCTATGCTCACGCCCGTACTGTTTCATCCAATCAGCGAGACGGAGCAGCATCTGCGGATCATCGAGGAATTTTGTCTCGACATAGGGAACGTTGTTTCCCCAAGCGAGATCGCCCTTGACAGCGGGCTCCGTCAACGCCGCGGCAGCGCAGAACCGCGCGACGCTCCGGATCAGTTCGAGTCTTGCTTCCTGGATAGAATTGAACATTAGCCGATCCTCATCTCCAAAGCCGCCCCGTGTGGAGAACCTTCCAGGCTCGGATGGTGCCGCACGGCCTACTCGCCCGGTGGTTCGCCATGGCCGCCTTCAGTGTGCGCGCGCCTCTTTTGCTCCGTGCGACGAGTTGAGAGCCGCTTGGCGGGTTCTCGTCTGGGACTCTCGAGTGAGATCTCGGTCATGCCTGCCTCCCGGTTACGCTCTGGTCATCATCGTCGCCGGGTTCCAGTCGTGCGGCAGCTCGCGGCACTCGCGGCACCCGGCATACAGCGCGTCGTAGACGATCATGCCGCGTTCCAGCATCGCCTGGTCGTCGGCGTAAATGGCCGAAAGCCCGAGCGAGACGGCCAGTAGACCCGGAGATTGCGGTGTCAGCTCAAGCCGCGCCGTATCGGCGCCGCGGACGATCAGCGCGAGCGCGTCGAGCGCCGGATCTTCGATCCCGTATTCCTTGAGGAAGGCGTCGAAACTGCACAGCTCGCCGTCATGCGAAAACGGCTCGGCGCCCGGGATGTCGTAGGCTGTGGCCCCGGTTTCCGCGGCGATGGCGAAGACGCGGTCGGTCGGCGCGAATAGGAACCGGGCCTCGGGGTCAATGAACCGCCGGATCAACCAGGGGCAGGCGATGCGGTCTATTTTGGGCCGTTCGCGGGTTACCCACCCATCCGACCCCGCGCTGAGCTTGTTGCGACGCGGGAGCCCGGCCTCGGCCCAACCCGTGATCCCATGTTCGAGATAGTAGGCGTCGCTCCCGGCCGCGCGTAGCGGCGCTGCCGTATTTTGGCTGACTTCCTGTCCATGGGCGCAATAGACGATAACGGCACGCCCCTCGGGCAGCTCGTGGCGCCAATGATCGACCTCCTCGGGAAGCCGACGGACGGCGCCGATGATAATCTTGTCGTCGGCATCAAAAACCGGGCTCCTCCGAACGTCCACGACAATCGGAGCCGACTCGGTGCCCAACCGGGCATAAAGGGCTTGCGCGGAAATAGGAAAACGGCCTTGAGCATCCATGATCGCGCACTCCTCGCGTCGCGAGTGGCGCAGAGCTTGGACGGAAGGCCGTCTGACGGGGCGTCTGCTTTGCCCCGTAATTGCAATCTACCACGCGCGGCGACCGCCCGCAAGACTCATCGTTCTAAGCCGGCGCCTGTTGGGGTCGCGCGCTGATGGCCCTTAGTCGCGTGGCTGTTAACGCAGCTAGGGACCGATCCTGACGGCTCGGAAGCTGAAATCGGCCCCGACGATTGCCGGGCACCAGAAGAGCATCATGCACCCACCTGCCCCAGAGCCGCCTTGAGCCCCTTGGCCAGGTCCACGGCGTCGCCATAGGCCCAGAAATGCATGAAAATCAGCCGGGGCTCTTCATCCAGCATATGATTGTGAACCGACGCGATCTCGATGCCGTTGGCCCTAAGTGCCTTGATGACCGGATTGACCTCGGCCGGGCGCAGAATGAAGTCACCATTGATGGCTGCGTTACTGCTGTCGAGCTGGAAATTGAGCGGTGTGTTCATTCCCATATAGCTCGGGATCGCGGCACCCATTGCGGCTACATGGATATCGTTACGCGGTACGTTGATGTGGAATACACCTCCGCCCATACTGCCCGGGTAGCCAATGATCCCCTCTATTTCGCTGGCGAGATCGGGCTTTGCCTCAGGGCCTGAAGTTATCGGGTACAAGGGGGTCTTCGTGACCGCCAGCGCCTCTCGAATTCCTTTCGCCATCTCCACCTCGTCGCCGCGTCCGACGAAATGGATGTACATGACCCGAGGATTCTCGTGGAGCAGATGATTGTGGAGAGCGGATAACTCGATACCGTTGTCCTCGAGTTTGCTGATGGCTGGATTAATCTCGTCATCGAGCAACACCAGGTCGCCATACGTTATCGCGTTACTGTCGGATTTGACAAAAGCGGCCCAGTTGACGAGAGCGAGTGCCGGCTTAATCACCACATTGCCTGCCTTGACCGTCAAGTCCGATCTCGGGAAAGAGACCTTATACATCTCTCCCGTGAGGTCCCCTTCCTTGCCGATGGCTTTTGCTATGCCGTCGAGATTCAGTTGCCGAGCGCTGCTCTGGGCAAACACTTCAGGGCTTGCGGTCAATACGAGACTCAGCAATAAATACCACGATGACCTGTGAGATTTCATCTCATCCTCCCCAGTGTGTCCCTCGGGTGCGCCTTTAGTTCTATTCGTCCGAGGGTCCCGAGTTTGGAGCGGGTCTTTTAAGGCAGTTTTAAGCGCTTCGATCCTCGCCCTGAGAGGTCACCCCTGGGGCGCCGGGACGACCCGATAATCGTCGAAATAAACGACGCTGTCCGCCTTCGACCACACGCCGATCTTGCCCGACACCGGCGTCGGCAAAGTGTGCGTGAGATAAAGCTTGCCGTTCAGATAGCCCTCGACTTTCGCTCCGCTAATGCGAACTTTCAGATCCTGCCACTGCCCGCTCGGGGTCGGCGTGTCGCGGATCCACTCAACGCTTGACCGCTTGCCTTTTTCATATTTGAACAGAACAAGATTGTTTTCGAGCGCATTGGCCCGCACGAGGAGGTAGTCGCCGTTCGGCTTTAGATTGAACAGGATCCCGGCGCCCTGATCGATGCGCCCGGCAACCGGCTTGAACCGGAAGCTGATCTCACCGCCGCGGAAATCATCGATTCCTTGCGCGACGGCATAGGGGAAGTAGGCGTACGCCTGCACATTATCGAGGAACTCGGCATAGCGTTCGCCATAGATGGCCCGCGCCTTGTCCGCCACATTAGCGGCGGGCTGACCCTGCTTCCAGCGCCGGCCGTCGACAACGAGGAACTTGTTGTCGCCCTCGGCGTCGATGGTCCAGAACCCGACGACCGACAGAAAGCTCTTGGGTTCGGCCCCAACTGTTTCGCCTCCGCCGACCGCTGATCAGCGTAGGGTGAGATAGGCTTCCGGCACGTAAAACATGCGCTGCTTCCGCTGGGAGGGCGACAACGGCGCGCCCTGCCATCGGACTTCGCCTGCATCGGATCTCGCCACTGATGACATCGAAAGATATGTCGGCGAGCACCCGCTGATCGTCAAAGGCCTTGCTGATCCCCTGCACCGACATCAGAGTGTCGGCGTTCGAAAAGATGGCTTCGGTGGGGGCGTTCGGGGTCATGTCCGGGATTCTGTTTCGGTGGCGAGCCTGCGTTGCCGAGTTTAAGGTTGTTTTAGGGGATGCCGGGTCTGCAGGGTACACGTCAGCGGGCGCGCTCCGGGAACGAAGACGCCGCGCGTGCCGATATCGGGTGGTTCACGGTCCACCGACGCGACTGCCGTAGCTGACACGGGGAGGCGTCCGTGAGGACCTCAGGGCAGGATTGCAACCTGGTCGAGGTTTTCTTACCCTCGACGATGCCCCCGTGCGCCTCCATGATCTTGTTGCACGATAACAGCGCTCGGCCCACTTCGGTGGGTCCCGATATCTCTGCTCTCCGTCTATAGCGACTGGCAGGTCGGCACCGGGTTTGCATTGGATGACCAGAACAAAACACGATTATAACGCACCGGTGCTGGCCCTAAGCTCGGCATTCCTGTTTGGTGCGAGCACCCCGATTGCAAAGCTGCTCCTCGGCATCACCGATCCGCTGCTGCTTGCCGGGTTGCTTTATCT
>Ga0306920_100011146_pt1 | contig 12115 bp, 12 predicted proteins | sample flu12Cox44000170_FD_204666 | JGI IMG/M metagenome (GOLD analysis project Ga0306920, IMG submission 204666) | Lab enrichment of tropical soil microbial communities from Luquillo Experimental Forest, Puerto Rico - flux4day.12C.oxic.44.000.170 (v2)... | ecosystem: Environmental > Terrestrial >...
GTGAGGCCGCGACCGACTTCGCCGCCGAGCTCCAAGGACGCGTGCCCCATGTGATTGCCGGCACGCTCGAGCGGGCGGTCGAGCTGGCCGCCGCCGCCGCCGAGGCGGCCGACGTCGCCGAGCCGGTTGTGCTGCTGTCGCCGGCTTGCGCCTCTTTCGACCAGTACCGCAATTTCGAGGTGCGCGGCGACAAGTTCCGCGAACTGGTCCGCGCCTTGCCGGGCCTGACGCCTTCGGCATAGCCGAAACGCGTCTGGTCGCAGCCGTTAATCCTCTGTCAACCGCAAGCCCTTTTTGCTTCCCAAGATGCGTCGGAGCGGTGGGCATTTTTGATATGGTGGCTTCCCAAAAATGGCCTTGGGAAGCCATTGGGAAGCCAACCCTAGGCTCGGGCTGAAAAATCGCTCCTGGCGCTTCCCAGCGCCTCTGCGCGGCCTTCTAAACGGCGCCTATCTCCTATCCTGGCGGCCAACTAAGCCACGAACGACCAGGAAGGGGGTTAGTTACGGCTGTAACTGAGTTTGAAAGCCCGGCCTTGAGCCGCTACGTTGCCGCCGTAGCGTGGCCAAATTCGAGTCGGGAGCATCACATGACGACCAACCGCCTCGCAGCGCTCGCGCACTACCTGATTTGGAAGTGCGACCCGGCCGATCTCGGCGCCACCAAGCTCAACAAGATTCTGTGGTTCGCCGATCTTGAGCACTATCGCCGCACCGGTCGCTCGATCACTGGCGCCAGCGCCTACACGAGGCTGCAGCACGGGCCGGTGCCCAAAGGCATCAACCGCGCACTGACGGCACTCGCGATCGAACATAAGATCGCGCAATCGACCGAGAACTATCACGGCTTTCCAAAAACCATGTTCCTCGCGCTCACGCGCCCGGACTTTTCTCCTTTCACTGCCGACGAGATTGCCACAGTCGACATGGTCGCCGAACTGATCTGCCGCGACCATACGGCGGCCTCGATCTCCCGGCTGTCGCATGACGCCTTGTGGGAAGAGACCGAAGTTGGATCGGACATGACTATCGGCGCGGGCGCTGTTGTAGCAGGGGAAGCAACGGTTGAAGACTTGGCCTGGGCGCGGCAAGCCTTCACTGACTGAATGCAGATTGCCAAGCCGCCGGCCGGCTTCATTATGAAGGAGCCCGCCACTATTGCGGCGCTTATCGCCTCCAAGGCCGAGTCATGGCCGCGCCTCACCAAGTTCTGGATCGACATTAAAGACCGCCTCAAACAGACCGGTCATCGCGAGGGTGTAGCGGTCGGGCGTGGCCGATTGTTCATCGCCGAAGGTGATGCCGCCAGCGGACTGCCGACGGTGAAGATCGTCTACGAAGTGTTAGGCGACACCCTCTACATCCGCATAGTCTCAGTCGAGTAGCCGTCCATGAGAATGTGCGGGTTGAACGCTGCTTCCAGCAAGGAAGCTCAATCTTCTTGCAACCGCGCCCAGCCCTCAGCATAGCTGCGAGGCGGCGGCCCTGGCGGCCCATCTATCGCCTCCGGGGCGAGAGGATTGTACTCGTGCCGCACGAGGTGATCCCCACGCCCCCAATCCGACACGGGTAGCGTCGCCACCTCGCTCGCGAACGTCACCGCCAGCGCGTCAGCAATGTCCGGCGAGGCTACGCCACGGCGCTTCATACTGTCCTTCGGCTCAAGCAAAATTTCGTCGCGGCTGTTGAGCGTGAACTCGGGTCCGGTCAGTTGCTCCCGCAACTCGCTGTCGTTCGGCAAGCTCAGATATTGGAGCTTCTCTTTCATGACGCCCCAAATCTCCGCCCGCTTGTTCGCGTAGCGCTCCTGGCGCTGGTCCGACTTGCTCGCGAACTGCACGTCGTGGACCAACACTCCACGACGACGCAGGTGGTCGATAACGCCACCACCAACGCCAGTGCCATCGACAAAGACCATCGCGACGCGATTAGCGGCGCAAAATTCCATGATCTTGTCTTCGAGACGATCGAGCGGGATGTTGCGATACTTCATCGGCAAGTGCGTCCGCGCGTCCAACCCCTTACGGGGATAGATCACCGACATGTCGTCACCAAACCGCGCCACGTCCACCCCAAGCACCAGCGGATCGTGGTTGCCCTCAACCGGCCTCTGCATCGCCGCGTTGACCGAGTCGGCGCTGATGAACCGATTGAACGCTACGCGTGGAAATAGTCCCTTGACCCGACTGTTGACGAAGTCGCTGTCCTCGCCGTAGGCGTCGATCCATTTCTGAAATTCCGCCTTGTTGGTGATCGGGACGCTGCGGCTATCGACGTGGCGGGTGATCCAATGACCGTTATCGAAACAATTCTTGAACTCCCCTTCGGGGTGCAACGGATTGCCGAACACGCACCACACCACTTCGGCGTCGCGGTCGGTCGCGACCGGCATCACCGTTTCCCAGATCGCCCGATCGATCGCGCTGGCCTCGTCGAAGATCACAAGGATGCGGCGCCCGGCGTTGTGCAGACCGGCGAAGCTCTCTGGCCGATTTGGATTCCACGGCAACAGGTCGATGCGCCAAGTCTGCTCATGGCTGAGGTCCTTCGGCAGAAGCGCCGTCATCGTCAGGTCGAAGAACGTCGCCGCGCGGAACAGCCGGAACCATTTGCGCAGTTCGGCGCGCAAGCGCGTGTTGAGCATGGCCTCGGTCGATGCCGTGATGATCCCGCGCGTGTCGCCTGCAGTGGTCATCGCCCATAGTGTGATCCAACAGACGAGCGCGGTCTTGCCGATGCCATGGCCCGAGGCAACGGCGATCTGGATCGCTTTGCCGGGCGTGAGCAGGCCGTCGCGGATTTGCGTAAGCACCCAGCGCTGCCACTCCATCGGGCCGCCGTGAGCGGCCAGTTCGCCCTCGCCCCACGCGAATGCGCCTTCGACGAATGCGACCGGGTCGTGCGCAACGTCGCTGAGCCAAGCGGCCGTCTCTTCGAGTGGATCGATCCTTTCGGCTCCGGTCATGGCGATGCCGGATGGTTTAGGCGCATTTTTCGTCCCTAAGCCGTGTACTCATTAGCGCGCAGATGGCAGCAGGGTTACGAGCTTAAGCCCTCAAGGAAGCACATTAACCATAGAAGCATTTCCGTTTTGCGGCATCTAGCTAACGGCCGTATCAGTTCAATTTTGTATCCGAGGAGCGATCAAGAACTCCGATTTCTTCGCGCATCTACCGTCGGGGAAATGCCCCGCTGCGGGAACTCGGGAGGACTGGCAATGCCAATGTTCCACAAATTAGCTACGGCCGCTGCAGCGTTGGTGAGCTACTAGCTTTTTCTTCCGCCGCTTCGGCTGAGGCGTTGACGCCGTTCAACTTAGACTTCAGGCCTTTCCCTTCAGGACAGCCGCTGTTCCAGGGTAGCTTCCGTCAGGATAAAGTCGGAGCAGCCGAGGTGTTCGGCGTCGGAAGCCGTACTGTGAGGCGATGGGCATCGGGGGCTAGTCCGGTACCCGACCGCGGTCATCATCGTGTTACGTCTCCTGAGCGGCCAGAAGATCACACTCCACGACGTTGAGAATTACGCGGATCGGATCAGCCGCGAGGAACTCATCGCCCGGAGAGAATTCGAGGCTGCAAAAAAGCGGTTGGCAGCAATCAGCGGGGCTGCCGCAGGACGTGCCATCCGAAAAACTTAAGTCTCAAAAATACGATCGTCGTCTTGCGCGTCGGCGGCGTCGATAGGAAATAATCGCGCGAAGGCCATATCCGAGAACGAACCCAATTACGAACCCGATTGCGAGAGCGATTGTGAAGTCCGGCATCATATAGCAATACACAGACCTGACAGAACTTCTCCAGCGATTATTCTTAGACAGGAACCGCTTCGCCGGATCGTTATCGTTTGGTGAGTGTCATCGGTTTGCCGTCACTCACCTGCATCCTTAGCGCCTTCATCGGCGCTCTGATGGTCGGGATGCTGCTTGGTGAGCCCGACGCCCTCATGCTGTTCGGCGCTGTGGGCGGCGTGATGGTCGGTGCGGTTTTCTACGCCGTTGTCGCTGGCGTTATCCGCCTTCTGTTTTGAGAGCGAGCGGGCCCCGCGACCACGGTGAGCTCACGCCGATCGATAAACAGTTTCAAGCTGAGAAAGGAGGAAGTCTCGTGACGATTATATATCTCGAAGGAGGCATACTCCGGTTGCCGCGGGTCCTTTCAACGTCAACAAAACCATACGCGGGCAACAGATCACCAATCGCATCGCATGGTGGCCGGCTGGCTACAAGGTGACGCCGAACAATATGCAAATCGTAGTGCGAGAATACAGGCGCACCGGCCTTCCCGGGAAAAACCCCGACCGCTGGTCCTCAGCCAAGCGCGACCGGCTTGCGCATGTAGTCGGGTCGCTGCGCGCCGAAGCGCTCGAGGAGCGTCGGCGCGAGCTCGCACGTCGAGATCTCCGCGCGCCCCGCCTTGAGCGCGCGATCCTGCGGGTCGTAGATCACGAGGCAACCCTGCGGGATGTGGTTCGCGCTCGGCCCGCTCAGGTCCTCGATCGGCGTGTTCGAAAAGCCCAGCGCTTCGAACGACATCACGCGCTCGCCCACCTGCACGGTGTCGACCCCCGTCAGGTTTTTGTGGCGGAGCGAGATCGTCACGAAATCGTGGCCGGCCTCGGTGTAACGGATCGGCTTGCCCGCGATGCGCAGCGCCGCGATCGTGTCGCGGAACGCGGCGAACCGGTGCGGCGCCAGCCGGAACGCATACTCGGGCAGCATCGCTGGACGCTCCGACCAGTCCTCCGGCGCGAAGCCGAGGGCGATCATGAAGCGGCGCACGTCGCCTATGTAAAGCTCCGTTGCGACCGGCTTTGCCTCGGTCGCCGCCTGCCCCATGCTGGTCGTCACCCAGATCTGGTACTCGGGATTGCGCTCGGCGAAGCGCACCAGCCGTCCGAATAGCTCGTCGGCCTTCTCCATCGTCCACGCGATCTCGCCGCGGTAGGTGTCGACCCACTCGCCTGTGTACTCGAACTCCTCGTAATCCTTCGGGAACGTCGCTGCCCAGTAGCGGTGCATCGACGACGCGACATGGTTCGTGAAGAAGGTCGAAAAGTCGGGGCGCGTGGTCTCGAGCTGGTGCATGAACATGTCGAACTCCAGCACGGTCTGGTAGGTCCGCCGGCGCACGCGCTGCCACGGCCGGCCTCGCTCCGACACGAGCTGCCCGGCCACGTCGATCGCGGTGCGCGGCTTGAAGCCGAGCCCCGGCGCTGCAGCCAGGAAACGCAGCGCGCGCGACCACGGGATCCGGCGCGACACGTTGCGCGCCGAGTTGCGCGTCATTTCGAGGTTAAACGCCTGGAAGGTCGAGATCTCCTCAGGGAAGCACTCGGCACCCGCCGCGAACACGTCCGGGATGAAGAAGCGGTAGCGCTCGATCTCGGGCGGCAGCGGGTAGGTGTGCAGGCTCCCGCACACCCCGACCGACACACCCGCGCGCGCCAGAAGCTCCCAGATCGGCGGGTACTCGCGATTCACGGGCGCCAGATCCTGGCCGAAGCTGAGGATCCCGTGGCGCTCGTCGGTCACGCCCCGGTGCAGCGTGGGCCAGGTGATCCAGGGCGAGAGGTCCGAGCGATCCTCGGCGAAGGTGCCGAACCGGCGCATCACGGGCAGGAGGCGCGCCAGGTGCGACGTCGGCCGCCACGCCGCGAACTGATCGAGTACGCGCCACGGTACCTCGTTGAGCTCGTACAGGACGATCTTGCGACGCATGATCGGCCCTCTCCCAGGGGGATATACGCAAAGTACCTGGGCTCCCGCAACCTGGACAATTCAGCCAAGTCCAAGCGTAACCACTCTCATGCTGCCGATAGAATCAAAGTCTTTTCTTCTCCTAATTTCGTATTACTAAAAGAAAGAACCAGTGATCGATTGGCCCCTTGCTGCGCATTCGTAATGGAGAAATGCACAAAGTTATCAAATTCAATCAAACGATACCACTTCTCACCATCATCGTCCGAGTAGATTAGAGCGTTTTGGCACCGAGGGCATACCCCGCCATACAGATATGCAAACGTAATCGTTCCAGCGCGACACTTCATGCAAAAAAGGTTTAGTACAGGCGAATGCCTGTATGGGCGCGGAAGCATCCTAGCGTTACTGTCTTTGGACGAGCGCATACAAATTATCGAATTGGGCGCGATGCGATAATCTGTTCCTAAAAGCGTCGCATTTTCGGTCTCTGCGAACGCAGTATGGCCTCCGCCACCGGCAAATGAGTCAAAGCGTGCCTGTTTAAAATCCCGGGGCCTCATCTGGTCGATCAGGCCTATCCAGTGGGATTGTTTCCGCTTGTCTCCATGCGTAATTAGCAAGCGGTCGAAACGACGCGAGTATTTTACCAAATGGACATGTTTTGCGCCAGTTCGTACAAGATAATCAAAACGATGCCAGCTTTCGCCATCATCGTGCGACGAGTATAAGTATGCTACCGACTTCCAATAATTCCAAGTCCCACTCGCGACGATATTAGCATACTCTCCGATTACCAGTCCTCGCGGCGTCTCATCTATCCCATGATTATGCCAAACAGTGCTGTCGTCATCCGAGAGTTGAAGCACTGGATCAAAATGGCTTCCGCCGTTTTTGCTTAAATACACCACTCCTTTTGTTGCAACAAAAATCCGTTTGCTACTAGAAATGAAAACACAAAAAATCGGCTTATCGAACTCGAATAACTCTGTCGGCGTTGACGACAAATTATCCACTCGTAGGAGCACATGCGGTCGATCACGTGTAGCGCCAAAAATCATTCCGTCAGCACTCTCTGTGATGATGAACCATCTTGTCGCAGATTCAACCACAAAGAAATTGCGCAAGCGGAGCGTTGCCGCCAGATCGGCAAGATTTAGGGGGTACTCGGAACAACAGCGCCAAAAAGGAGTTGACTCGAATTGAACCAGCCTTGAACGGGTTCGAAAAACGTAAAACCACCAATAGCGTGATTCCAAAAAGATGGAATACATTGCTTCACGAGATTTACCAGCCTGTAAAGCATACAGAAGGAACAGGCTACTAAACAATCGCTTCGTAAACCATAAGCGCCTCGTAGCCGATTTATTGATGTCGGCAGTTGCTTTCACGGTGTTGCCCCTGTTTACGGACCGCCGCAACCGCAGAGAGCATCTTGCTGCCGGCCATCCTGAGTCAAGGGTACGCGATGTCATTTTTTGAACAACCGCAACCGCACTTTTGCTTGCGCCGTCATCCCGGGGCCTGGCGCGTCGCTTCTAGCTCCTGGTCCCCGCTAACGACGACGCTAGCCACAAGCACGTGCAACGTTGGCGCCGCGTTGTTCGCCATCGCCAAAGGTATCCGGGTCCTGTCGCTGCCGGGATTGCCGCCGAAGGGTGACGTGGTCGATTGGCTGGCTGCGGCAACGACGCGCTCGTCGATGAAGCGCCCGACTGGCACCCGGCGATGCCGGCGGCGGACAAATCAAGAGGAAACGGACGAGGCGGACCAAAAAGCCGAAGGCGGAACAGGACGACCGGCGGCTGCCCGGCGAAGTTGGCTCGCCTGAGCAGGCTCGAATATGAGCAGCGGCGCGGCGAGGCGGCGAAGTGATCGACACCGACGCGCTGCTGTTAATGCTCAAGCGTCGTGTGCAGCGTGACGTCGCCCTCAACGAACGAGACCGTGCGTGGTATGAGGCGCTTTCATGATTCAAAATGAGATATAACTGTGTGCACACTGACTCTGTTGAGCAACAACAACAGACCTGCAAATGTACCCGCAACAACAGCTGGCAAAAACGGTAGACTTCTGGCGTGGCCTCTTGCGAATCTAGAAACGGCGCTGGTAGAGGCAATGGGCGCGAATTCAAAAGAACGCTTCAAGCAGATGATATTAAGCGATCCTTATTTTGGGGATGCCGTTGAGTTCGTCTTCTCTGCCATTGGAAATGTACAAAACAAAATCATACTGGATAACGGCTGTGGTTCGGGTATGTTGAGTGTCTTATTTGCGCTCGAAGGTGCGGAAGTAATAGGGATTGATAAACAGGAAAGCGCAGTGCGTGAGGCGAAGCGGCTCGCTCAATCGTATAATATTGACCATAAGAGCACCTTTATTAATTGTAAGTCAGAGTGGATGCCCTTGGCTGATACGTCAATCGATATTGTCTTTTCTAGAAGCACATTGCAGTACATGGATTATGGTAAAGTCCTTTGCGAGTATATGCGAGTGTTAAAGCCGTCAGGTACTCTCGCGATAATTGAAAACCTAAGATATAGTCCTCTCATCAATATTTATAGATGGTATCGTCGCATCGTAGCCAAAACGCCTGCTGAAGTCGACTATGTTACGTCGATTCGGCAATACTTAACCGTAAGACAAATTGAAACCATTGCGTCTCGTTTCATATCTTCTGATCATCGCGAATACCATATACTTCGCATTGTTTCGATTTGGCTTAATGCGTTGTTCCAAGAAGCTACACTCACACAAAAGCTTGATCAATTGCTTGCTCGGATCGACAGGAAACTTTTTGAAGTATTTCCTTTGTTAGGAAACCTGGCGTGGTTCACTGCAGTAATATGCCAGAGGAAGAAATATGGGCAAGATATCGAACAACGATCAAAACCACCTCGACGGGATGATTAACCACCCGATCGCGGGGAAGGAACGGAGTCATGAATCGGACCTGTGTTTATATGCGCGGAAGCGCAAATGCGCCGAGGATTTAGTCCCGTCCTGATCACAATCAAGCTCAACCACCAAATCGTCAGGTGACATGCTGCCAACCGCAGTTTCGAGATGCCGCGCCAAGGACAAGTCCAGCAGATGCTCCTCGCTGTCCACAACGACCAGGCCATCGCCAGATCGCGCGCCATCGGAGTGTGTAATTGCTGGTCTGGTCATTGGAGCGTTCCCCTAGCGGCCTCATTTGCGGTTTAATCGTCGCAGCTCGGACTCCACCTGAATGAGGCGTCGGTGGATGTTACTAATGCGGGTTTTTTCGTGCTGATCTCCGAATTTCACATCGATCAGCTTGAACATCCGCCCAACATGTTCGAGGACGCGACGTTCCGAGGACTTGATCGCGTCGGCAACCACCTCGGCGAGATCATTTAAGCTGAGATCGGCGGCACTCATGCGTGCCGCAGCCCGGTCGATTGCTCGCTCATCCAATTCGATGTGGCGCGTCCGTCTGCCGGCATCCGTTTCAATCTTGCGCGCGAGATCGCGCTGCAGACGGTGGCGATCATCAGGAGCCACAGGCTTTTCTCTTCTGAGCTGCCAAGCACATACCCAGTCGAAGCTTATCGTAAGTCGCCTCTTCGTGTTGTGAGGTCTCACAAAGCTTCCGGAGCGCCTGCTCGGCACCTGCAGCTAAAGCCGCTCGATCGTCCGCCTGCAGCGGGTTGAGTAATCCTTTATCGATCAACATCGTGACCAAAGCCGCCTCATCGACCAGTATCGGGAGGCGCACCTTGCCGGCCCGGAGACGCTCCCGATAGCGGCGCGTGTAGATGGCCGATAATGAGAGTTTGGTCTGGGGCTTGCGGCTCATCCACCGTCCCGCGGCCTCGCTGATGCAGCTTATGCGTCACGCGGCGCAGCGGGTAGTGGGGGCGGCCGATCGGCTGCGCTTATACGTCAGTAGCCTTGAATTCCGCGGATGGGGTTCTACAAGAACTGAGCCATTCGAATCGTTCAGCATAGTGCCGGAAACAACAATATATGGACTTTGTTTGGAGGGTGTTGTGCCTTGCCGCGCTTAGCAGCGGTTTGGGTGGGGCGGCTGCGGCTCAAACCGCGCCGAGGCCGTCCTTAACGGTAACACCATCTTCCCCCGTCAATGTTTCCGGCCCTGAAGGCGGACCATTCTCGCCTTCGTCCACTCAATATCGCCTCAGCGCATCGACGGGCACGATCAAGTTTGCGATCACGGCGCCCTTTTGGCTCACAGCAAATCCGCGTATCGGCACGGTCGGTACAGATAGCGTGACAGTTACGCTCTCACTGAACCCGCGGGCATCGAAACTTTCCCCTCAAGCTTACGAAGCGCCAGTAACATTCCTCAACGTGACCAACGGTCAGGGCACCACACGCAGGACCGCAAAATTGACCGTAGAGCCATCTTCAACGGGTTATCTCCTGGACAATAGTGGTGGGTACTTACTAGACGATCGGGGACAGCGCCTCCCCGCGCGTTGATCAGCGCAGTCGGCCGCAGTGCTCGCCGATCAGCGTCTCGACCAGGCGCTCGAGCCCTGCCTCCAGCCCGCGCGGCGTCCGGAATGAGAACCTGCTCACGCTACGCGGATAACAATTTTACCAAAATGCGCGCCCGAGGCCATGTGCCGGTAGGCCGCCTGCGCCTCATCGAAGGGGAATATCTTATCGATTACCGGCTTAATGCCGCTCGCCGCCATCGCACGGCCCATCGCCTCAAACATCAGCATCGAGCCAACAGAGATGCCCTGCACGTTGGCGCGACGGGCAAAGATTAGTCCCGGATTGAGTTCGGTTGCAGGACCGCTCAGCCCGCCGATCATGGTGATCTTGCCACCGACGCGGATTGCGCCGAACGAGCGGGCAAGCGTCGCGGCACCGCCGACCTCGACAACATGGTCAACGCCACGGTCGCCGGTGAACCCCAGTGCGGCCTTCTCCCAGTCGGGCGTGGTCTTGTAGTTGATGCCGTGATTGGCGCCAAGTGCCTTCGCACGCGCTAGCTTGTCGTCGCTCGACGACGTGATGATCGCCTGAATGCCCATCATGCGCGCGAACTGGAGGCCGAAGATCGAGACGCCGCCCGTCCCCTGCAACAACACGGTCTGACCGGCGATCAGCTTTGCGTGCTCCATCATGGCGTTCCAAACGGAGACGCCCGCACAGGGGAGGGTCGCGCCCTCCTCCAGCGACAAGTGCGCTGGAATTTTTACGATCCCGTCCTCCTCCAACACCACATATTCCGCAAGCATGCCGTCGATGCCTCCTCCGAGCGCGCTTGCGTGGATGTCGGCAGGCGCCTCGCCACCGGCCCAGCGCTGGAAGAAGCACCCGGCGACCGCGTCGCCGACCTTCACGCGGGCGACACCGGGACCGACCTCGATGACTTCCCCCGCGCCATCCGACAGCGGAATGAGGTTCTCGCGTACCGGCATCCGGTAGGTCCCGCGCACAATGCCGAGATCGCGGAAATTGAGCGAGCAGGCCTTAACCTTCACCACGACCTGACGATAGGCCGGCTTGGGATCGGGCCGCTCGACTTTGACCAGCGCATCGATGCCGGCGCCGCCCTTCGGCAGTTGATAGGCACGCATGCTTTCCTCGCTATGAAACTTCGAGCTGCACCCTATCACAGTCGACTCCCCCGACGCGGTGGGTTGTCGGCGTCGTGAGCGGGGCGATTCTTGACAACCGGATCGCGGCAGCCGCAGGGTTACGATTGCGTCGTGATAGATTGCTTCGTCTGGAGAGACAATTATGAAGCGCGTCATCAACGGCTTTGAGGTTGATTGGGCAAGCGAGCGTGTGTTCGCGAAGCAGCAGACCGCACCGAACTATGGATATTTGTTCGAGGTCTCCCCCGATCGGAAACGGATTGTAAGGTGTGCTCACTTCTCAACAATGGCGGAGCCTCCGACAACCCCGATGGGGACGCGGAACGCCTTGAAAAGACGCAAGGCAAGCTGTTGAGGAGTTCCTAGGCCTTGAGCGCGAGGGTAAGTAGGGGCGCCTTGCGGCGAGCCGTTCTGTCGATCACAAAAAATTTCTCAACGCAGGCCGCAACCCGGCAAAACCTGGCCGCCTCGTCCAGGATCCGCGCACGTAAGCCGCCAAGACACATTGGGCGCATCCGCCCGACCCGTCCATCTGGCCAGTAGAAGGAGCCGAACGGGCATGCCATATGCGGCCTGAGCATTTTCCGGAGGTCTTTGTCATGGCCGAGCCCGTTAGTCCCCTTGTAACCTTCTCCGATCACGTCGCCGTGCTTGTCGAGCGGGCGTCCGCCAGCGTCGTCGCAGTTCATGCCGGCGGCCGCTGGTCTTCGAGCGGCATCCACTGGCGCCCCGGTGTGATCGTCACGGCCGAAGAGGTACTCGAGCGCGACGAGGAGCTTGCTGTGATGCTCCCGGGAGGGCGGAAGGTCGCGGCCTCG
>Ga0306920_100011151_pt1 | contig 12112 bp, 9 predicted proteins | sample flu12Cox44000170_FD_204666 | JGI IMG/M metagenome (GOLD analysis project Ga0306920, IMG submission 204666) | Lab enrichment of tropical soil microbial communities from Luquillo Experimental Forest, Puerto Rico - flux4day.12C.oxic.44.000.170 (v2)... | ecosystem: Environmental > Terrestrial >...
GGGGCAGTTCAAAGCCGACCTCGCCGAGGCGGACTCTATAAGAAACGTGTTTAAGGCCGTTGGAAAGGTGGACGGCATTGTCAGTGCTGCAGGTGCAGCCAGATTCGCGCCGCTGGAAAAGCTAAGTGACGAGGATTTCCGCTACAGTCTTTTCAACAAGTTGATGGGCCAGGTCAACCTCGCGAGGATCGGCATGGATTACCTCAACGATAAAGGCTCGATCACGCTCACCAGCGGCATCCTTTCGCACAAGCCGATGCCAGGTAGCGCGGCGATCAGCCTGGTGAACGCGGGATTGGAGGGTTTCGTGTGCGCTGCAGCGCTCGAAGCGCCGCGGGGCGTTCGCGTTAACGTGGCCTCGCCGCCCTGGGTAACGGAAACCCTGAAGGCGCTGAACATGGACCCCAGCCTTGGCAAACCCGCGGTCGAGGTGGCGAAGGGCTACGTTAAGAGCATCGAGGGGCAACAAAGCGGCGAGGTCATCGAAGTTTAGCCATTTCAATCAGCGGCGCCGTGCGGGATAGATTTTTGTGAGCAAACCCGAGAAGAGAATCGTGATCTACGGAAAAAGGCGGGTGTTCGACGGCTTTTTCAAAATTGACGAGGCCGAACTGAGCTACGAGCGCTTCGATGGTAAAATGAGCCCGCCGGTGAAGCGCCTCTGCTTCGAGCGGGGAGACTCGGTTGCAGCGATACTCTTCGACGCAGAACGCAGAAAACTGCTCTTGGTGAAGCAGTTTAAATATCCTACCTATGAAAAGGGTTCCGGCTGGATCGTGGAAACTGTGGCGGGTATCCTGGAACCGGGTGAAACTCCTGAAGCAGCAATCCGACGGGAAACGCTGGAAGAAACCGGTTACGAAGTCGCGCTACTCGAGCCTATCGCGACGTTCTACGTTTCTCCGGGAGGGTCGTCCGAGCGGATCCTACTCTACTACGCTGAGGTACTGAAGCAGGGGAAGGTTAGCGCGGGGGGCGGAGTTACGGGGGAAAATGAGGATATAAAAACAGTCGAGTATTCGCCGGGGCAGCTGGATCATGCGTTGGCGTCAGGTGAAATTCAGGACGCGAAGACAATCATAGCTATTCAGTGGTGGCAGATGCGATTTCAGCATCCAGAAAGGCGCTTCCCAGGAACCGACGATGGAGGTCCTTAAGCCGCTGGAGCCGCAGGCAACTCCCCTCCAGACACGCCCGTAGCCAGCGCTCATTTCTAGTCTGCATCGATCACAAATTTCTGAGAATTTTGAATTTAAAGAGTATGTGATCGATGCAGGCTCCGGAGGGTCGCATCTCCCAGGCGACCGGCCTTTTACGGTGGGGTCATAAGTTCAAGGCGACCAATGCTGACGGTCCGCTCGGAGATCGGACCCTACCGCTAGCCCATCACAGCGCGATCTCGTGTGCGACTACGGGGCCGTATTCGGCAGTCGCATCTCGACGCTATGCTCGCGTCGATCGTCTACAAAGGGGACTATTCGATCGGTCAGCTCTTTTTCGTCGAGGTATATTTGACCGGAGCTGGGTAAGCCATTTGGTGATCTGGAGATGGTGATGTGATAAAGCGTTTGCCGATACCGGTAATCAATTTTACACGTTGGCCAGTGCTTCGGAAGACGGGGTGTTAACCGCAATTGATTCCCCTCCAATTTTAAACCCAGCAGCGTTTCACTCAATAGGCGATACATCCAACCGGCTGAGCCAGTATACCACGTCCAGCCGCCCCGACCCGTATGTGGCGTGACTGCGTAGACATCTGCTGCAACGACATAAGGTTCCACTTTGTAGGTGCTGATTTCGGCCGGGTTGGACCCGTGATTAACGGGATTAAGCAACGCAAACAGTTCCCAGGCCCGATCGTTATGCCCCAGGAGCGCACGCGCCATTACGACCCAGACCGCGGCATGGGTGTATTGGCCCCCGTTCTCCCGAATTCCTGGGACATAGCCCTGGATGTAACCGGGGTTCGGCACGGAACGATCGAACGGCGGGTCTAACAATTGAATCAGCTTTGCCTCGGAGCGGACCAGGCGCTCCTCAACGGCCTGCATCGCCTGACGTGCGCGGCCTAGATTGCCCGCCCCGCTCAAGACCGACCAGCTCTGCGGTAGGGAGTCGATCTGGCACTCCAGATTGCTTTGAGAGCCGAGTGGTTCGCCGTTATCGAAATAGGCGCGGCGGTACCAATGGCCGTCCCAGCCGTACTGCTCGACCTTCTCTTGGAGCTGTCGCGCTTGGGCCTGGCAACGGTCGGCAAAGGCGATTTCGTTGCGCTTCCGCGCCAATTCGGCAAACCGCATCAGCACGTCGTAAAAGAAAAAAGCCAGCCAGATACTTTCGCCTCGCCCGCCTCTTCCTACCAAATTCATTCCGTCGTTCCAGTCGCAGCTCCCAATCAGCGGCAGGCCATGGGCACCGAATCTTAGCCCATGTTCGATAGCCCGCACACAGTGCTCGTACAATGTGGCTGACTCCTCGGAGCGATTCGGCAAATCATAGTAGGATTCCTCTTCCGGCTTGATAGGCCGGCCTTCCAGAAAGGGGATCTTCTCATCGAGAATGGCGGCGTCTCCGACAAATGAAACATAGTGACAGGTGACGAAGGGTAGCCACAAATAGTCGTCCGAGGTATGGGTCCGCACTCCCCGATTCGTCGGGGGATGCCACCAGTGCTGTACATCGCCCTCGCGGAATTGATGTGCCGCCGCGCGCAGAATATGCTCACGTGTCAAGGCCGGTTCGGCGTAGACGAGCGCCATCGAGTCTTGCAATTGATCGCGAAATCCGAATGCCCCGCCGGATTGATAAAAACCGGTGCGCCCCCAAAGGCGACAGCTCAGGACCTGATACAACAGCCAACCGTTGGCAATCAGGTTTGCCGATGCATCAGGAGTTTCCACGTGGATCGCGCCAAGCGTTTGCTTCCAATGTTGGCAAACGCCTTCGAGGGCCGCTTGGGCGGCGCCGGCTTCACGATAGCGTTCGATCAGATTCTGCGCGTGTGCCAAGTCGCGACCGGCTCCCAGGCAAAACAGGATCTCTCGTTCCTCTCGATCCTGCAAATCAAACGTGACTTGCACAGCCCCGCAAGGATCCAGCCCGACCCCCGTTTTGCCTGAGAGACGCTCCCGCTTCAAAGCCGCTGGATTGGACATACTTCCGTTCCTGCCTAGAAATTCCTTCCGGTCTCCTGTTAAGGTTCGTGCCGAATCAGCAACATCGACAAAGGCAACCCCTTTGGAAAAATCCGTATTGTAAAAATTCCGCGCCAGTAACGCACCAGTCTTGTGGTCCACTTCGGTTTGCACGTGAAGCAAGTTTCTTTGTCGCTGGTCGCCAAGGACCCACTCCCAATAGCCCGCCACCGATATCCGGCGCGGACGACCCGAGAGGTTCTGCAATTTGAAGGCCGAAAATCTTACAGGGGCATCCTTGGCTACATAAACGGTCAACTCGGAAATGATGCCATTCTCCGCGTGTTCAAATACGCTATAGCCGAAGCCATGCCGGATAACGTAGGGTGTCGCCCCGGGCGCCGGCAAAGGGGTTGGCGACCAAAAGTTTCCGCTATGTTCGTCGCGGATGTAAAAGGCTTCTCCAGTGGCGTCCGTAACCGGATCGTTATTCCAAGGCGTCAGACGAAACTCGTGCGAATTCTCCGCCCAGGTATAGCCACAGCCGCTCTCCGAAATGACTGTGCCGAAAGAGGGGTTGGCGATCACATTTACCCAGGGGACCGGCGTTGCTTGTCCCGGTTGCAATGTCACGATGTATTCACGACCGTCGGGAGTAAAGCCACCCAGGCCATTATGAAAAACGAGTTCGCGCTGAGCAAGGGACTGAGACGTATCGCACAAGGCGGATTGGCTCGCTGTCAGCGCGGGGACTGACAGATCAAGGCTTTTGTCGGAATCGAGTTGTTCGAGCAACCCTTCGTCTTCATCGGTCAGGACGATGCGGGCGGCTGATTGAAGCAGCACAAGGTCTTCACTGGAAAGTTCATCCAGGTGTCGGATAAAGATGCCAGCTGGTTTATTCAGCAACTCCGCTTTCAGCCTGGGTGCAATCAAACCGATAATCTGGTCGTCTAGACGTTGGCGAGAATCCGAAACTTCTCCGGTCAAAATCACTAAGTCGACCGAGAGCGACTTCATCCGCCAGTAGGAATGCGCTTGGAGGAGTTGCTTCGCAATCTCGATCTTGGCTGGGTCGCTGATACGCAATAGAACGATCGGAATATCGCCGGAGATGCCATGACGCCAGAGTCCACTTTGTCCGCGCCGATTTTGAAGCAACACGCTGGAGGAAGCACGTCTGGCGGGATCGGCGTAAATCAAAGCGCTGGCCAGTCGCGCGAAGATTTGGATCTCGGCTTCCGTGGCACCCAGTTCGCTCGAGGCTGTATCGGTCCGGGCGAGATCAAAGGCGCGGTCGGTCACACTGGGGTTGTGAAATTTTTCGACCGGGGCAAGTGCGGCGTCCCGGGTTTCCGTCACACCCAGTACGAAATCGACGCAGATAGTTTGCTTTGGAGCCAATCCGAAGGTGCGCCGGAGCGAAACGATCGGGTCGAGAACGGAACCCACCGTGTTGGAAAGAGGCGAAGCATCCTGCATCGCCATTGGGTTAGCCGGCGTCCGACTTCGTCCGATGAATCTTGCCCGGTCCGTTTCGCAGGAGATTTTATCCCTTGCGCCTTCTTCCCCCACCATTGAATGCAACAGCCATGGCTGCATTTCACCCTCGGAGCGCGGGCGCCGGGTGCAAAGAATACTTTGATGTGCCTGCACGAATTCTGTTTGCACGAAAAGATTGCTGAAGACCGGATGAGCCGCATCCGCCGGAGGAACGGCAAGGACCACTTCGGCATAACTCGTTAGTTCGATGAAGCGCTGCGTATGGGAATGGTTCGTAAGAGTCACGCGTCGCAACTCGACGTCGTCTTCCATCGAAACGCAGATTTCTGTGCGGATCTCCAGGTCGCTTTGGCGTTGGCGATACTCGGCGCGTGCCCCCGCAAAAATAACTTCGTAGTGTTCCGTTGGACGCAAGGTGGGCTGAAAAGTTATCGACCAGAATTCTCCAGTCGCTGTATCGCGGAGATAAACAAAAGTTCCCCAACAATCGCGGGTGGCATCCTCGCGCCAGCGGGTGATGGCCAAATCGCGCCAACGGCTGTAGCCGCCTCCGGCGTTGGTGACTGCTAAGTGGTAACGGCCGTTTGACAGGAGGTGGACCTCCGGAGAGCGCGAGTTGGGGGTGTCGAAGATTCGCATCTCTCTATTCTTGCCTATTCAGCTTCCACGATCCATGTAATACCCGAAGTTTCGAAAGCACCTTGCTACGAACAAACCGAGACCGCGCGTCTAGGTCGTCGAGCGTTTGAGAGCTCTAAAATCGCTTTCGGGTTCGAATTATTTGACCTGTCCCCCCCACGAGCTTCTCAAGGCCCACCGAGACCGTGCACACGCAAGTCGTTGGCAATCAGGATTCAAAAGTGCCTCAGGTGGCCGATGAATTACTTGAATCTTTAGATGTGACCCCAAGGCCGGTCGTGGCATTTTACTTCAATACTCATATATGTTTTTTTCTGGGAGACCGTTACAATCGCACCCATAACCAGCCCAAACGAGAATGTGCAGGAATATTAAGACTCTCTTTAATTTCGAGCCCCCGGCGACTCCCGAAGAAATCCGAGCTGCCTCGCTCCAGTTTGTGAGAAAAATCAGCGGATTCAACCGACCGTCGAAGGGGAATGCAGCATTGTTCCACGCTGCGGTGGACGATATTGCCGGCGTTGCGACTCGTCTTCTCCGCTCGCTCGAAACAAGCGCGCCGCCTAAGAATCGAGAAGAAGAGACTGCCAAGGCGAAAGCCCGCGCCGAACGCCAAACACAGATGCACCACAGAGGCACTGAGGCCTCAAAGGGGGTGGAAATGGATTTAAGTTTGGCGCCGAGCTGATAGGGTGGGCGCCATGCGACTTCGCCCGGCGAACCCCAAACCCCGAACTTCAAACTCCAAACCGCAGACTCCGAGAGCGTGCGTTTGAAGCGCTTCCGACTTTTGCGCGTTCCATGAACACCTCAAATCCAATCGATAACACTAAGACAGCGAACGGCTACGTCAGGAAATGGTGGAAAGAAGCCGTCGTCTATCAGATTTACCCACGCTCATTCAAAGACTCTAACGGAGACGGAATCGGCGATTTAAACGGCATCACCTCCAAACTCGATTATATCCAAGGGTTGGGAGTGGACGTTCTCTGGCTGGGGCCTCACTACGATTCGCCAAACGCCGACAATGGTTACGACATTCGCGACTATCGCAAGGTGATGGCCGAATTCGGCACGATGGATGATTTCGACGAACTGCTTCGCGGCCTGAAACAACGAGGCATGAAGTTGATTCTCGACCTGGTCGTTAACCACACAAGCGACGAACACGCATGGTTCGTTCAGAGTCGCCAGTCAAAAGACAACCCCTACTCCGATTACTACCTCTGGCTTCCGGCAAAAGAAGGTCGCGAGCCGAATAACTGGGTTTCGTTTTTTGCCGGCTCGGCCTGGAAATTTGACGCTTCGAGGGGCGAATATTACCTCCATCTCTTTGCGGAAAAGCAGCCCGATTTGAACTGGGACAATCCGCAGGTGAGAAGCCAGGTGCATGATCTGATGCGGTTCTGGCTCGATAAAGGGATCGAAGGATTCCGTATGGATGTGATTCCATTTATCTCCAAGGACCAGACCTTTCCGGATTTCCCCGAAAACTTTGACGGGAGGCAAGAATACATCTATGCCGCCGGGCCCAAACTTCACGATTATCTGCAGGAGATGAATCGCGAGGTGTTGTCGAAGTACGACGTGATGACCGTTGGTGAAGCGCTTGGCGTAACGCTGGAGCAAACACCGCTTTTCGTCGACGAACGGCGCAAGGAATTAAACATGATCTTTCACTTTGATCTTGTCCGGCTCGACCGCCAGGGCTGGAGATGGAAGCCGTGGACGCTGCCAGAATTCAATGCAATCTGCACGCGCTTCAATGAAGGATTGGATTATCACAACTGGCCAACGGTCTATCTGACGAACCATGATAATCCACGTTCCGTTTCGCACTTTGGCGATGATTCACCCGAATACCGTGTACGGTCGGCTAAGCTGTTGGCGACCTTTCAAATGACCTCAAAGGGAACGCTTTTCATTTATCAAGGCGACGAACTCGGGATGACAAACTATCCTTTCACCGGCATTGAGCAATTCGACGATATCGAAGTCAAGAATACATGGAAGGCAGAGGCGGATCGCGTCAGTTTGGAAGAGTACCTCGAGCACATGCGGAAAACGAGCCGTGATCACACGCGCACGGCGATGCAGTGGGACGATTCTCCGTATGCAGGATTCACGACCGGCAGCAAACCCTGGTTTGCGGTTAATCCTAACTATAGAGAAATCAATGCGAAACAGGCTCTCGCTGACGGCAACTCCATCTATCACTATTATAGAAGGATGCTGGCGTTGCGAAAAAAGACCCCGGCGTTTATCTACGGCGACTACAAAGACATCGATCCACTACATCTTTCGGTGTTTGCCTATACCCGGACTCTCGGCGCGGAGAGCTATCTCATTCTACTGAATTTTTCGCGGAACAGAATCTCATACGCGCTGCCGGAAGGCTTGAAGGCAGGATCATTGATGACTTCAAACTCGAACGCCAGAGAAGAAGATCGCACAGTACTTCGGTTGGATCCCTGGGAGGCGAGAGTGTATAGACGGTAGGGACTATCTCCACAAGGTCTAAGCGAAGGGTCCCCGCTTTGCACACTTCAAAAGTTCCTGAGAAGTTAGACGTTGCTCAGCCGTTTTGACAATCTGCCGACGGCTCGGACTGGTAGGGCGGCATCTCCGAGGCGGCCTTGCTCGGCGGGCAGCTCAGAGATCTGCCCCTACCGCAAAGCTGTCTGGCGTTACCGACCAGGAGGACGTGGATTCCGACCACGCCTCTGGTAATTTTTCTCCTGATGAAAGTCACGACCATAGACAAGCATCTCATTCAGCTTACCCAATACGGTGCGGTCAACTGTTATCTGATTCGGGAGGAGGACGGTTTCACGCTTGTCGATACTTGCTACCGAGGCTTTCATCGTTTCATCCTCGAGTTCGCCACAAAGGCGAAGATGCCGGTGAAACGAATAATTTTGACGCATGCACACCTTGACCACGTCGGCTCGCTTGACGCCCTGCGAGAGAAATTGCCGACGGCTCAAGTATTGATCTCAGCTCGGGAACGACGTCTTTATGAAGGGGATTTCTCCCTGGACGCCGATGAACCAAAATCCAAGATCCGGCGGAGTAATTTCCCACGCTGTAAGGCGAAGATTGATCAAGCGGTATCGGAGCATGATGTTATCGGGTCCTTGTGCGTCATTTCAACGCCAGGCCATACTCCCGGTCAGATTGCGCTTTTTGACTCGCGAAACACAGCCCTGATCGTCGGAGATGCCTTCTCTTCGCTTTTCGGTTTGACCGTGTCTGGTCATCTGAACTTCCTGTTTCCATTTCCGACGTTAGCCACTTGGGATGCGCAAAGTGCCTTTACTTCGGCGGACAAGCTCACGCAGCTGCAACCCTGGTACCTGGCGCCGGGTCATGGACCGGTCTTGAGCGATCCGGTTGCGAAGATGAAGGTTGCGGTGGGAAAAGCCTTTAGGCAGTGATGGGATGGAAGAATGGGATGGAAGGATGGAAGGATGGAAGTGCGAAGCCCTTCAGGACTATCAAAACTTTGATTGGCGTTATTGATCTGGAGGGCGTCCGGTCCCTCGGCGCCGCGCAAGACGATAGAAGCTCTTTTACAGAGTTCCACGGTTGCGAGGGATCGGACGACCTCCAGATCAAGATCAACGCTTCAATGCTGCGCAACGCCGAATCGTTACGCTACTCCAACGACAACTCGACCTTCTCTTCTGGCCGGGCTGTAAGCTGATTGCTCATGATCATCCGGGCACAGGTATTCCAGTGCAGGAGCGCATCGTCGTTTTTGGGCGGACGAAGCGTTTCAGCTTTTTCGTACCAGCTCATCGCTTCGCGCAGGAATTCGTAGGCGTCATGCCCGGCGCCGGGATAACCCCGAAGCAGGTGTGCCTTGGCCCGGCGCTCGCAGATGATGCCGGCGTAGTAGGCGCGCTTATACGGATCGGTGAGGCGGGAAAGAACTTCCTGGGCTTGAGTGACGCCCACGGCGTAGCCCTTGGCGAAGCGATCGGTCAGGGCCAGCAGCAGAGTGACCAGCGCCTCCTGGTTCTCTGGATCGACGTACAGCACGTCGTGACAAATACTTTCGGCCTCGGCCGGTTCATTGAGCAGGCGGTAGCGCAGGGCCTTCTCGATTGCTGTGGGGATGGCTTCTTTGGAAAGCCGCTTGAGTTCAAACATGCTTTTCTTCCTTCAGTTTTTTTGGACGAAGCAGTCTCAGCAACGCCCTTAACGGATCGTAAAATTCATCAACCAACCGCTCCTTCAGCGGAATGATCGCGTTATCGGTAATGGTGATGTTTTCGGGACAAACTTTGGTGCAGCATTTGGTTATATTGCAATAGCCGATCCCGGCGGCTTGCTTCAGCTCTGATAGCCGGTCCTCCACGTCAAGTGGGTGCATTTCCAAGGCAGCCGTAAAGACAAAAAAGCGGGGCCCGACGAATTCCTCCTGCTTATGATGGTCGCGCAGGACGTGACAGACGTCCTGGCACAGGAAGCATTCGATGCACTTGCGAAATTCCTGGACGCGGTCAATATCCACCTGCGCCATGCGCCACGAGCCGTCGGGGGCGTCGGGGGGTCGAGGCTTGAACTCCTTGATTTTTTTCTTCACGCGAAAATTCCACGAAACGTCCGTCGTTAAGTCGCGGATGCGTGGGAACGCCCTCAGCGGCTCGATGGTCACAGGCTTGTCAAGCGGCAACTGGTCGAGCCGCGTCATGCACATAAGTTTCGGCATGCCATTGATTTCTGCCGAACAGGAGCCGCATTTACCGGCCTTGCAGTTCCATCGGCAAGCGAGATCATTGGCTTGTTTGGCTTGAATGTTGTGAACGGCGTCGAGTACAACCATGCCCTCGGAGATTTCTGTGGTGTAATCTACGAAGCCACCGCCATTTGCGTCGCCGCGCCAGATTTTGAAAACCCCCGTCTTCATTTCAACTCCTCGATGATCTGCCGCAAGTGCTCCGGCATCTCGGGGATCGGTTCACGGGCTGCCTCCATCGAGCCGTCTGGTGCTTTGCGGATGACGATGCTCATTTTGCCATCCGCAGCGTTCCTGTTTGGAAAATCGTCGCGAAAATGTCCACCGCGGCTCTCTTTGCGTTCAATGGCCGAACGGGTAATGGCCTCCGAAACTGTGAGCAGATGTTTCAAATCAATTGCGGTGTGCCAGCCGGGATTGTACTCGCGATGGCCACGGACCGCGACATTTCGGGAGCGCTCCCAAAGCTTGTCCAATTCGTCAAGCGCGCGAAGCATTTCCTCTTCGCGCCGCACGATGCCGACGAGGCTTTGCATCATTTCCTGTAGATCATTTTGGACCTGGTAAGGGCCTTCACCGTTGGCGGCTCCTTTGGCGGCGCGATCGAACGGTTCAAGGGCCTCGCGAGCAGCTTGTTCAATTTGAGCATCATCGGCCTGACCGGGGTTGTGCTCCCTGGCAAAATCCGCGGCGAATTCGCCCGCCCGTTTTCCGAAGACGAGCAGGTCGGACAACGAATTTCCCCCGAGGCGGTTCGATCCGTGCAAGCCGGCAGCTACTTCGCCAGCGGCAAACAGTCCGGGGACGCTCGACATCTGGGTTTCGGCGTTCACGCGTACGCCGCCCATAATGTAATGGGTCGTAGGCCCGACTTCCATCGGTTCCCTGGTGATGTCAAGGTTGGCGAGCTGCATAAATTGATGATACATGCTCGGCAGTTTCTTTTTAATGTGTTCCGCCGCGTTGGGGATTTTTTCCTTGATCCAGGAAATATCGAGAAACACGCCGTTGTGAGGACTGCCCCGTCCGGCCTTGACCTCGTTCACGATGCAGCGCGAAACGTGATCGCGGGTGAGCAGTTCGGGTGGACGGCGGGCATTTTTATTGCCCTGGGTATATTGCCACCCTTCTTCGGGATTGTCGGCGGTCTGCGATTTGTAGGCATCCGGGATACCGGCAAACATGAACCGTTTGCCTTCCTTGTTGAGCAGGATGCCGCCTTCCCCGCGCACGCCTTCGGTGACGAGAATGCCCATGACGCTCGGGGGCCAGACCATGCCGGTCGGGTGAAATTGCACGAACTCCATGTCGATCAATTCCGCGCCGGCATGATACGCCAGTGATTGTCCATCGCCGGTGTATTCCCAGGAGTTACTGGTGATTTTATATGCGCGACCGATCCCGCCAGTGGCGAGGACGACGGCTTTCGCCTTGAAAACCTTGAATCGGCCACGCTCCCGATCATAGCCGAATGCGCCAACGACGCGGTCACCGCCTCTGAGCAAGGTAACGATCGTGTGCTCCATATAGACTTCGATGCCCCGATGGATCCCGTGGTCCTGAAGTGTGCGAATCATTTCCAAGCCAGTGCGGTCGCCGACGTGGGCGAGTCGCGGATACTGGTGGCCGCCGAAATTGCGTTGCAGAATTTTCCCATCGGCAGTTCGATCGAACACCGCGCCCCAGGCTTCGAGTTCGCGGACCCTTTCGGGCGCTTCTTTGGCGTGCAATTCGGCCATCCGCCAGCTATTGACGTATTGGCCGCCCCGCATCGTGTCGGCGAAATGGACTTTCCAGTTGTCGCGGTCATCCACGTTTGCCAGGGCCGCGGCAATGCCGCCTTCGGCCATTACTGTATGCGCCTTGCCCAGAAGCGATTTGCAAACCAAGCCCACCTTGACGCCGGCAACCGAAGCTTCTATGGCCGCGCGCAGCCCAGCTCCGCCCGCACCGATGACGAGGACATCGTATTGGAGAGTTTCGTAATTGATCACTTATAAGATTTTCCCGTCGTGCCAGATCCCCATTGAGCACAGACGCACGTACAGGTCGCTGAAACCGACCCAGAACAGACTCACCCACGCCCAAAGCA
>Ga0306920_100011152_pt1 | contig 12111 bp, 8 predicted proteins | sample flu12Cox44000170_FD_204666 | JGI IMG/M metagenome (GOLD analysis project Ga0306920, IMG submission 204666) | Lab enrichment of tropical soil microbial communities from Luquillo Experimental Forest, Puerto Rico - flux4day.12C.oxic.44.000.170 (v2)... | ecosystem: Environmental > Terrestrial >...
CGAGCCACCGTGATCCTGCGGGTCGAAACCGGCCGTCCACGTCGAGGGCTTGTCGCGATAGATAGTCGCGTCGGGACTTCCCTGCTGCGTGAGATAGACGGTCGGAATGGTCGGCGCCTGCTTCTGAACGAGAAGCAGAGTGCGCCAGTCGAAGGACTGGATCATGACGCGGTCGGCGAACTGCTCCCGCCGCAGCAGATCGAGCACCGCCGCGACGAACTGCTGCGGGTCCCTGGATTCTTCTGGATGAGCCGGATCGATCTTGGTCTCGATGTTGAGGCGGACTCGACGGTCGCCCGAGCGCCGCACGAGGTCGAACACCTCGGCGAGCGCCGGGATGCGGGTTCCGGGCACCGCGAGCTGATCGGGGAACCGTGCCGCATAGGCGCTCCCCGGACGGATCTGGCCGACATCGTACTGCCTGACTTCTGCGAGCGTCAGATCGACGAGCGGAATCTCCGTGGCGATCCAGCGCCCGTCCGGAGCGCGGGTGAGGTCGGGATTCAGCCCGCGCTCATGCGAGACCACGACCACGCCGTCGCGGGTGACTCCCATGTCGAGCTCGAGCGTGTCGACACCCATGGAAAGAGCGTTGGCGAAGGAGGGTAGAGTGTTCTCCGGGCGCAGCGCGCGGCCGCCACGATGCGCTTCGATGTCGAACGGCGTGAGTCTTCGGCCGGCCGCGGCCGTCGGGCCACCGCGTCGGCTGCGCTGATCGTGACTCAATAGAAGACCTCGTTGAAGCGCTGCACGGTCGCGGCACGCGGCAGAAGCTCGATTTCGCTCACCGAGCACGGATCCTGCGCCAGCCGCCAGTAGGCCGAGAGCGGCTGGTCGAGTGCCTGCAGCAGCAGCGCGCGGTTACCGCCGCTGTGCCCGACGACCACGACAGTCTCATCCGCGTGCCGGTCGCGAGCCCAGCGCAATACGTTCGCCATGCGTGCGAGGAGATCCTGGAACGACTCGCCCCGTGGGAAACGCACCAGCTGAGGCGCCGCAAACCAGCACTCGAACAGCTCCGGCCAGAGCGCGCGCACCTCTTCATGCGTATGCCATTCCCAATCGCCGTAGTGCACATCATTGAGATCATCGAGAACCGTGGGGGTGAGGCCGCCGCTGGCCGCAGCGATCGCCGCGGCGGTCTGCAGACAGCGCCGCAGCGGACTCGTGTAGATGGCGACCGGTTTCCAACGGGCCGCAATGCCTTTTGCAGTGACCTCCGCCTGCCGGGCGCCGAGGTCCGAGAGGTCGACATCCCGGCGGCCGCGAAAGCGCTCCGGGGACATGCCTTCGACGTGGCCGTGCCGAACCACCAGGAGCCGTGTCACGTGTGCTGCTCGAGCGGCGCCGCAGCCCGCAGGAGCGAATACCACTCGGTGCGGTTCAATTGCACCCGGTCGGCGGCGCAGTTATCGACCACGTGTTCCACCTTCGTCGCGCCAATGATCGGCACGATGCCGGCCGGATGATGCAGCAGCCACGCGAGCATGATCGCGGCGGGAGAGGTGTCGTGAGCGCGCGCGATCTCCTGCAGCGCATCCACCGTCTTGCGCACCTCGGGTGACGCATCGGCTGGCGGATTGAGCAGGTTCGGTGGCTTGCCGATGTTCGCCCCTTTCAACGGTGAATAAGCCTGGACCTGAATGTCCTGCAGACGGCAATAGTCGAGCGCGATGACGCCTTCGGCGCCATGCGTGACCGCGGCCTTGGAGGCTCCCGGATCCGTATACCAATGGGCGAGGCCGAGCTGGATCTGGTTGGCGACGAGCGGCTGCCGCACGTGCCTGCGCAGCAGCTCGATCTGATAGGGATTGTAGTTGCTGACGCCGAAGTAGCGGACTTTACCGGCGCTGTGCAACTCATCGAAGGCGCGCCCGACCTCTTCGGGCTCGATCAGGCTGTCGGGCCAGTGCAGCAGGAGAATGTCCAGGTGGTCCGTGCCGAGCCGCTTGAGGCTTCCCTCCACAGCGCTCGTGATGTGCTCGCGGCTGCTGTCGATGACCCCGCCCTCGCGGATGCTGCATTTCGACTGAATGACGAGCCGACGCCTCGAGTCAGGGATGTCTTTCAGGACCTGGCCGAGCGCCAGCTCGGACTTGCCCTGGCCGTAGACATCCGCCGTGTCGAAGAACGTGATGCCCTGCTCGTAGGCCGCGCGGATGACCGGCACGGTCTGAGCGATGAAGTCGGGGCTGTTCGAGTCGATTCCGATCATCGCGTTGCCGTACGCGAGACGGGTCACCACGAGGTCGGTGTGCGGCACGGCGTAGGTCTTCAGCGCGGCGGTGGCTTTTGTTTCCGCCGCGCTTCCTGGCGCAGTGGCGGCTTTCGCCAGCAAGGTCGCAGCAGCGGCCCGAGTCAGGAACTCACGACGGGTGGACATGGCATGCCTCCGGTGTGCGCAGCGACCAAGAGTAAGGCAGCCAGCGGAGCGTGCAAGTTGTGGCACCGAGGGATTACGCCATCCGATGCCGCGTTCGGACAGCCAGCGCCTCCCCGGCCACGCCCGGATGGGCGTGGCCGGAGCACCTCGTGAACTCACGGCGGCGACATGCCCGCCTCTAGAACCTCTGCGCTATCCTCAGCTCGAAGGTACGCGGCTGCGCGGGGACGACGTATGCCTGGTTGTCGACGACCGGATTGGTCTGGGTGAAGCGTGTCGTCTGCGCGCGCCGGTCGGCGACGTTCGAGCACGTGAACTGCAGCGTCAGGTTGTCGTAGTAGGTCCCGGCGGTGAGATCGAACAGCGCCCAGGCGGGCATCATGCCGACGTTGTGCGACATGTCGACACGCAGGAGCGCGGAGGTCTGGGTCTGGTAGGTGCCGGTCGCCTGCACGAACGGCTGCCATTTTCCCATCGAGGCAAACGTATAACGCGCCTGCCCGGTGCCCTTGAACTTCGGTACGAGCGGCAGGTTGGTTCCCGCCGGCGCCTGCGGGCCAATGAGCACGCCGCCGGGCAAGAAGGGGTTGGGTGTTACCTCGTTGGGACAGTCCGTCACGCCTGCCTGCAGGCCGCAATAGTTCTCGGTCAACTTCGGATCGAGCCAGGTGAACCCGACGTTGATCAGCAAACGGTCGGTTGGCAGCCAGTCGAACGAGTTCTCTATACCCTTGATGCGCGCGTTGGCACCATTCTGGATGATGTTCACGCTGTTGGGGCCGAGGAAAGAGAACTGGAAGTTGTTCCAGTCTTCCCAGAAGAGTGCGCCGTTCCAGCGCAGGCGGTGGTCGAACCATTGAGTTTTCCAGCCGATCTCGTAGTTCTTCAGAAAGTCGGCCTCGTAAGGCCCAACGCCTACCACCGCCGTACGGTTCACGCCGCCGGGTCGGAAGCCCTTCGAATAGGTGGCGTATACCAGAACATCCGGCGTGAACCTGTAGGTGATGTTCACGCGGGGAACGGTGCCGGTATTGGTCACCCTGTTGTTGAGGTTGACGCACGGGGCGTACGGCGTGACCGGGGGTAACCGGTTGCCGGCGCTGTCTGTGAAACACTTCGACATACCCGAGCCGGTCGGCGAATAGACGTCCGAGTAGCCGAAAAACCCCTCGAGGGTGTTGTCGTATTCGTAGTAGCGCAGCCCGCCGGTGAGGGACAGCTGCTTTGTGATATCCCACGTTACTTCCCCGAATACCGCCTTGTCACGATCGACGCGCTGCTCGTCGGTGAGCCAGATGGTGTTGTAGAGCGTCGGGATCGACATCGACTGGGCAAAGCCGTCGGGATTGAGAGAGTTGCCATAGGGGTCGGTGAAGCCGTACCCCGGCATGGTGTACTGCTCGAAGATGTTGTGCAGCTGACGCTGGATGAAGAGGCCTAACGTCGCCTTGACGGGCTTGTCGGCGGGGGTGGTCAGCCGTATCTCATTGCTCCACTTCTGGAAGCCGCCTTTGGTGTAGACGAACTCCTGCGGCATGATCGGGTTGCCGTTAGCGCCGGTCCAGAACGCGCCCGAGCCATAGTAGCGATCGTAGAAGGAGGAATAGTCCGAGTAATCGGCGATCGAATGGATATTGCGCTTCATGAAGGCGCCGGCGTAGACGAGGTCGAAGTCGCCGAATTTGCCTTCGACCGTCAGGGCGTACTGCTGCCATGCATCGTAGGACTTTTCTGGTCCGTAGTGCGCGATCTGCAGGTCGCCGACGGCCGGGTCGTAGGCGAAGAAACCGTTGGTATTAGTCTCCTGAGTCATGAAGGTCGGCGTCACGGTCCAGTTCTCACCGAGATTGAACCGGAGAGCCGCGCGGCCACCCTTGGTATCGGCCGTGTTGTAGTCGTTGGCCGTCCATGGCGAGCCAGGTTGTCCCGGGTCAGCGGTATTGGTGATGGCTCCCGCGCCGACCACACCGACCGGCGGGCACGGCGCGATGGTGTTGGGATACCCGGGGTTGGACGGGGCCGTACCGGTTGCCCAGGACTCGAACGTGCGTTTGCCGTTCTCGATGCAGGCGCTCGAATTCGTGCCCGCCACGTTGTTGATGAAGCCAGCATCGCGCTTGTCGAAGGCGACGAGTCGGACCGCGGCGTTCTCGCCGAGCGGAATGTTGACGAAGCCGTCGAGCTCCCAACCATTGCCGCCGTGAGTGACCGTGTTGCCGATCACGTCGTACCCGGCGGAGAACTTGCCTATTTCCGGCTTGTTGGTGATGATGCGAATCGTACCCGACTCGGAGCTGGCGCCGTACAGCGTTCCCTGGGGACCGGCGAGAACCTCGATCCGCGCGATGTCATAGATATGCACGTCCAGCGCGCCGTCGATCGTCGTGACGGGCTGCTCGTCGAGGTACGTGCCGACGGTCGGCTGCGGACCGGAGTGGTTACCTTCACCACCACTTGCCACGCCACGGATGTAGACGTGTGAGATTCCCGGCTGGGCATTGCCGCCCTGACCGATGCCCTTCATGATCGAGACGCTCGGCATGAACTGCACATAGTCGGCCATATTGGAGATGCCGAGCTGTTCCAGCTGCTTGGTGTCGAGCACCTGCAGGCTGATAGGAACGCTCTGCACGTCCTCGGTGCGCTTCTCTGCCGTGACGATGACTTCCTGCAGGCCTCCCGTGGCGGCTGGCGCCGTGCCGGCCTCCTGCGCGTAAAGCACCGGGGAGGACGCCAGCAATGCCGAGGCCACCGGAATCCCGGTCCGCATGATTGCGCGGCGCTTGCCCGCCTCGCGCAGCAGTTTTCTACGTCGACTTCGCGTCATGGATCGCCCCCGGTGTTGATTGAGGATTTCACACTGTCATTGGCGGATGCCACGCCAAAATCTGTCGGCACTTCTGGGTAGGCTGCGAGCACCGGGCCCAACGCGGCCTTGAGTGGCTCGAGCCAGCGTTCGTACTGGCGCCATTGCTCCATACCCTCGCGGAAGATGGGCTGGCGCACCTGTTCGGAGCTCGCGGTGCGAACCGCGCGCTCGTTTTGGTAAAACCTGAGACAAGCCTCTTCGAACGGCAGCCCGCAATGCGCGAGCAGTCGCCGCACCTCGGTTTCGGTGTCGTCGACCATGGCTTCATAGAACACGCGGTGCACGCGGCCCGGCAGCACGGCGTCGAAATGCGCCATGAGCTCCACGTAATCGTGATAGTAGCGGCCGAGGTCCTCGAGCCCGTACGTGAAGCTCTGGCCGCGCGCGAAATGCTGCTTGAAGCACGAGAAGCCGCAGCCGAGTGGATGGCGCCGGGCGTCGATGATCCTGGCGTTCGGCAGGATGAGGTGAATGAGCCCCACGTACAGGCAGTTGTTCGGCATCTTGTCGATGAAGAAGGGCGCGCCGCTCTTGCGGAAAACGCGTGTCTGCTCGAGATACCGCTCGCCGAGTGCGCGCAATTCTGCAGCTGTGAGCCCTGCAACCGACTGGAAGAAGACCTCCGCCTCATCCGGCCCATTGCGGCCGGCAAGCTCGCGCGCGAGCTGCGGGAGGTCCTGGAGCTCCATCGTCCCCTCGATGAGCGAGTGGCTCGCGAGGATCTGCTCGATGAGCGTCGATCCGGAGCGCGGCAGCCCGAGAATGAAAATGGGATCGGCGGCGGAGGCGCCGCCTCCGGCGCGTGCGGCGAAGAACTCGCGTGTGAACAGCCGCTTCGAGCGGCGCACGTAATCAGAATTCTCATCCGCGCTGTAAGGCATCATCCTGCGGCGAATTGCGTTGCCTTCGCTGTAATGCGCGAACGCTTCCTCGCAGGAGGCGCGGTCCTCGAGCGCCTTGCCCAGAGCGAATTCGAAGTGCAGGCGGTCCTCTGGAGGCAGGTCCCCCCGTGCGAGCGCCTCCCGTATCGCGAGAACTTCAGGCTCGGTGAAGCGGAAGGTCTTGAGATTCGCAAGGCTCCAGTAGGCTTCGCCGAGATGGGGCTCAATCGTGATGGCGCGCCGGTAAGCCTCGACGGCATCGGCCACCCGTGCGCTGGTCTTCAGGGAATGACCGTAGCTCATCCAGACCTTCGATTGCTGCGGATACTCCCTGAGCACCTCCGCGTAGATGCGCGCGGAGCCTGCGTAATCGGCGAGGTTCGCCAGTACCGCAGCTTTCAGGTTTCGATACCCGGGATTGGCGGGCTCCTTGGCGAGGAGCTTCTCCACATGGGGCAGCGCGGCGGCAGCCTTCCCCTGGCGGTTGAGCACGGTGGCGTAGTTGTGTCGCGCAGCATCGAAGCTCGGCGCGAGCGCCAGGCATCTCTCGAGGATGCGCTCGGCATCCGCATAGCGGCGCAGCCGGGCGCCCACCTCCGCCAGCATGCGCAACGCGGCGACATCGGTCGGGTGACGCTCGAGATGCGCGCGCAGCAGCGCCTCGGCGTGCGGAATGCGGTTCTCGACCAGTGCAGCTGCAGCGGCCAGTAAGCGCGGGTCCTTGGTTGCGGCCTTGATGTGCCGGGCATAAGCGGCGTCCGCACCCTCGGTGTCGCCGATGGCAACGAGATGGTCAGCAAGCGCGCGCCACGCGTCGGGCAGCCCGGGACCGGATTCGACCGCGCGCCGCAGCGCCGCGATCGCCGCCTCGCCCTGCCCGAGGGTACCGAGCGTGATGCCGAGCTCGTACTGGGCCACCGCCCAGCGCGGCTGCTTATCGCAGAGCGGTTGCAAAACCCGGAGAGCTGCCGCCGGGTCACCGCAGGCCCGCCGCGCGACAGCCAATAAGAGGAGAGCCATCGGGTGCTCGGGCACCACCTTCAGGATTTCGACGGCCTGCTCGGCCGCGAGCGCAGGGTGCTCGCGAAGCAGCTGCGAGGCGTGGCGCAGCGCGACTTCAACGGAGCCGAGTTCTTGTGGCTGGCCGCTCAAGTCTCTGATCCTTCGAGCGTCGCCGGGAGGGCTCCGTCCGGATGGGGATGAGAGATGCCCCGGGTGATCGCCGCGCGAGTCACCTGTCTTAAGAACGCCACTTGCACGCAGGCCCCACCAGCTGTTCGCACCGGACAGCAGCTCCCCAGAATGCTGGCCACGTCTGGCCGCCGGCCCTCACCCCCACCGGCATGGCCTCTAAAGTAGCTCAGTGGCGCGCCGGATGCCATGAATGGTCGCGCCATGCGACAGAGTTTCGCGCTGCCGGGTGCGACATGGTGCAGCTTTCCTCGCCGCGCACCCGTGTGGTGCAAAACACACACCCGGCGGATTGTGGCGGCAGGGGCTTGCTGGAGCGTTATCGCGCGGGCTCCGGAGCCGCTGCGGGGCTCTTCGAGGGCCAGTCGAGCGGAGCGAGGCGCGGCACCATCCACACCCAGCCGATGAGACCCGCAATGCTCACCACCGCGGCGGTGACGAAGGCCGCGGCGAAGTGACCGGTTTCCTCGACGAGCAGCCCCGTGAGCGCGGGTGCGATCACGCCCGCGAAGGTTCCACAGCAATTCTGAATTCCCACCCAGCGACCCGAGGCCGAGGGCCCCGCGAGGATCTGCGGGATGGCATAAACGCCCGCCCCGGCGGCTCCGGTGAGTATCTGATAAACGAAAATCCCCGCCAGCGCCCACGGCTGGGCGCCGAAAGCAATGGCGAGCATGCAAGCGACGGTCCCCACGTGCGCGGCGACCATCACCGACTTGTACGCGAGGTTTGCATGACCCGAGCGGACGAACCGGTCGATCGCCCACCCGGCAATGATCGAGCTGAGCGCACTCACGACGTAGGCGCTCCCGGTCAGTCTCGCCATCTCGGCAGTCGAGAACCCGCGCTCCCGAACCACGTAGTAGGGCAACCACGAGAGCACGAAAAAGAAAACGTAGTTGCTCGAGAAAAGTCCGAGCGCCGTGCCCCAGAGCGAGGGTTGGCGCAGAATCGCAGCCAGCTGCGGATCGTCGGGCCCGCGCGTCGCGGCAGCCGAGTGTGGCAAGCGCACGCGCGACCAGGGCAGCAGCCACACGAGAGAAAGGCTGCCAAACACCCAGAACGCAGCGCGCCAGCCATAGTGCGCCATGATCAACCCACCCCCCCAGGCACCGACCGCCGGACCGAGCTGGTAGCCGGCGGCGACGACGCCGTTGGCGATGGCGAGGCTCTCGACGGGTACGGCGACCGCGAGCAATTTCCCGGCCGACGGAAAGCCCACACTCTCACCGATCCCCAGCAGGAGGCGCAGCAGCAGTAGTGCGGCGAAGGAGTGCGCGAAGCCGACCAGTATCGTGGCGCAGGCCCAGAGGGCGAGTCCCGCGGCTAACACCCGCTGCGCACCGTAGCGCTCGGCAACCCAACCGACCGGGATCTGCAGGACGGAGTAGGTCCAGAAGAACGCCGAGAACAGCACTCCAAGCTGTCCCGCGGTGAGATGGAGCTCATCCTGGATCAGGTGCGCCGCGGTTGGCACCGCGCCGCGGTCGATGTAGTTGATGAACAGGGCCGCCGCTACCAGGCCCACGATCGACCAGCGGGCGACCGCCGTCAGCTCAGACGCTGTCGGCGAGGTCGTCAACGCGCATAGTCCGCTTCGCTGCGGTCCAACAGCCGCTTCAGAGCCTCGAAGTGCAACTCGGTGCGCGCAACACCACCCACATCGACGCACGCTTTGAACTGTGCGGCCGTGGCCTCCACCACCGGCCTCGGCAGCAGGCGGAGGCCGCGCCCGGTGGAGAGCGCCAGGATCTGCGCCTGGCTGGCCCGCTCGAGAAAGTACAGCCGCTCGAACGCCTGGGCGGCGGAGGCCCCGATGACCAGCACACCGTGATTGCGCAGCATGAGAACCGAGTTGCCCGCGAGCGCACGCGCCATGCGCTCCCCTTCCCGGGCGTCGAGCGCGAGACCGTTGTAGTCGAGATAGGCGATGTCGTCGTGGAACCCGAGGGCGCTCTGCCCGGCCATCTCCAGGCGTGCATCCTCGAGCATCCCAAGAGCCGTGGCGTAAGGCATGTGCGTGTGCAGGACACAGCGCGCTTCGGGCACGAGGCGGTGCACCGGCAGATGAATGTGAAGAGCCGTGTCCTCGACCAGCCCGCGCCCGGCCACAACCTTGCCGCCGAAATCGAGCTCCATCAGGTCGCTCGCCTTGACCTCCGACCACAGCAGTCCGAAGGGTGCGAGGTAGAACCGGTCGGAGTGCCCGGGAACGAGCAGGGTCAGGTGATTGTCGATGCCTTCGTTGAGCCCGAAGCGGGCAGCGAGACGATGGCAGGCGGCGAGATCAATGCGTGCCTGACGGCGGGGATCGCTGCGAGACGCGGCCGGATCGATTGACACGTTCATGGGAGCCCTCGGCGCTTACGCCATGCGCTGCCGGCACTGCGCGTAAGTATGCCGCTCGATTATACGGTCCGGCGCTGCCGCAAGCGTTTCCAATCGCGGCGTATCTCACGGGCCGCATTGTGGCCGGGAATGCCCGAGACGCCCCCGCCCGGGTGGGCGGAGGAGCCGCACAGGTAGAGCCCGGCAATCGGTGTGCGATAGTCGGCCCAGTGCGGGGCGGGGCGCTGCCAGAACAGTTGATCGGCCGAGAGCTCGCCGTGAAAGATGTGACCCTGCGGGAGACCCACGATGGCTTCGAGGTCCGGCGCCACCAGCGTCTCGATGTCGATGACGCGCGTAGAGAAACCCGGAGCCATGGTCTCGATCACATCGAGCGCTGCCTGCGTCAGGTTGTGCTTCTCATCGGTCCATGAGGCTCCCTCTCGCAGGCGGTAGGGCGCGTGGCCGCCAAACACGTTGATGACATGCTTGCCGGCTGGTGCCAGCGAATCGTCGACGATCGTGGGCACGACCGGTGTGAGGAACGGCCGGCTCGAGTACCAGCCGTACTTGGCGTCATCGTAGGCGCGCTCGAGGTAATCGATCCCGGGCGCAATGTGTACGTAAGTCGGATAACTGAACTGCAGTCGGGCGGGGTCGAAGGCACGATAGCGAGGCGGCTCGTGCGCGGCGATGTTCAATTTGAAGGCGGTCGAGAACGTGCGGAACGTATCGATGTCGCGCAACAACTCCCCCGGCAGGTGGGCGGGCGCGATGAGCCGCTTATAGAGCGTGGGTGCCGCGACGTTGCAGGCGACGACCGCGGCGCGGAATTCCCGGCCGTCCGTCGTGCGCACGCCAGTCGCGCGTCCCTCGCTCACCAGCACCTCCGCCACAGGGGCGTCGGTCATGACCTCCATGCCGAAACGGGCGCCGGAGCGCGCGATCGCGGCCGTGATCGCTCCCATGCCGCCGCGCACGAAGCCCCAGCCGCCCGCTCCCTGATGCTCACCCATGAGGTGGTGCATGATCACGTAGGCGGTGCCGGGGGACTTGGGTCCTGCGAAAGTCCCGATCGAGGCGTAGTACGCGAGCAGGCTCTTGATCGTATCGTGCTCGAACCACGCCGAGAGGTAGTCGTAGGCGCTCTGTGTCAGCAGATCAACCATGCGGTACGCCCGGTCGCCGATCGTGCGATGCCGCCACAATAAAGATGCACTGCGCTTGAAACTCGCCCAGCTGCGGCGGACCGGATCCACGGGCGTCTCGAACAACAGCTGCCGCACGAGGGCCGCCGACTCCTCGAGGTACCGCACGAACTGCGGATAGATCTCGGCATCGTGACGCGAGAACCGCGCAAACTCGGCCTGGGTCTTCTGCAGGTCGTCGCTGTAGAGGATGTAGTCGTCGCCGCCGAGAGGGCAGAACAGGTCATTCGCCGGCAGCACCTGCAGGCCCAGCGAATGCAGCTCCAAGTCTCTGATGATGCGCGGGTGCAGGAGGCTCATGACGTAGGAGAAGCGCGAGGCGCGAAAGCCGGGGCAGAATTCCTCGGTGACCGCGGCACCGCCGACGATGCTGCGGCGTTCGAGCACCAGCGTGCGCAGCCCGGCTTTGGCGAGGTAGGTGCCACAGACCAGGCCGTTGTGACCCGATCCGATAACGATCACGTCGTACGCGCTCGTCATGGTGCTGCGCCGCTCTCCTGGTTCGACAACTGCGCCTGGCCGGCGCTATGGTAAATGGACCATGCGTAATGTGGCAGCAACGCTGAGATTTCGCACTCGCGGCAGCGGCCTGATGGAGATCACCGGGGAGGTGCGGAGTTGGCTCGAGAGCCAGGGCGTAACGACCGGACTGCTGACGCTCTTCTGCCGTCACACTTCGGCATCGCTGCTCATCCAGGAGAACGCCGCGCGCGCCGTTCGCGCCGACCTGGAAAGATACTTTGCCTCGATAGCACCGGAGGATCCGAGCCGCTACGAGCACAGTGACGAGGGGTCGGACGACATGCCGGCACACCTCCGGACCGCTTTAACCGGGCTGCAGCTGTCGATCCCGGTCAGCGCCGGCCGAATGGTGCTCGGCACGTGGCAGGGCATTTATCTCTTCGAGCACCGCCACCGTCCTCACGAGCGCGAAGTCGCGCTGCACGTGATCGGCGACTGAGGTCCGAGGGCGCGGTTAGAAAGAATCGAGCGGCCCTGCGGCTGTTGCTCAATCGTAGCCGAGGAGCCAGGCGACGGTCGCGATGAGCAGGCACAGCGCGAGGCTGAGCCACACCTTCCAGTCGGTGGCGATATCGCGCCAGGCTCGTATCGGTCGATCGTTCACGTCGGTCTTCCGGGCTCATTATCGTACCCCCACGTCTGTTTTTTGAGACAGTTAGGGATGTCCTGATAGCCGCGGGCCTTGCGCCGCGGTACATTCGGGTCTCTGCCAGCAAGGAGGCGACATGG
>Ga0306920_100011153_pt1 | contig 12111 bp, 13 predicted proteins | sample flu12Cox44000170_FD_204666 | JGI IMG/M metagenome (GOLD analysis project Ga0306920, IMG submission 204666) | Lab enrichment of tropical soil microbial communities from Luquillo Experimental Forest, Puerto Rico - flux4day.12C.oxic.44.000.170 (v2)... | ecosystem: Environmental > Terrestrial >...
CAGGTGGTCGAAGTCGTGCAGGTCGAGCACCTGCAGGTACATCCGGGCCGCGCCGATGGCGGCGAACCGGTGCAGCTTGTCCACCACCTGTGCGGGCGTCCCGGCCAGCCCGTCCGCGGTGAGTCCGGCCGGCTCCCGGCCGATCGCCGCCGCCCGCCGGGCGACCTCGGCGCTGGTCCGGCCACAGCAGACCACCTGCGCGGCTGAGTACACCAGCGTCGCCGGGTCCCGGCCGGCTGCCTCGCACGCCGCCTGGGCCCGCCCGAACGCGGCCGCGGTCTCGTCCTGGCTGCCGAACGCGATGTTGTACTCGTCGGCGAACCGGGCCGCGAGCTGCGGTGTCCGGCGCAGGCCGTGCCCGCCGACCAGCACCGGCGGCCGTGGCCGCTGGGACGGCTTGGGCAGGGCAGGTGAGTCGGTCAGCACGTAGTGGGCGCCATGAAAGGAAAACGTCTGGCCTGGCGGGGTCTGCCACAGCCCGGTGATGATCTCCAGTTGCTCCGTCAGCCGGTCGAACCGCTCCGCCACTGGCGGGAACGCGATGCCATAGGCGGTGTGCTCGGCGGCGAACCAGCCGGCGCCAAGGCCGAACTCGACCCTGCCCCCGCTCATCTCGTCCACCTGCGCGGCCGCGATCGCCAGCGGCCCTGGATACCGGAAGGTGGCCGAGCTCATCAGCGTGCCGAGCCGGATCCGCGAAGTTTCCCTGGCCAGGCCCGCCAGTGTGACCCAGGCATCGGTCGGCCCGGGCAGCCCGGGCACGCGGCCCATCTTGAGGTAGTGGTCGGACCGGAAGAACGCGTCAAACCCCAGTTCCTCCGCCGCCCGGGCGACGGCCAGCAGCCGCCCGTAGTCCGCGCCCTGCTGTGGCTCAGTGAAGATCCGCAGAAGCATGCGCCCCATCCTGCCCTACCGGGCGGGGGCGGCTCAGCCCACCGTCAGACCCGGGGCGAGCGCCGCCACGCACTCCACATGGTGGGTCATCGGGAAAGTGTCGAACGCCCGCAGGCCGGCCAGCCGCCAGCCGGCGCCGGCGAAAACCGCGATGTCGCGGGCGAGGGTGGCGGGGTCGCAGGACACATAGGCGATCCGGCGCAGACTGTGCCAGCCGGCCAGCCGCTCGATCACCGCGCGGGCGGCCCCGGCCCGCGGCGGGTCGAGCACCGCCAGCCCGGGTGCGGGCAGGCCGGTCATCGCCAGCACGGTGGCGGCGTCGCCGCAGTGCACCCGGGCCCAGGGCGACCCGCGCAGGTTGTGCCGCGCGTCCCGGGCCGCCGCCCGGTCGGCCTCCACCCCGATCACCGTCCCGGACGGCCCCACCGCGGCGGCCAGCGCGCCCGCGAACAGCCCGGCTCCGCAGTACAGATCCAGGGCCACCGTGCCCGGCTGGGGCGCGAGCGCGGTCAGCACCGCCCCGGTCAGTGCCTCGGCGGCGCCGGGATGGACCTGCCAGAAGGTGCCCGCGCCGACCCGCCATGACCGCCCGGCCGGGCCGCCAGTGAGCTGGCGCAGGTAATCCCGGCCCTGGACGGTCCGGCCAGGCGCCGGGCGGCCGCGCTTGCCGCCCGTGCCGATCGCGATCACCGCCCGCTCTCCCGTGCCCGGTGACACCACCACCTCCACCGACCCGGTACCCGGCCAGCGCTGCCCGGTCACCCCGGCCGCGTTCACCAGCGGATGGGCGATCGGGCAGTCGCCGACCGCCACCACCTCGTGCGAGCGGTGCCGGAGCAGCCCTGCCGTGCCGTCCGGGCCGACCGAGTAGCGGACCCGGGTGCGCCAGCCGAGCCCGCCGGTGTCCCCCGGCACCGGCTCCACCGTGACCCCGGTGTCCAGTCCGGCGATACGCCGCAGCTGGTGCCGGATGACGTCCGCCTTGAGCCGGCGCTGAGCAGCCAGGCTGGCGTGCTGCCAGTCGCAGCCGCCGCAGCCACCTGGCCGCGCGTGCGGGCAGGGTGGCTCCACCCGGTCCGGTGCGGGCCGCAAGATCTCGGCGGCTTCGGCCCGGGCGAACCGGGTTGTGCTGCCGGTCACCCGCGCCCGCACCCGCTCGCCCGGCAGCGCGTGCCGGACGAACACCACCCGCCCGGCCGGGTCCCTGGCCACGCACCAGCCGCCGTGCGCGGGCTCGCCCACGTCCAGCTCCAGCAGCTCGCCCGGGGCCGCTTGCTGCCCCCGGCCTGCCGCCCCGGTCACCGCCTCCACCGCGCCCCCATGCCTCGTTGCATCCCAAAGTATGCCGGCCTGGCGTCAGCAGCCTTCATGCGGGGGAATACCGTGGCTGAGCACCGTTTGACGGGAGGCGGCCGTGCACATCGTGATCATGGGATGCGGGCGGGTTGGCTCCACGCTCGCGCACATCCTGGAGGAGCAGGGCCACTCGGTCGCCATCATCGACCAGGACCGGGAGGCCTTCCGCAAGCTGCGCTCGGGATTCAAGGGCAAGCGGATCACCGGCGTCGGCTTTGACCAGGACGTGCTGATCGAGGCGGGCATCGAGGAGGCGGACGCCTTCGCCGCGGTCAGCAGCGGCGACAACTCGAACGTGATCGCCGCCCGGGTGGCACGCGAGTCGTTCGGCGTGGAACGGGTTGCCGCCCGCATCTATGATCCCCGGCGCGCGGAGGTGTACCAGCGGCTTGGCATCCCGACCGTGGCGACCGTCCGCTGGACCGCCGACCAGATGCTGCGGCGGCTGCTGCCGGAGGGCTCCGAGGCGCTGTGGCGCGACCCGACCGGCGCCGTGGTACTGGCCGAGGTGGCCTTCTCGGCGGAATGGGTGGGTGAGAAGGTGCACGCGCTGGAGGAGGCGTCGCGCGCCAGGGTGGCCTACATCTCCCGGCTCGGGGAGGCGATGCTGCCGGTGCAAGGCACGGTGCTGCAGGAGGGTGACGTGCTGCACGTGGTTGCGCCGGAGAGCGACCTGGCCCGGATCGGGGAGGTCTTCGGCCGGGTCACCCCGGGCACGCGGCGGAAAGGAGGCCACTGATGCGGGTCGCCATCGCTGGAGCCGGCGCGGTCGGCCGTTCCATCGCCAGTGAGCTGATCGACAACGGGCATGAGGTGCTGCTCATCGACAAGAACCCCCGCTCCATCGCGGTGGACAGCGTGCCGCGAGCGGAGTGGCTGCTCGCGGACGCCTGCGAGATCACCTCGCTGGACGAGGCCGGGCTGGAGCGCTGCAATGTGGTCATCGCCGCCACCGGCGACGACAAGGTCAACCTGGTGGTGTCCCTGCTGGCCAAGACCGAGTACGGGGTGCCCCGGGTGGTGGCCCGCACCAACGACCCCAAGAACGAGTGGCTGTTCAACGAGTCGTGGGGGGTGGACGTGGCCGTTTCCACTCCCCGGCTGCTGTCCGCCCTGGTCGAGGAGGCGGTCAGCGTTGGCGACCTGGTCCGGCTGATGACCTTCCGGCAGAGCGAAGCCAGCCTGGTCGAGCTGACCATGTCCGAGGACGCGCCACTGGCCGGCACCCGGATCGGGGATATCGCCTGGCCCGCCGACACCGCGCTGGTAGCCATCCTGCGGGAGGGCAGGGTGATCGTCCCGGGCGCCAATGACCCGCTCACCGCCGGCGACGAACTGCTGTTCGTGACCAGTGAGAACGTGGAGGAGGACCTGGCCCGGCTGCTGGCGGGCGAGCGCTGAACCCCGAAGTCACGCCCCAGAGCACACGCCCACGTGCCCGGCCGGGCCGGTCAGCGCGTTTCGGTGATCTCCGGGCCGCGCTCGAACGGGTTGAGCGGCCACCGGCCTTCCTCCGGCTCGGGCTGCTCCCCCGCCAGTGCCGCCATGATCTCGTCGGGCAGCCGGATCTCCAGCATCTCGCGCGGCGGCACCGGGTGATCGCCGCGGACGACCACCACACCGCCGAACACCCCTTCCAGCGGCGTGGCCAGGTCCGCCTGGTCAGCGGCCGGGCCGGTGATCACGCCGCGCAGGAACCAGCGCGGCCCGTCCACGCCCAGGAACCGGACCGGCTGCCGCTCGCCGCCTGATTCGCCCTCGACCGGCTCGGTGGGGATGATCCGCGCGCGCAGCTCAGTGCCGAACGGGCCTTCGGCCTCACTGCTGTCGCCCCCGGTGCGGGCCACCTCCGCGGCGATCTCGGCCCGGATCTCGTCCCAGAGGCCGCCGCTCTTGGCCGCGGCGAAAGCCTGCAGTTGCAGGCCGCTGTCCCCGCTGACCACGGTGATCCAGGCAGGCTGGTTGTCCGCCACGCTCACCTGGACCTCGAACTCGTCGCCAGCGGGCACCTGCAGGCTGCCAAAGTCGATCCGGTCCTGGGCCGGGATGTCGTCGCCGGCATCCCACGGGCCGGCCTGGGCCGGCTCGCCGGTGCCCGGTGACTCTTCCTGCGGCGCCTCGTCAGGGAGCGCCTCCGGTGGCTGGCCCGCGGCGGAGCGGCGGCGGCGGAACACGTTCCTGCCCTCCCGTCTGGTGTTGCCTGGCGTCAGCCGGCGGCGTGCCCGCCGGTCGATCCGAAGCCGGCCTCCCCACGCGCCGAGCCCGGCAGCGACTCCACCTCGTGCAGCACGGCCCGGGCGACGCGCTGGATGACCAGCTGGGCGACCCGGTCCCCGCGCTGGAAGCTGACGGCGGCCTGGGCGTCGGTGTTGAGCAGGGTGACCCTGATCTCGCCACGGTACCCCGCGTCCACCGTGCCGGGCGCGTTCACCAGGGTGACGCCGTGCCGGGCGGCCAGCCCGGACCGCGGATGGATGAACGCGGCATAGCCGTCGGGCAGCGCGATGGCGATCCCGGTGGGGACGACGGCCCGCTCCCCCGGCGCCAGCGTCACGCCGGCCGCCGCGAACAGGTCGAGGCCGGCGTCGCCGGGGTGAGCGGGCGCGGGCAGCGGCAGGTCCGGGTCGAGTCGCTTGATGAGCACCGGGACGTTCTGGTCCACGGTGCTGAACCCTACCGCTGCCCGGCGGCCGGCCCGGCCGGATCGGGCGTCCCGGGCGGGGCCGGATCGGCCGGGGCCGGGCGCGGCGGGGCCGGCCCGGGCGGGGCGGGACCTGGCGTGGCCGGGCCCGCCCGGCCGCGCAGATACGGTCCCGCCCGCACCAGGGCGGCGGTCACCGGCACCGCGACCACCGCGCCGGCGATCCCGGCGATGGCCGCCCCCACCGCCAGCACCAGGATGATCGCCAGCGGGTGCAGGCGGACCATGTGGCCCACCACCAGCGGCTGCAGCAGGTGGCCCTCCAGCTGATTCTCCAGGATGAAAACGGCCAGCAGGATCAGCGCGGCGAGCCAGCCGCGGGTGGCCAGGGTGACCGCGACCGCCAGCGCGCCCACCACCAGGATCCCGACCAGCGGCACGAACGCGGCCAGGAAGACCAGGATGACCAGTGGCGCCAGCAGCGGCACACCCAGCACCCAGAGGGTGAGGCCGATCACCACCGCGTGGATGGCAGCCACCGCGATGGTGCCCCGGACGTAGTAGGTGAGCGCCTGCCAGGCCGCGGCGCCAGCCCCACGGACCCGCTGCTGCCCCTCCGGGGCGAAAAACCCGGTCAGCCAGGCCCAGATCCGGTCGCCGTCCTTGAGCAGGAAGAAGGTAATGAAGATGGTGAGGACCGTCCCGGCCACCAGTTCCAGGAAGAACCGGCCGCCGCTGAGCACGGTGCCGGCCACCGCCGACTCGTGGTGATTGAGATAGCTGAGCAGCCGGTTGGCCAGCTGCTGGAGGCCAGCCCGGCCGAGATGGAAGGGCGGCCCGGCCAGCGACCTCTCCAGGTCCTGCGCGCTGTTGCCCAGCTCCCGGACCAGCGCCTGGTAGTCGGCCGAGGTCTGGGTGGCGGCCAGCACCACCACCCCGGCCAGCACCACCAGCACCACCAGCACGGTGCACCAGGTGGCGGCCAGGGATGGCAGCCCGGCGCGGCGCAGGCGGGCGGTCAGCGGCCGCAGCAGGGCGGTGAGCAGCAGCGCGGCCACCGATGGCAGCACCACCAGCCGCAGCGCGCTGGCCACCCGGAAGGCCAGGTAGATGACGAGGCCGACGACCAGCAGCCGCCAGGCCCAGCCCCCCGCCAGCCGCAGCCAGGCTGGCACCTGGGCTGGGCCGGGCGGCTGCGGCCAGCTGGTGCCGTCGCTGTCGGCCAGCGGCGGGCCGCCGTCCACGGTGCCGGTGCCCGGCTCGCCGCTGGCCTGGCTGCGCCATCGGAGTCGCCGCATCACGCTCCCCATGTAACCAACTACGGTGGGCTCATGTGTGTCTACCACGAGCGGCTGTGGGTGCCCGTATCCTGGCTGCTGCTCGGCCTGCTGGTGGTGGTGCTGCTCAGCGCGGAGCTCGCGGCCGGGGTGGCCGTCCTGATCGCCGGCACCGGGCTGGCCAGCTACGGCGCTGTCATCGGCACGTCCGTTTACGTCGTGCTGATCGGCGTTTTCGCCGCGCTGATGCTGAACTGGAGCCGGCCACGGCTGGCGGTTACCGGCAGTGAGCTGACCGCGGCCGGGGCGTCGCTGCCGCTGGCCGTGGCGGGCGAGGTGACCGCCCTGGACCAGCGGCAGGCCCGCGCGCTGCGTGGCCCGCGCGCCGATCCGTCCGCATTCATCCTGATCCGGCCGTACCTGCGGGAGGCGGTCTACATCGAGGTCACCGACCGGACCGTGGGCACGCCGTACTGGCTGCTGGCCACCCGGCACCCGGCCCAGCTGGTGGCCGCGATCGACAGTGCGCGACCCGCCGCCCGCGCAGGTGACGCCGCCGTGGGATGATCAGCCGTCAGGCCGGCGGCCGGGGGCTCAGGGAGGAGTGTGACATGGCGGACAAGGGCGCACGCAGCGTCAAAGCGGTGGGGATAGTCGCCGATCTGGGGGCGTTCTATGTTGTCCGCTGGCTGCTGAGCTTCGGCTGGAAGCAGATAACCGGGCGGGAACCGCCCACGGACCCCGAAGACCTGCACCGTGGCATCGGCGAATCGCTGGCCTGGGCGGTGATCTTGGGGGTGAGCACCGAAATCGTCCGGCTGCTGGCCATCCGGTTGACGGCCAGGCGGGCGCGGGCGCAGCAGGCGGACCGCCCCCAGGCCTGACCGGCCAGTATTTGCTTCCGGCCTGGTACTGATCAGGACCAGCGCAGAATCTGAATTGCGCCAGCCCGCAAGGCCGTGGTGAGGTGCGCTGGTGGACACTCACACCGTGCGCACCGCGTTCGATGCACAGATCCGGCGGCGGACCCTGGGAGACGAGCCGGGTGCGGTCGTCGAGGCCAGCCCGGGGGTGCTGCGCTGGCTGGCACCGGGAACGCAGACGTCCTGCATCACCTGGTCCGAGCTCACCGGCGACTCCGCCGATGCCGTAATTGCTGCGCAGGTGCGATACTTCGCGGCCCGCGGGACGCCGGTCGAGTGGAAGCTCTACGACTACGACCGGCCTGCCGATCTGGCCCAGCGGCTGCAGGCGGCCGGCTTCGTCGCCTATGACCAGGAGCTCATGCTGGCCGCCGAGACGTCGGCCATCGAGTCCGAGGTCAGGCTGCCAGAGGGGGTGCGGCTGGAGCTGGTCAGCGACGAGGCCGGCATCGAGGCGATGGTGGCAGTGCATGACCTGGCGTTCGCCGGCCATCCGTCTGCTGAGCTCGGCGGGCGGCTGGCGGGCCTGCTCAGGGCGCCTGAGCTGGGCCAGATGGTTGTCGCCATGGCCGGCGATCAGCCGGTCGGCGCTGCCCGGGTGGGGTTCACACCGGGAACCGATTTCGCCGGGCTGTGGGGCGGGGGAACCATCCCGGCCTGGCGGGGCCGGGGAATCTTCCGCGCCCTGGTCAGTTGCCGGGCGGGCCTCGCCGCTGCCCGCGGCTACCGTTATCTCCAGGTCGACGCGCTGCCTGCCAGCCGTCGCATCCTCCGGCGGCTCGGTTTCCAGCCGGTCGCCGTCACCACCCCCTATGTCTGGACGCCGCCAGCCCGGTAGCCGGGCCGGGCGCCCGCTGGCAGGCGGATACCGTGAACTGGGCCTGCCGCCGTGCCACCTGGCTGACACTGCTGCCGGTCAGGTCACCGAGCCGGCCGCAGCGCCGGTTGCCCGGTCACCCCACCGGGCGATCGCCCCGGGCAAATCCAGCGGCCCGATCATCGGGCCGCTGGCCAGCTCGCGCTCCCAGTCCTCGGCCGGGACCCGCCACATGACCTCGAACTCGATCCCGCTCGGGTCCTTGGCGTACAGCGACTTGGATACCCGGTGGTCGCTGGCGCCGACCAGCGCGCCGCGTTCGTCCAGGGCCTGGCGGATCTGGTCCAGCTCGGCCAGCGTGCCCACCTCCCAGGCAAGGTGGTACAGCCCGGTGCGGGGAGCGGCGGTGGCCGGGATGGCCTCGCCGGTGAGGGCGAACAGGCCCAGGTCGTGGTCGTTGGCGGAGCCGGGCGCGCGCAGGAAGGCGGCCTGCCCGCCCATCTTGGCACGGATCTCGAAGCCGAGCGCCGTGGTGTAGAAGTCCACGGCTGCGGCCAGGTCATGGACGTAGAGCACGGCGTGGTTCAGCCGGCGCACAGCGGCCATGGCAAGCCTCCAGGTGTCGTCGTCCGGTCAGCGGCCAAGCCGCCGCGGTGCCCCGATCCCGGCGGTCAGCTGCCGAGTTGCTTGCGCCGCCGCTCCCGCAGCCGCCGCCGCTGGGAGGGGTCGAGCATCAAGTAGCCGGCGACCGGGACGGCGATCGCTATCGCGATCACAGCCAGCGCCAGCCATGGGCTGATGATGAACAGGATCAAGCCAACGACGATGCCGGCGATGGCGAACTTCATGCGACCCGACACTGAGCCCTCCTTCGGGCTGGAGCCGATCCGGGGGTGGGGGGGCTCCCGGCCCACTCCACTTCACCACATCTGCGTCCGGAAGCGGTAACCGCCGCCGTCCGGACGCGGTAACCGCTGGGCCGGCCCGGCCGCTGCGTCGTGGCCCGGGCGGCTACGTCCCGGCCCGGGCGGCGGCCTTCAGTCCTTGCTTGTAGGCGCGGACCTCGGCCAGCGAGGCTTCGTCGGTGATATCGGCGACCGAGCAGTGCGAGCCCGCTTCGCCGAAATGGCCTGCCGCCTCGCGCCAGCCGGGTGGCTGCACCCCGTACTGCTTGCCGAGCAGGGCCAGGAAGATCCGGGACTTGTCCGGGCCGAAGCCGGGCAGGCGCGAGACCCGGTCGAGCAGCTCGGTGCCGGACCTCACACCCCGCCAGAGGTTGGCCGGCTCGCCCTGATAGTGCTCAACCAGATGCTGGCTCAGCTGCTGGACCCGGCCGGCCATCGCGCGCGGGTAGCGGTGCAGCGCCGGGCGCTCACTGAAGATCGCGGCCAGGGCGTCCGGGTCGAACGCGGCCAGCTCGGCGGCGGTGGGCTCGTGCCCCAGGCGGCTGACCAGGTCACGCGGAGAGGTGAAGGCCTTCTCGATGGTCACCTGCTGGTCCAGCAGCATGCCGATGAGCAGGGCCAGCGGGCTGCGGGACAGCAGGTCGTTGGCGTCAGCCGGGATCGGCAGGGACAGCGTCATGGCACCTCCTCCAGCAGCTGACCCTAACGGATCCCGCGCTTGCGCAGGATGTCCGCCACATCCCCGAACTCGTCGTCGTCCAGGCTGACTGGCTTCGGCTTGGCCGTGCCGAGCGCCTTGCCCGGCGGGGCCGCGGCCGTGGCCTGCTGCCCGCGCCCGCCAGACCGCTTCCGGGCGCGGCCGCGCAGCCGGCCGGAGAGCACGAACAGGACCACCGCCACGATGGCGACGATGATCCCCGCCCAGACCTGGGGCGAGAACACAAACGAGGTCGCGAAGCTCGCGATCGCGGTACCGAACCGCCACAGCAGCTCAATCACCCCGGTGAGGTAGGCGGCGATCGGCAGCAGCGACCAGGCGGCCAGCCGCAGCCCGGCGGCGGCACCCCGGCGGCGCCACGCGAACCAGCTCGCCACCAGCCCGATCAGGGCCAGCCCGCCGGTCAGCGGCAACCAGGCAATCTGGCTATAAGTCGACATGCCCGCGTCCTTCGGTTATGCCCGTCTCCCCCATCGTCGCACACCGCGGGCGGTGCGCCGGCCGTCAGCTGTTCTCTGGGAAGTGGCAGGCGACCTGGTGCCCGATCGCCATCTGCACTAGCGGCGGCTGCTCGGTCTTGCAGATCTCCTGCGCCTTCCAGCAGCGGGTGTGGAAGCGGCAGGCCGGTGGCGGGTTGAGCGGGCTCGGCACGTCCCCGGTCAGCCGGATCCGTTCCCGGCGCATGCGCTGCCCGTCTACACCGGGCGCCACCGGCTCGGGCGAGGGGACGGCCGACAGCAGGGCGACCGTGTATGGGTGCCGCGGCCGGCTGTACAGGGCGTCGCGGTCGGCCAGTTCCACCAGGTTGCCCAGGTACATGACGGCCACCCGGCTGCACACGTGCCTGATCACCGACAAGTCGTGCGCGATGATCACATAAGTCAGCCCCAGCTCGGCCTGCAGATCCCCCAGCAGGTTGATCACCTGCGCCTGGATCGAAACGTCGAGGGCTGACACTGGCTCGTCGGCCACGATGAGCTTGGGCCGCAACGCGAGCGTGCGCGCGATCCCGATCCGCTGCCGCTGGCCGCCGGAGAACTCGTGCGGGTAGCGGTTGTAATGCTCTGGATTGAGGCCGACGAGTTCCAGCAGTTCCTGCACGCTGTGCCGGACCCCCTGCTCGGTGGCCACCTTCTGCAGCCGGAACGGGGCGCCGACGATCGCGCCGACCGTATGCCGGGGGTTGAGCGACGAGTATGGATCCTGGAAGATCATCTGGACGTCACGGCGCAGCGGCCGCATCGATCCCTGCCGCAGGTGTGTGATGTCGCGGCCATCGAACATGATCTGCCCAGCGGTCGGCTCGAGCAGCCGGACGATCATGCGGGCGGTGGTGGTCTTACCGCAGCCCGACTCACCCACGATGCCCAGGGTCTCACCGGCTGCCACCGTGAAGCTGACGTCCTCCACGCTGCGGACCAGCCCGACCGTACGCCGGAAGATGATGCCGCGGTAGACCGGGAAATGCTTGGTCAGCTGGGTCACCGTCAGCAGTGCTTCCCCGGCCGGCTTGCCGTTCCCGGCCGCCTGGGGGACAGGCTCCGGCCGCACGGCTGCGCCAGCCGAGCCTTCCGGGCTGGTCATGATGCCACCTTGTCCCGCTCGGCCCAGATGCGGCGCTGCTCATCGATGCTCAGGTGACACGACACCTCATGGCCCAGGCTCACCGGGCGCAGTTCGGGCACCTCGCGCTCGCATCTGCCGTTGTTCCTGGCCGCGTAGTCGCAGCGGGGGTGGAACGGGCAGCCAGAGGGCACATGGATCAGGCTGGGCGGGGTGCCGCGGATCGACTGCAGCCGGTCCATCCGGGGCCGGTCCAGCCGCGGCATCGAGCCGAGCAGCCCCCATGTGTACGGGTGGCCGGGGCTGCCGAATACGTCCTGGCCGCTGCCGTACTCCGCCATCCTGCCTGCATACATGACCAGGATGTCGTCGGCGAGTTCCGCCACCACCCCCAGATCGTGGGTGATCATGATCACGGCGGAGTGGTACTCCTCCTGGAGGTCGGAGATGAGGTCGAGGATCTGGGCCTGGACGGTCACATCGAGCGCAGTGGTGGGCTCATCCGCGATCAGCAGCTCGGGATCGCAGGACAGGGCCATGGCGATCATGGCCCGCTGCCGCATACCGCCAGAGAACTGGTGCGGGTAATCGTCGACGCGGGTTTCCGCATGCGGTATCCCCACCCGCTTGAGCAGGTCGGCCGCGTGCGCGCGGGCCGCCTTCTTGCCCACCTTGTTGTGGATGAGGTAGGCCTCGGCGATCTGGTTGCCCACGGTGTAGTAGGGGTGAAGTGACGACAGCGGATCCTGGAAGATCATCGCGATCTTGTTGCCCCGTAGCTCCCGTACCCGGGACTGGTCCGCCGCGACGAGATCCTCCCCGTCGAGATAGATCTTGCCGCTGATCTGCGAATTTCCACGGTTGTAGAGGCCAAGGATGCCAAGGCTGGTAACACTCTTGCCGGACCCGGACTCACCCACAATGCCGAGGGTACGGCCGCGCTCCAAGGCAAACGACACCCCGTCCACCGCTTTGACCAGCCCATCGTCGGTCGGGAAGTGGATGCGCAGGTCCCGT
>Ga0306920_100011154_pt1 | contig 12111 bp, 9 predicted proteins | sample flu12Cox44000170_FD_204666 | JGI IMG/M metagenome (GOLD analysis project Ga0306920, IMG submission 204666) | Lab enrichment of tropical soil microbial communities from Luquillo Experimental Forest, Puerto Rico - flux4day.12C.oxic.44.000.170 (v2)... | ecosystem: Environmental > Terrestrial >...
ACCCTACGGTACGGAGCCTGTGATGCGCGACACCCTTTTTTTAGTTACCGCTGGTAGCGCCGCTGCGATTGTGTGAACGGGTTGCGGTAACAAAACCCGCCATTGCCTGAACGTGCCGCCTCGCACTGTTCGAAGGAATAAAATCCGCAGTTCGTCCCGCCATGCGTGCCCCCGTATTGAGCGCACCATGTGCCATCGGCATGGGCGTCAATGATCGAGAGCAGCAACGCGGTGCATGTGATTGCGGCGATGGAAATGGGACGCATCAGGAATCCTCCTCCTCGGCAGCTTACACCCTTGCCATCCCTAACACCGAATGCGGACGTTAATTCCCGGCTTGCTCTTTCAAAGGCGCACCGGTCTGCTCGACATTCTCCGGCTACTGCAAGGGCGGATGAGTGACGATCGATCGCAGATCGACCGAAGGCTTCGTGAGTTTGTCGAGGTTGGGGCGCGGGCGCTGCAGGCCCGGGATGTGCGCGAAGGCCTGCTCCATCGCCTCCCCCGCGTCGAGGAGTTCGCGGTCGCCGCGGAAGCGCCCGGTGATCTGCAATCCGAATGGCATGTTGTGCTCGTCGATCCCGCATGGAAGCGACATGGCCGGGTTGGTGACCAGCGTGACCACATAGGTCAGCGCCAGCCAGTGGTAATAGTTGCGCAAGTGCACGCCTTCGAGCTCTTCCAGATAAAGCTGCGTCCATGGAAACGGCGTGACCGGCACCGTGGGCGAGAGCACGAGATCGTAATCCCGCAGCCGCGCCTGGAAGCGGCGGAAGATGCGGGTCTGCTCGGCATGCGCCCACGCCATCTGCGCAAGGGTCATCTTGGCAGCCATCTCGTAATTCACCCGCACATTGGGCCCAAGCGAGTTCGGATCCTTGTTGTAGTCCTCGCGGTAACGGTCGACATAACTTTGCGCGCGCACGACGTCGAAGCATGCATCGGCCTCGCCGAAATCGAACGCGACCTCGTCGCAGCTGCGAAAGAGGTGCCGCATGGCCGCGATTCGGCTGCGCAAGACGCGGCGTATTTCCGCGCTCACGGGGCATTGGCCGAAATCCTCGGTCCAGGCGACACGCAGGCGCCCCAGATCGACCGGGCGCGCCGTTGCGATCGCGGCATGATCAAGCGGAAAGGCAAGCGGCTCGCGGTCATCCATTCCGATCTGCGCGGCAAACAGGAGGCGCAGGTCGCCGACCGTGCGTCCCATCGGTCCCAGCACCGAGATCGGCGTCCAGCCGAGCGGCCGGCGGTCCGCCGGCACGACGCCGGGCGACGGCCGGAACCCGACGACGCCGCAGATCGCGGCGGGGATGCGCAGCGATCCCCCGGTATCGGAGCCCGTGCACACCGGCAACATGTCGCATGCGAGCGCAACTGCTGCGCCGCCCGACGAGCCGCCCGCATTGAGCCTCGGGTCGAACGGGTTGCCCGTTGCGCCCCATACCACGTTGCGCGTGTTCGCTCCGGCGCCAAACTCCGGCACGTTGGTCTTGCACAGGATGATGGCGCCTGCCTTGCGCACCAGCGCGACCATGGCCGCGTCGTTTTGCGGCACGAAACCGCGATGGAGCGGCGAGCCATAGGTGGTGAGCAGGCCCGCGGTCTCGTGCAGGTCCTTGATGCCGGTGGGAAGGCCATGCAACGGGCCGAGCGGCTCGCCTTTACGCGCACTTGCTTCGGCGCTCACGGCAAGCTTGCGCGCGGTTGCAAAATCGGTCGCGGCAATGGCGTTGAGCGCGGGATTGAGCGCCTCGATCCGCGCAATCGACGCTTCCACGAGCTCCACCGGCGAAATTTCCTTGCTGCCGATGCGCCGGCGCATCTCACCTGACGTCAGTTCCAGGAGCTCATCATTTGATGGCATGACCAACTCCGTAGGTTGGGTCGAGCGCGGCGAGACCCAACACTTTGCATCGAGTGCGTTGGGTCTCGCGCAAGGGCGCTCGACCCAACCTACCCAACTTACTCCAGCCGTTCCATCAGCCCCTGCAGCAAGCGCGTGCGCGGCTCGATGGAGGAGATCAGCATATGCTCGTGATTGGTATGCGCCCCGTCGCCGTCGACGCCAAGCCCGTCGAGCGTCGGAATGCCCATGGCCACGGTAAAGTTTCCGTCCGAGCCCCCGCCCGTTCGCGGCGCGCTCACAAGCGCAAAACCGATCTCCTTGGCGATCGCCGCGGCCTTCTCAAACAGGAGCTCGACGGCGCCCTCACGCTCGAACGGCGGACGCGTGATCTTGCCGGTAACCATCGTCTCGATGCCCTCGCGCGAGGATTTGAGCGCCTTGATCTTTCCCTCCATCTCGTTTGCGCTCCCCATGTCGCGGAAGCGCAGATCGACTTCGATGGCGCACTCCTCCGGGATCGTATTGCGGGCCGTGCCACCCTGGATCAGACCGACATTGGTGGTGATCCCGCGCGCTGCATCCGCCATGGCCTCGATGGCAAGCACGATCTCCGCCATGGCGGCGATGGCGCTGCGACCCTGCCCCGGGTCGCGGCCCGCATGCGCGGGCTTTCCCTTGGTGCGAATGACAAACGCGCCGACACCCTTGCGCGCGGTGACGATCTTGCCGCCGTTGCGCGCGGGCTCGGTGACGAGGACGTAGCGCTTGCCGCGTGCCTCGTGCTCGATGACGCTGCGCGAAGCAAGGCTGCTCAGCTCCTCGTCCGACGTGAACAGAAACGTGATTGGCAATTTCGTGCGTCGTCCGGCCTGCGCGATCCGGCGAAACGCGGCGACCGCAAGCATGAGTCCGCCCTTCATGTCGTAAATGCCGGGGCCATACACGCGGTCCCCCTCGCGCCGATAGGCGAGCTTGCCGGCAAGCGTGCCGACCGGATGCACGGTGTCCATGTGGCTGAGCACCAGGATTCCGCCGCCGCTGCGCGCGGGATCGCAGCGCACGCGCAGAATATCGCCGAGCGCATTCGTCGTTTTCTCGCACTCGCAGACGGCGCCGGTCCCCGCAAACTGTGACTGAATGAATTCGAGGACGCGGTTCACACCCGCCGCATGACGCGACGGGCTTTCGATTTCCACGATCGCGCGGATATCCGCCAGGATCGCTTCGCTGTCCACGGCATCGGTGAGAAAGGAAGCCATCACCCTGTGACACTCACCTGATCAGTGCCGCTGCCCCGAGCGATCGGGCGTCAACAGATCGGCGACCCATTTGTGAACGCAGCTATTGCGCTCGATGGTATGCTCATTGAGCTCGGGCGTGTCGTCGGGATTGCGGCTGTCGCTCGCAGTCGCCGGCCCGGCGTTGCCGCTCGTGCAAAGCTTGGCTTCGCCCACCATCCACCGGACCATCGCAAACGTCGTATGCGAGAGCTTCCAGCCCAGCGGCAGGTCGTAGGTTTGCACCTCGAGCTCGACGATCTTGAGCGGCGACCCCGGCTTGCTGGCATCGAGCTTGCAGTCGCCGCCCATCTTTAATTCCTCGCAAACCCGGGCGACGGCTTGATTACCAAGCCCTTGCCTGACTTTGAGCAGGGCCGTGATCGGTGCAAGCGTATCGCGAAACGACGTGCCGCTGATGGAAACCTTGTTAGGCGTCAGATCAGGTTGCGGGTTCGAGCTGGTGAGCAGGATGATCTTGATTTTGGCGCTCCCGGGGTCGCTCGCAAGCGCGCGGTAGATCGCCAACGCCGTGCTTGCCCCGGAATTGTCCGAATAGCCTCCATCGACGAAGTTCCAAGGCAGATCGCGATCGTCCGCATGCATCGTGATCGAGTAGGGCGGAAGCATTCCCGGGAAGCGCGCGCTCACGACGGCGGCATCCATCAGATTCATTTGCTGATCGCCCGGCATATTCCTGTCCGAAAATGAATAAAGGGAGTCGTCGTAGTCGTGCAGCGCAAAGGGCGAAAAGGCGACCCGAAAGCCCGTCTCCGCCCAGGTGGAATTGAGCAGCAGGGCGGGAGCTTCGCTTTTCTCCGACCAGTGTTTGGCGAACTGCTCGTCGAGTGCCCTGCCGGCGGCTGCGTCCTCGAGGCCCACGGAATATCTGAAGCTTCCCGCGACCGCTTCCGCCCGCCCGATCGCAGATGCACCGAGAAACTCGGGGATAATGGCACCCACCACGGGGGAAAGGTGATCGTCCTGCATGATGCATGAGACCGTCGCGACCAGGGGAGTGGCGGGAGGTTTGTCGGCCGCTCCGCTGCGTTCCGAGCACCCGTCCGGGGGCGGTGACATTCGTGCAGCCGCCGGCGCGGACTTCGCCTGCATCAGAGCCTGGAACACGGTGGCGCCAATGGCGCCTCCGGACACGCCGCTGATCGCGAATACGTGTTGTGAAAAGCCCGGATTGGCATCCTCGACCTTGGCCAGAAACAGGGATGCGGCACTGGCGGCATAAATCCCGCCCCCCTCCGCAGCGACGATGAAGACCGGATATTTCCCGCCGGAATAGTCGGCGGCATCGCCGCGCCTGTCGAGCCATTGGTGGAATTGTTGCCTGAGATCGCTGGCCGAGCGTTCGTATGGCGCCAGAGGCTGTGAGCGCGACTGCTGAATCCAGGCGACGATGCCCGGCAACGTGAGAAACGTTGCAATGGCCGCGACCGCCCACAGCCGCGAGAGCAGAGCCATCACGACGAATAGCGCGCACAAGGCGATAAACAAAATTGCCGTGATCTTGACCGGGACAGGAAAGATTGCGTTGACGACGACCGCAAGCACGACGAGCGTAAGCGCCGGAAATCCCGACTTCTGCGACAGCACGGCCAAGAGTGTCAGCGCGGTCACCGCAAATAACAACATCAGCATCGCGGATGCGAGCGGCCCAAGCAGCCGATACAGCCACACGATCGTGTCCACGTTGCCGTAGGACGTGATCCCGGCGCCGATCATCAACGCGATGACGATACCGATGATCGTGCGCGGCAGCGCCGTGCTCTCCCTGAAGTGATCGAGCAACATCGCCACAACGAGACCCGCCGCGATCACCCAGCTCATCACGACAGGGACGACGGCCCACCGGCTGACAACCGGCAGCTCGTCAAGCGCTGCGGCGAACGGCAGGGAGGAGGCCGGCCTGCCAACCGCTTTGATCACGAAATAGAGCCCAATCGCCAGCCACGGGAGGACCGCCAAACCAAAGAGCGCGATGCGCCGCCGGCGGCGACGATTGATGCCGGTATCGGGAAATGTCGCTTGGGTAAAAATCCAGCCGGTGCGCATTGTGTACAGCCGGTAGTACCCGAGGTAATAGGCCGCGCAGATCAATGCGATTGCAAGGCCGCCGACAAACCGGGAGCCGCTGAGCGCCCCGACCGGCAAATCCGTGAGCAGGAGGAACAAGCCGATCGCCGCAAACGGTATGGCGGCGACCGTCGCGCTTTGCAGGATGATGGAGCGCCGATAGCGGTCGAGAAACACCGCCACGGCCAACGCCAGGGCTACCATGGTGATGAAAATGGCGAGGGTACGCGGTGTCTGCAGATAGTTCATCGTTTCCGGATCGACCTTGGCCTCCTGCAGCTGGTCGTATCTTTTGACGAGATAGAGCTTTGCATTGAACAGCCCGGCAACGACTGCGAGCCACGGAACAAGCGCCAGACCGATGGCAGCGATGCGTTGCAGACCGCGCAGGACGGAGCCGGATTCCGGGTCGGAAAAACTCGAATAGACGACATTCATCCGCAGCGTGCTGAGCCAGTAATGCGCTTCGTAGAGCACCGCACTGATCAGGGCCAAGCCTGCTGTCGCGGCCAGGAAAATCTCCACGTTCCACGCGAACTGTCCGGGTGTGGGATCCTTGAGCCCCTCCAGATAAGACAGGTAAACCTCGCGCAGCTGCGCCTGGGTGGCGAGCAGAAAAAAGACGATAATTGCCGCAGTGAGCGGAAGAATATGGAATATCTCCATCATGCGACGAATTGGATGCCAGACCCGGCGCCGAAGCACCTGGCCCAGCTCATACGCGCCGGGAACAAATGCGGAAGACCTGGTCATGGGCGAGCGCTGACCCTGCCGTCTCGCGCTTGTTCAATTTCATCGGGACCTGCACCAGAGTTTTCCACGGCTGGAACGAGCGTGCCGTTCGATACGTATTGCGCCAGCACAGCCTCGCAGGCGCCACGGTCGCGCGCGGTGAAGGCAAGAAAATAGATTTCCTTCAATGTTGGCATCTCCGTGTATTGAAAATATTCGATGGCGGGCGGGATGATTGCTCGCGCTACCTCTTCAACGCTAAGCCCGCCATCGCCAGACCCAAACATAGGGACCAGAATGGATTGGAAGCTTTCCAATCCCAAGAGCGTCCTCCACGTGCGATTGTTCTCCGTGTCTGCCCGCTTCAGCAGCTTGTCGAGACAATCGGGCAGGTTGCTCAGCTCGGCCTTGAAACCCGCACCTGCGACCCCGCCCTGGACGGTTGCCACGTGAAAAATCCGCCTGACCCGGTGCGTGGTCAGGAGTTGCCCCGATTCCGTGACGAATACGGTTCCGATCTTGACGTGTGCCCGCCGGCCGACCGCGCTCCTGAGCGCTTCCTCGATGGTATCTTCGATGACGTTGTCGTTCTCATCCTTGTTGGCACCGAGATACCTTATCCTCGCCGAGAGGCTCTTGCCGAGAAACCGGTCCATCATCATGTCCGTGTTCTCGGAATTTACCCAGATGCTCACGTCCCTGATGCGGTCGATGGCGCCGGTCTTGTACCCGACGAACAGGCCTTTCCCATTCTTGAACTCGTAACGGACCGTCGTGAATGGGAGCGGTCCACGCGCCGGCGCGGCGGGGCTTGCTGCCGCGACTGAAGCCTGCGGCGCGCCAGCCTTGGAACGATCCCAGAATATATCGATCAGCCGTTGCCGATCGTCCACGGCCTTCATATGATCCTGCAGCCAATAAGCGGCGACGAGAAGCTTCGGGTCTTCAAGCGCGCCCTTTGCGAGATGGTCGAACAGATCGCCCAGGCTCATGTGCACGACCCTGATATCCTCGTCGTCGATACCTCCGCCCTTCGCCACCAGGTCGGCGTCGTGCACTTCGGCGAAGTAAAGAAAAACGCGCTCGGAGGTCCCTCCCGGCGATGAAAAGAACTGGCTGATCAGTTTCGGATTGCGGATCTGATATCCGGTCTCCTCCCTGGCTTCACGAATGATGGCAGCTTCCGGCGTCTCATTCTCATCGATTATTCCTGCGACCGTCTCGAGTATCCAGCCGTCCACGGTCTGAGGATCTTCACGTTGGCGACCGAGAATCGTTGACGCCTTGAATTGCTCCACCAGCACCACCGATTTGCGGTCACGATTCAACAACAGCACCGCGACCGAATCGCCGCGCTCGAACACGAGCCGTCGCTGATCGGCACTCATGCTGCCGTCGATTTGCTCGTGTGAAACGATAATCTCGTCGATCTTGAAGAAATCATCGAACAGCCGGGACTTCTTCTTGATGATGGCTTTACGCGCCATGTCGACCCTCACGATCAGCCGCCGGCAATCGAATGCGAGCATGTTGTTTGCCGGCGCGGTTTTACTACTATTGCCATGGCCGGCGTGAGCTGGCTACTGTGCCCATCTCAAACTTTGGACCGGTGGCGGTTCGTCCATGACCCATGAAGCTGGCATGAGGGTATAACTCGGCCCCCTCATCGAGGGCCTCGGAATGGATCCCGGAAAAAGCCCGCTGCTCACCGATCTCTACCAGCTCAACATGATGCAGGCCTACCTGGATCGTGGTGACACGAAGACTGCGGTATTCGAGTTTTTCGTGCGCAAACTGCCGCCGCGCCGCGGCTTCCTGCTCAATGCCGGCCTTGAACAGGCGCTCGATTTCCTCGAACAACTGCGGTTCTCGAGCGATGACCTGGAATGGCTCGCAAGCAGCGGCCGCTTCGGGAGAAATCTCATCGACTATCTGCGGGAGTTGCGCTTTAGCGGCGAAGTGCATGCCATGCCGGAAGGCACGGTTTTCTTCGCCAACGAGCCCATCCTGCGGGTCACCGCGCCGCTCCCGCTCGCGCAATTGGTGGAAACGCGGCTCATGAACATCATTCAATTGCAGCTGCTGGTGGCGTCCAAAGCGGCGCGCATGCTGCTTGCCGCGCCGGGCAAGCTCATGGTCGATTTCGGGCTGCGCCGCGCGCACGGCGCGGAAGCCGGCCTGATGGCCGCACGCGCGAGCTACATCGCAGGATTTGCCGGTACCGCAACCGTGTTGGCGGACAAGGTGTTCGGGATTCCGATTTTCGGCACGATGGCCCACTCATTCATTGAAGCCCATGACGACGAGAAAACGGCATTCGAAATGTTCGCGCGATCCCGGCCCGACAACCTTACGCTCCTCATCGATACCTACGATACGGAGGCCGGCGCGCGCAAAGCGGTGGCGCTTGCGCCCGCGCTTGCTGCGCGAGGGATCATTATCAGGGCGGTGCGCCTCGACAGCGGCGACCTGATCGCACTCTCGAAGAGCGTGCGGCGCATTCTCGACCAGGGTGGTCTCGCCGATGTGCGCATCTTCGCAAGCGGCGGTCTCGACGAAGACTCCATTGCGCGCATGCTGCGGGCCGCTGCCCCGATCGACGGCTTCGGAATGGGCACGAGCCTGACCACGTCGAGCGACGTACCCTCGCTCGATTGCGTGTACAAGCTGCAGGAATATGCGGGATTGCCGCGCCGCAAGCAGTCCATCGGCAAGGAGACATGGCCCGGCCGCAAACAGGTCTGGCGCAGATACGACCAGACCGGGCGCATGTGTGCAGACGTTCTCTCGCTGGAAACCGATCGGCAGGAAGGCGAGCCTCTGCTGCACTTGGTGATGCAGGGGGGCAGTCGCGTCGCACCATCACCAAAGCTCGCTGATATCCGCATGCGCGCCGAGCGCGAGCTCAAGCGTCTCCCCGAGCCGCTGCGCCGCCTGGAAACCGAAAATTATCCGGTCGAGGTCGGGGAAGCGCTCTCGCGCCTCGCTGCCGAAGTGGACAAGCGCCTGCGCTTGTAGGTCTGTAGGGTGCGCAAAGGCGTGCATTGCAGACAAGTTTACCAGTCTACGCCAGTTTGACTGCGTGCATGCCGTGCGCACGCGGTCTCTCATTCTCCGCGTGCACTCGGGCGCGCACAACGTTGGATCGTGTGATGCAAGTAGTTAGGCGCGCCCTTAGCGCACCCTACGGACTTGCTGATTTTGTTTGCTTCATCAGGCTGCCCTGGATCCATTGCTGGGCTGCCGCGATTACCGGCCAGAACAACAGCAGCAAGGCCAGTGTGGTGATGGAGCCCACAAGCGCGTTTGACCAGAACACGGAGAGATCGCCGCCTGACCCGATCATCGCGAGGCGAAACGAATCCTCAGCGCGGCTGCCCAGGACCAGCGCCAGCGTGAAGGGGGCAAGCGGGATGCCGATCTTCTTGAACACATAGCCGACCACGCCGAAAACCAGCATCAGCCAGATATCGAACATCGCGTTCTGGATCGCGTAGGCGCCGATCGCGCAGGAGACGACGATCATGGGAGCGATCGCCGAGAACGGTACCCGCAGGATTGCGGCGAAGATCGGCACCATGGTGAGCACGAGCACAAGCCCCACGACGTTGCCGAGATACATCGACGCAACCAGACCCGAGACGAAGCTTTTGTGCTCGACAAACAGCAGCGGTCCGGGATTGAGGCCCCACACCATCAGGCCGCCGAGCAGAATCGCCGCCGTGCCCGAGCCCGGGATGCCGAGGGCAAGCATCGGCAGCAGCGCCGATGTCCCCGATGCATGCGCCGCGGTCTCCGGCGCAAACACGCCTTCGATGCGCCCTCTGCCGAAGCTTTCCTTGTCCTTGGCAAAGCGCTTGGCGAGGTTGTAGCCCATGAAGGACGCAGCGATCGCGCCGCCCGGCGTGATGCCGAGCCAGCAGCCGATGATGGAAGAGCGCAGCAGCGTCACCCAGTAGCGCGGCATTTCCCGCCAGACCCGCAGCACCACGCGCAGGCTGATGCTCGCGGCATGCCCGCGCAGCGCCAGGCGCTCCTCCATGGTGAGAAGAATCTCGCTGATCCCGAACAACCCGATCACCGCGACCAAAAAATTGATCCCGCGCAAGAGCTCGCTCGAACCGAAGGTCATCCGCAGGTGGCCAGACACCGTGTCCATGCCGACGCCGGCGAGCAACAGACCAAGCGTCATGGAAATGATGGTCTTGTGTTTTTCTTCGCGGCCGAGCCCCACGAACGAGCAGAACGTCAGAAAATAAACTGCAAAAAATTCAGGCGGCCCGAACCGCAGCGCGAAGGAGGCGATGCTCGGGGCGAGGAAGGTAATGAGCAGAACCGCAACCAGGGATCCGATGAACGATGACGTGAACGCTGCGGTCAGGGCCTCTGCGGCGCGTCCTTGCTGCGCCATGGGATAGCCGTCGAAGGTGGTCGCAACCGACCACGCTTCGCCCGGGATGTTAAACAGGATGGAGGTGATGGCACCGCCGAACAACGCGCCCCAGTAGATGCACGAGAGCATCACGATCGCGGATGTCGGATCCATGGTGAACGTGAGCGGAAGAAGAATGGCGACCCCGTTTGGCCCTCCGAGCCCCGGCAGAACGCCGACGAAAATGCCGAGAACGAGGCCGACCATCATCAGCGCGAGCGTCTTCCAGGCCAGAAGAACGCCGAACCCCTGCAGCAACAAGGTGAGAGCTTCCATCGCTGCGCTAGAGCGGGATGACTTTTCTTCGAATCATCATCCCGCTCTATCTTTTTGTTTGAGCATGATCTTTTTCCGAAAACCGGTACCCACTTTTCGGGATCATGCTCTAAAATCCGAAGGCAGCTTCGAGCGGGCCTTTCGGCATGATGACGTCGAATGCAAGCTCGAAGGTGATGAACATCGTGAGTGAGAACAACAAGGCCGTCGTAATCGACTTCCACAAAGCAATGTGCCCGATGAAATACATGAAGCCGGCAATGAGCAGAAAACTCGCGAGATAGAGCCCCAGCCATTGCGTGAACAGACAGAACAGGAGCGTCGGCACGAACACCTGCAGCACGCGCCGCAGCTGATCGCGCGTGACGAACGTGTCGTTTGCCTGTGCATGCGAAAACAGAGCGCCGGCAAGCCCATAAACCGAAGCGGCGGCAAGGATGACGGACAGATAGAACGGGAAATACCCGCCTCCGGGCCTTCCGGCGCCCACGATATCCCGGTGCGCCAATTATCGACGCCGAGCAGGAGGGCCAAGGCGAGCAACAGCAGGGAAACGCCGATGTCGACGGCGCGAATGCTTGCAACGGGCGGCGAATCCGCAGCCGGCGCATCGGCGTCTTCAACGACGATTTCGGATTTGGGTGCCATTACCTTTAGCAGAGCTCTTCACTCCGTCCACTCGCTTCGCGCGGGGCGGCCCTCTCCCCGCCTTGCGGGAGGGCGTGCCGATCCGCTTCAGCAGCGAGGGGGATGAGGGACATCATCCGAGCGAGTTCGTGAAGGGTGCTCGTTCACTTGCCGACGAAGCCGGCTTCGGTCATGAGCTCTTTGTTAAGCGCGTCGTCCAGTTCGAGGAAATTCAGCATCTCCTCGCCCGTGAGAAAGATTGGCTTGAGCGCCTGTTTCTCCATGTAGTCCTTGTATTCCGTCGTTTGCGAGACCTTTCGGAACAGCTCGACATAGAACGCGCGCTGCTCCTCGCTCACCTTGCCGGGAAGGAACATGGCGCGCAGCATGAGATACTGGCGCGCCCTGAGCGACGCAGTGGAAATACGCAAGTTAGCGCAATTATTTAAGGCGGTTTTCGAGAGCAGGATCTTCCCGGCAAAACGGCTCAGGGAAGGCGTGGGGGAGTCCGCAACAGTGTCGGGAAGAAATTCCTCGTCGAGGCCGTCGTCCGGCTCAGGCTCCGCGGACCGGAGATTCCGAGATACGATCAGTAATCGCCGGTGGTGCTGAACACATCGAAATCCATACCGCGCGCGACCTGCGGCTCACTCCTGCGCCTCCCGCTGGCAGCCGGCCAATGACCTCCGCCTTCCCAGGCGCTGCACTCCTCAAACTTCTTGAAGCATCGCCGCATCATCATGCCGTAGCGCGCCGCGGCCAGCACGTCATCGCGCAGACGCACGATCTCGCCGTCCTTACGGTGGTAAAGCCGCCGCTCCTCGAGATAG
>Ga0306920_100011155_pt1 | contig 12111 bp, 12 predicted proteins | sample flu12Cox44000170_FD_204666 | JGI IMG/M metagenome (GOLD analysis project Ga0306920, IMG submission 204666) | Lab enrichment of tropical soil microbial communities from Luquillo Experimental Forest, Puerto Rico - flux4day.12C.oxic.44.000.170 (v2)... | ecosystem: Environmental > Terrestrial >...
CTCCACGCGCTTCCCTGCCGCATGCGCAAGGTGCTTCTCGGTACGACGGGCGATCACTGGAACGACGGACGTCACGTTCAGTTCTGTGCACTTTTCAATCGCCCATTCCAAGCGGTCGAATTTGAATACTGCCAACAGCAGTACAATCGGCGTGGTCGGCTTGGCGAGCACCTCTGCGTAAAGATCAAATTCCACCCGCTCATCGCTGACATTTGCCACGATGGCGTGCCGCACCTTGTTGCCGCACATCACTTCGAACTCCTGCCCTGGGTGTACCCGCAAAGCCCGCGCAAGGTGCGCGGCGTGGGCACCAGTTAAGGCGGCACGATCGCCACTAACCTCGTCGGCAATCCAGCGGCGGCGGCTCATCGGGTGATCAGCAACAGCGCCACCGCAATCGCAATGGAAGCATATACACCGCCGAAATAGCGGTTCTGTCTGGCAAGACTTTCTTCGCTGAAGACGCCGCTGTTCAAAAGGAACTCGATGGCCGACACCGCGCCGACCAGCAGGGCAATCACGAGCCAGCGCTGTTGCTGCTTAGGCGAACGTAACAGAAATGGTGCCGCCACAACCGCCAGCACGAGGTACACCGCGCCGCCGATGCGCGCCCGCCTGCGCCGCTGGGGATTTTGGTAGCGCACCAGCATGATCTGCGCCAGTTCTCGGGGGCGGGCCAGCCGCGCGAATGCCGGTAGCGCAGTCACAATCAGCAGAAACCACGCGTAAATGCGAAGCCAGTTGTCCAAGACAGGTGTCCGCGCAGCCGCGGACCGGGTAGATCCTAATTAAATATTTCACGCATTTTGCCCAGCAGAGTGCGGCTCACCGGTTTGTTCTCCACCGAAAGTGTCTGCTGCAACTCTTCCAGCAATTCCCGCTGCCGTTTGCTGAGTCTGGTGGGCGTTTGCACTTTCAACTGCACGTACAGGTCCCCGCGTCCCCGGCCGTTCAGCTCGGGCACACCTTTGCCTCTGATCTTGAAGGTGGCGCCTGTCTGGGTGCCCTCGGGAACTTTCAGCACATGCTCACCTTCCAGCGTGGGAACCAAGATTTCTGTACCCAGCGCTGCCTGCGCCACCGACACGGGAACTACACAGTGAAGGTCCCTTCCGTCGCGCCCGAAGAACTCGTGCTCTTTGCAGTGCAGCACCACGTAGAGATCGCCGGAAGGACCGCCATACACCCCGGCCTCGCCTTCGCCTGCGTACAACATGCGTTGGCCATCTTCGACGCCCGCCGGAACTTTGACGGTCACGGTGCGCTCGCGTCGCACCCGCCCCTGTCCTTTGCACTTGGGGCACGGATCGACGATCAGTTTGCCGGTTCCCTGGCATGTCGTGCACGGACGCGCGATTGCGAAAAAGCCCTGCTGATAGCGGACCTGACCGCGCCCCCCGCAGGTCGTGCAGTCAATCGGCCCCCTGCCCGGCGCTGCTCCGCTGCCCTGACACGCCTCACACTCCTCGAGGCGCCGAATCTGCACCTGCCGGGTCACGCCGAAGACCGCTTCCTTGAACTCGAGGGTGATGTCCTCGCGCATGTCTGCGCCCCGTTGGGCTCGGGAGCGGCGGCCTCCTCTGGTGCCAAAAATGTCACCGAAATTGAAGAGGTCGCCGAAGATATCCTGAAAATCGGTGAAGGCCGACGGATCGAACCCGGCGCCGCCGTTACCAGAGACGCCAGCGTGCCCAAAACGATCGTAGCGAGCGCGCTTCTCAGCATCAGCGAGCACAGCGTAGGCCTCGCTGCAGGCCTTGAACTGCTCCTCGGCCTCGGGGTTGTCGGGGTTACGGTCAGGATGGTACTGCATCGCCAGCTTGCGGTAGGCGCTCTTGATCTCCTGATCGCTGGCCGTGCGGCTCACGCCCAGAATTTCGTAATAATCGCGTTTTACTTTGGTATCCAGCTTTGCTCTCCGTCTGTTCGAAAGGGCACGGCTTTAGCCGTACCGCCAAGTTCCCATTTGTCATCCCTCGCGGGCTACAGCTCGCGAGGGGCCTGCTTATCAGCTTTTCCCTCTACGGTGGTGCTGAAAATCCCTAGGTTTTCAATCCGTCGCAAATCTACTGCTTCGGATTCTTCGCCACCCGCACCATGGCGGGCCGCAGCAAACGGTTCTTGATGCGATACCCTCGCTGCAGCTCATCCATCACGTGGTTGTCTTCGACCTCATCGCTGTCCACCATCTGCACCGCCTGGTGCAAATTGGGGTCGAAGACCTCACCCCGGGCCGGAACCGGCTCGACGCCCAGCCGCGCTAAGGCGTCATGAAACTGCTTGTCGATCAGCTCTATGCCGGAGCGAAAGTCCTCCACCGACAAACCGCTGGTCTTCAACGCCCGATCGAGGCTGTCGAGAATCGGCAGCAACGACTTGAGCGCTTCCGCCAGAGCGTAGTCGCGGAAGTCCTGCTGGTCGCGAGCGCTGCGCTTGCGAAAGTTGTCGAACTCGGCCTGCACCCGCGCCAGGCGGTCAAGATAGTTGGCTCGCTCAGCACGCAGGTTTTCCAGTTCCGACTCGGGCGCCGCGGCTTCTCCGCTCTCGGCCGACGGCAGTTCGTGTTCCAGGTCCAAGTCTGCGGCATCACCGTTCTTCTTGTTTGATGACATAGGAGTCTCTAGGTTGATTCATTCAAGAATTGATCAAATAGCCGCGCGATATACGAAACGGCCGTGATGGTGTGCTCGTAATCGATGCGGGTTGGACCAATTACCGCCAGCGAACCGATCACTTCGTCGCCTACCCGCGCCGGTGCACCAATCAGTACAAAGTTCTTTAGATGTGGTACGGTCTCCTCAAGACCCACAACCACACGCACCGCTTCCTGCCTCGCGTCCAGGTAGGCCGACAGCAGGCTCACGATGCGTTCCTTCTCCTCCAGCGTAGCCAACAACTTGCGCAGGCGTTCCTTGTCCTGCTCTGTAATCACCAGATTGGAAGCGCCCTCCACGAAAACCGTCTGCGAGACAGCATCGGTCGCAAGCGCACCCTGTGCGTAAAGCTCCTCCACCGAGCGCATCAACCGGTCGTATTCGGCTCGCTCCTGCTGGACACGGCGGGCAATCTCACTGCGGACCGCCTCCATCTCCCAGCCACGAAAATTCTGGTTGATGTAATTGGTCGCCCCTTCCAGATCGCGGGCAGTTAGATCGTCCGTCAGGCGCAGTACGCGGTCACGTACGATTCCATTGCGCATCACCACAACCGCCAGGACCTTCCTTTCGGCCAGCCGCTGGAAGTACACGTGTTCCAGCGCATAGCGCTGACCGGAGCCCGAGCTTACGGTCACACCTACCCCATGGGAGATGAGTGACAGCACATGCGAGGTGCGCTCCATGAACTCCTGTACGTCCGTTAATCCTTGCAGGCTACCCTGGATCAGGCCCTCGTCTGCCGGAGACAGCCTCGCCTCGCCCGTCAGTTGGTTCGCATAAAAACGATAGGCTTGGGCCGTCGGTATCCGCCCCGCTGAAGTATGCGGCTGCTCGAGATATCCCGCGTCCGCCAGGTCCGACATTACATTCCGGATCGACGCCGGACTGAGGCTTTCGCGGTTGGAACGCGCAAGGGTGCGCGACCCTACCGGCTCCCCTGTCGAGATATAGGTTTCGACGATTGCGGTCAGGATTTCTCGCTCTCGCTTGCCGATGTCCGGGCTCTCTCCCATGCTCACTTGCAGTTGCTAACCTCTTATTGCGCAAGAACTTATCATCAATCGTGGACACACACGCCCACAGTATAATTTTAGAAACGTGCCTTCCCACTGTCAAGACTGGCACTCATGAACACTGAGTGCCAATGACTCAAGTCCAATGCCCTCACGGCCCCAGCAGATACTTCTGCATGAACAACACCGTCGTGTAGAACTGGAAGTCCACATTCTTTTTCTTGGCGAAGCCGTGGCCTTCGTCGCTCGCGGCGAGGTACCACACCGGTGTCTGCTTCTCCTCCAGCACCTTTACCATCTGGTCCGATTCGCTCTTGGGCACGCGCGGATCGTTCACACCGGCCACCACCATCATCGGCTTGGTGATCTCCTTGACGTGGTTCATGGGTGCAATGCTCTCCAGGAATGCCCGCATCTTCGGATCGCGCTCGTCGCCATACTCCGCGCGACGCAGGTCGCGTCGATAGGCTTCGGTATGCTCCAGAAAGGTCACCAGGTTGGATATGCCGACCACATCCACCGAGCAGGCGATGCGGTCGTTGTAGCGCGTCGCCACCGCCAGCGTCATGTGTCCGCCGTAGCTGCCGCCGGTTACCATAATGCGCTTGGCGTCCAAATCGGGCTGCTCTCCGATCCAGTCGAGCAGAGCTCCGATGTCCTTGTAGGTGTCTTCGCGCTTGTAGCCGTTGTCGAGCTGTGAAAATGTCTTCCCGTAGCCGGTCGATCCGCGTACGTTGGGATATATGACGGCGACGCCCACCTCGTTGATGAGGTAGTTGGTGCGGCCAAGAAATCCGGGCCGCGACTGCCCTTCCGGACCTCCATGGATGTTGATCACCACGGGGTATTTTCCTGACTCCGGCTTCGATCTTGGCGCATACAGCCAACCGGAAATTTCTTTGCCGTCGAAGCTTTTCCACTTCACCAGCTTCGGTTCCACAAAGTTCTGCGCAGGAATTCCGCCCGTCTCGCTGTAGGTCCAGCGCTCCAGCTTCGCGGTCTGCACGTCCACCGAGTACACATCGGCTGGTGACTGTGACGAGTTCAAGCTGAATGCCAGATCGCGATCGTTTTCGCTCCAGTGCAAATCGTAGATCGTTCCGGTAGGCGTCCTCGGCAGCGCGCAAGGCTTGCCCAACCTCAGATCGAGCACACGCAGTGTGCTCAAACCGTTTTCGTTGATCACGTAGCCCACAAGTTCGCGGCTCTCCGACAGCCCCGCGTCCTCCACATCCCACGAGTCATTGTTCAAGTACTTCAGCTCGCCGGTGGCGATGTCCATGTAGGCCAGACGCTGGAACTCCCCATCCCTGTCGGTTATGACGTATATGCCCTTGCCGTCGCGGCCGAATCCGATGGGCTTGTAAAAGACTTTTCCGCCACCCTTTGGGGTCAGTGCCTTCTTTGCACCGGTGGCCACGTCCACCAGCCAGAGGTAACTCTCATTGATCGAGACGTACTCCATCGCCAGCAGCGTGCGGTCATCCGGCGACCAGTCGTGAACCTCCCAGCCGCCACCTTGATTCTCGGTCAACGGCCTTCGCGCCTCCGGCTCGGCTGCCGGATCGATGACGTAAAAATCAAGGTCGGCCCTGTTGCGCAACGTGCTGGCATAGGCGATCCGGTCGCCCCGGTTCGACCACACGAACGCAGAGTTGCGCGACTTGCCATCCGTCAACATCGTCACGTCGCCCGAGGCCACGTTGAAGCGGAAGATCTGGAACCACTCGCCACCGCCGACGTCTTTGCGGAACAGAAGGTACTCTCCCTTGTGCGGCTGGTAACTGGCATCCGCAATGCGGTCACCAAAGAATGTCATCTGGGTACGCGCGCCCCCCGGCATCGCCACCCGGTGAACCTGCACCGTGTCGGCAAAACGGGTGCCGATCAAGATCTCCCGCTTCGTGGGATGCCATCCAAACATGGCCGCTGTCCGATAGTCCGTGTACCTGGCGGCCTTCTCGGCAATGCTCGCCGGAACGGGAGGAATATTCTCCAGAATCAAAGCATCGTTGGGTTTGATCGTGGCTTCCTGCGAAAACGACAGCGCATACAACAGCAGCGGCAAAAGCAGAGGTCTGAGCTTCTTCATGAGCACCTCTCCCCGGAATCCAAACAGACTATTGGCAATCCCGCGACAATGCAAAAAGGGCCCCGACATTGCACCGGGGCCCGCTCAACCGCATACCGCTACTGGATCTCGATGACCGGCCCTTCTGTCGACTTCAGCTCCTTGACCCGGTCCACGACGTGCCGCGCGAACTTGAACAGCGACCGGGCATGCGCCGACTGGTCCCCCTCCAACACCACCGGCTGGCCGCTGTCGCCGCCTTTGCGGATGTCGGGATCGATCTCAATAGCGCCTAGGAAGGGCACGCCGAATTGCGCTGCGGTGCGTTCGCCGCCGCCCTTGGAGAAGATATCGATCTCGTGGTGGCAATGCGGACACACGAAGTAGCTCATGTTCTCCACGATGCCGAGCACGTCGACCTTAACCTGCTTGAACATCTCGACGGCCTTGCGCGCGTCCTGCAGAGAGACGTCGCTCGGCGTGGTTACTACCACAGCCCCGGTCAGCGGTACCGTCTGCACCAGTGAAATCACTACATCGCCCGTTCCCGGAGGCAGGTCGACCACCAGGTAGTCGAGCCGCCCCCACTCCACCTGTCCGAGAAATTGTTTGATAATGGAGTGCAGCATCGGTCCCCGCCACACCAGCGGCTTGTCACCCGGACTAAGAAAGCCCACCGAAATTACCTTCAGCCCGTAGCGCTCCGGGGGCAGAATGCGATCGCCGTTCACGACTTCAGGTGCGACGGTAGTACCCAGCATGATCGGCACGTTAGGGCCGTAAACGTCGGCGTCCAACAGCCCAACCTTGAAGCCCATGCGCGCCAGCGCAATCGAGAGATTGACCGCGAGGGTGGTTTTGCCGACGCCCCCCTTGCCTGAACCTACCGCAATGATGGCATCTACGCCCGGCAGCGGTTGCGGCCCAGCCGCGGCGGGAGGGTGGGAGTGTGCCTGCGAGCTCAAAGGTATTTCCTGCTTTGATTTGGAATGAAGTGCGTAATGATCGATTATACTGCACGCCGGGCGACGCACTCCGGCTACATCTTCCTCTTATAGATGATTTGCAACAGCTGCTTCCACTCCCCGTTTTCTGGTTCAAATACGGTGAAGACGTAGGCATTGTTGCCGTCGCGCGCAACGGTTGAGCGTATACGGTTGGTAACGCCGCTGGGCTGCGTAACATCAAACTCCTGGCGCAATGTCTTGCCGTCAGCATCCGGAGTCGATGTGCCAATCGTCAGTTGGCCGGACTCGGAGGTGTAGTAGAAGTTGATGGACTTTTTTGCCGGGTCGTATGCATAGAATCCGTTATAGTGCGGCTTGCCATTGAAGTCGGTCACGAACTGGATGGCTTGATGGTTAGGTGCCCAGGTAATGTGGTTCTCCACATGGGTCACAGACCCGTCCTGCGGATCCTTAACATCACTGACCCAGGTGCCGCCGACCAGCCATGCAACCGGCGCCAACGGACTGTCGGTGGCTTTGGGGGGAGCCGACGGCTGCGCAAGTGCATTCCCTGCCAGTATGACGAAACTGACAAACAGGCAAGCGAGGTCGCGAAGTGTCATGGATTCCTCGTGAATGGATCGCGGCATTTTGCCACGCCAACCATGCCAGCGGCAACTGGAGCTGAACGAACCGCTGGTCAGAGCCGGATACTTGGAGTAGGATGTTAGCTATAGCCATGGACGTCCTCTCCCATTGCCGCTGTTGTTGTCCATAGTCACCGCAGTCTGGAATCGCCCGAAATCTGAAACTTCCCCCCTCTTGAAATAGTCTTAACCGCATGGAGACGGCTCATGAAGATTGCCAATGATGTAACCGAGCTCATCGGCCGCACGCCGCTGGTGCGCCTCAACAAAGTTACAGACGGCGTCGGCGCCACGGTGGTGGCGAAGTTGGAGAGCTTTAATCCTTGCGCCAGCGTCAAGGACCGCATCGGGGTCAGCATGATCAATGAGGCGGAAAAGGCAGGCAAAATCACACCTGGCAAGACGGTATTGATTGAACCCACCAGTGGCAATACTGGCATCGGCCTGGCTTTCGTCGCGGCGGTAAAGGGCTATCGCCTGATTATCGTCATGCCGGACACTATGAGCACCGAGCGTCGCATCCTATTGCGCGCCTTCGGTGCCGAACTGGTCCTGACTCCGGGACCCAAGGGCATGAAGGGAGCAATTGCCAAGGCGCATGAGATCCAAGCGAACCTCGCCGACAGTTTCATTCCCCAGCAGTTCGATAATCCTGCCAATCCTAAGATTCACCTTCAAACCACCGGGCCCGAGATTTGGGAGGATACCGACGGCCAGGTGGACATCCTGATCTCCGGCGTGGGCACAGGCGGCACGCTTACCGGGGTCAGCGAATACATCAAGCCGCGCAAGCCTTCGTTCCGGGCGATCGCGGTGGAACCGGTTGAGAGCCCGGTGCTCTCCGGGGGTCAGCCGTCTCCGCATAAGATTCAAGGCATAGGTGCGGGCTTCGTTCCGAGTATTCTGCGCACTGACTACATCGACGAAGTTGTGCAGGTCTCCAGCGAGGATGCTTTAGTCATGGCCCGGCGCCTCGCCAGGGAAGAGGGGTTGCTGATGGGTATCTCCTCCGGGGCGGCCGTTGTTGCAGCACTGGGGGTGGCTGCCCGGCCGGAGAATGCCGGCAAACTGATCGTGGTTGTGCTGCCTTCGTTCGGCGAGCGCTACCTTAGCAGCGTGCTCTTCCAACAATTACGTGATGAAGTGACATCGCAAACCGCGGAGCCGGTGGCGGTCTGAGTATGGTTTCGTTTTTCCAGTTGATGCGTGAGGACGTTGCCGCCGTGCTTGAGCGCGACCCTGCGGCACGCTCCAAGCTTGAAATTGTGCTGCTGTATTCCGGCCTGCACGCGTTGTGGTGGTATCGCATTCACCACTGGTTCTGGAAGCGCCGCATGTACTTCCTCGCCCGCGCCCTCTCGCAGTTCGCCCGCTGGCTCACGGGGATCGAAATCCATCCCGGGGCGGTTATCGGCCGGCGTTTCTTTATTGATCATGGTATGGGAGTGGTCATCGGGGAAACCGCCGTCGTAGGAGATGACGTCACGATGTATCAGGGCGTAACCCTGGGCGGGACCACGCTAAATCGGGGAAAGCGTCATCCGACCATCGGCGACCGGGTGGTAATTGGCGGTGGCGCAAAGATCCTGGGAGCAATTACGATCGGCGAGAACTGCCGCATTGGTGCTGGATCGGTCGTCCTGCGCGATGTTCCTTCCGATTCCACGGTGGTGGGTGTGCCCGGACACATCGTCTTCCGCAACGGCAAGCGGGTGGTCATCACCGACCCCAAGCAAATCAATGATCCCCTCTCCGAGGCACTGGCCGCCGTGGCGACGGAAGTCCGGAGTCTGCGGGAACAGGTTTGTCGCCTGGAGGGCCGCGAGCCGGCGCCGGCTGACAGTCCGGATTCCCTTGACCTGGCAATCGAAATGGACTACCAGATTTAAAGCAGAAGCCAAGAGCCGGCCTGATATGAGGGCGGCACTCGACAAATGCAATCGGGTTACTGAAGAGTCTTCACGTAGGCTGCGACAGCATCTGCCTGGTCGGCGGTGAGTTGGGCCATCGGCTTGGCATGCGGGGCCTTCTTTCCGGGTGCACCCTTCGTCAATGCATCGGCAATCTGGTCCGGGCTCAGCGACGTGCCCTTCAGGGCGGGACCCACCTTGCCTTCGCCCTTCGAGCCATGGCAGTGGGCGCACTTTGCTTTATAGATCGCCGCCCCATCTTCGGCAGCAAAAGCGATTCCCAACATAAGCATGGATACAGCCCAGGACAGGATGATACGCTTCATCGATTGTGACCCTACTTGCGGTTTAGGTTGCGAACATTCTCACATTGTTGGACGCACCCGGCCCCAGAAAAGCGGTTGCCTGACTCTTGGCATTCAGCCCCGGCCAAACTGCCGGGCGAGCCGCGTACGCCGGTTTCCACCGTATCTCGCATCTTGCGCGGGCGGCGCTGGTGACCGCGGCCAGGCGGCCCTTGGAATCCGGGGCCATGCAGGCTCTACGGGGACGAGCGGAGTCATTCGAGCTTGTAGACGCCAACGGATCGAGGAGCCATTGGCAACCGAAGTTGCCCATCCTTCAGGGCAGCAGCCGGCGCAGAGTTCAAAGGCACAACCAACCTGGCGTCGGCTATCGTGGTGCCAGCTAGATCGACCATAACATCCTTCGCTTCACCTTGGTTAAAGGCGACCAGCAAACGCTCGTCTTTGGTTTCCCGGGTGAAGACGTAGTAGTCGTCGGTGACGACGACGTGCTTCTGCTCGCCAACCCGCAACGCCGGATGGTCCCGCCGAAGTTTGAGCCATTCCTGCAGGTGGGCGAAAACATCCTGCTCTTCCGGCGTACGACCGGCTTGGGTGAAAGCGTCGTGCGCGTCGCCCGGAAACCCGCCAGGAAAATCGCGACGATTGTCGGGGTCTTCACTGCCCGGCATCGCGATTTCATCGCCGGAGTAAATCTGCGGAATTCCGCGAAGCGTTGCCAGCAACGAAAACCCAAGCTTAAGTTTGGCAGTCGAGCCGCCGGCATCCGTCACGAAGCGCGTCATGTCGTGATTGCCGATGAACGTCACCAGAAGCTCAGGATGGGGATAGAGGCGGTCCTGGCGCAGCACTTCGACGATCTTCTTCGCTGATGCGCCATGGTTGACTACCTCGCGAATGGCGGAATTCATCGGGAAATCAAAGGGCGTCGTGAGATGGGTGTCGATGCCATCAAAGCCCTTCTTTCCCCCCGCGAAATACGAAACCACGGTAGGTTGAAAGTAATACACTTCGCCGACGGCGAAAAAGTTGGGATAGGTCGTTTGCAAACCCTGCAGATAGGCGGTCCAAAAGCTGCGCGGCACGTAGGGAAATGTGTCGATGCGGAAGCCGTCGACGCCCCCCGTTTCCATCCACCAGTAGGCATTCTGCAAAAGATATTGGGCTACAAGAGGATTTTCCTGCGCCAGATCAGGAAGAACGTTGGCGAACCAGCCTTTGAGGGCACTGCGATAATTCTTTTCGACCGCGTGGGGATCGGTCACCGGCGGAAAGTCGTAGTCGTTGGCGATGTGATTTTCTTTCGTACCGTGTAACCAGCCCGGTGCCGGTGGCGAACTGGCCCATGGATGCTTCGGTCCGACGTGATTTGGAACCATGTCGAGCAGAACCTTAAGTCCTTGCTGGTGTGCGGCTGCTACCAGTTGTTGAAAATCCTGCAGGCTGCCGAAGTGGTCTTCCACCGCGTAAAGATCGGTGGCTCCATAGCCGTGGTAGGTCTCGGTTGTGTTGTCGTTATCGACTATGGGGTTCAGCCAAAGCGTGGTAATACCGAGGTCTTTAAGGTAAGACAGATGATCCCGGATGCCTTTGAAGTCGCCGCCGTGATAGGCCTTCGCAGCCTGGCGATCGTAGCTGCCTGGTGTCGCACCTTTAGGCATGTTGTTGCCGGGATCGCCGTCGGCAAAACGGTCGGGCATGATCAGGTAGATCACGTCATCGCGAGCGACGCCCTGAAATCTTCCTGCCTGCGGCAGCCGCGGCAGGAGAGGCAGGGAAACCGTAGTGGCACCGGCCGAATTTTTCAGTGTCAGCGTGACGGCGCCGGGCTTCACCTTTTTGGCAACGTTCAACCAGACGAAGAAATGCCTTCCGTCCGGTTGGGGTTGGGCCTTCGTGATGGTGACGCCGGGATAGGAAACCGATATTTTCGCGTCATTCAAATTGTCGCCGTACAGGAGCACCATCACGGGCGACACGAAACCTGTCCACCAATCGGGTGGCTCGAGCTTGCTGACCTGGGGTTGTCCGGCCGTGGCTGCCAGCATGGGGTGCAGCAAGAGGGCCATCAGCAGATAGGAAATCTTGCGGAAAATGCTGCGTGGTCTCGATGTGAGCATGGAGTCCACCGAAAAGCAGAACGCGCCAAAACAAAACTAATTTGCCACAGCGATGTTATTTGAAGCGCAAGCGTGCGGCAAACGAAGCAAGCGGGGATTGTCTTGGAAGTTCGGCGGCAATGGGAGTACAGTGTCGAGGGGTCGCCGCTACGGCGTGCCCATGGATAGGCTGTTGCCCGATGATACAAAAACCACGCAAGAATTTCTGGCAAATCTGGAACATGAGCTTCGGGTTCCTGGGCATTCAGTTCGGCTGGGGACTGCAGATGGCAAACATGAGCGCCATCTACGAATATCTCGGCGCACGTGCCGACCAGATTCCAATCCTTTGGCTGGCGGCACCGCTGACCGGGATGGTGGTGCAGCCGATCATCGGCCACTTCAGCGATAACACCTGGACCCGGCTGGGAAGACGGCGGCCGTATTTTCTAGCGGGCGCGA